>Ga0208150_1000004_pt1 | contig 169370 bp, 159 predicted proteins | sample DEB08_DNA_8_FD_184534 | JGI IMG/M metagenome (GOLD analysis project Ga0208150, IMG submission 184534) | Aqueous microbial communities from the Delaware River and Bay under freshwater to marine salinity gradient to study organic matter... | ecosystem: Environmental > Aquatic > Marine > Coastal ...
GTTTATCTTCTTCTGTGTAATTTATTGCATCATCATTTATAAACTTGAATGCAAAACTACAATTTTGTATATTATTTGATTCTATTTTATCGGCTAATTCTAAACATTTTTGTTTGTATGCAGGATTATACATAATAAACACATGAGTAGTGTATTTTGAGGACAAAATTTTTGTAATATTCAAAAAATGATCTACATCAGCAAATTCGGCATGAAACGAAAGATAAATTCTATCCAAAGGGGCTTTGAAAGACTTCCAATACCTTAAAGTACGAGAACCATTTGAACTAAAACTAATATCTGCTATGTCCTTTAACGCTTCACAAAAAATCTCTAAGCTAGGCCATAGTGTTGGCTCTCCTCCCATAATATCAAACGCAATTTTTTCACCGTTACTGAAATCCTTTACTAAGTTTATGATCTTATCAGTTTGTTTAGATGAAGGCCACCTATATTTACTATCATGCAATTCAGGTGCACAATATGAACAGGCATAATTGCATACTGTTGTACATTCCCATGTAATATGCTTATATGGATTTGCAAGCTCAATCATCAAGAACTAACCTAATGTTTTTTCCGGGTCCTGTTTTGCTAGGCAAGTCACCGTATTGGTCAATATACCAATGTATAACAGCACAATACCAATTCCAACTGTTATGATGTGCTTCTTTGTTAAACATCCAAATATTGTTATTTGTTGCTTCCATTGTGCTTAATGCTCTTGCACTTTCTAATTGTAACTGTCTTACTGAAAAATTACTTAAATCCAATTCTCATAAACCTTGTGTATTTTGGTAAATCTCTTTTACCATTATATAAAACTTTACGCATAGTAGTCATTGCTTCAAACTCTTGCAAACTATTTACACAGTTTACATGATCATCTATATCAAAGTAATCATTATTTTGTAAAACTACTAATTTTCCATCTGGAATTTTAGCATACCAATCTGAGAAATTTTGTATATGTTCGCAGCTGGTGTTTATTATTGTATCTGGTTTATCAAGAATAGGCTTACTCATTCTATTATTAGCATTGCTCCAACTTTCCCACCAATGCTCATCATATGTTATATGCATGATATCTTTGGTAACTGATTTAAAACGCCAGTTGTCTACAAACCATGGCTTGTTAAATGTTTCAGCAATGTCAACACAAGTTGGATCAATATCAAAACTTCGTATCTTGTCTACTTTCATACCACTTTCAAAAAGCATTGTAGCAAGTGTAGCATACCATCCAGCACACAAATACACTGTTCCTAAATCTACTTTTTGTTTTTTAAGTTCTTCAACTAACCATAATTTACTTTGTAATTGTCCTCTACTAAAACAATCGTCCCAAATTTCAGTTTCATTTACAAAAAAGTTTTTAAATGCTGCAATAAATTGTGTATCTACATATCTTTCAAGAATAGGCCACAGTTTCCACGTATTGTCTTCCAAGATAAGTTTTCTTAAATCATCATCATTGGCCAATCTAAAAATACTATGCAAATTATTTTCTAAAACTGCTTTACGTAAATCATCTTTTGTGCCGTTAACATCATCCGGAAGCAATCTAAATATACTTGATAAATCTTTGTCTGTATATGCCCTACGTAAATCAGAAATTTTACTATTTGTTGGAAATAACAATTCAAATCTATCTAATAACTCAAATGTTTGCATTTTCAAACTGCTCCTGTAACCAATCAAAGTCATTGATCTTTTTCAATGCTTGTAAATCTCCTTGGTGCAACATACCATATGCAGCGCCTGCTTTTGCTCCTGCAATAGCATACTTACCATATTGTCTTTGTTCTCCAACACTGCACCAAATTTTCAAACGCTCATTTGTTTCATCGTCTTTTTGTCTGTCAATTACTTTACTAGATAATTTACAACACTCTCTAAATCCACTTTTAAAACTGTTGAATGCATCTGTATTAAATGCAGTGACATTACTAATATCATGCACTGCTTTAAACTTGCCACTAATACTAGTTGTCATATCAGGTTTGCTAATATCCATGTTTATGGTTAATTCTTTTGGAAAAAGTTTTACACCGCCATACCCGTATACCATGTCATTAATTGGATTTTGACTACGCCATACATGAACTGTTTCTTTGTCCCAACGTGCAACTTGATAATCAAATTTAAAATCATCTACTATGATTGCATCACCGTCAACGATCCAAAACATATCAGTATCACATAATTTTGCTGCTTCAATGTGTGCTTGGTGGATGCCTTTTACTCCATGCACACGTTTACAGTTTGGAAAACGTTCTAATATACGATTATAATTTTCATCAGCATTAGGTTCTTGGTAACTAATAAAAACAATATCATAAGGCTTTGGTGTTGATATAACTATGTTTACTTCTTTTTTAGCAGCAATAAATTTGTATTCAAATTCTCTTTTGCTAAACTTTGCCTGTTTGCTACATAACACAATACCATCGTGATACTTGCCATTTAGATAAGCATGATTGATTGATCTATCGTAATGACGATCATGACTAAAATAGGTATCGAATTGAAATCTACTAGTAGGATTTACATAATCAGGTATAATCCAAAACATTTCTGTTTTGCTGTTTTTCAATGCTTTCAAATAATCATCATAGGTTTTTGGTTTAAATATTTCATACTTACCTGGCCCGCTTGCTTCGATATCCCATTCCTTTGCATTGACTAAAAATCTATGTTCAACTTCACGCTGTGTTAGAGGACGATGCTTGCTGCAAAGGAACAATCCGTTATACAAATCTTCACCTTGCACCTTGTGTATAAATGCATGATTTTGTTTTCTATCATACTCGTTGTCGTGTGTGAAATAAACATCAGGAATAGTTGACGAAATATTAGCACTACCCATCCAAAACATTTCAGTTGTACTACTTTCTAACGCCTCTAAGTATTCATCATAACTATCTATATCAAAATAATCATATGCTTTAGGACCACTACCTACTATATCCCATTCCTTTGCATTAACTAAAAATCTATGTGTAATTTCTTTTTCATTAAGCGGAGCATGTTTGCTACATAAGAACAAGCCATTACGTTTATCTCCGCAATGCAAAAAATTGTGATTTGTTTTTCGATCATATTCGTTATCATGCGGAAAATACAAATCAGGAATATCTGCTTTAATATTAGCACTACTCATCCAAAACATTTCAGTTTTGCTATTAGCAAATGCATGTAAATAATCTTCATAATTATCAATTTCAAAAACATCATAGTTTGTCCGTGTGCTACCTACAATGTCATGTTCAATCCTATTTACTAGAAATCTATGTTCTATTTCACGCTTGCTTAATTTTGCACGTTTACTACACAAAAATAAACCATTATATGCTTCAAATTCAGTTAAAAATGCATGATTTTGTGCTCGTAGCTGCGATTCATGATGTGTAATATAATAAGAATTAACTAACTCTTTGTTGTGTTGTATATTTTTTGTGCTGATCCAAAACAAATCAGTTGCAGTATGTTCAAGAGCTTGTAAATATTGATTATAAGTGTCTACGTAAAATAAATCAAACGGTTTAGGTTTACTTGCAACAACATCTACTTTTTTTTGCTGCACAAAAAATCTATGCTCTAATTCTCTAGAGCTAAAATTTATATTTTTAGGAACTAAACATATTCCGTCATAAGTTTTATCATTTAAAAAAACATGTGCAATATCTTGGCTGTAATCATCAGGCACATAATCAAAGTTAAAATCTTTTTCAACTTCTATGTCATCAAAAACAATCCAAACAAATTTAGTCAAACTGATTTGCTGTGCTTTTTGCACAGTGTCGGCTTTTTTTGCTACGAAAACTCTTTGCTTGAGTTGGTTATATTGTTCTTGGTTGTTTCCTACAAACACAATGTCAAACATATCATATTATATATGTTCTAAATAACATTGTCAAGACCTAATTGACCGATAAATATACTATAGGAGACATGCTATGGAATTATATGAAGGTGGCCAATATCGCATTGATATTGTAGGAGGCGATAGCTCGCTGATTGTTGATAGTAGTTCAGGAACAATTAGAGCAAATATTGAAAATCACAATGGCGAAATTGTTTTCGATTTAGATATTAGAAAATTTTATGGTTCATTTCAAGGAAATGTTTATGATATTGATAGTGATATAGCATACGATTCGTCTCTAAAAACATTTCATGGAACATTTGACGGAACATTAACCAATAAAGGCTATGTAGTGATTAATCAGCATAGCTCTAACGTTCCATTAGCATCTGACATCTACGGTCCTGGCAATGTTCTTTCTTATGATAGATTACAAAACAAATTTTATGGGAACTTTACAGGTAACATTGTTGATTCCAACGGTAATGTTTTGCTTTCAACAGATTCAGACTTTCCAAAAATAATTGCTGATGTCCAAGGTAACGTTTTTGATAGCAGCGGTGTTGTAATATTAGATGTTGAAAACAATCGTTTGAATAACATTGCATACTCAGGAAGTATACAAAAGCAAATCACTCCAGGAAACTATGATTACGCATACAATCAAGCTACAGATATTTTTAAAGGTAAGTTTTACGGAAATATAATTGACGAGTCTTCAAACATTCTAATAGATGTTGACACTCATAAAATTAATATTCCTTTATATAGCGATATTAGAAGTTTAATAAACGGCCAAGTTATATATGACGCAAATACCGAAACCTTTGCAGGAAATGTATCAGGCGATATTGTAGATGACGGATACGATATAGTTTTGAACCCAAGTTTGAGAATGTTACAAGCTAGTGTATACGACGACCAAGGCAATATATTGTTAGATTTTGAAACCGGCGAGTTCCACGGATCTATAGTATCTCAATCTTCAACTACACTTGAAGGTAATATTGTAGACGGTGGCGATGTGATTTTTGCATTGCAAACCAGAACCTTTTTAGAAGATATATCTGGTAATTTTGTTGGCAGCTTTAAGGGTAATCTTTTAAACGGTGATGACAACTATGTTTTTGACTATTCAGCTAATCAGTTAAATGCAGAAATTGTTAGTGCAACAACATTAAATGGACACCATGTAGGAACGCATTCAGGTAATTATACACATTCAGACGGTGTTTTATTTGATGCAACATTGAAACACTGGAGCGGTGTTAGTCTAAACGGTAATATTTTTGCAGATAATGGGTTAGAAGTTTTTGATCCTTCAGCAAATACATTATCTACAACTACTGTATATGCAGATAATATCGTTGCTACAAGTTTAGATCTTGACACTATCGAAATAACATCGGAAGGTATAAGTGTAATTGTTGAAAGCGCATACAGTATCCCAGCATTAACCGGAAAATTTTACCGTGCTACACAGCCAAATATTCCCGACTGGTATCAACAAGGTTTTAGAGTAGAAGCTATTGGTGGTTCATGGTTAGACCCATTACCAATTACAGCAGGAACAAAACTACCTGCCCTTGCATTTAATGCAGCAATTGCAATCAATCCTGATCCAGAAGATTCTACTTACGAAAACGATACCGAAATGCAATTTGCCACTATTGCAGGCATTTATGCAAAAGTTCCTGATGATGCAACAATTAGCTTATCGGCAGGTGAGCATAGAGGTTGCCCAGGCGAATTAATCTTTGCTACACAATCACCAACCTATGGTAGCAATTACATGATATTTGATTCTAATGGACAACTTGCGGTATCATTAAAAGATTTTAAAGTTCATGGAGAAACAGGAGTAATACCTAGTAATACAAGCACACCTGATAGTTGGTTACAAGCAACTGTTAACGGCGAAACAAAGTTTATTCCACTTTATAGCTAATGTTTGAATACTATTACAACACAGTGCCAGGCAAAGGCCTGTGTAGAAATAATCTTGTATATACAAGCAAGATAGACAGACAAAACAATCTGTTTAGTGTTCATTACACAGTAGATCAAAACTATCACAAAAATCAATGTTTACCTCAAAGTGTGCTGAACGAAAAATGGCGTAGAGAATTTAAGTATACACTAGAAGCACCTCATACACTAGATGTAAAAGAACTAGACAGTATTAAACGTAGAATAATTTTTAACATACAAGGCGACGACTTTTGGCAACTTGCTAATTGTGATTGGCGTAATTTTGATAAAGTATTGCCAGACTGGCAAGAACAAATGCTCACTATACTACAGGACTATAGAAATAAAGGCATTTGGAAATACAGTTTACATCCAAGCAGTTTTTTTATCATAGATGATCAGCTTAGAACTATAAATCATTTTTTTTGTTACAGTGATGACGAACCAGAAGTAAGTATAGAAAGTGTGCTAGATCATATTAGCAAAGATAGACAAGCAAAACTTTTTGAATATTTAAATTACAACGGAATAGATCCAAGCAAAACCTTTTCTTTTAAGTTTTATGGAGGTGTCGTGTTAGATAACTTTAATAACGATTACCCTAAAGAATTTATTGAGTTAGCAAAGAAAATTTATATGGCATAACTTGACGTAATTCATTTATCCAAAAATCATTTGTTATAAACTTTACACCTGTAGTAGTAATACAAAATTTATTCATTGCTCCGCGTCTGTTGATTTCGTTTAATAACGGTGAAATATATTTGTCAAATACAAATCTTGGATTTTCTCCGGCACCAATAATTTCTACTGGTTTGTTTACCCAAGTCGATCTTTTAAGTAAACATCTAACTACCAATTGATATCTTGGAAATTGGCCAAAATTAGCAGCACTGTGATTACGTCCAGCATCCATTAGGTAGTATTTGCCGTCTGATTCTAAAGGATACATTTTGTTATTGTTTAGGTCAAATAATGCTGCTTGATCTCCTGATATATTCAAATGATATCTGTTGTCAATATCACTGTGAGCAAAATAACAAGTTCCAGACTCTTGACGTATAATTCTTGCTTCGCCTATGTTTTGTAAAGGTTGTAACAAACGTTCAAATACTGTGCCGCTATATTCAGGCAATATTTCCCATGGATCATAGAAAAAATCTCCTTTAGGTTTGTTTAAAACAGTTTTACCTGTCATTTCTTGGCATAGCGCATTGGCTTCTAAAAGTGTAGCAGGAGTTGTTGTAAATTCAGTGTTAGTTAGCATAAAGTATTTAATGAATAAGTATTTGTATGATACGTGGTTTCGAAAACTTACCCTACATCGACTTGGATCCTTTTTTAGACATAGAAGGATTTAAAAATTTGAATGCAGAAATCTGTAGAGGCATGGCTCAAGCAAGACCATTCGCCAAAGAAGGCACATGGATGCCAGCAGGGTTTGACTTAAAAGACATGAGCTATATTGGCAATTGGAAGCCTGTATACAAAGCATTTGAAGAATACCAAGCACTAGAAGCAGATAATCCTATACGCATAGAAGGCGATAAGATTTTTCCTACAGACTTTACAAATTATGCCGAACGTAATCAATTTGTTAGATATTTGAAAAGTGCCATGGGCGCACATGATCCGTATACTTACTATGTGCTACAAGAAGAAGGCACTAATATGAAAGACAGAGGTGCTGAACAAAGAGCAGCAACAGAAGAAAGTGATTACTTTCCAGGTGTTATGCGTTGGATAGCACAACTACAAGAAAAATCAATTGTAGAACACGTAGGTAGAGTTATGTTTTTTGTAAGTGAAGCAAGTAGTAGACCTTTTGAACATAGAGATTTAGATCCAGAGGTCAAAGACTATACTGATCACAACATCGAGTTTATTCATATACGTCCAAACACCAAGCGTGGCTTTTATATTTGGGATCCAGAGCACAAACGCAAGCATTATGTAAATTCACATGCTTGTTTTTTCAATGATCAAGACTGGCACGGTGGTGAATTTTCTATGGAACAAGAATATGGACTACGTATTGACTGTAAATTTACTCAAGAATTCAAAGAACGCATAGGAATAGGACACTTGACACATTACTAAAATGTGTTATAATTTAGTATGGTAATCGACGGAGTTTACATCCCCCTTAAAAGAAATTGGAATAGAATTGGCATCAGTCTAAGTGGCGGTGCTGACAGTGCTTTGCTGGCTTATTTTGTGTTGAGTAATACAAACGCTGATATCTACTTCACTACACAAGTGCGTATGTGGAAAACACGCCCTTGGCAACGTTGGGTTGCTAAAGATGTGGTTCATTGGTTCCGTGAAAAGTTTCATAATCGCATTGAACATATAGAGGGCTTTATACCACCAGAGATGGAAGAGCCAAACACAACCTATATCACAGACGAGTATGGACAAAGCAAGCCTGGTAACAGGATTATACTACGAGCTCACAATGAATACATTGCACACCTACACAAACTTGACGCATGGTATGCTGCTGTGACACTTAATCCAGATGAAAAGTTTGAAGGTGCTCCCGAGGACAGAGAATATGCTAGATTGCCTGCCGAAACAAAACATATGGGTGTAACAGTGTGTCATCCTTTTAGTATGGTTCGTAAAAATTGGATTATAAAACAGTATGTTGATTATGAAATCGGCGAACTGTTGGAAATAACACGTAGTTGTGAAGGAGAATTTGAAGGGCTAGACTATACAACATACAAACCTTATCAACATGTGCCATACTGTAACGAATGTTTTTGGTGTAAAGAACGTGAATGGGGTATAGCAAATGCATCCAAGTAAAACTTTTTGTTTACACCCTTTTACAGGTCTTGCTACTAGAGAAGACGGTGCAATCAAAGTATGCTGTCGTAGTCAACCAATTGGCTGGATACAAGATGAAACATTGGAAAGTGCATGGAATAACAAAAATATGCTTAGAGTGCGTGAGCAAGTATTAAATAATGAAATACCAGCCGAATGTGTTCCTTGTTTTGATTTAGAAGCACAAGGTGTAGAAAGTTTAAGGCAAAGACACATACGTGATAGTTTTCCTGATGCACGTATAAACCTGTATCCTGATGCATTAGACAAACTCAATGATGACTATACCATGCCGTTTGAGTTTCCTACTATTGAGATAAAAATTAACAACTTGTGCAATCTCAAGTGTAGAATGTGCAATCCATTAGACAGCACACAGTGGAAAGACTGGGAACAAGTAGAACAGTTTTATGAGGAAGAAGGCAACTACCTAGTGGATGCTGTGCGCAAACTAGGATTAACACGAGCACCATACATTGGCTTGTTTGAAGACAGTGTAGAGTTTTGGAGCAATCTTGAAAAATTGCTTCCATATTTCCGCAGAATTGAGTTTGCTGGTGGCGAACCACTGATGGATCCTAGTCACTATCGCATTTTAGATATGTTAGCACCATACGGCGAAAACATTGAAATAAAGTATGCTACAAACGGCACAGTGACTGGTATAAAGGGCGGAAGGACCATACACGACTATTGGCCTAAGTTTAAAAACGTGGTCGTAAATGTAAGCATAGACGGGCTACACGATGTGTATGAATACATTAGAGGCAATGGTAAGTTTGAAGAAGTGGAAGAAAATGTCAAAATCTTTAAGAGCTTTCCCAATGTTAAATATGTTGTAGGTGCTTGCACTGTCCAAGCAGGTAATGTTTTACAATTGCCACAGATTATCGATTATTTTTTAAACACAATGGGCATTGTGTTTTACTCGCACAGAGTAAACTATCCAAATGTTTTAAGTGCTCAGTGTTTACCAAACACATACAAGCAAAAAGTTGTAAAAGAATTAATTAAAATTAAAGAAGATGTAAAAAATTATCCTATTATGAGTATAAACGATAAGTTACTACCTATTACATTACGACAAATTGATGATAACATTAACTTTCTATTAGCCAAGGACTTGTCTCACAAATGGCCACAAACTGTAGAGTTCAATCGTAGATTAGACAAAAGCCGTAATCAAACAAATTTTGAAGACTTAATTAATGATTACGCAAATTAAAAATAATATCAATGACGATACACTAATGATAGATATGAGTATTGGTAATATTTGTAATTATCAATGCTGGTATTGTTTTGAAGGAGCACACGAAGGTAATTATAAATGGTTTGATTACGATCTATTAATTAAGAATACAGACAGACTGCTCAAATGGTATATGAGTCAAGGTAAAACTAAATTCGATATTCATTTTGTAGGCGGTGAACCTACACACTGGCCAAAGTTACTAGATTATATAAAATATTTAAAAGATAATTACACTTGTTTGATAAGCATGACTAGCAATGGTAGTAAAAAATTAGACTTATGGAATAATTTTGCCAAATATTTTGACAAAATACATCTAAGTTATCATCATCAACAAGCCAATCTACAGTCATTTATTAACGTTGCTGATTTACTATATAAAAATAAAGTTATTGTAAGTGCTAGTGTAATGATGGATCCGTTAGCTTGGGACAAATGTATATCAGCAGTTAAACAAATGAAAAAAAGCAAATATCGCTGGACTATTAGATATACAGAAATTCTAAGTCATGAAAAATATACAGAAAAACAAAAAATTATTTTAAAAAAACATAAAGCTCGTAGTGCTAATCCTTTTTGGTTTTTTATTAATAACAAATACAAATCAACTAAAATATATGTAGACGAAAAACGTGTGCCAGACAATTATATTTTAGTAAATAAACTTAATACTTTCAAAGGTTGGAAATGTAATTTAGGATTAGACTGGATACATATTAGCCCAAATGGTGAATTAAGTGGAACATGTGGACAACATTTATTTGGCAAAGATAAAAATTATAATTTTAGACAAAAAACATTTTATAAAAAATTTAATCCCACATTACAACCTGTTATTTGCACTCAATGCGAGTGTAAATGTATGCCGGAGACTAATATTAGTAAATGTTTAGTGTAGAAAACAGATGGCCGCATTACAGAGATAGTGTAAAAGTAGAATGGAATTTAGGAAAACGTTGCAACCTAGATTGTTCCTACTGTCCTCCTGAAATACATGACCAGCACAGTCCACATACAAACATAGGCAAACTTTTTGAAACTGTAGATAGATTATCCGAAATTGAAAATGTTAGGATAAGTTTTACAGGAGGCGAACCTTGTGTGCATCCACAATTTGAACAATTGATAGAATATGCTAGACCAAAGATCAAATGGCTTAGTGTAACTACTAACGGAACAAGGAAGTCAGACTTCTATTTAAATTTACGTGTAAATTATATCGTTTTTAGTTTACATCTTGAAGATGTTGATTGGAGTGTAAGACTTGATAACATAATTTATCTTGCCGGAACATTAGGAGGCACGAAATTTCCAAAAGATTATCATGTAATGTTAATGGCTCATCAAGATTATATGCCTGAAGTAAAATTAGCCACAAGATGGTTAACTGAACACAATATTCCATTTAGTATTAGACGTATACGTTGGACTGAAAAACATGACTGGTTTGACGATATGCGTTATGATTTAAAAGATTTAGAATGGATTAAAAGCACAGAAACAACTGCGAAACCAAATACACTTGTTGATAGCAAAGAACTAATGCATACAAATGATATATTAAAAAATAAATTAAATATGTTTAAAGGATGGCAATGCAGAGCAGGAATAGAAAGTTTAATGATCAACTGGGACGGTGAAGTGCATAGAGCAACCTGTAGAGTTGGTGGCAGTCTGGGAAATATATACGAAGGAACATTTGTTAGGCCAGATCAGCATGTTATTTGCACCAGAAATTGGTGCACTTGTGCAGCAGATGTAAATATTACAAAATGGAAGTAGATGCAATCAAACTAACAAACCCCGAACCAATGATGGTTACTTGGGACATCGGCAGAAGGTGTAATTTTGATTGCACTTATTGTGAAAGCACACGACACAATACATACAGTCCTCCTACTAGTTGGCAAAATTTATGTTCTACATTAGATTTTATAAAACAATACACAAGATTATACAATCAACCCAATGCTAACATTGGCTTTACTGGAGGTGAGCCAACTGTAAATCCACGCTTCTGGGACTTTGTAGAAAAAATAAACAACGAAACCGAGTTTCAAGTTGGTATGACCAGTAACGGAACATGGCCAGAAAAGCATATTGACTTTATAAAAAATAACTTTGTGGGTATAACACTGAGTTACCATGCCGAAGCTAATCTTTTTAGCAAAGAACGCACTATTAATAATGCTATACTTGTAAAACAAGCAGGAATGTGGCTTACTGTGAATGTAATGATGCACACCGACCACTGGGATGAGTGTGTAGAAGTTCACGAAAAACTTAAATCACACGGAATAGACAGCAAGCCTACTATGATCGGCGATGGTAATCTAGGTGTCACAGATTGGTTTGCGGACACAGAAGGTGTTCAGCGTAGGACAAGCCATCCATATAACAAACAACAACAAGAATGGTATTTACAAGAAAAAGGATTGCCAACAGATATAGTGGAAAAAATCACCGAAGGCTATGAATTGCCTAGAGGATGCTGTGGTGCTAGAAGTATAGAAGGTAGTTGTAATGGCTGTTGGCAGAATGTAGAAGCAGTGAACACCAACTTCAAAGGCTGGTATTGTGCTGTTAATCGTTATTTTCTACACATTGATCAACACACAGAAAAAGTATATCACCATCAAACCTGTCAAACCAGTTTCAGTGGCAGGAAAGGTCCAATAGGCAGGCTAGGTAATCCTGATGGTATACTAAACTATGCTTATGAAAACAGAAATAGGATCATACGCTGCCCACACAATAGATGTGGTTGCGGTATGTGTGTGCCCAAAGCTAAGTCACTTGATGTTTTTCAACAAATTGTTGGCTCGGGTTTGTAGTTAGATTGCCACAGGTTCTAGCACAGGTATACAGTTTATGTGTGGTCCAATAGCGTTTCCACACTGATGTATATCCGGGCTTGCTGATAACTTGTTTGATGCTTTGTTTGTGTAAATTTGTGTTGCCCATGTCTGCTATCAAAAACTCATATTGACTTTTGATTTTTTGTTTTGCTTCATACAGCGGATCTTGTCGTATATGATAGTTGTAGGGTATACTGGCTAAAAAGCAGCAAGGCATTAAATCTAAGTGTGCGTCTATGTAAACTTCACGTTGCTTTTTTGCCCAACAGTCTATTACACTTGCTGATACTAGTTCGGGTATTTGTTTAGGATCAATAGGTTCTGTAGGTGTGTGTGGTTCCAGTGTGTCTATAACATGTCCTAGATTGTTTTTTACATCAAAGCTGTTTTCAAAAGCAAATCTACTGCTGTCTTTCACAGTGAAATATTTGAATCCATAATATTTTGCAACTTCCTGTGCTGCAATTACTTGATCAGCATTGTGCTTGAATCTTATCATGCTCCATTCTGCGGTGCCGCCAGCATTGATAAATGCTCTAGCATTGTTTATAATTTTGTTGAAGTCGGTGTTGATTCTATATTTGCTGTGGGTATCAGCTAATCCGTCTATGGCAAAAACAACTTTGTGTTCTGCGGGCAAATGTTTAGGCAATTCTTTCCACCAACGTTCATTTCGCAAACTACCATTGGTGTGTATATCAACATATATGCCGTCATCTTTTATCCAGTCTAACATTTTAACCAAATGAAAGTTTAGCAACGGATCACCAAAGTTTCCACAAAATGTGATTTTTTCAATTTGGCTCTTGACTTCTTGCTCAAAAACCTGTATAAAGTCATTAACAGTCCAGTCTGCTTCACGTAGCAAAGGATTTTCAATGCCACCATGATAATTCCTGCTACACATAGGACATTGTGCTTGGCAACGATTTGATATTTCTATGTGGACGCTTTTGAGATCTGTAAAACTAAACACTTTTTATTTATATGCGCACTTAATGAACTAAATACCATATGGATCATATAGAATTTTATCAGCAGCACAAAGATGCCGCAACAGAATTACATCCACTTCCAGATTATGATTTAGAAGATCAAGCACGTTGGATTATTTCAGGACATGGCTATCAATATCTAGAACTAGACTGGATGTTTCCTACTGCTCAATGGCAGAAAGAAAGCAATTTAGCTGAACCTCATTATGTAGCACATAGAGATGAAGCCACAGGAGAAGGCACACACAACGGATGGAGTAGTTGTGTGCTACACGGTATAGGCATAGACAAAACCAATGTGTATCAAACATATGGATATGAAACAGAGCCTAAATATTCATGGACTGAACTAGGTGTTAAATGTAAAAGCATACGTATGTTTTTTGAGAGTGTGTTTCCAGCAGAACGCTTTGCTAGAATACGCTTTATGCGATTAGCACCCGGTGGTTGGATATCACCGCACAATGACTTTTCACCCATGGTAACTTCAGAAAATCTTTTTGATTTTCCTATTCCTGTTAACATTGCTGTGGATCATCCTGACGATTGTCACATGACCTTAAAGGATGCTGGTGTAGTTCCTTTTGAGTCTGGCAAGATGTGTTTGGTAAACATATTCCGTGATCACAGTGTAGTAAACTTTAGTGACCGTCCAAGAATACACATTATAGCACACTGCTATTTGGGCAATCGTAAGAAAGAATACTGTCAACTAATTGTAGATAGTTATCGTAAACAACATGAACGTATATCCAAGCAAATTCACTGATCGTAAAACCTGTGTATGTATTGTCAACGATGTTGCTGAATACACAGTGGACCGAGAACTGGTTGTAAACCGTGCTGACTACACAATCAGCAACTTAACTGGCCAGGGCTATACTGTTTTTGAACATACCAATGTAGACAAACTGCTACAACGTGCCTGTGGCAAATACGATCATGCTGTTGTTATCAGTGCTGGCACAGAATTTATCAACGGCACACAGTTTTTTGACACCCATCCTGAAGAATATGATTTGCTGTGTCACATACTGGACGGTGGAGATGCTTACTATGGCATACACCCACAGTGTTTCAGCATCAACTTACAAACATATGTTGACCTAGGCTGTCCTAAGTTTGGAAAATCACAGTTCTTTACTGATTACCAAGCACTTGAACCAATGCGTAGTCATGATAGCATACATGACGACTACCTACCAACATGGGTAGGCTCTGGAAAAATCATTGTAAACTACAAACACAAACAAGCAGGTTGGAATCTAATCAAAACACTGCTGGACAACCATCGCACCATAGAAGCGTATAGCAAAGATCAACGTGAGGGCAAGTTTTATCAATACAGGTCAGGAGAAACTTCTAGCTATATCTATCAAAAATACAACTACTGTTTGACCACACATGTTCACACACAAGCAACAGGCAAGCCCAACTATCCAAGAGTGTATGACACACCTGTTATGCGTCTTGTAGCACCTGCTAATCCTGCTGCTGCGGAACAACGTGGACCTGCTGCTGAACACATTTACTATGATTACAATTTGGCAGCATTAGAAGCAGCAGGCGGCGGCATACACATTGATCCTGTGAACACACCTGATGACTTTGTAGCACACATACCCAAAGACAATCCTCAAGGCACAGTGATTGACATGAGCAATGTTTTTTGCTATGAAGGCACTGCTGCTATGTATAGTTTACGCTATAGAGTAGAGCAAGAAAATAAATTGATACTTGCTTTACAAAAAGAACTAGGTGATGCTACTGTGATATTTGATCAACGGGCAGCAGAGGGTATACAACCTTGGCAACCAGAAACAGGGCTTGTGAAAGATCTTACCCTTACTGATTTTGACGGTTTAGATCTGCCATCATGGCATCAAACTGTGATTTAGTTCGTGCTTTAGGCGCACATATACCACACCAACAACTTGACTTTTTACAAACTATGCCGCGATTGTGTGCTGATGTGAGCATAGCATCTGGGTTGTTCAAGTTGCCAATAGGTCCTACACTGCTTGAATAATTCATCCTACAGTCTTTGTTGGTAAACACTTCGCCTGTGTTTTGTCTAATATACAAAAAGTGATCTGCTACACTACAATGCCAATTTTTAAATCTGTTGTCTACACGTTTGGTATCACAGCCACTGGCGCACAGTGTTTTGCCACCGCAGCAGGCTCTTCCTTCAGCACTGAGGTTAAGTCCTTTTACCAGCGCATGAGAAATTTTGTCTTTGATCGAAATCTTACGTCCCAGTAAATATTCTGCTTGTTCAGCAGAGTAGTTCCAACGCATGTCTAACCAATGATGATCAATCTGTCTTGGCAGATGTGGTATGTGATAGGCCTTACACCATTCAATCATTTGAACACAGTCCGCCCAGTGTCTTGGATCCATCATGATGTTTACACAAAAGTTTTTGTCTTTGCCTTTACAATACATGATGTTTTGTCTAACCATGTCTTTTTGTTTTTGGGTAGCACTGGCATGATAACTTATTGTGTAGTAGTCCACAAACTCAGATACTCTGGTCCACTGTTTTACGCCAACTACAGCATTGGTTATAAATGCTATGCCCATATACCAATCGTATTTTTGTCTTTTGAAGTTTATCCATTTCAGTATATCAACTATGTGTGGATGGAATAAACTTTCACCGCCTTGTATGTTTAAGTTGGCTTGCCTGGCTGACTCAGGACGCTCGGACATTTTGAGATCAACATAGCGAAATATAAAATCCACAGTCTCATTACACTCTCCTAAACTAGGATGTTCTGTGTTGTTGTCATGGCCATCGCCACAATACGCACAATCAAGATTACATTTCAGTGTGCTTTCCCAAGCAACTTGGAATATTCTGTCGTCTTTTGGTATTAGTGTATCAAACATGTGCTCTCCACTTGGTGGTTATTGTTTCGCCGCTACATGGACATGTGTATTTACTACATTTTACAGGTTTGATTTCAATATCGGGTAAATCATAGATGTTGTAGCCAAGATCAGTTCCGCAATTGCCGCCGACATTGCCCTGCCTATCTATTTTTACCGTATCAACACCTAAATTACACTGCCAACCCTCAAAGTGATTTAGATCATTAACCATAAAGTAGTTGTCATCTGTGTGTGCTACTCCGTCTATGTTGAATTCAGTCCTTGGTTTGCGTTGGACTTCTTGATACCAATCCATATCAGGATATTGCTTGATTGGATCACGCACATACTCGAGTTGTTCCTCGTTATAGCGATGTTTGCCATCATACAAAACAGTTTTAGCAAGCACTGGAAACAGCTTTATACCGCCCGTTACAGCGTCTACAAGCGTCTTACAGCGTTCAAAGTGTTCAGGATCCATCAACACGTCAATATTTGTTTCTACACGGTAATCGTATAACAATTCGGCAACACTGAGACAATGAGAAGGATTTCCCGATTCATGATGTAGACTGATATGGACCACATCAAAACAATGCCAGTGTCTTCTCCACCAACTGAGACTTTGACTGGCATTGGTGCTCAAGCATATTTTTATATCATGTGCCATTTTAAGTGTATTACACAACCTCGGTAGGTGTTTCCACAGTGTAGGCTCACCACCAATCAAATACAGTCTAGTGGGTCTGTCATGTTGCTTGATATATTTCAGCAGTGCTGTTTCTAATCTACCTACGTCAGGCCAGCGCACTGTGCCTTCATTGGCACCAGGAAAACAATAGCTACACCGGTAATTACAAGTGTTGCCCAAGTCTAATTCAATGACAAAGTCAGTATCGTGATTTTCAATATGCTTCATAACAAATGTGCTAATTCAGGAAACACTGTTTTAGCATCAACTCCTCTGATAGCATCTAGTTTGTTTACATATTCTTTGAACCCTGGCAGCACGTGGCTCTTGTCGTCTGCGTCCATGTGATTCAATATTGCTTCCCAGCGTCTCCAACCATAAGGATTGTGTTCCCAAAAGGTAGAGTCCGTTGTCCAATTATCTCGCAGATAGTTTTTAAATTTACCAAACAATTCACGTATTTCTGCTTTGTCCTCTTTGGGCAATATTTGTATACTCAAAAACGTTGGTATGTATAGTAGGTGCATGTTCACTAAGCCGCCGCCTGCTTTTACACCTCGGATTTCTTCTGTGTTGACTTTTTTAAAATCCTGTGATATTTTCCAATGTATAAAATCTGGCAAATGTTTTATGTTGAAAATTTGTATAGCAGTAGCAATACTTGGGCGTATGTTGTCTGGTGTATTATCCAAAATGTGTAAATTGCGTTCTACTGTATCCCAGTCAGTAGGATAACGTATGTAGTTGTTGCGTGGTCCAGCAGCGTCCATGCTAACACCTACTTTTACTATTTCAAAATGACTCCACAACTCAATTAAATCTTTATCGACCAATATGCCATTTGTATTGTAGCGTAGACGTATGCGTTTGTTGTATCCTTGTCTAACAATTTCTTCAATGAACTTTTTGTGTTCAGCAATCATTAGTGGTTCGCCGCCAGCAAAGTATACTTCACGTAGATTGGGTATTTGTTTGTATAAGTCGTCCCAGAATATTTCTTGTTCATGCCACTTGTTGTTGAAAGCAGCTTTATCCCACTGCATCTGTCTTTTGACTTCTGGATCTTCTAGCTGTGGCTCTAATACTTTCCAGTCCTTTACCCACTTGCTACTATCATGTGGCGAACACATTACACACTTGATATTACAAGTATGCCCAAGACGTAGGTCTAAATATTGTAGTTCTTCTTTGTAGTATCCATTTTTGTGTGTTTCGTTTAATAAATCTTGTATATCAAGACCACGTTCCATCCACGTTCCTGTTTCCCACACACGTTTGCTTACTACACCTTTTGATTCTTCAGCAAAACATTTACTACAACTTGCAGGTATTTTTCCGTCCATCATAGTGCGTCTAACACTACGCATGTATTCGCTGTTCCATGCTTCCATAGGAGATGTTGTTGCAAAGTTTATATGCTGTCCGCTATCGTCTTTTACAATACCCACTGTATGATCCGTGCCTGCTCCGCTGGCATTAGCACTACAGCACAAACGCATATCTCCATTAGGTCGTGTTGCCATGTGTATCCAAGGCAAAGCGCAAAATGTTTCTGTTGCTTCTGCTTTTAGTCTATTGTTGAATAAATCTAAAAAATCTTTCATTTACGTCCGATCAATAGGTATCTATCATATAATGGCAAGTTGAGTGTATCTTTATACATTATATCTCCTAGCTCACTTGCTTTAACAAATTCGTGTAGGCTATCATAGCACCTAACATGATCTGACACTTCTTTATAATTATTGTTTTGTAACACAAGCAAACTATTATCAGGCACATTACTCAACCAACGGTTGTATTGTTCTTGGGTAATATGCTCTGTGCTTGTGTTAATAACTACGTCAGGCTCATACTCATATTTATATTTGCACATGTCTGCGGTAATTGCTGTAAACTTGCCTATCATTTCTTGACGTTTACACATCATGTTTGCTGTTTCTTCGCAGCTAGGATCAATATCAATGCTGCGTATATCATTAATGTCAAGTCTACTATTGAACAGTAAACTACTTAACACTCCATTCCAGCCGCCGTGGATAACTATGTCCAAAGGTTTTATGGGTGCATAACCAGTTAGTTTTTCAATAAGCCAAACTTTGCTTTGTATTTGACCTTTCCAAAAACTTTCAAGCACTCCAAAATGATTTTCACTGTTACGCACAGCGTCCATCCAAAATGCCACATCGTCCAAGTTTACCAGCATGTTTTAACCATTTCTTTTCTTATTTTTTGGAAGTGTTTAAAATTGTGTTTACGTATTTCTAATGTAACGCTGTTTAGTTCTTCCACACTATGCTTATTAATTATATTATACAATGTTTCTATAGCTTTGTAAAGTCTTTTATCTTCTGGCAACTCGTCATAACTTTCGTCCCATATGCTATCAAAAGTTTTAAAGCCAAGCTCACGTAAATATCTTAAACTATATTGAGGTCCAACCATTATAAATGCTTGTTTACAAACAATTGGTTTCCATATTTTTTCACTAAAAAATATATGATGATGTAAATTGTGTTCTTTGCCATAATGTGTTTCAGTAACTACATTTATCAAACATTCGTTGTAAATCATATTATTGTAATCATGAGGTCTACTTCCACGAGAAAAATCTTCTGTATCAAAATTCAATGGTAATTTTGTTTTTGTAATTTCTTTTTGATTATTCAGTATAAAACTTATTTCTTGTGTATAATTTTGATTATAAGACATAACATTTTGTTCATATGGCATACGATTGTTAAGAGTTTCGTATTGTGTATCTAAACACGTGACTATGCCTTTATCTAATAAATCAAAATAATCTATTAGTGTCACCGTTTGTAGTCTGTGAGGGTGAGGACGATTATTAAGACAACAAAAGTATGTTGGTTTTAGATATTTTATTTTATGTAAACGATAATCTATTAAATTATCATACACTCTATGATACCATTCTGGATAATAAAACGTTTTAAAATTTCCAGAAAGCGGCCATTTAGCATATTCTTTTTCTGCATCTAAAAGAGAAGTTGCGAAAAACACTTTTCCTTGTAAATTATTTTTTACAACAAAACTATCAATTTTACTAAATCTTCTGTAGGCAAATCCTTCTAAAATATCATGTAGTATCAAAAATACATTTGGTTTGTGCAGTTCTTTTATGTAGTCCAGTTCTTCTCTGCGTCTAAAATGTTCAATAAAAAAATATTTTCCGTTGCCTTGCCATTCTTCATAGGGGAGATATTGCAAACCAAAAGGGTTTGTATACCTTGTATGTTTTTTATTTGAATAAGCTAGGTCAGTATCGATTTCCAATGGTGGATGGTCCTTTCAATACCTTCTTCATAAGATACTTTAGGCGTCCACCCTGTTTTACTTGTAAGCAAGTTGTGATTACTGTTGAGCCACCAAATCTCACCATGACGTGGATCTTTTGTATCCCAATTTATTTTTCCTGTCCAATTCAATTGTTCAGCAATGTAATCTGCACAGTGTCTAATTTTACGAGGATCATCTGGTCCAATTGTATAGAAGTTTCCTTTACATGCATCTCTGTTTTCAATGACTGCCATCCATGCATCTAACAAATCACTAATGTAAATAAAGTTTCTATATGGTTCTGCGTATCCTAAATTACAAGTATCACCTTTGATCATTTGAGCAATAATTTGTTCTGTCACAAAAAAATCATTGTCCTTACGTCCATAACTGTTTGTTTGTCTAAAACTTGCCCAAGGCAAACCGTATGCTCTACCAGCATATTCTAAATATTTTTCACAACCATACTTAGCAACAGCATAAGGAGCATTTGGATTAGGCTGAGTATATTCATCAAAAGCAACGCTTTCTTTATAAGTTCCGGTCTTTTCTACTTCATCTGAAATAGGTTGCCAGCCATAAACTTCCATTGTGCTTGCAAATACAAAATAAGGTAACGTGCTAAGTTGTCTACATGCTTCGATAAGATTAACTGTGCCAACATAATTTACTTCACTAAAACTTACTTGTTCATAAAAACTTTTTTGCACTTCAGTTCTAGCAGCAAGGTGAACTACAATGTCAGGATTCACTGACTTTACTTCTTGTTGTATTCCTGTGTGATGTGTTAAATCTGTTTTAAGCTCATGGACTTCTCCAATTGCTTGTAATCTTGGCAACAAGTGTTGTCCGATAAATCCGCTAGATCCAGTTAGTAATATTTTCATGTAAAACTCCTTACTATATTTACAATCCATTAAGTATATGTTTATTAGATCTGGTGGTTAAATACATTATGTTCGATATTGTAGATGAGTTTGAAAGACAAATAGCAGATTTTTTTGGTGCTCCGTATGCTGTAAGCACCGACTGCTGCACTCATGCTATTGAATTAGTTTTGCGTTATAAACAAATAAAACATGTTACGGTTCCAAAACAAACATATTTAAGTGTGCCAATGGCAGCTAAAAAAATAGGAGCAACTGTATCTTGGGCTAACTGTAGATGGGAAGAATATTATAACTTACACAGCAACATATATGATGCTGCTGTTTTATGGAGACGAAACAGTTATATAAAAGATAGTTACATGTGTTTGAGTTTTCAATACCGGAAGCATCTTAGTTTAGGCAGAGGTGGCATGATTTTGTTAAGCAGCAAAGAAGAAAAAGATGATTTAATAAAATTAGGATATGACGGTAGACACAGAAATGCTCCTTGGGCAGAACAAGATATTAACAGTATGGGTTACCATTATTACATGACGCCAGAAACAGCACAATTAGGTTTAGACAAACTGCCAGATGCTATTAGGTCTACTCCAAAATTGTGGACATGGAAAGATTATCCTAATATATATGATCAGGTAGCTCATATGATTTGAATAATCTGTGAATAGGTTGGTATTTGTCGTTTTTACGTAGCTCTCTGCACAAATAATCTTGCAATATATGCGAATCCTTAATACGATTTGTTTGAACATATATCTCAATATCATGTTGCAATTGGTCTATTAATTTATGTGTAGATTTAGTTAATGTCCAGCCTAAGTCTTTGTAAACATTTTCAACTAATAAATTTTTATGACTAGCAATATCTGGATGAATATCTTCTACAACCTTAAAACATAATTTCAAATCGTCAAATTCTCTAACTGTAATATTAGGTAGCTTTTTGTCATATAAATTTTTTAAGCCTTTTGCAATTTTTAGATCTTGTTGAGAATAATCTATACCAGATAATCCGTGTTCTGCAAGTATTGGATCAAATGCATGGGCTTGCCATAATATGTTTTCTTTAAAAGATTTATTTACTGATAAAATAGAGGTATAGTTTCTTACAATATCGTTAGTTACACTCCAATTACGTTGATGCCAAAGCCTACGTTCTTTTGGTGCATGAAACACACTTCCATAATTTTCCCAATGAGTATTTGTTATCCAGTCAAATCTTTCAAAACCAGACCATAGTATTACAATTTTATCATGTTCTGTAAAATTAAATTTAGCATCTGCTTCAAACACCCTACTTGCAATACCAACATTACCCAAGCCAGCAATTGCAAAATTATAAAAGTCTACACCTTTATCAAGTGCCATAATATCTGCCCATGTAGGCCAGCCATACCTTGTAAAACTACAACCAAAAGCAAATAATCTATCCATTTTGAATAATCCATTTGTTTATACGTTTTGAATCAAAAAATATTTTATCTTTATAATGATTATTAAAATGTTCATTATTAGTAGTAGAAAAATTTTTATATACTTCTGGAGGAAATATATTTTCAGTTGATTTAATCATTTCAATTAAATGTTGAAAATTATGTTTTATTTTATATTCGCAAGCATCATATATGCGTGAATAATTATGATCCTTGTATTTTGCTACCTGTTGCCACACTGCATCTGCACGGGCTTCATCGTCTTCTATACTGTCAAAACTATAATCAAAAAGATTATCATATAAATCAAATCCTAATTCAACAAGTGCTTTATGATAGTTAGGCACACTAAATGTAATAAAAGGACGTTGATGTAAGATTGGCACAAAAGTTTTTTCTGTCATAAACAAACATTCTGTGTTGCTTTCACAAACTACACTCAATGCACTATCACTAAATTGCTCTGGAGGGTATAGTATTTCGCCGTCCCTTCCTTTCCAATCTAATCTTTTAGCAATCATATAATCAGTAAAATATTTCCATTGGTGTTCTTGTGAAATATTGTTTGTTGACCAAGAAATGTGACCATAATTTTCACATTTGTTTTTATACAACATATCCATAAAAATACATCGATGAGGATGCCCTCTATTGTTTAAACTTGTAAACAATTTTTTTGGTTTATTAACTTTATGTAATTTCCAATTTCGATCTATATGAGAATGTAAAACTGCGTTTGCAAAGTAATGCATAAATTGCACTAAGTTTTTACCTTGTGTAATGTAATGTCTATGATTTAATTTACCTAAGTATGCTGGTCTAAACAAATAAACATTTACATTATTTTCATTTGCAAATGCAAGAAATTCTTTCCAAGAGTTTTTATCATTAAAAATGTAAATAATTTCATATTCTTCAAATCCTATCAAATATAAAGTTTTACATTCAGGACGTTGCATTTCTTTTTTTAACTCGTCAGCCATTTGGACACTCACACTATGAGCCCATACAAACCACCAAATACATCCATTATTATCAATTGGGAAATTCATTTCATAAACTCTCTTGGATTAAAATCAAATACATCTTCTATTTTTTTACCATCTTGTATTTGTTTTTGCAAATTTTGCCAATAATTTTTATTTTCATTGGATACTTCAACGCCTATAATATTTTCAACTATATCTAAATGATCTATAATATCAGGATGTGAATCATCTAAAACACCAAAAGATTTACTGCCTTTTTCTGCTTGAAAATATTTCATTTCTGGTAATGTAGCAGCAAATTTATTATACAAATTATTTACAACAGGTCCAGCTATTTCAGTATCTTCCCAAGAAGACTTAAATGCACTTGCTTGAAATTTTATTAAATCTTTATATGTGCCATTTACTTGATTTATAGCAGTGACATTTTTTACAATATCGTGTTCCCAATTCCAAAAATACTTGTGATACTTATTCCAAATACGTTCACCTATATTACTAAAAACATTGCCGTATTGTGCAAATCCTTCGCCAAGTATTCTATCCTCTCGATTCCAACTGGTCCATAATATCATAATTTCATCGTCTTCTGTAAATTTATGTTTTACATCAGCTTCCATAATTCTATAGCTAATACCAACATTACCTATACCTGCTAAACCATAATTGTAAACTTGTGTGTCAGTTAATTCTCTATCTAAAATTTCAGGCCAACAAGGCCAATAGTAATGAGTAAAACTGCAACCAAATGTGAATAATCTGCGCATATATTGCCTTAAATACTGTATGAATATTTATAGTGTAAACGAATGGGATCCATTGAAAAAGGTTTGTGTTGGAGTCGCTGACTATTGCCGCATTCCTGAGATGGACGAAAGTCTACGTGTAATTAATTACGCAGACAGGCAGGATGTAAGTGATGTAAAGGCTGGTCTATATCCTGATCAAGTTGTAGAAGAATCAAACGAAGATCTTGAAACTTTTGTAAAGTTTTTAGAAGGCGAAGGTGTCGAAGTTGTCAGACCTAAGCGCACACCAGAAGTTGAATACTATAACTACTGCCCACGTGATACTGTATTTGTTCATGGCAACAGAGCTTTTGCTGCTCCAATGGCCCTCGCAGCAAGAGAAACAGAATGGCGACATCTACTGCCTGGTGTTGCTCCTATTGAAATAGGACACAGCATAGACAGAACAGGATTGTATGACGAATCCTGTGTCGGAGATCCAGATCGCCTTGCCCTCACTGAAGTAGCACCATGCTTTGACGCTGCTAACGCAATTAGAGCCAACGACGATATTTTGTATTTGGTAAGCAATAGTGGCAACAAAGCAGGTGCTGCTTATTTAAGCACATGGATAAACAAACCTGAAAATAGTTTTTCTGAGCCAGGCAACATACGTGTTCATCGCCTTGAAGATGTTTACAGTTATATGCACATTGACAGCACCATTGCTTTCTTACGTGAAGGACTATTACTTGCTAATCCAAGTAGAATTAAAAGCATGGACGTTTTGCCTGCACCATTCAACACCTGGGATGTAATTTGGGCACCAGATCCTGTTGATGCTGGACACTATCCTGGACTGTGTAATAGCAGTATATGGACTTGGAATGTAAACTTGTTTAGTGTGAACCCTAATCTTGTTGTGTTAGAAGAACATCAAGAACCAACACGTAAAGCATTAGAAGCACATGGTATTGAATGTGCTATGCTACCGCTGCGTCATGCTAGAACACTAGGTGGGTGTTTTCATTGTTGCACATTAGATCTTGTTAGAGGCTAATAATTGATCCACAGTTTGTCTGTGAAATTCAACTCCGTCATGCATACAATCTCTAGCCTCCATGCTTCCTGACGTAGGATTAATATATTGCATATCAACACTTAATAAAAAATCTAGTTCTCCTTCCCAAGTAAAGTTTACAACAGGAACTCCTAAACTTTGCCATACTAGATTGAAGCTTTCAATACTTGCAAACACAGATTTTTTAAGTTCTCCTATGTCTTGAATGTATCTTTTGCCCCACCATTTTCCGTCAATTGATCTTGTTCCACTCATATCTTTCCAACGAATACTGCCATCATCATCTTCAAATCCAAATTGTTTTCTTGTAATCTGTGGCCACTGTGCTACTACTAATTTTGGCAAGGGTAAATTATTTAACTTCCATAAAAGACTGTTAAAATGTAGAACTTCAGGACTACTAGCTTGTTTTCCTATATTGACTAAATCAAGTTGCAACTCATTTGCTAACATACTACACCATATATCTTCAGTGTTTAACCCAACACCCTCTGTATAACTACATCCAGTTGCAAGTAGAAAAGGTTTTGAAATATCATTTATTTCTTGCGTTCGATAACCTAGGCTGTTAAAATTATATTGAATTGTTTCTTTATGATATTTCCAGTCTTTTGGCATTTTTTTACAATTCTTTTTATATTCGTCTTGATCGTCGGTTGAGAAAAAATACATGCTTTTACCGTTTGTTTCTCGATCAACTAGCAAAGGACTATTTTTTTGAAAATAGAGGGCCATAAAAATTACTCCAAATAAATAACTACGTATATTTAAAAAACATCGGAGTCATAGTGTCATATAACTGGTTTAATTGTCTTTACTTTAGCCCAAGAAATAAATGCCTACCTGAGCTAATAATGCAAGACGGTAATAGAGCACCGTTGCGACAAATAAGCAAAATAGAAATGCTGATGGATATTACCAAAGAAAGTTTTGTTGGTAAATTTAAAGAACCATTAATAATCTACAATGGCACTCATAATATTCCTAATCTAGATAAACTTTTTATAAGTGATACACACACCAACATTTTGAAAACTCAGCGTGTGCATTTTTTCTTTATGGAAGTGCTTACACACTATATTCCTAATCCTTGGGGAAAACTAGAACCTCATATTCTTAAAATTGACAACGAGCCTGAAAAATTAAACAAAATTAGATGCTACGAACTTGATACATTAAATCAATGGGCTAAAGAAAATGACATAGATTTGTATGTATACTGCACTGATCATAAAAGTTGGGAATATTATCAAAAAATATATCCCTATATAAAATTAAGAAGCATGGATTTATTTGTAAGTTGGTATAGTAGTAGATTTCAATTACAAGAAGAATATAACAGAAGTGGCATGCTTCCAGGTGATATCTATCCAGTTATAGAATATAAAAAAATTAGAAAGAAGTTTTTTAGTGGGTCATGGAGATATGATCCAAGTAGACATTTTATAACAGCATTTCTTGCAAGCGAAGGATTGACAAAAGATAACGAGATTAGTTTTTATCATAAATCAAGCAACGAAGACATGATTGCAAATATGTGGTTTGATTGGGAAAAGTTTGCAAATAAACATCCTGCTATGAGTCAATCACTATTAAAAGGAAATGAATTATTGCAACCACAACTTCCTTTGAGTTTTGAAGTTAAAAATCCTATATCTTGCGATTTAAAACAAGGCGATCCTGATTACAATACGCCAGGTATGTATAACAGACGTAGAACACAAGATCCATATAAAACCTACGAACGTGTGTTTTGCGCAATCATAAACGAAAGTAGAGTTACTCAACCTTGGCCAAATGTCAGCGAAAAGACACTCAATGCAATGAAAAGTTTTAGACCATTTGTTTTAGTAGCAGCACCACACACATTAAAATATTTGAAAGAAATGGGATACAAAACATTCAGTGACTTTTGGCCTGAAGATTATGATGATATCCAATGCACAAGCGACAGATTGGTAGAAGTTTGTAATACTATAAAATATATAGATTCATTTAGTATAGAAGATTGTAGGAAAATTTACAAAAAATTGATACCAAGGTTGATGCACAATTATAATGTTTTGCAAAAGAATTATAAATGGTTTGATGAATACAATTTAAAATTAGATTCCCAAAGTTCATTAGCCCAGTATGTATGAGCAGGCAATCTATGATGCCAATACATTTGTCCTTCAACACTGTGTCCTTGGTTTAGACAATTTTCAAAAAAGCTGTAATTTTCATCATCCCAATATAAAAAATTTTCTTTGTCAATTTTATCAGCATAATATTTGTATCTTTTAGAATTTTCACATGCTTGAAAACTATTCCTAAATGTATAACTTAAATTATTTGCTTTGAAAAAACTTTGTAATTCAATTATATTCATATACCTGTTTACTTGCCATTGCACAGGATTAATAAAAAGATGTTTACTTAATGAATCTAAGTTTTTACGTATAGAAACTGGAGCCCAATCAGGATAATGTTGAGGATGCAAATGTAATACATTTTTATCAGGTGTATAAGGAATAAACTTGTTTGTGTCACTGTGCTCATCCAAATGATCATAAAAATATTCAGTGCGTTCAGCACCTGTCCAATTAATAAAAAAATGTGTGGTTTTTGCTTGTTTAGGATTATCTAATATCCAAAGTAATGTTGTTCTTTTGATATAATCATTGCTGCCGCCAGGCATGGCAATATTTGTATATTTCCAATTAAGTTTTTTTGCTATTTGTGCAGAATAACAATTTTCTCTGTTATAGTTGCCTTCGCCTATACCACTGCCTTCAATTTCACTTCCAGCTGTATGACTGCACCCGTTAATAAACAAATGATCAATCATTAATAGGTTCCTTTGGAATAATTATATCAGTTCCACAATGACAATGTTGTTTACTACATATAACTGGTTGCAAATCAAATGTCAAGTCTTTATCTAATATATTTCCGTGATTATTACCTACGCCACAACTCGCACTACTGATATCACCACGTGGATTGATAAAAAGTGCATCATCTACAAAACATTTCCACCCAGCAAAAAAGTTTTGTCGGGCAGCAATAATTTTATTGCTGTTTACAGGTTCTATTCCTGTGTCGTAATGTGCATTGCTAATTGCTTTGTTTTGTCTGTGAGGTTTCGAAATAGTTTGCACACTTTCAAATTGTGCTTTTTCTAAAAACTCTACTTTTGCAGGATCTTTGTATTCCCACGGGCCTGCATTTACACTCATTTCATCAAACAGTGGAGTCCATTCTAAGTTATAGTTTGGCACTTCTTTGCGCACCCGTTCTCCAAACTCTTTTACTTCCCAAAAGCGTTCTTCGTGCATTAGCATCTTTGTGCAAAGATAATCAACCTTGTCGCATAAAAATTTTGCATTTTCAATATAACGATCTTTTTTGCTAAACTCTACATGAAAACTTGCAACAATGTCATCAAACAAATGATAATGCTGTTCCCAATAACGTAAAGGCCTTGATAGGTTTGTGTTTACAGCAACAGTAAGACTATCACCTAATTCTTCTTTCAAGTATTCAGTAAGTGGAATAAAGTTTTCCCAATGAGTAGGTTCTCCTCCGCTGTAAAATATTTTAAAATACTTATAGCCTCGGTCTTGATATTGTTGAAATATATTTCTTACATTTTCTTTGTAAGTATCAAGAGCTCCATTGTTGCGATTATCACCTGCCCAGTTTCCTGGATTACAATAACTGCACTGGAAGTTACAAAAGTTATTCACTTGCCACGTAATGGTAGCATAAGGTTCTGACATTGGTGTGATTTTTAGTAAATTAGACATATGCTCTTAGCCACTCCAACTCTGGAAATGTTGCCCAAAAATCTTCTTTGCGATGTTGATCTAATCCGTGATTTTTTTCAAAGAATTGCTTTAGTTTTACAGTATCAAGTTTGCCAGTGTTCATAAACTGTATAACACTATCAATTTTTCCTAATACATCTTTTACAACATCAGGCTTTGTAGCAATACGATCTTTGATTTTATCATATGCCCATGCTTTGTAATCAATATACTTGCTGCGTAATTCTATTTTAAAATCATTGGGTATACTATCAAGTCTCATAAAGTCAGGATCTGTAAGCATGTTTAATCTACAATTTTCAATGTCTACTAATCCACGTTCTACCCAATTCATATGAAAGTCAGGCCAATTCCACACGTTATACAAACTTATAGTAGGAGTAAGTTCAAAGTGTATGTTAGGCAATGCTTCAAGCATTTCTTGTCTATTACGCTCTACAGTTTCCCAATGTGTTCCATGACGCATAAATTCTGCTCTTGCACCCATTGCATCTAAACTTGCACTAACTTGAATATCAGGAAATTCTCTCCAATAATCAATAATACTTTTTTGCTTGAATCTTAAATTACTGAAGTTTGTGGTATAGCGTAATCTTACATCTGTTTTGCCAGTTTCAATCCAATGATCTAAAATCTTATAGTGTTCGTTTGTAATCAGTGGCTCACCACCTGCCCAGTATACTTCTTCAACATCAGGCAAGTATTGCTGCAATTCATCCCAAAAGTTTTTGTGCTTTGCAACATTAACAATAATGCTGCCGTTGTTTTTGAGTATGTTTGCAACTTCGTGTTTGCCATATAGTTCACCGTGTTCTTGTGCATGTAAACTGCTTAACTCAGGCCCGCATGTCCTACACTTCATATTGCAAATATTGCTGAAACGTATGTCCATGTATGCCATGCGCATTTCGTCAATGCTGCCATCAGCATTTGTTTTTTCTACCAAATCAAAATGCTTATCACCAAACCATTGATTGTGATTTTTGCGCAATGTCCAAATGTAAGTGCTGTCTTCAAGTTCGTAGCAACGTCTACAGCAATCCAGTTTCTCACCTTTTAACATAGCAAGACGTAGTTCTCGATACTTGTCGCTGTTCCATACTTCTGCAATAGTGTTTTCTTTTACATTGCCAAAAGGTTGATCACTGTCTGCAATACAGCAAGGCATAGCTCTACCATCAGGCCAGGCGTGCATGTGTATCCAAGGCAGGATACAGAACGCTTTATTCTTTTTTAATAGATGTTCTTTATCCATTCATTAATCCTGCAAGTTCTGGAAATACTTCAACAAAATTCTCATTGCGAATTTTATCACGTCTACTAGTATTATGTATAAACTCTTTGCCGTGTTCATCCCAAGTATGAGCACTGGTTGCAAAACGCATTGCATTTTCTACATGCTGCACACACCAATATTCGTCTTTGATTTGATTGATTAGTTTTAACAATCCCAGTGTGCCTTTTTCTTTTTCTTCTGGTGGCAAATTTTGCGCACTGTAAAAACTTGGATTTAACAAATGATAAATGCTGATGTAATCGTGTTTGCGGAGTAAATCTTGATCAATCATGTATGTAAAGAAATCACCCAGTGTGACATAATTCAAGTTGCTTAATACACAGTTGAATTGATAATCAATAAAGTCTACATCTCTAATTTTGCGTAGATTGTTTTCTACTGTAAACCATTTAGTGCCATTGCGTATGTATTCGGCTTTTTTGCCATAATGGTCCAAACTTGCACTGACTTCTACACCTTTGAAATTGCTCCACATATCAAGTATATCATACTTTTTGTATTTAAAGTTGCTCATATTTGTGTTGTAGCGTAATGTTATATCTTTACAGCTACCATTAGCAATCATTTCTTCAAGTATTGTGTAGTGTTCATCTGTGATCAATGGCTCGCCACCTGCAAAGTATGCAAGTTCAATATTGGGTATTTGTTCAAGAACTTGATCCAACAACTTGCCGCTTTCGTCAGCATGTTGCACTACACGAAATCCAGGAGGTGGAGCATCATGTTCTTTGTGTTCTTGCCCCCATTTGCTGGAAAATTCGCTGCCGCAGGTTCTGCATTTGAAATTGCAAATGTTGCTAAAACGTATGTCATAATAAGCCATTGTAAATTTATCAAGGCTACCGTCTTCGTTTGTAAAAGGCACTAAATCATCGTATTTGTCAGCAAACTTTTCAATGCTGTATTTTCTAAAACTGTATGGTGAACTTTCTTCATGCTTGTAGCAAAATTCACAGGCTTCGTTTTTCCTGCCAGCAAGCATATCCAAACGTAATTTTTTCATACGTTCAGTGTTAAATGCTTGCTCCAATGTGGTATCTTTTACATTAGCAAAAGGTTCAACATAGTCACTGCTACAACAAGGATATACATCTCCTTTTGGCGTCACGTTTAAGTGTAGCCAAGGAAACATACAAAAAGTTTTACTGCTTTTTAGATGATCATCTTTCATACAGAATCTAATACCTTTACTAATTCTGGATGCAAATATGTTTTATAAGATTGTTGCCTATTTTTATCAAACTGCATGGTTTCTATTTTTAATTCACGTATTTTATCTACACTATACTTATTATTATGAATACATGATGCAAGGTAATTATTGAAGCTTTGTGTTTGATACCCTAGTCCATTTATCAAAACCCTGCCATACAATAATAAATTATTAGGCAGCCAACAGACATCAATTGCTCGTTCAATTGGAAATACATTTGTAATTACAATGTCTTCAAAGTTATATTTTTCTGCCCACTTTACAGTATTTCTAATATCAAGAAAGTTGTATACTGTTGCTACAAAATTGATTTGCGCAGAATAATTGTCAATCTTGTTAAAAAAGTTTTTGACATTATTTTCTAGTATTTCAAACGAGAAAGGATATCTTGTATATTCATATACTTTACCAACACCGTCTATGCTAAAGGTTGCATTTATTTTTTTAAATTTATTCAATCTGTATACATTTGCATTTGAAAATTTTGTTGCATTTGTATGCATCTCCAAAGTTATATTTTCAGCATATCCGTTGTCAATACAATAATCAAGCAATTCTAAAAACTGGTTTGATAGCAATGGCTCTCCGCCGCTTACTCTAATATTAGTTATGTCTTTTAACACAGGATATAATATTCTAATATCATGAGGTTCAATATCAGGTATACTGCTCCACCAATATTTGTATCCATTTTTTTCAAAAAGCTCTGCATCTTTATTGAGTTGATTACTCAACGCAGGGTGGCACATTCTACAACGTAAATTACATTTATTGCCTAAATGGATGTCAAGCCATTCTAATCTGTTATCAACTGTTGTGTCCAACATAAGTCTTGGACTATTGCCCATAGTTTTTTCTGCATTATAACAACCTTGGCATGCTTGAGGATATTTTCCTTCCAACATTTCTGTTCGGATATTTTGCAACTGAGGTAGATTGAATAATTCTTCTACATTATTGTGTATGTTTTTGTTTGTTTGTAGAGGATCAGGATCAACAGGACTTGCTATATTACAGCATGGATTTACACATTGTATACCGTCTTGATTCCAATGACTGATTGCAAGTTGCTTAAATGGATAATAACAATAAGAATTATCTTTAGAAGGTTTCATTGGCTTCCTTACATAATGCAAAGAAGTCGCTCATTTCAGGAAATGTTTTTTCAAAATCTGTATCACGTCTACGATCATGTTCTTTGAAGAAGTTCCAAAAGTCTTTGCGACCTTCTCTAATTTTGTTTACATCGTATCTAGTTGTTTTCATGTAATCAACAACACGTCTAAATTTTTCATATTCCATTTCACTAAAATGTTCTTTACTACCTTCTTTTACATTGTCTTTGATAAATTGTAAATGGCTTTCCATATAAGGTATATAAGTTTCTTTAGGCAAAATGTTTATATCATATTGCAGTGGCTCTTTTAAATAAGGTGTATCAAAATGTATACGTTGCCAACGTCCGCTGTTTACATCATTATACATACGCCTTTGTTCTAATATTTTTTCAAGCAATGTTTGGAATGTTGTGACACTGAACAAACTAAATGTAATCATGTATGTCACAGGTGCAGTTGTATTACGCATAAAGTAATCAAAATTGCGCTCAAACACTTTTAAGTCCAATCCATCACGTATATACTCTGCACGTTCGTTCCATGTATCTAAACTTGTAAACAACTTAAAACTTTTTACTTTATTTTGTGTAAGCAAACTGTTTACACTATCTGTAAATTTTTCCAGTTGTTTTTCTTTGCCGCCAAAATTACTGTTTACATTTAATTCAAGATGTGGCTTTGGATCTTTTTCAAGTTCATCAAACATCCTATACATGCTTTTTTGCATAGTAGGTTCGCCGCCGGTGATACGTAAAATGTTCAATGTTTTGCTAACTTCAGGCCACCATTTCCACCAAGCACGTAAATAAGGGTTTGAATCTTCTTCATAGATACGGAACCAGTCAATATCACATCTATGATTCTTACTTTGTGAATACGGCCCGTGTTGTCTTATTTCATTGTAGTATCTGCTGCTTGCTTTTGGATGACAATATCCGCAACGGAAATTACATTCATTACCAAATGAAATTTCAATATATTCAGGATTTACATTAAAGTCCCACTTGTTAAACTTTACCTCTTTTAATCTATCTTCGTTATAAATGCTGCCACTGCGAATATGCCTATCACTGATATAATCATCTCCCATGTTTTCAACATTCCAACAATACTGACAACCAGCACATTGTTTGCCTTCTAACATTTCCTTACGTTCTTGTTTTTTATGTTGTGTATTATGCAATGCACTAGGATTTGTTAACAACTCGTCAATATCAATTTTGTGAGGTGCTGGATGATAACAACTATGTGTTTCACCTGTTTGCAAGTAGATAGTTGTATGATACCATTTTGCAAAACAAAAAGTCGGCGAAAAATGCCGCTTTGTGATATCATTGATATATTTTACTCTGTCTGTTTGATTTGACATTATCGTCCTTTACGTGGTATCCTTGAAGGATTCATATACACAGTTTTAAAAAATAAACTTTGATTTCCATCAAGTGGTTCAGCAGCAATAGGCAAATCAAGTTCTTCAATTAGCTTGTAGCCAAGATCAATTGTATTTTCTTCCATTTGATCTTCATCAATATTTTTGCTATCCCAATATTCATTTAACCATTTAAAATCACGCACATTTACAAAGTCCCAGTCGGTACACATTGTTTTATATAACCCTTCTCTAGCACCGTATATAGCCCAACGTCCGTTTTCTACATCCGCACCAACCATTAGCCAAATATACAAACGATGCAAGTTCTTCCAATGATTTTTTTGAAACGCTTCTACAGTAGGTTTCATGCCTCTGTCCAATGCCATTTTAACACCTTCACGGAAACCAGCACGCCATGCTTGATGTGGTGTAGCATTATTCATGATTTCACTATGACATTGATTTATTTGTATGTATTCTAGGTCCCAACAAAAATCTACCTGGGCGTGTGGGTTGTTAGGATCTGCATTTTCATGCGTTTTCATGTTGAGAACTTTTTGTTTAGGCCAACATTTAATTCCGCCGTTGCCATACATAAGTCCGTTAATTGTGTTTTTAGCACTCCAACTTACAACACAATTTTCAAATGCAACTTCTCTGTTCCAGTGTGCATCTTCGTGATTATCTAAGTCAAACTCTCTACCAAGGAAGTCTGCGTTTACAATGTTATCACCGTCAATAGTAATAAATCTATCAGTTTCGCTTAGTTTAGCACATGCTTTGTGTGCTGCATCACTGCCTTCTACTCCATGCACACGTTTTGCCCACGGCACTTTACTACACAAGTCTGCATAGTTTTTTTCTGCATTTGGCTCATCATAACTTAGATATATGATATCATAATCTAAAATTCTAAATTTACTCATTTTGCAACCTCATACGAATACTTCTCAAATCTTTTTATAGTATATACACTAACTGCCGAAGAGTCAAGTTCTAAATCGGAGGCAAAATTGATTTCTATTTTTCCATTTTTTAAATCATCTATTGCACAATAAATGTATTGATATAGCACATGAGGATCGTGTGCTTTTGTAATACTAAATCCCATATCAGCTCTAAAGCTAAGTTTATTAGATAAAAGATTATCTTGTATTGCTTTGTCTAATTCTATTATCCACTTTTTTTCTTTTTTGTTATGAATAATAACAACGTCTGGTCTGTCTTGGATATTTACTGGAATTTGATATATCTGGTCATTAATATCAAACTGGTATTCATCTTCGATATATCTATGAGATAATTTATGTTGTTTAGTCACAGTATCAAACAACACAACATAATTACTTACAACTTCTTTTCCAGTAACTAAATCATAAACGTCATCAATTTCAACAATAATATAATTACCTAACTCTTTATAATTGTTTTTGATACTGGTAATATTACCGTCGTCATCAAAATATACATAACGCTTTTTGTTTACTTCTAACATTATATTCCTAATTTATTTTCATATGTGCTTATTATATGATCATTGCAGAAGTTGTCTTCGGTGTAATGAAATATGCCACTTTGTGTATAATTGCCTATTGCTAGTTTGCAATCATTATCAACATACACGCCTAATTGTTTTTGCCAACTGTCTACCCATAATTTATCCCAATTTTGGTTATGTAATTTCATGTGTGTAAAAGTTGGATAACTGGTTTTTAAAGTAATTTGATCTTCGCATTGTAAAATTTTTGCTGCAATTGCACTGCTTACATCTACACTAGGCCATTTTTGGAAATATTTTCCTCCAGCATATTGTCCATAAAACAATTCCCAATTGTGCATAATTGTTTCAACCCATTTGAAAAATTCATGTGCTTGATCTGATTTTTTGAACCAATGAAACCCAGCATATAAATTAGGCAAATGATGATTTCTAAATGCTTTTCTATAGTATGTATTATCTGCTACTTCGCCTCTATATGTCAATACACGATCGACATAATATACATTTTTTGTTTTTAATAAATCATACCAATGGGAAATGTCAGACAAAACCAACATGTCAGTATCAATTACTGCTGTTTCATCAAATGGTGTAGCATGATATATTTTCCAACGATTTTCAACTTTCCAAGTAGAATTTTCTGCTTCGTCTTTCCAAGGTATATCTACAATGTGATCATATAAAACTTTATATTTGTCGTCAACTACATCATTTGTTATAAGAGCAATTTTACATGTAGGATTGGTTAGTTTTAGACTCATTGCAGCAACATTTGCCTGTTGAACATAATTAACATCACTGTTCTGTGCAAATAAAGTAAAATTAAAGCTCATCAATCAACCTATTCAAACTAAATTTATTCATAATATGAACATTGCAACCTTCAACTATTGCAGGAAAATAATCTATACTATCTTTTTTTTGCAATAAAAATTTTACTTTATCGTTTTTGATATCTAAGCAAATATCTTTATCTACGGTATAATATTTCTTACCCGGTAATTGTTTTACAAAATTGCCTGACATATGGCCATTCATTATGTGTATTGCAATGCTAAATGCAAAATCGTTCCTAAACGTATTTGCTGTGATTCTATATAAATTTTTGTAATGATACCAATATTCTTTAATGTGTGATACAAGATTAAAAAATAATTCTGTTTGTTTACTTTTTCTAAAATATATTACTGTTGCCCAATAAAAATCAATGCCATTTGCAGATATATGTTTAAATTCCCTCACATCTCTCCATCCTGATAATTCAGTAGAATTTTTATATAACATAATATCATTTGATTGTTCAAAACAATATTTCAAACAATCATTACACAAGATGTAATCAGTATCCATTAAAATAGTTTCATCATATGGAGATAGTTCATATGCCCGGTGTCTATCTAAATTTTTCCATTGTAATTTATACTCTTTATATACACCATCTCTGTATGTTTTATAATTGTTATTCTCGCTTGATATTTCAATTACATTATCAAACTCATGCTTATAGTTTGCTTCTAAATACGAAGCATTATCTGTGACAAGAGATACTGGAATATTTAAATACTGTTTAATTCTTGCAGCACAAAATATTGCTTGTTTTATGTAATCTACTTGTGTGTTATTACATGCAATTAATAGAGCACCCTTGCTCATGTGTCAAAAATACCTTCAACTGATCTATTTGTTTTTAGCTTATCATATTCTACATAGTATTTGTTGCTTGCTCTAAAATATGTGTCCGATACGCCTTGTACAAACTCTTGTAAATTTACATTAATAGGAATATCATTGCTGTCAACAATAACTGTATCTTCTTGTCCTGCGGATATCATACTATAGCAAAACGTTATAAGTTCTTTTGTAGAAATAAATGTGCCTCCGCCATAGTAATATAGTAAATCTTCTTGATATTTTTCTTTCAAGATACGTTTTTGATTGTCAAGCGTAATCATATAATTACTAAAATCAAGAGCTTTTTTTAATCTGTCATCCATGGTATACCTCCATTATTAGTATACACAGAAAAAGACGATTTGTCAACTATTACAACAATCCAGAACCTGAATAATCGCCTAAATTGTTTTGAGTTGTTCCTGATGCATTTGTAACAATTCCACCTTTGGTAACTCCGGTTAGGTCGACTGCTACTTGAGTTACAGAATTATAGGTAAAACTACTGTCTGGACTGTAACTTGCACATGCACTGTCTAGTGTGCCATTTACTTCTTCATCAATTGGAGTTCCTGTTCCTGGACCAGCAAGATCTCCTGTTCCAGTGTCTCCATCAAAAAATCTTATACGAAATCTATAAGCACTGGTGCTTACTACTTTACCATAGATTCTATAGTTGTTATCTGAATAAACACCACTTCCTGACTTTGAAAACATCTGTTGATAAGTGCCTGTTAAATTAGTAAGTCCTATACCGCTTGATGTTCCTGAGGTTGCGCTGACATCGTATTTGTCAATGTAAACAGTGCCCATTGCAGATAAAAGAGCAGCCCAATCTAATGATTTTGCGCCTGTGCCGCTGCTTAAACTGGCTGTAAAATGTAATCTACCGTTTGCATCTTGCCAAGCCAACTTTGCAGCCTCTGTTGCCCAATCAACATCAACAACATGATAGATATCATTATTACTAGCGGCTGCGCCCCAATTAGTTGTTCTTTGGGCAGTAGCAGTTGATTCTAAACTAAAACTACTAGAATCATAACTTAAATGACTTGCTGGATAATTTGATACTGCTACATTCAGAGCTTCAAAATCATTAAATCCCATTAATGTGCCATTTGATACTGCACTAAACGCACCTGTAGATTGATTGTAATCTTGAGACGTGTCAGCGCCAATTGTTTGTCCAACAGCAGGCACTGCTAAACTTGCTTCAACTGCACCAGTTTGGTGCACCCAACATGATTGTAAATCAAGATATAGTTCTTCTAATTGGTCTGCTTCGACTTGATCAACTGAAGCTGCAACATCTGCCGAACGAGATGTTTGTGCCCACTTAGTAACATACAAATCATCAATAATGTTTCTTCGGCTATTATAGTCATCAGCGTTGACTCTATCTCCTACATTTACATTTGCCATTTATTCACCTAATGTTTGTGTATTTGCATACGCAGGACTATCTACTTCAACATAACTACCTGTTGCACGTTGTTGCTCAACAATACTTCTAAATGTTCCACTTACTGCTTCATCAATTCCGGCTGTGCCGTCGCCTGGATCATTTGGATCACCATCTCTGTAAATAACTTTAAAACTTAACTGATTTCCGGCAGAATTAAGTTTGGCCTGATATGTGATATTATTGTTTTCATAAGTTCCTGCGCCTGGTTCATAATACCATATATTAACATAATCTGCACCAGCTGTCAAGTCATATGCACCACGATTATAATCAGTTCCAGAGCTTGCTGTGGTATCAGTGTAAGCAAATTTTACAACGCCTACGGTTGTAACCATGGCAACCCAACTGGTATATTTTGCTCCAGAACCACCACTTAATGCTGCTCTAGTTCTTACTTCGCCGCCACTGTTAAAAAATGCTCGTAAATGGTTGTTGTTGTTAAAACTTACAGTCCATTCATGAATAATTGTAGAAACCGAAGGATGTCCCCATTGTGAAGTTCTTGTAACAGCAAGTTTAGATTCAGGTGCTGTCATTTGATTTATATTATAACTTAAAGCATTTTGCTCAATGTCAACTGATACGGTTTCGTATTCTACATATACAGCATCAGTAATATCGTCTTGGCTTACTACATCGGTTAGTGTTGGAAAACTATTATTTTGGTGAACATAAGATTTTTGTAAATCAGTTTTTAAACTTTGCATATGAGCAGAGTTAACAACGGTTGGATTGTTATTTACGTTAGTAGGTAAGCTACTACTTGCAACTGATTGTCCATATCCAAATGTTCCGCTTCCTGTGCCTAAAACTTTTGCAGCTCGTGCTTGCATCTGATTGTATCGTGCAACAGAAATAATGTCGCCAACTGCCATTGCTTACTCCTAAAATATATGCTAGTATTTATACTTTTAGGACACACTCAACTAACTTGACTGAGATATCTTCGTTGGATTCAAGTGCTACGCCTACTAATGCACTAGTAGCAACCGTTTTACATATTCCATTATCCCAGGCATAGACTGCTTGACCTTTCTTTACAGGACCTTCAACTTTAACCGGAACTCGTCCTTTTAGTGCAATGTATTGCCCATCTGCTTCGCTATTCATCATAATCGCTGGATCAGTTGATACAACACCGATGCAAATATCACTAGCTTTAGCAGGTCCTACTTCACAGCAATCGTCGGCTATTACTGCTACTGCCGTTCCTGGTTCTAGTTCTGTATCACCAGTTGTGTATTTTTCTGCAAGGTCAGCATAACGAGCTTGAGTTGCTGTGCCTGTAAAAATATTTGCTGTGATATTTCCGCTTCCGTCTCTAGCAGCGATTGAGTTATTTGCGGCACTTGTTGATGCTGCACGGTAAACTCCTGACACTTCTAAAGTATTTGCTTGTGTAGCTGTTCCAACAAAATTGTTTGAATAAATGTTGTTTAATGGACTTCCTGATAAACCAATTGATAATCCGGTTAGTGCTGGATAAATTGCTAGATTGGTAATATGCCAGACAGTCGTATCATCAGATTTAGCAATAAGTAATTCATCTCTATGTAACTGCAATCTTGGTGTTTCTAAATCTGCGCCAATTTTTACAGTCAAATCAGTATCATTACCAACGGTAAAACCATTGTCGCCAAAGTTTACGGTGCTAGAAGTAAAATCAATAGTTGGTCCTGATTGAAGGAAATCGCTTGGGCTATATACTGCTGAACCGTCTGTTAATTTAAAGGCTGTTTGTGCCGATCCATAATAAAGATTTACATTACCTCTACTATCTGTAGTAGATACACCATTTGATCCAACGCCTCTTAGGTTATACCCAGCTTTTAATGTTGCAAAATCGCTTGCTACCCAATTCGTTACATCTGGTTGACTTAATGCAGGCACAAAATCTACTTCGCTAATTATAGCAACAATATAATCTTCAACATATGCAGCAGTAACATTATGATCGACTGCTCCAGTATCAGCTAATATAATGTTTTTCATTTCTGTAGTGCTGCCAGCTGTTGCTTGCGGGCCAATTAAGTTCCATTCATTGTTAGAATTTTTTCCGTATAACTGGTTAGTTGTGCTGTTCCACCACAAATCGCCTTCGGCTAAACCTGTTGGCTGTGTAGCACTTACTTCGGCACCTGCAACTGATTTATACGCTGTGCCATCATATACTCTAATTTTTTCACTAGTTGCATCATACCAAATTTGACCTGTGATAGATTTTGTTGGAGCAACAGTTCCTTGGAAATTTTCTAATAAAAACACAAAGTTTTCATTTTGTTGTTCTCCATATCCAGCAAAGTTTTTTCCAATAAGTTTTAGTTCGGTTGTTGTATCAACTGTGCCGTCTTCAACTGTAACTAATTGTGATCCGTTAAAACTATTAATTATATAAGCCATTTAATCTACCCTATGATGCGTTAGTAGTATTTACCTAAACACTGCTGACCAAGTCTTCTTGCCAAACCCATGCTCCTGCTACTACTTCAAATCTTTTCAATGTTCTTGTTACCGTTAATGTAACATTATCTGTAATATCACCAAAACTAAAATCAGCAACAACAGATTGGTTTTGAACACCGGCACTGTCAACAGCAACAAAACTTTTTGACACACCATCTGTTCCATTATATGTGTATGTTCCTGCATAAGATGTGCAATGAACTCGTGCGCTTACTCCATTATTTTTTTGTGCTGACGGTGATATATCGTTTAACAAATCTGCTAATTGAGAATTTGTTAAACCAGTTGAATCAACACTTACCGCTACATCAAGTGTTTTTGATACATCATCTACATACTGTTTATTAGCTACATCATTAGCTGTTGCTGGAGTTGCAACATTTCTAATTTTTGTTGTTCCAATCATGATAATATCGCCATTGATATTAGCATTTAAATCATTATTAACCGTTAAAGTGTTTCCATTCAAACTTATATCGTCAACATTTAATGCAGTAAGTGTTCCAATACTTGTAAGTCCGTTAGCTGTTGTTACACTACTATGAAGTTCGTTTATAGTTAGAACATTTGTTCCGTTAATTCTATATCCATACCCATCAGCAACATCAATATTAACATTTGATCTCCAAGCATTTGTCGCATTTTTCCAAACCCATTCTTTGTCAATACCGGTTGATTTTAAAACAACACCGCCGTCGTCAACTGTTGCATCATCTCCTAAACTACTATCTTCAGTTATACCAAGTTCTATTTGTTTATCTTCTACACGTAGTGTTGCTACTTCTAATGCAGTTTGTGTGCCTTCTACAACCATATTACCTGTGACTCGTAAATCACCGGTAATATCAAGTGTATAAGAAGGTGTTGCATCAAAAATTCCAACTCTATTATTTGAAGCGTCAATTGTAATTGCATCCACTGCTAAACCACTGTTTGTGACTTGAACTTTAATATTTGCATCTTCTCTTAAAGCACCTAATATAATATCTCTATCTGCTGAAGTTGTGTCTGTGCTAATACTAAATCTACTTACATCACCTACTAATACACCTCTATCATTGTTTACATGTAAATGTTGGTTTGTAGTTTGATAAGATGCAATTGGTAGAGCAGGCGATACTTGTAAAAAACTACTTGGTGCAAAAACGTTACTTCCAGATATTAAATTTTCAGAATTTGTTGCCGTGCCATTCCATTTAAAATTGCTATATGTAGGATTTATATTCACGCCTTGTTTAAATATGAATGGAGATGTGAAACCTGTAAGTAATGCTACATTAGAATCAATAGTAGCTGCTGTGAGATCTTCTGCACAAACAATAGCCACAGTTTTATTTCCAACACTCCATCTTCCAACAGTTTTTGTAACACCAAAACTATCAATCAAACTAATTGCATCATATTCAGTTTTTGTTTGGCTTCTTGTGTAACTAGGACCAACTAGATAGTCAGCTGCTCCGTCACTAAAATAAAGTTGCTTATTGACAGCATCAATCCACAAATCACCAGCCACCAAGGTTGGTTTGATCGCACTGTAAGTTGTTGTATCAGTTCCTCTAAACTGTTCGCCATCCCAAACTTTTAGTCTACCTTCGCTTGTATCATACCATAGCTGTCCTCTTAATGGATTTGCAGGAGCACTAGTTGCAGCAAAATTTTCAATAATTTTTACGAAATTTTCGTTAAATGCTTCGCCATACCCTGTATAATTTCTTCCCACAAGGGTCACATCAGTTGATGTAGAATCTATGGCACCATCAATCAAATCTACTAGTAGAGTTCCGTCGGTTTTGTTAATTTTATAGCTCATTAAGAACCTCCTGTGTAGATAATAAACTCAACTGTTGTATATGGACTGGTATGATAATATGGTGTATTTTGTATATCATTCATTGATCCTGTCCTATCAATTCCTGTGCCTGTTGTTGTTCCTGTAATATTTTGAGAACTTGCACCTGTATCTGTGCCACCTGTTACGTTTGTTACTCCATAGTATTGCTCGCCATTATCGCCTTGCATACTATGTGTGTGATCTGGTAATTGGGCTTGTGTGATATTGTGAGATTCGCTACCACCTGTTAAACCTACTGTATTAGCAGCAGCATCATTCAAAACCCTGTTTCCGCTTGTAGCTGCACCTAAGTGTCCTAGTAAATGTCTACCTCTAAAATCAGGTAAAACAAAAAAGTCTGGCGTGCTCGGTGTTCCGTATAAATTACCTATAATAGCATATAAAGGTTCATAATCGCCGCCTCTAGCTAATTCTTGTCCGTGACATAACTCCCAACCAGTTGGTGCTATTGTTCCTGCATAGGGCATAATCATTCCCAACGCAAACACTGGAATAGTGCTGACAATTTGTGCTTGCGTCATTTTGCGCAAACCTTCTGAATTATACACTAAAAATTGATCTGTTGGTGCCACTGCTACTGAAATTGCAGTTTGATTTGTAAGGAAGTTTGGATCTATATTAAGTGTCCACTCTTTGGTTGTGCCGCCTACTTGTCCGTCAAATTGCACACTTCCTGTTGCAGTTACATCTCCGGCGCTGTTAAATTGGAATGTTGTAGGACTTGACAGTTTGCCTGCTGATTGAGCACTGCCGCTTACATTTCCTGTTACATTTCCTTCTAAATTTCCGTGAAAAGTATTTGCATATACATGTGCATATTTTAAATTAGGTAATCCAATACTATTGGCTAAATTTGTATAAGGTTGTATATTATTAGCATAAATTGAACCAGTGTTATTAGTATCATTTAGGTTGAAGTAAGCATCTCCGCCAACATTGATATCTTTAGAAATACCAACTCCGCCTGCGGTGTTAATTGCTCCGTCTGTTGTGTTACTACTATTCAACGTGCTAGTTGAAATAATCTTTGTTGCTTTTATATTTCCTGTTACATCAAGTGCTTCTTCAGGAGATGTGTTTAAAATTCCGTGTTTGCCGTCAGATGCAATATACAGAGATGTTTGATTTGCTCCGCTGTTATTTGTGTTAAAATTAATAGATCCGTCTGTAGCTTTGTTTCTGATTGTAATAGACGATCCGGTCACGCTGGCTGTTAATATGCCATTTTCGCCAATGGTTAATCCAGCATTGCTAGAGATTCGTTGTTCTTTTGTAAATCTATTTATTACATCTAATCTCGCAATATCTCCGTAGACTAAACTGTTATTACCACTAGCATCAACTAATGCTTCGGCTTTTTCACTTGTGCCGTAATATTTTGCTTTTGCACCACTAAATATTGATTCTGTTGGAATATTAACACCAGGCTTCATCACATAACCTGTAGGAAATCCTGTAACCTTGGCTTTTGGTGTAAATTCAACATAACTATAAACTGCAATAATATTATTGTTTACATAATTAATCAATACTGTGTGATTTGTATCAGTGCCAAGCAGTGTGCTTGTGCCAATGAGGGTTTCAATTTTTGCACCTGTTGCAGTAGACTCACTATAATCTGGACCAATTAAAACCCAGCCACTACCACTGTAAATGTATGCTTGTAAATTTGCTGTATCTACCCAGATGTCGCCAAGTATACTTGCACTTGCTTCTGGTTGTGAGGCTGCTTTTTTGATGCCGCCTGCTGCTACCCATGCTGCACCATCGTATACTTTCAGCTGATCAACGCCTGCGGTTGTATCATACCAAAGTTGTCCTTCTACAGGACTACTAGGTGCAGTAGTATTTGCAAAATTTTCTAAAAGATGCAAAAAGTTTTCATTGATATAAGCACCATAACCAGACAGATTCTGCCCTACTAATTTTAAACTTGTATCTGTAGAATTTAGGCCATTTTCTTCAACTGTGAGAGAACCTTTATTAATTAAATCTGTAAAGTTTATGGTATAGTCTGCCATGATTACCCCTCAATTCCGCTTAAACTTTGAATTCTTACAGTATAATCTACTTGTATCAAACGGTTTAAACTTTTTTGCACTGGATGGAATATAACATGTGTAATCAATCTTCCAGTTCCGCTTGCACTATAACTACGTAAACCTAATTCATCAAATACATATAAACTGTCATTGCTGCCAGCAGTATCAAACGCATCTTGTCCTGAAGGTTCTCCGTAGTCTAACAAGCATCTAACTAATATATCAGTATAATTTGTCCCACTAACATGTCTAATTTCAGTTTTGTTTCTCGCTGGATCAGTGTTGTTAACACTGCGTTCATCAACTACTTTTGTAAATGTTTGATTATACAAACTGCTGTTTGTGCCTGTGCTGTTTGGTGTTAAGTATGTCACAATACCTGTTGGATCAACACTGGTTCCACCGTTGCCAAAACTCATTTCATAAACAAAGCCTTCGCCTTGGTTAGCAAGACTTTCTGCTAATGCAATACTCATATTTTCATAATGAATAGCATTGCGTTTGTTCACATAAATTTCGCCGCTATCAGGGTCAGAAATTTTTATGTGTCCTTCAACATGTATTCCATTTAGATCATTAAACTGTGTCATCTTTTTTACCTTATACTGTATTTATTTAGGTAGCTCAATTGTTGCTCCGCGAATAAATTTTGCTATTGGTGAAGAACTGGTTCTAAGTGTTTCATTTGGTTGAATCCATCTTCTTCCAGTTCTTTTCACTACTCTTATTTCTGTGTTTACAGCAGGAGTTGTAGTAAAGTTTATACGTTTTTCTCCTGATACATCTACTACTGTAAACTCTTGTGCTTTAACTTGATCGCCTTCGGTGCTGTCTTGTGCTATAGTGTTGTTGTAAACATTAACATCAACTTTACTTAACTTTTTACCACCAACAAACACCTCAATTTCGTTTATGTTATCAAATGTAAATCCAAGATCTACAATTTGACTCGAACCATCTGCAAAATCTCTATATACATCATATGTGTCTTGGTAGTCAATTGTTTCTCCTGGACCTTGACCAAATGCTCTATCGCCTGCTTTGTGCAAACTCTTAACACCTGTTCCTAATGTTCCTCTGCGCAATTGAGATAATGTATTTCCTTGGACTGAAAAATATTCAATACGTTCGCCATCAATCCAAAGTATACCTGGCAGGTTTTTAAGTGTGTTTGGTTTCTGTATTCCAGTTGCATCATCAAGTAGAATAGAGTTGTCATATACTTGCAAATCTTTTGCTAATACGTAAGAGTTTTCTTGGTTTAACCGCTTGTAATGTGTTCTACCAAGCATGTCTCTAAATATTCTAAAACCAAAACGCTTACCTGATACTGCATTAGTCCAATGTAAAACTTGTATTTTATCATTAGCAGCAGGAATTTCGTTTAATCTTACTGCATCAAGTTCTTCCATTACTTCGTAATCAATCAAAGGACGTAGTAATTTTTTATTTTTTACTACCCATACATATTGCGCTCCAGCTGCTTGACTATCAAGTTCGACAATACCACTTGTTAATAAATTACGTCTGGTATATTCAGAAGTAAATTCATTTACTACAGTGTCAGTTAAAACGTCATAACTGTATCTTCTAAATTTGTTAACATCATGATTACTAAAATGCATTACTCTATAAGTTGTAAATGCCCCATTGTATTTGTCTGGATCTATACTTATACTGTCGCTTTCTATAAATTCTATATTTGCAATTTTCATTTGCGTAGAATCGTTTGTTACCCAAAAATCTTCGTCTGCAACAAATTCATCTCTAATTTGTCTTGCCATTCCTTCAACAACAACTACGTTATTTGATACTGATTTTACAATCGGATTAAAAACAGTAGAAGAGGCTGTGCTAACTAATTTTAACGGCTGGCCTACTGTTACTAACGGCTCCATATTAATTGTTGTGCTACCATCTACCTCTGTAAATTCTATTTGTGTATCAATAAAGTAATAATCTGCATTATTGATTACATAGATATCTAGTTTTGTTCCTGCTGGTGCTATGGTATTTGACAATATTGTAATTCTTGCACTTGTTTGATCCCATGTCCAATATTGTCTGTCAACTCTTACATCGTCTGCATATACTAAAATGTCACGACTATTAATTTGTGTCAAGTCTGAAAATGCCCAGCTATCTAAATCGTATACTCTATCAGTTGTTGTAGTATATCTGATACTGTAACCAGGATCTAATATTTCATCGTCACCAAAAACGATCAAATTATGACCTAAAGGTTTTACATTAAATGGTGTAGGCGTATTGGTAAAGTTCCAATAATTTCCTAATGTTTGATTCCATGTTATATCTTGGTATACTAGGCTATAACTTACAATATTTGTATCATACACAGCATATTGTATAATGTTATTTTCTCCAAGTCTCACACGACCGCCTGGAAATTCGATTGTAATTTTGTTTGCTGCTTCTGTTGTGCTATCGCTAATGTTTAAGAAATAGTCGCTACCTTCTGTTGCAACACGGCCGTTCATAACAACAATTGCACTAGCATCACTGCTGAAGTCAGCTGCTGTTACAAATCTCCAATTTTCGCCAACTGGTTGATTTGCAATATCATAAGAGTTGAGTTGTATTGTTTTAGAATCAATTAAATTGTTACCGTTGGATCCAAATGTCATAACAGTAATACTATCGCCAGTTTCTATATTTTCATCGCTATCAATAAACACTGCATTTAAATCATAATCTGAATAAAATACATCTTCTCTTAAAACTTTTTGATTAACCATTACAACAACATTTGTTTCTCCAAATGGTTTTTCAGGAAACTCAAACTCTCTTGTAGATCCATCATAGATATAATTAGCAACAGCAATGTTTGCTAATCCGTTATTAGGTCTTGTATATACTTGTAAATCAAGTGTATCTGTAACTGTGCCAGGAACAAGTTCTTCAGGACCTTTGCTGTTGGTTGCTGAAAAGAATTCATCGCCGTCTACTACAATTTCTCCACTTGGTATGCCTGTGGCAGTAGTTTTATCAAGAGCGCCGCCTGACAAACTGGTGTCAAAATTTGTGCTTACAGGAGATAGAGATCCGTCACTTTCTTCTTTTCTAATAATTACTTCATCACCATCTGTTGTAGTAAATATACCTTGTATATCTATTTCAATTTGCTCACCGTCGCCTACAATTGTAGCCATTACAGCATTTTTGTTGGCTGTAGCAGTGCTGCCATCATATGCAGGGTCGTCTAACCTTACACCGTTTAGATATATGTTGTAATTTACTCCATTTTCTAGAGGTTTTGAAAGTGTGATTGTAGCAGTGCTACCATCTAATTTAATTACTTCGTCACTAAATGTGTTATCAAAAGTGTCCCAAGGCAAATCACTAAATCCGCCGGCGCCAAATCCTTGTTCATTACCAAAACCAAAACTATCGTATAATGCACCTTCGTATTCAACACCTTGCATTACTTGACTTAATTCTTTGCCAGGCATACCTGTAGTAGGATTGTATTCATACAACACTCTGTCGGCAGCATGAAGCAGACTGGTTGCTTTTTTGTAATTTACAACAATCACATCATCGATTGCAGGATCTTTTACAAAATTAATATACCCAAAATACCTATCATAACCTTTTGTAGTATCAAGATCATTGCCAACTTGATATTCGCTTTTCAACATCTCAACACCATTTACTGTGACACTAAATGTATCTGTCTTTACATTCATTGGCCACAACAATTGGAATTTTTGTTTTGCGCCTGTTCCTAAAAAGTTTTCTTTTTGGTCAATAGTCTCAAAATATTTTTTACCACTAACTCTGTCAAATTTTACAGTCATGTGTGTGCTTCTTACCAAAGGATTACCAATAATTACACTTGCTTTTACTGGACTACCGTCTGGATCTTGATTGCCACTTACTGTTACAGTAGGAGCAGATAACACTCTGTTGCCTTTTTTAAGTATTTCAATTGATTTAACTTTGCCTTTAGCAATATATGCTCTCGCAGTTGCTCCACTATTTCCACTAATAGTAACATCTGGTGTATTGTTAAACCCACTGCCTCCGTCTAAAACTTCAATACTAACTATTTCGTATGTATTGTTATCTACCCAATTTTTGTATGGATACGTAAAATATTTTTGCCACAAATCTGTAACTTCATTGTTTGAAAATTTAGCAACACTAGGAGTAATATTTCCTCCAATGTAGCTAGGTGGTAAATCAAAGTCAGATATCAAACTATTGGTAGGTTCAATTTTTTCGTATGAACTTATGTATTCTCTAACACTAGTTTTATAAGGCTTAACTTCGTTGATATAATCTTGATAATTTTCAAGATTGTCATTTTGATATGCAACTTTTTGTTCCAATTCTCCAACATTATGTTTTGCTCTTAAGAAACTTGATTTAAATACCCAATCAACATTTTCCTGTTCAGATAGTGCATATCTTACACTTGCAAAAAATAGTTTATTGTATTCTACAGCCAATTCGCCAATAAAAATATCAGTTTTAATAGCATTTAATATATTTCTTAATTCATTAACTGGTTCTCTATCATAAAATGCTATATCATATACACCAGCATCATAACCAGTAGTTTCTGTTGAATAATTATAAATTAAGCTAGACAATTGAATTGTGCCATTTTGTCTGCCTACAGTTTTGTAATTAATTGTATAATCTTCAGTGTCTTGGTTGTCTATTTTTTCTAACAGAAGCCAGCCGCCTGTTCCAATATTTTTTATTTTAACAACATCACCTATTGTATTATCTAATCCGAATAATTCATAACTAGATTCTATTGTTTGGTTAATTATTGTGTTTATTGAATAACCAGTAGCGTAATAATCAGCATAATTCCAATACTTGGTTGTATCAAAACTTTGGTTGTCTGTTCTATTCCATTCTCTAGAAGTAGGATTGTAAACATATATGCTCCAACGTCCGCCAATTGTTTCATCTGCGTTTACTAATACACTGAATTCTCTTACTTTTAAAATTGTGTTAGACGAATAATCAAAACCTTGTTCTTTAATTTCAACACTTGTAATTTGTCCATTACTGTTTATTGTTGCTTTAAATTCAGCATTTTTACCTGTGACATCATCAAATTCAATTTCAGGAGCAACTTTATATCCGTTGCCTGCATTATTAATAATTACGTCGGTGATTTTACCGTCAACAATCACAGGTGTTAAAACAGCTTGTGTCTTTTTTGCAGTTCCTACAAATTGTAAATCATTTACAGTATCAACTGCAACATCGTGTTTTCCTAAAGACAATAAAGGTGCTGGATCCACTAATAATAATTTGCTTATATTATAATTATCTACTATAATATTTTTCAAAAATACTGAGTTGACTCTATCAACAAATTGTTTTACAGCTTCTATTCTATTTACAAACATACTCTGTCTTGGAATATTTAACAATCCGTATTTTTTAGCAACTTGTAAATTTTCATCTGGAACTGAGTTGCCTATGTTATCATATCCAATTAAACTATCAATCCATTTTTGTTCTATGTCTTTGCTTGGCATAGAAACATCTAAACCTTCTGTTAATAAATTATACTCGTAATGTATAGGCACATTCAAATCTACATCTTTTTCTTTTCTAAAATGTAGTATTGTATTTCGACCTTCAATTAAACTTGCAGTGTTATACATTGCAAATTTGTTATTTTCTAGTATACTAATAAATCTATAACCTGTTGAGGCAGGATCTCTGATTAAGTTAGTTACCGATTCACAACTTAAAATACGCCCTGGAACATTAGGAACAATTTGCGTATTTCTTACCCAGTAAAAATATTTTGTTATAAATCTTTTTCTAATAGCATCATAAACTTGCTTGCTACTAAACACTTCGCTACCGTATAGAGTAGTGCCAGTTACACCTCTTGCATAACCTTCAGTTGTGCCAGCTAAGTCGTCCCATTCACTTGGAAGTAAATCTGACGATACCCATTCACAAACTTGTATTTGTGCGTTAGGCAATAATTTATGGAACACACCTGCTCTATAATTGCTGTTACCTTGATAAGGATCAAACCAACTTGCTTTGCTAATATCCCACCATAGTTTTCCAACATATCTATCTGTCCAGTTTGAATATGCATCTACTGTAACATCTTGTTCGCCTGTGCTAAAAGAATATACTGCTGGATCATACCAAGTTTTAAATGTAATTTCTTGTTCTGCTGGACCTGCAATTTTTCCTTGTCTTGGATCTATAACATCTAAACGTTGTATAATATCTTTTTTGTCATCGCTATACAAAAATACCTGTTGTAGTTCTTGTATTTTTGGTTTTGAAACTTGACTTGTTAAAATAGTCCAGCTATCTTTTCCTTTAGTAAAACTAAAATCAGCTAACAATCCTTGGTTAACACTATTTACATATTTAGAATTTCCTGTGGCTGGATTGTCTGCTTCAAGGGCAGTAATAGTTGGCATATTCAAATACAAATGATTTTGATTAAATTTAAAATCGTCAAGCACATGATTGGATGTATCTCTTTTATATGCTATATCTTCTCCGTAAACGTAGGTGTTGTTGATTAGTTGGAATACTACAATTCTGCCTGTATCTTGTATAGTTTTTGATATTCTTGTGTTACCATTGTCAAGTTTTAATTGATTGTTATCAAAACCTGTAACTTCAACTAAATCACTGTTTTTACCACAAATTGCAAGTTTATTACCGCTAAAATCAACTGCACTTCCGAATGCTTCATTTTTATCTTTATAAGGACTTCTAACATTTTGCGACAGAGTATACAAATCATCTGACTGCTGCTTATACAGGTATACTGTGCCAGCATCATTTGATATATCATCGTTGTATGGTGCTGCTACAGCAATACGATCACCGTCGTCATTGATAGCAAAGTCTACACCCCAGCTTTCTCTTTTTGTAGTATCTGCTTTTATTTCTTGTATATATTTCCATCTATCGACTGGTTTGTTATAAACACTAAGAGTTCTAACACTACTTACATCAGACTCAACAACAATTTTATCTCCATTGTCATTTACGTCAAATTTAATGCCAAAATTTGATTCGCCTGTATCAGAGTCACCGTCTAATTCTTGGTATCTATTAGGAATATATCCGGTGTGTTCTATATCTTGTGCTGCAATCCAACTATTTGTATCTGTAGGTAATTTATCATTAACAGGAGTTGTTAGAGGAATTCTTTCAACAAGTGCTTGATACAATGCACCTTGGTAGAAAACTATATCGTTTTCTCTATATTTTTCATTTACATCAAACACACCTTTGTAGCTTCTATTTCTCGTCCACTTCCATTCGTCGTCAAATTCAAAGAAATAAACACGACCTACGTCAATACCAGGAGCACTAACATACAATTGATGTATACCATTTATATTTTTTCTTAATTCTACTTGATAACCAAATTGTTCTTCTGCATTTGGATCAGGACTACACATAACTATGTCTAAGGTATACTCTCTTGTAGAATCATCAAACTTGTAAATATGAACAATACCTTGATTACTCAATCCTGATGAATTTCCTACACCAGCAGGAATATAATATGCTGGTTCCCAATCATTACTGTCGCTATCAGAAATAGTGCTACTATCGCTATAACTGTCATGCCAGTTGCTTACAGCTTGTTTGGCTCTCCATAGTGTGCCTCTGTCAACTACTATATCACCTTGGTCGTATGCTTCAGTTGGATCATAAGTGCCTTTAAATTGTGTTAACGCATTATCAGCTCGTGGTGCACCAACTGCAATAAATTTACTATCTGGTGAAATTGCAACACTTGCACCGTATCCAGAATTTATGTCAGCTTCTTGTTCTGGTTCAAAAATTGCTCCTGCAGAATATGTAAAACTTTCTGCATTTCTAATCAGTAAAGATACTTTGCCTATTCTTGTAGATGACGTGTCGGTGCTGTCACCTCTAACAAGTGTTGTGTTTCCAAAGTTAATGTCATATGATTCCGCTACACGGTTAAGCTGTGAATCTAAATTTGCATATTCTTGTTGTAAACTAATTACACTGTTATTTTCGTATACACTGAAAATACCTTGTCCGTTATCGTCTACCCAAAGTCTGTCAGCTGCATCTTTTTGTATATCTTCAATATTTAAATTTAGTGTTTCAAAGTCAGCAAATCTTCTTGTTACAAATCTACTTAAACTTGCGCCGCCGGCTGCTGAAAAACTATCATCAGGATCTTCAAAAGAAATTTCAATTTCACTTGATCCTAAATCAAATGTAATGTCACTGCCTAATACTTCTGTTACTTTGTAAAATCCTTTTAAATTTGGAATACTAGAAAATATTCCTATAATATCGTCAACAGCAATATCGTCAACTTGTCTATCGCAATTTATTTTTACACCAGAATTACTCGACGCAAGTGTTAAATTTGTAAATCCTAGTATTTCTAAATCACTTTGACTGTGCTTTAAAACTGTCCAAGATTGTTTGTCAGTAGTTACCCAAATGTGTTTGCCAATTTCTAAGTTGTCAATATCTATATTCAAAATAGAATCTTTAGATGTTACAATAAATTCTACATCCTCTGACCTAACATATCCTGAATTTTTTGTAAATGTATCCGTATTAGATATTACACTTGTTAATGTATGATCGTAATCTTCTGGCGATTTGAAAACTTGATTTTTAGCAATTTCATAAACTAAGTCAGTTCTGCCAATTGTAATATTGTTATTAAGTTCAAATAACTGCGGTTCAATTCTGTATTTGCTTTCGTCAAGTTTGTATTCAATTTCTTGAATATTATCAATTGCTCCGTATTGTCCAGCTCTAATTGCCCATTCTTCATATAGCTCAACACTGTCTTTATTAGAAGAACCTAAAGCATCAAACAACTTGGTCATAGCATTATTTGTGCCTTTTTCTTGTATAAATCCTTGATAAAATTTATATTGGCTCACATTATCGGTAATAATATTTTCTAAATATTGACGTTTTTGATAGCCAATTAAATGCTGTGCTAAACGTTGTTGTTCTGTGTCAAAATTATCTGTATCTAAATCATAAAAATCTGCAAACTGATTAACTTTATAATCCCAGTTTGGATAAATTTGCGATACAGGTTTTTCAGATAGTCTACGCCATTTTGTATTGTCAAATGTTTGTTTAGAACTATGATTTCCAAATGCACTATAATAAAATTCTTTGTATTTTACTACATCGCCTATACGATAATCTGTGTTTTCTCGCCAATCAACAATTTTTGCTTCATCATAAAAAAATCCTGGTATACTCAAACTACCAGTCCAATTATCTGTTCTATACCCTACAAGTTTGATACGTTCTTGTCTAAAGCCAGCTGCTTTATCAAAAATAACATCATTGAATACTGTTTGATTATCAATCAATACCACATGTTCTTTTTGCACTAATGGTAATTTAATTAAGAATATACCTTCCGGTGTGCCAACAGGATTAATTGTAAATTTTGTATCTTTGTCTCTAAAAATATTTGTTAAACTACTGTCTATTGCATTGCCGTTTCCGTCTAATATAGATACATCGTAAAAATTATCATATACATTATCAATAGTAAAATTGTTTTTTGAAAATGTAACTCTGTTAGCAGCAGGACTAATGGCTAATACTGTATCATTGTCCCAGTTTTGTGTGGTAAAGAATAAAAACTCTTTTATTAGTAGCAGCATGTCTTCTACTTGCCCACTTTCAGGATTAATGTTTTCAAAGTTCCAACCGTCGTCTTTTAAGTATGCTTCATACCCTAACAGGAAGTCTACAACGTCTTGTTCTGTTTTGTAAATCTGTCCGTAAGGAACACTTGTAGCAGTTTTGTTGAATCTTCTTCTAATAACGCCGGTTTTACCTCCTTGAACAGGAAGCTCTGCTAACTTAGTAAAATTTTTATTTTCAAATTCATTAGAGCTTACATGAGAAACTTTTGCTCTATAAAATTCATTGTTGTATTTTACAACTGTGCCAATTGTGTATGTATTAGACTCGCTCCAGTTTAAGAATTTTTCACTAATTCCTCCAACATTAATAGCACTATCACTTTGTGTTTCTATATAAGGATAAATTGTAAATGAAGGATTTTGATTGTCATAACCTTCTATAATATATCCACTATCGCTCACTGTAATCAAAATGCCACTAAGTGTTGCAACTTGTTGAACTGAAGAAGTATTTAAAAATATTTGATAATTTTCTTCTGGAACAAATACGCTGGTTTTATTCAACGGACTTCTGCTGTCAAGTAACAATTTCAATTTATTTTTTTCAGCAAAGCCGGCTAATTTTATGCTTAATTGATTGTCTAGCCTTTTTAAATCTGACTGATAAGAATCATAACTAGATGACACTGCCCATTTCACATAATTTGCTATGTAATTTATTAAACCAGCAGTAAAATGTTGTTTTGATTCATTGCCAGTGAGTGTGGGAAAAATTATATCTTTTGTTGTAATAGCTTGTCCAGTTTCATTGTAAACAAAATTGCCTGCCATATCTTTGATAATTCTACTTCTATCAAAACCTAATCCAAAAACTTCACATGGCTTACTTACAATCCAAGCCTTTAGTATAGCAAATCTATAATCACTGCTATTTCTAAATGCACTTTCGGTTGGTCCTTGATCTCCGTAAACAAAAGGCTCGCTTGTAGAAGGTAGATAAAATCCTTGTGCTATTCCGCTATCCAAAGGTGAACGTAAATTTCCATTTTCGTCAGTAGGAATAATAGACAATAAATTTGGACGTTTATACTTGTCTAATGTCTTTACAGATTTGCCAGGTTCTTTTACAAAACCGTCACGTAAATCTTGCCATAGCACTGTATTACTTAGAGTGTATGGCGCAGGACCATAAACATCTTGCCACCATGTAGGCTCAATTGAAAAACCTAGCATTTCCCAAGGATGTGTATGCGGACGGTCTGTATCATAGAACTGTTTAAAGATTGCACGCCACCCACCTGGTAATCTATTGCCATCTGCATCTGACATGCTTCTATAATTAAATGTAAAACTATTTTCGCCGCTCCAATTTGTATTTTCAGTATAATTTGGATTTCCAGCTGTGCTTAACCATGAACTAAAATCTTCAAGAATAAGGCTATCAATTGTTTCTCTACTAACACCTGTCTTTCTATTAAATCCACCTATAAAATCATGAATATCTAAATATTCAGTGTTATAAGATGTTTTAATATTGTTGTAAATTCTTTTTTCAAGATCTAATAATAGTTCATCTCTATAATCATCAAATCTTACAGTATAACTTCCATCATGTCCAACAATAACATCAACATTTCCATTAGCACCTGTAATTGTTTGGAACTCTGGTTTGTATAACGGATACAAACCTAATTTAGTTGGTGTAGGTGGAACATAGCACCCGTTTGTGTTTTCATATTCATATACAACTATGTCTTGTCCTATTGTTGGATTATAGTATTTTATAAATCCATTTTCAAAATCGTAATCTACACCTTGATATTTTTGTTCGCCGTTAACATAAACTAAAACTGCTTTGTTGCTGAGAGTTTTCAAATCAAAGTTTGTAAAACTTGTAGGCAAATATGCTGTTTCGTCATATTCTATTTCATGAATCGTTTCTGTAGTTGCATTCATCGGAATCATATCAGATGCAAAAAACGGCATACTTGATGTTTTGTCTTTGTTCAAAGTATTCATTATCAAGTCAACATGTTTTTTGGTATCTCCATGAAATCCAGTTTGGTTTGCTGTAAAAAGAAAGCTACTTTTAAATCTGCTGTATTCTTTCATAGCAAATTGAATAGATTTAATTATGTTTGCATCCTTATCTACCAAATGATATGCTGCTAAATTTACAGGTCCGCTGTGTTTCATAAACTGCGTTCCGTATTGAGTAATGTTTGGTAAATCTCTTAGGTTTGTATTTCCAGGTATACTACCTTGTGCTACTGGATGATAATTTTCAACAATACTGTTAACATGTTTGTTTACTTCACCGAGTGTAAATGTTGTAAGATTTTCATTTTGTGGATTGCTTTCCAAATTCTTTGGTATTTCATAATATCCATTAACGTTTTTGTTTGCAGAACTATAACATTTTAAAACTACAATACTTTCACTATCTAAATTATTAAAAAATCTTACTTGTTTGTATTTTACAGTGTTATCTAATGTGTAATCAACACCTTCAATTTTCTTTTTGTTGTTGACAAAAACTCTAACCACTAGATCATCGAGTAAATGACTATTATCAAATACATCTACAGGAAAATTATTTAATTGTCCGTTATATTGTCTAATAACAGGTTGTCTTGATTTAAAATATGTTTTTTCCCAGACGCTTTTCCATTTATAACTGCCGTCTTGGTTAAAGATTTTGAAGAAACCACTTGAAGTATTTTTTTCTACAATATTTTGAGAACTGTCTTGATAGGTAAATTTATCGGTGTGATAATTAAAATCAAAAACAATATCACCAAAATTGTTAATACTTTGGTATTTCAACGGAAATCCAAGTTCTACATCGTTAGAGCCGCTTCCTTTTGCATAAGAAAAAAGTTTTGTCCCTATAAAACTTGTTCCTACATACTGTGTAGTATCGCCATAACTATATGCATTTGAATCAAATAAATCAAAATGAGGTTGTTGATTTACAGATGTTTTTTCTTGAGCTTTATTCCATTTGTTATTTGCATAATGGAACATCTTTCCAGCATTAACATTACCTTGAGAAACTAATACAGTATCGCCTTCGTTTGGAATAGTATCTGCTTCTTCAATTAAAGTTATTTGTCTATTTTTTATTGTGCCTGTTCCAAAGTTAATAAATTTTACTTTATAAATTTTTCCTGCAACAAGTATGTCTTTGTCAGCTGTGAACAATAATCTCATGCCATCTGTGACTTCAACACCATCAATAATGTATCCACCTTTTCCTTCAATAGTGCTAAAAACATCAGTTGTAAACGTATCTATTAGATCAACATTATCTTTTGCAACAGCACCATGATTATATAATTTTAAACCAGATGTATACTCAATAATTGGACGCTTGGCTCTAGCTTCCTCGTCAATTTCTACAGGTAACCCTGCTTGGTTATAACTTTCTACAATAACATCCCTATGGAACCATCTGTTATATCTTGACCACGGGTTTTTATCTGGACTACCTCTGTTGATTGTGATATAATCTTTTTGTGCAACAAAAGCAGCAGCATCTTCATAAGGATATTCGTCAAAGCCAAATTCCTCGCCATCAAATGGAACATTTTTTACTGTTGTAAAAGGAACTGGAATTTCTAATTCTGTTTCTGGTATCAATCTAATAGAAGACCCAACTCCTTCAACAAAATAATTTCCTGTTGCATATTTTTTTGGAGTTACCTCGCCTACAAAAAAGATACGCTGACCATTTGATAAATTTCCACCAATTGGAGATTGATATGATTTTTTACCTATAATTTCATCTTCTACATTAATTTGAGAATTTTCATTTATGTTATAAAAGTTAAGCAATCCATTCATATTTGCATTGTTTTTACTTGCATAATATAAAAGTGGTGGAACTGTATCGTCTGGAGTAAATTCAATACGGCCGTTTTCAATCCATACATCGTCTGTTTCAATGTATGCACCGTCTTGATTTCTTTTGTATCTTTTGATATTTGTATTGTAAATTGTGCTGATATTTTCTGCATCAATTTCTAAAAGAGGATCATTATCTTGATATGCAATATTTGTTACAAAAGAAATAGGTTCACCTGGAGTGTTAATATCAAATTTATAAGTTTGACCTTTATATAATTTTAATGTTGGATTTTTTGTTATTCCATCTGGAGAAAAAACATAGCTTTGTGTTTGATCGTCGGTTCCCAACTCAACATTGTAAACACTGGTTATACCTCGTTGAGATCCACTAACAGCAACCGGAATTGGACCAAGTGGCAGCCAATAATATTCTCTAAAATTTGTAAACTTATCAAAATCAATGTGCGGATTCCAACTATAACTTGTTTGTGAATTTAGCACACTGTGATTGTTCACACTACCTTTATATGTTTTTATAACACCTAATAGATCTGTATATGAAGCATAAAAATTAACATTACCTAAATCATCTTTACTTACAATACTAGATTCAAACTGATAGTTTTCTCTATCTGTAGATACATCAGGTAAAAAAGTATCTGTAACCTTTGCTGTAGGAGAATTTCTTCTTCCTACATATGCATCTAATTTTTCGATTACACCTTCAGAAATCATTGAATCAATGGTTGACTGAACAAACTTATTGTTTGTATCTGTTCTAAAATACCTTGGTAACAAGTTTTTAGCTGATCTGTCTGAATCGCCAATTGGCAATGGATAATCAATACTTTCCATTAGTAACTGCTTCCTCCGCTATTAGAACTACTACTTGTTGTAGTCACAACTGTTTCTGATGAACTAGATACCGCTTGACTTGTATCGTTAACAGATGTTACAATTGCTCCACTTGCTTTTAGGCGTTCTGCTGTAATTGCTGTAATTATTTCAACATTATCTACTGTTGCACCACTTATAAATATTTCATCATTTTCAGACTTTACTTCAAATAAACTTCCAAAGCTATCTGTAGCACTGTTTGGAACTAAAACAATACTGTGTAAATCAGGTGCTAACGACTGCATAATATATGCACTAAGCTCACTCCAGTAAAATGTTTCTCCAAAATTCCAATTTTCTAAAGCAAAAAATTCTTCTATTGCTTCGATAATTTTACTTTTTACATCTTGATCGTTAACTACTCTGTCTGTGTTTTTTACAACTTTTAAAGTTGCTTGCAGACTTGGATTTGCTTTTGAACCAAACAAAACTTTAAACTTTACTGGATGATAAACAATTTCATCACTTATACTTTTTATTTTGTTTATTTCGCCGCCATAAGTTCTAAATAACTGATCACTACTCATTGGTAATGGCTCGGCAGCAAATGCTCCAGCAAGATACTGTCTATAACTTGTATCATATTGTTTTGTTAACAAATATGTATCCATTATATTGCTACTACTTGGATCAATTCTATTGTTTTCATCGCTTGCATGTAAATATTGAAATTTCAATCCTGCTCTACCCAAGTAACCTTTATAGTTAAAAATCAATTGTCTTGTTCTTGCTGTGCTGTTGACCTTGTAAAAAACGTTTGTTGAAGACACATAAAAAATAGGATCTCCTGGTGTTGTAACTGTTGCTTCTACTTCACTTGTTACTACTCTAATGTTTTCTGCGGCTGCATCTACATAATAGTAAAACTCATTATCGTTTGTAGATTTTTTAACAAAAACATATTTAGATTGTGACGAATTATTGTTAGCAGTGATATCTTCAAATATTTGAGGATTGTCTACTACACCGTCGTCGTCATTATCAAAAAATACAACTTCAACTTTTTTACTGTTTACGTATCCAATACCGTCTCTGTATTCAGCACTTACTGCCCAATCATAATCGACTGTGAACGGTGTTAATTGACCTGTGCTGGCAAGATTCTTGTTAATATTTAAAATGCTTATTTTGTCTCTTACAATTTCACCTGTTTTACTATCGTAAATCTTTTTAGTAGAATCATAAAAGAATCTTACTTCCTTGTCGCTTTCAAACACATATCGTAATGTCCTCGATGTGATTGTGTATTCAACTCCGTTGGTTTCAAATAAAACAAGCCAACTTCTATCTAAATTTTGCTGTGTAATGTCACCAGTTAACCCACTACTCCATTCTTGAGTAGTATTAACATTTTCTTGTGTCACTACTGCCCAACGTCTTGTGCTTGTGTTGTATCTTAGCGCAACAGTTCTGTATGCAAATATTTGATCTACTAAAACACTTTTTACATCATCAATTAAATCTCTAACAAACTTTGGTTTGATTTTATTTAAAATTGCTCCTGTAGGAATAATATCATTAAATGTAATACCACCTAGACCTGATGCAGACAGTTCATTACCGCCGTTATTCACAGCAACTACTTTTACCCATTTGTAACTACTAGATCCTGCGTGATCTGCTGCTCCTAACATCAATGTTCCATCAGGCATAAAATGCTGGCCTGTTGGCGCAGTAAATTTGACCAACGCTCCTGGTTCTAAATATCTAAATACACCTTCTGTAAAGCTGGAAACAGTATACTTGAATGCTGATGTATCGCTTGCATTTGAACTATCAACAATAAATCCAGTGCTTCTATTTGTATCCTTTGTAGTTTGTTGCCAAACTACGCTTAAATCACTATAATCTTGATCTGTAAACTTATCATAATAATAATTGCGCAAATTGTTATCTTCGAGTAGATTAGTAACAGTGTTGTTTATTACACCTTCAATATCAGTTTTTGTAACAAAACTAAAATTTGTTTTTTCTGTTTTATAATCTTTGTAAATAACTCCGTCGGTTCCAAACATATTTGTAGTGCTGTATTTTCCTGTGCTATCTCTTAAATCATAATATCTATTAATACCACTGCTGGTTCTGTTTACTGCTTTTGCTTTGATAATATCTTGACTTACACCCAACGGACCTAGGTTATAATCCTCACCTGTGATTAATCTGTTTTGAGTGTAGTATGTGCTAGGTGCATTGTCACGTATACTATCTGTTGATTCTGTGCTTGCGCCATTGGTAACTGGTTGCTTTAGGCTGCAAACTATTGATAAAGTTTCGTTGCGTCCAATACCAGAAGTATATGGAATACTGACTTTGATATTTTGTATATTATTTGCAAAAATAGTATAATCTAAATTTGCACTTGTTCTATAGTAAGCTCTAAAATTGCCTTTAGGTAAATTACCAAAAACACCATCGCTAAAAATTAAACTAATTCTATCATTTGTTCTAGTTAACACACTGAAAATATTTTTTATATTTTTTGCAATGCTATTATAAATTACATTATTACCTTCAACAGCATCAACTTTTGTCCAAGCAGTTTCCTCAACTCCTTGTGAATTTAAACTGTATAACCATACGTCACTGTTGTTTACATTTGTTGCATCTATTTCTACATTTTGATTAGGTGTGGGTAAACTTACCGAAAAGTCACCTCGTTGTAGTGTTCCTTGTCTAAAGTGTAGGAAAAATCCTGTGTTAGAACTACCTGCGCCTTGGCCGTTGTCTCTATATAACAAACTGAATTTGTTTCCTGTCAACGGCGCTTCTTCAATTATTTCACCATTGTCGATATCAGCACCAACAACTTCAAAATCTAAATTTGTGCCGTTAATAACTTTGTTAAAACTGAACACTGGAAATGCAGATTGTAAATTATTAAGTTTATATTTTTCTGTTGGAATACCATTGACAATGTCAGACTTACGAGGAGAACCAAACTGATTTTGATCAAGCATTGCTGCATTCATAATTTTAATAAATTGTTCATACCAATTACTATTTGTTTGATCATTCCATTTTACAGACTTACCCGAAATGTTGGTTCCTGTTGTGTCAACAATATTTTCTGTTGTCGTCACGCTGTCTATTTTGAGTAATCCGTTGGCAGTTTGATTTCTTGTTACATTATAACTAATAAGTCTTGCTAATCTTAAAACACTTTCTCTACGCTCTGCTAATTCAATAAAATTTTCTCTAGCATTTAGATCAACCCTAAAGCTAATATTTTGGCCAAGGAATGCAATTAAATCAATCAAAGATAGGTATTCAGAACTTTCAATATAATCATTAAAATCTTCTGGATAATTTTGTCTAATATAATTGATCATTGTTCTACGTAGATTGTCAAAATCATAGCTTTTGAAATCTGCGTATTTGAAACTTTGATAAATTTTTTGCCAATCTTCGGCTAATAATAATCGGTTTTGCCTATCTGTAGATGACATGTCTTTTTCCTTAGCTAATGTAATATTTATGAGATTTATAAACTACGCACATTAAAACTAAAGCTGGTTTTCGTTATCAAAACGAAGTGTTAAACGTTCACTTATATTATAATCTAAATAGGTCAAGTCTGCATAAACTTGAATACCTGATTCATACGCATCAACAATAATATTTTCGGCTTGCACTCTTGGATCATAATTCAATATTTGTGTTACATTATCCAATACAGCACGTTTTATTGGTTCAGTAAGAGGTTCAAATAAAACATCCCAAATTATACAACCAAATCTTGGATTTTCCAAACGCTCGCCTACTTTAATGTGAAAGTGATTTAAAATATCTTGCTTGATTAAATCTAAATTACGCAGTTGAAACGTTTTTTCGTTAGAAGAAACTGTGCTAAGTCCTTTATAACTTTTGTCAACCAAAACATTATTACTAGATTTAGGTGTTGTTATTTTTAAATTTTTATATAGATTCTTTTCTAACGTGCTCATAATGTATTTAACCTATCTTGTGCTTGTTTCGTATACACCAGTATCACTAGACGGCGGGCCGCTTGTATTTTGTTCTGACTGTATTGTTACCAGAGGTATATCAAACCCAGCTGGAATTTCCCAGTTTCTTCTAATTTGATTTAAGTATAATCCTGTGGTTTCTCTATTTACAATTCTAAAATTCGATAATGGATTTTTACCATTGCTTTGATTACCTCCAAACATTCTAATTCTGTTTGCAGCAGGATCAATACTATGCACAAACCCAACATGTCCATAACGTGATTCTTCTTTACGTGTAAGTACAACCAAATCGTATTTTCTAATTTTTGTAAAATCTCGCCAATCTACTGATTTTCCATATCGTAAATAACTTTGGCTACCCATACCAGGAACAATATGTTCTAATCCACATTTCCACAATACCCAGGTCACAAATGCTGCACACCATGGATTTGTTTTTGGTCCATCAACACTCATTCTGCCGCCGCCAGCAACTTCCCATGCTTCAGCAATATTTGGATTAGGAGGATTTCCTCTTTCTTTCCAATCTTGACTAGGAAACGCTTCTAATATTTGTTGCAAACTTGCAAATGCTGTGCCAGCAGGTGGCGGATTTTCTGGAGGTTGTACAGGTTGATAATTACCGCCAATATTAGGATCAAAATCTCCCACTCCTGTAAGAGCATCTGGTGGAGTGAAAACACTACTTTGTGTATTATCATCAAAAGGTAAAAAATATCTATCAATTTCGCCAGCTTCTAATGCTCTTGACGGAGACGGAACTGGATTACCTGGTATAACTATTTGACACATTATCCGTATACTCCTGTGTTTGGAACAGTGGCTTGTCCCAACTGTATATATTCATCAATGCTAGTGCCGTAAGCGTCTGTTCCTACCGCAGTTTCGTTGCGCCATTTTCTAACATCGTTGGGTCCTTTTAGATGCGCACCCATCAACAATCCAGCTATTAACTGTTTAGTGTCGCCTTCTCTAATACTACCATTAGCTTTGAGATATCTTACATTTGCATTAGTGTAAAGTATCATGCCTTTTTCTTGGCAATCTCCTTTGTTTGCCAACCAATCGTCGACATTATTTACTCCGTCTTTTCCTGTCCAATTATCTGGATTAAGTCTTAGTCTTGGACTGCCGCCTTGGACGCTTTTTCTAATGTAGCCGCCTTCTTTAAGTGCATAGCCACCAAACTGATATTTTCCTGCAAAACCAATGCTATTTGTGCAATTATAACGCAAACCGCTTTCTCTAAAGCCAATAGCATTAAGATAAGCAAGAGTTTCTGCCTCTGTGAATCCAGTTATTAAGCCTGCCGGAGGAGCCGACAATGGTCCATCGCTAGGACCATTGCATCCATATTGCGTGCCTGTTGTTCCAGCTGGCGGATAATCTTGTTGGAGTTGCGCTACTGCCACATCGGTTGTTGCTTCAGCTACAGCTTGTGTGCCTCCAGATACTTCAACAGATCCGCCTGCTGCTGAAGCAATTGTAGAACCTACTGTAGCACTACCAAAGTATCTTGATGTTGATCTATATTTGTCTGCAATTTCTTGTGCAGCGTCAGGTGTAATTAATGTTGGATCAGTTGTATCATACACTGGATTTTCAACTATAGCACCATTTGCTAATGCTGCATCATTAACAGCTCTTGCAAGTGTTTTCAAATCATTTTCAATAGGATGACCAAATGGAGGATTTATATTTGGTGAAACAATTACAACTTTGTATCCTAATGCATTCAAATCAACAATAATTTTTCTAACGTTAACTTTTGCTTTCTCAGGATCGCCTATGTCTTCTATACCTACAGCTACTACTGCAAATTGCCCTGCAGATGCATTTGGAAATGCAGCAGCATCTCTGTTTGATTTTTTATTAATATCATCATCTTTTACTGCACTCGAAACAGGTGTCACACTTCCGGCACCGACTGCTGCAAAAGTATCAGGCAATGTTGAACTCAAATGACTATTAACTTGCTGTGTTCCTGCTCTAGTTTTTTCAACTGTATAGGCTGCTGGATTTAAGTTTTCATGCTGTGGCCACGGTTCATGCTCAGGCACTCGTGCTGCAACTGCTGCCCTTACAGGTGCATTTGGCAAAAACGGATTAGGAGCAGGTGGCAATGTAGCTTCACGAGATTCTATAGCAGTGTCAGCAGGATAACTACTACTATTCAAATGTATTTCAGTAGCAGTTGTTTGAATGTTGGCGCCATCTGCTTGTAAACTCATCAATGCTTGTGAATATAATTTAGTTGCACCTGTGCTGTAAAGTTCTAATGTATTTGCAGAAGTTATATATGTTTGCAGTTCGCTACTAAAATGATTTTGACCATCTACTTGATGATAACTGCTACCTAGTGCTTTCATGTGATAATCACCGTCAGTAGTAATTTTTACAAATTCGCAACCTTCAATGCCTACGCTTTCTGCACTACCAACTGCCAAATGTTGCTGGCTAATTACATTGAGAGTGCCTTTACTGGTTAAACTAATGTTATCATTACCATAAAGTCCAATGCCGTCGTGGCCTGTCAAACTAATGTTTGCTCCAGCATTTACTGCTACTTCTTGCTGTGCCGAAATGCCAACGCTATTTCCAGCATCGATTGCAATATCTTTGCCTGCACTGATATTCATGTTTTCGTTTGCAGTTAGATTTATGTCTCTATCGGCTGTAAAGTTTAAATCGTTTTCACTGTGAATACTAACACTATCTTGAGCGTATACATCAATTTTGCCGTTGCTAGACATTTCTATCCAGCTAGTCCCTTTACTATTACTAATATAAATTAAATCTTCTGTATTGTGTAAAAGTATCTGATGACCTGTGCGTGTTCTAATTCTAAACAATTCATTTGCAGGTCTAGTTACATCACCTGTGTCCTCTGTGTTTTCAATGTCTGCATATTCAAAAGGTGTAGATTCCGGATGCCCTTTGCGTAAAAATTTGTCATCACCGTCGTCCATAACAATACTGTGTCCACCAAGTCGTGATTTATAAAATTCGATTTCGCCTTTACCGTGTTGATAGGTTGGAGCATTTTGTCTTTTATCAAAAGGCCCTGGAGTGTTCATACCGAACACTGTGCTCGGTAGTTCCCTTCTTGCACTGCTTGTGGTAAGTCCTCTTACATCGTCTGTGATTAATCCTGCTCTAGTTAAAACATTTACAAAATCTGTATTAACAGGTTTTAAAAATTTTGTAGGTTGATTTTCGCCATCTGGAGAAGTCAATGCTTTATTGTATTCTCCTACAGGCAATTTTTGACCAAGTTCGTTTATGTAAGTAGAAGTTCTGCCATCAGGAATTGTAAAGTTTGTAAACGTATCTTGTATACATGCAATCCAATAGCCAAAATCTTTTCTTCCTTCCACAAGTAATACAATAACTTTTGTGCCAACATCAGGAGGCACAGCCCAAAAACCGTAACTTTGTTGTGTGTCTGCATATGTGTTATTTGCACCTACTTGATGCAAAGGCGTTTGTCCAGAAAAAGGACTTGCATACAAACACTGTATACTTTGTCCTGTATCATCCCAATCATTACCGTTTGAATTTGCTTTTAACAAATTAACTTTTAAACCACCCATAAAAGTTTGGTCTAAATGTCCTATTACTCTTCCAATATATATGCCTGGATCAAAAGTAACGGTGTTATCGCTTTTCCTAGTAAATTCAGTTCTTATATTACGTGGTTCTGGCATTAGAATAACTTGCCTCCAAATTGTCTAGTAATTCTTGCTGCGGCGCCGCTTTGGAAATTTTCTGCTGCTTGTGCAAAAGAAGTTACAGTTGCCTGTTGTATATAACCAGGTATCTTGTCAAAATTCTTCTGTATTGACGCAGGCATTTGTTGGACAGCATTTGCTAATTCAGCAGGCAATTGTCCTTGGAATTTTTGCATAACATCTGGCAATTCTGCAGAAAGTTTTTGCAATGTTATAGGCAGTTGTGCTTGTGCTTGTGATAGTGCAGCCGCAAGTTGCGGTTGTCCTGCTGCAATAGCTGCATTAATTTCGGCTTGTAATCCTGCGCCGCCTGCAATCACTCTACTAATATCGCCATTAATATCTTGACTGCCAGCTAATACTGCATTAGCAAGACTACTACTTGTAATGTTATTAAATAATCCAGGTATTTGATTTTGTAGTTGTTGTGCTGCTGCTGGTAACCCTTGGTTAAGTTGACCTAATGCACTGTTAAGTTGACCGCCAAATCCGCTTGGCAAAATACTTGACAGGGCACCAATTGTTCTGTTCAAGGTATTTGCAATTAAATTAATTTGATTAAATGCACTAAAAACATTTTGTGCTATATCATTTATTGCTGTGCCACTAAACAATTCAGGAATTTTATCAATTTGATTGTTTGAAAATCCTGTTAATAATGAGTTTATACCATATTCAGTTTTTTGTAAAAGAGCTTGTGTTGCAACTGATTGACTTGCAATTTTTCTGTTGATATTTCCTAAAACTAAATTTGGATTAGAATAAAGATTTGATAAAACTAAACTATTAGATAAATTTTGATCTTCTAATGTTTGTCCTGGCATTTTCATTAAATTCAAAGTTTGTGTAAATGTTCCGTTTGCAAATTCATTACGGAAAGTTACAATCTTGTATACGCCGCTAAAAGCATTTGCAGGATCTAATGCAGTAAGGTTGCCAACAAAATCTACACTTGTCCTAAAACTAATCAAAACAAAAACTTCGCCTCTTGTAATATCAAGATGTCCTTTGTCTGTTACACCAATTGCACTAGATTGAGGATGATTGTTGCCAAAGTCAGCTTCAGTAAAATAAAAAGGATCTCCCCAAATTCTTAAATCAAGCATAACATTATCTTGGTCACTGTTGAGAATTAACTTGTTAAAATGTTCTGCTATTCTTCTTTTACCGCTATCGTCACCAGATCCGCCTGACGGTGATGTTGTGCCACTGCCTGTGGCTACATTACCAGACGGATTAGAAAAATCTTCGCTGGCTGTAACTGAAAATCCTGGGCCAACACTTGAAACACTTTGTGATGTAGGTTCTATTACTGCCCTATTACCTGAATTTTGCATAGTGTCCTGACCGCCTTGTGATCCAAGTCTAGTCATTTCTTTGTAGAATGCATTGTTAATATTAAAAGTAAAATCTATAATATCTGTGTTAAGTCCTGTATACACATAATTGTAGTGTTTTACTGCTTTTTTGATTTGAGGACTGTAAGTTTGGGGTGCTAGTCCAGTAATTCTACTTGAATGAATGCTCTGCGGTGTCACAATGTAAGTATAACGCATTGCAGGATTACCTGTTTTTGCCATCATACTTGGATCAATTATTTCGCTACGAGAATGAATTTTAAACCAAGTTATTTCTCCTTGATCTCCAAAACCATCTATTACAGCAAGTTCATCTGCTTTAGCCTTTCCCCATGCACTTCCAAGTAAAACACCTTCAATAATTTTTTCAATTTTTTCACCAACACCAAATTGAAATTCTCTATTATCTGGATCAAATGTCATTGATCCTCTAGTAATCACTTTTGTTCCGTCTGGGTTTTCTCTTATTTGACCGTCAACTAATGTTTTAAAAGGAATATTTCCGTAGGCAAATTGATCATCTGTAATAAGTGCTTGTCCTAATTCGTTTTCGTTTTCATTTATAACTGCATTTGCTCTTATACTACGAGGATTTGGTATTTGTCTATTGATTTGTGCTAGATTTCTTTCAGCTTGTAGTTTTTCAAACGGATCTGCAAATCCAGAGAGTGTTTGTTCTAATGCTGTAACTCTAGGTTGGTTTGCTTGTCGAATTAATCTAGCATCTGATACTGCTGTTTGTCTTTGCCCTTCAGCAATATCTCTTTGTCTTCTAGCTCTATCACGTAATGAATATTCGTATTGTCTAGAAGTAGTTACATAAGCTCCATCCGAATTTAATAAACTAATATCTTGTGGGAAATCTATTCTAAATTCATGCGGAATATAATTTGTATCTTGTCTAGCTTTTTCAGTTTCAATTTTGTTTAGATGCTCTTCTAAACTAAATTCTCCCCAAGATAAGATTTCTCCTACACTTCCCCCTTTTAAAGCAGCATCGTTTGGTATTCTACATATTTGATCAAAAAAGGCTTTGTGATTCCAAGGTATAGCACTCACTTGATACATAGCACCTGCTGCTGTGACTTCAAACGTTACATTTATCAAAGACAATACTAAATTGTGCGATGGCAATATTTTTGTATTATTGTTATCATCAAAACCTTTAAATGTGCATTTGAATAAAAATGGTGCATTCAAATAACTTACACCAACACCAAGTGCTTGCTCAGTTGCAATACTTAAACTTTGAAAAAATAACCCAACGCTACCTGGTTCTATTACTTGAAAATCAATTTGTATTGCATTTGAAAAACTAGTTCCTGGATTAGCAGTAGGCAAGTAGCTTGCATTAACATTGTCTATAAAAAATTCAACATTTGTTCCAGTATCGTCCTCAATAGCTGTAGTTAAACTTTTGTCAGAGAACCCTCCAGACTTGATAATGGTAACTGCTGCACCATCTTTATAACTTTGTTCGCCGTTGGCTTGTCTAGCGTTTAAAACACCAAATTCAAAGTTATAGTTGTAGGTAGCAAAACTGTTTAAAGGGTTTTCTAATGCCATTTATCCTCCAAGCACAGAGTCAAGTGTAGTTTTTTGCGGTAATTTAATAGTTGTTCCTGCTCTAAAATCAAAGACTGGATCTTTGATAATATCCATGTTGCGTAGAGCAAATACCCACCATAATTTTGCATTACCATATAAGTCAAAACTTAACAAATCTGGTCTATATGTATATTGCGGTTCAATAGTATATGTTACATCATTTTCTACTGCGGGTAAAAATCTTGGTTGGTATATATCCATGTAACTTTCATTTATAGGTGTTTCAAAGTAAGGACTTGAAGCTGAATATTTTGCCATTAGATAAATCCTCCATTAGTTTTATTGCCAATGTAATCACCTTTAATAAATGATTCTAAGTTAAAATTCTTTTGTGCTGTTCTACTGTATGCTGGAGCAACTGTTACGTTAATAGTGCTTAATGTAGGAACGTAACAATAATTACCAGACACATTTATTTGATCATCAAGTGATACCTGATCTTCTAAAGGAACTTTGATGTAATCTACTGCATTTGGTAAATCTAGGTTAAACATCTTTACAATAACAGGTGTATGGTCAAATATAAAATTACCATATCCAGATAATGCCACTCTAGGCGGTGGATGACCTTGCAAAGGTCCTTGCCCATAGAACATTTTTGTAATACTTCTTAAAAAATGCACTGCTGCTACCCAATATGCTCCGTCTCTTTCGTTTTCTACAGGAAATTCTGCACTAATTGTGATATCTTCTATCCTACTTGATTCATATACATGATAAGGATAGTTTGTATGCACAGGTTGTATTTGATCATAATTTGCCATGCTAGACAAAAGAATCTGTGGTGTTGTAGGAAAAACTAAACTGTAATCACTTAAAAAAAGAGGTGACAAAATTTGACTTTGCGTAAAATAATCCGGTGCAGCAGGAAGATGAATACGCACACGCCAATCTTCGCCGTTTTGTTGATTACCTGCGGCTAATCTTGCTTGTCTTACTGTTGCAGTATTAGGTGAAGCACCGTAGCTTACTTGTGTTCCTAATCTACCCTGGCTTACAAAGGTAATAAAGTCTTCTGCATTGCCAGAAGAAAATACCTTTCTTGCAGCATCAATTGTGCGCACTGTTTTTACAATTGGATTACTATTAAAAGCTGTTTGCACAGTGTTTACCAGCTGACCAACTACATTTATTACAGACATATTCAATCTCCTATATAGTATTTAGTTGACAAAATTATCTACGTAGTTTATTATAAATACAAGTAAGGAGACCTCATGGCAAGAAGAGTTAATTATCTCAACAACAAAGACATGTTAATTGAGATACATAGATCAAAAAATTCATTTGCAAGTTATTTAGAAAAAGAACATGCAGACTACGATTTAATTTTGAATAGTATTGATAAAATCAATGTTAGAACTATTGCTGAAGCAAAACGTGCAAAAGCAAAAAAACAATCAAATGAAATTTATGAACAAGCTAAAGCAAATGGTAAAAAAGTTAAACAAGCCGAATGCGAAGTAGATTACAGAAAAATCAAAAAAGACGAACTAATATTTCGTATTATGACATTTGAACACATTCCTGAAGAGCCAGGACGTAAGAAAAACCCTAAAACAGAAGCAGATAAAAAAACAAAACTACCTTTTCCACCTTATCAGCACTACAAGTTTGATGAAAACGATAATTTAATTTGTGTAGGCAAAAGTCATTGGGTTGGTGGCATGGAAAATGGACATTTTTCAAAAGATCACGGTAAGGCAACTAACAAACTTGCTATGATGTGGATGAAACTTGTAGATAGATATGCTACTAGAGGCAATGTTCGTGGATATACTTATAATGACGAAATGAAAGGTCAAGCAATATTGCAACTTGCACAAATTGGTTTGCAGTTTGATGAATCAAAATCACAAAACCCATTTGCATATTACACAGCCGCAGTTACAAATAGCTTTGTTAGAGTGATTAATTTGGAAAAACGTAACCAAAATATTAGAGACGATATACTAGAAATGAACGATCTTAACCCAAGTCATACTAGAATGCACCAAGGCGAATGGGAAGCAGCCTTGCGTAGAGAAAAAGAAAGTAATTGACAATCTCAAAATAATGTTTTATACTACAAGTTGGTAGAAGGAATAACAATTTGTTTAAAAAAGCCGCTGTCTTTACGGATATCCACTTTGGATTGAAGGGTAATTCGCGAGTTCATAACCAAGATTGTGAAGAATATGTAGATTGGTTTATCAAAACTGCAAAAGAACATGGGTGTGAAACAGCCTTGTTTACTGGTGACTGGAATCACAACAGAAACAGCTTAAATTTAACAACTATGGATTCTGGTATACGCAGTTTAGAAAAGCTAGGTGCAGCATTTGACAAGTTTTATATGTTTGCTGGCAATCACGATTTGTATTACAAGGATAAACGTGACGTAAAATCTACTGAATTTGCAAGACATATACCTGGTGTGACAGTTATTGAAGATATACATATCGAAGATGACGTTGCATTAGTGCCTTGGTTAGTAGGTGACGAATGGAAACGTATGAGTAGCATTGAAGCAAAGTATCTGTTTGGACACTTTGAACTTCCTAGTTTTTACATGAATGCTATGGTGCAAATGCCAGATCACGGCGAACTGAAAAGCGAACACTTTGTAAATCAAGAGTATGTGTTCAGTGGACACTTCCACAAGCGTCAGAAGCAAGGCAAGATCCACTACATTGGTAATGCTTTCCCACACAACTATGCAGATGCTTGGGATGATGACCGCGGTATGATGATATTAGACCGTGAGAATGGTGCAGAACCAGAGTATATCAACTGGCTAGACTGCCCTAAGTATAGAACTGTAAGGCTATCTCAGTTGATCGATGAAAAAGATACAATGCTAAAAAGCAAAATGTATCTAAGAGTTACCTTAGACTTGCCAGTAAGTTATGAAGAAGCTAGTTTCATTAAAGAAACATTTATTAGAGATTATGATTGCCGTGAAATAACACTTATTCCACACAAACAACTTGAAGAAATAAACACAGAACTTGACATTGCACAGTTTGAAAGTGTTGATCAAATTGTTAGCAACGAAATTATGGCAATTGACAGTGACAACTTTGATAAGGCATTGTTGTTAAACATTTACAACGGTTTAGAATGATTAAATTAAAAGATCTTACAGTAAAAAACTTTATGAGTGTGGGTAATGTTACCCAAGCAGTTGATTTCCAAGAGGATCAACTCACTCTAGTGCTTGGTGAAAATTTAGATCAAGGAGGTGACGACACTGGATCACGAAACGGAACAGGCAAAACTACAATAATCAATGGATTATCTTACGCCTTGTTCGGCCAAGCACTAACAAATATCAAGCGTAACAACTTGATAAACAAAACCAACAGCAAGGGCATGTTGGTTACACTAAACTTTGAAAAAGGTGGTAACAAATACCGCATTGAACGTGGTAGATCACCTAACATACTAAAGTTTTACGTAAACGACAGTGAACAACTTGATGAATTAGAAGATAACAGTCAAGGCGACAGTAGAAAAACACAAGAAACTATCAATGACTTGTTGGATATGAGTCATGATATGTTCAAACACATTGTTGCACTTAATACATACACAGAACCTTTCCTAAGTATGCGAGCAAATGACCAAAGAGCTATTATTGAACAGCTACTTGGTATTACAATACTTACAGAAAAGGCAAATTTATTAAAAGACAGTATCAGATTAACAAAAGATACTATTACAGAAGAAACATTAAAGATAGAAGCTATACAAAAAGCCAACGAAGGCATTGAAAACACTATTAACAATCTAAAACAAACGCAACGTGCATGGAAAGCCAAGCATAATACCGATATTGAACGTTTAGAGTCTGCTATTATAGAGCTAGAACAACTAGATATTGATGCAGAATTAGATAGTCATGAAAAATTGCAAAATTGGACTGAGTTAAACGCTGCAATTGCTGCACTTAACAAAGAAAAAGCCACATTAGAAAGTGCTCTAATGAGAGCAAACAAAAGTGTAGATAACGCAACCAAGGATATTGCAGAACTTGACGATGCTACTTGTTATACATGTGGACAAGCACTACATGAAGACAAAAAAGCAGAGATTCTTGCAACTAAAAGCAAAGATTTGCAAGATTCTATGGCATATCAGACAGAAGTTGCTGGAAAATTAGATGATGTTGTTAAAGGTCTTAACAAAATTGGTGATATCAACGGTCGTCCTACAACATTTTATGAAACTGTAAAAGAAGCATATGAACATAGAAACAATGTAGATAATTTGAAGAAATCTTTGCTAAGTAAACAGCAAGAAGAAGATCCTTACCAGGCACAAATTAACGATTTAACCAATACAGCATTACAAGAGATCAATTGGGCACCTATTAACGAACTAAACAATGTAAAAGAGCATCAAGACTTCTTGTTGAAGTTACTTACAAACAAAGATTCGTTTATTAGAAAGAAGATTATTGATCAAAACTTAGCATATCTAAACAATAGGCTAACTTACTACTTAGATAAAATAGGCTTACCGCATCAAGTTGTGTTCCAAAATGATTTAAACGTAGAAATTACACAGCTAGGACAGGATTTAGACTTTGATAACTTGTCACGTGGCGAACGTAACAGGCTAATACTCGGTCTTTCCTTTGCATTCCGCGATGTTTGGGAAAGTTTATATCAAGGCATTAACTTGTTGTTCATTGACGAGCTTATTGATAGCGGAATGGACACAGCAGGCGTAGAAAACAGCATAGGCATACTGAAAAAGATGACTAGAGAGCGTGATAAGAACGTTTTCTTGATTAGTCACAAGGACGAACTAGTTGGTAGAGTCAACAATGTTCTAAGAGTGGTAAAGGAAAACGGGTTCACTAGTTATGCAACAGACATTGACATTGTAGAATGAACGAATCGGATACACATGACAAAATAGTGTTAGCAGTCCTTGAATATTTTGAACTAAACGAAATATTCAACCACAGGCCTGCAGAACTAAAGCGTAGGAAGGTGCGTAAAAAGCTATCTGAACTACGCAATCTATGCAATGTTAGGCGAGAAGAAATACTACAAGAACATATTAGGCATGTAAAAGACGGCAGAGCAAAAAATAATCCAGAAAAGGCACGAGAAGCAAAGACAAACAAGTAACTATTATATGAATTGGACTTACAAAGGTAAAGAAATAACCGAAATATCGGATGAATATGAAGGATTCGTTTACCTTATAACCAATTTAACAGACAATCGCAAATATGTAGGCAAAAAACTAGCTAAATTTAAAACAACCAAGCCACCTCTAAAAGGCAAAAAGAACAAACGCAGAGGTCACAAAGAATCAGATTGGCGAGACTATTGGGGATCATCAGATAAACTAATAGCAGACGTAGAAAAATTAGGCGAAAACAAATTCACTAGAGAAATACTTTACTTTTGTAAATCTAGAGGCGAAATGTCATACTTAGAGGCACGAGAACAATTTGAACGTAGAGTTTTAGAAACAGATGAATACTACAATGGTATTATAAACGTTCGAGTTGGTGGTTCAAAAATACTTAGAGAAAATTTAAAGGCACATCAGGACACTGTTTGATCGGAATTGTTCGATCCACCTTGAGCTTCACGTAACCACGTGATCAGATACTGGTGAAGTCCAACAGGCTGTATGCTACGAAAACCCCTTAGCACTAGGAACGAAGCGGGGGATAGCGCATTTTGCGTGATGTCGACGTAGGTTGGGAAAGGTCAGAGCCCAGTAGCATAGTCAAATACCTACTTCCGATCTCGGCCATGCTACTCGTATGAAGCTTTGAGAAGATGGAACCGCTAGTAGGTTCCGTCTGACCAATTAATCTGTATGAAACTACAGTGCTTCGCACTTAAGATAAACAAATATGTGTTGAGTGACAACGAAAACACAGATGAACGTAGTTCATCTTAATAGTAGTAAATATAATATGGCAACAGAATTAGTAAGAAATATTGTAAAAAAAGCAAATACTCCACAAATGTGTTGGAGAACACCTAATAGTGGACAGTGTGGTAAGTGTGAACGCAATTGGGCAAGTGATGAAGAAGATGGCGTGTTTCATATTGATGAAAAAGATTTAAACATACTCCTTGATATGCTTAAAGGATATGAATATGAAACTATCACTCGTAAAAAAGAGATAAAAAATATATACAAAGAAAGTTGGACATTGCCAGTTGGTAGAGTTACTAGTGACACTAGTAGATTGCCACGAATTGTTTTGCTGTTAGAGTCAACTTTAGGTAATGCTGTGATAACAGGTAAAGTTATTCAAGCAGCAAACACATTGAGTTGGAGCAGCACCTGTGAAATACGTGATAAAATTATTCTTGGATTAGGTTTCAAGGATAGAGGTGGCAAAGAAGTGTTTGCTGATGAAAAGTTAAAACAAATATATGCAGAAGATAAATAATTTATATTAAGGAAACTCTCATGAAAGTATTTCAAGTTATTGCAGAACAAAATGAATTAGATGAAATTGGATTAAATCCGTTTGGAAAACTTGCTCGTCAACAACGTGCAGCAAATAAAGCTGGCAAACAAAGTATAAAAGACGAAGTAAATCAATTGCGTATTGAGTTTAACGCATTTCTTAAAACAAGCAAGCAGCCTGCAACTGCTGGCACACTGTTAAATTACTTGAAGCAAAAAGGTTACGGAGCAGAAGCAGCAGCTATTATTAAAGCACTACCAAGCAAAGGCAGCAAGATGAGAGCAAAAGCTGCTGCACAGGATAAAAAAGCAGCAGCCCAAGCAGCAGCACAAAAGACAGCAGCTGGTCAAGCAGCAGCCGCAGCTGGTTTAGGCAATCAAGGAAGTGCAGCAAGCATTAACAAGATGCCAGCTGATCAACAGAAGATTGCAAGACTAGCAGCAAGTCAATACGATGAAGCAGCAGCAGGCGATGTATTAAGCGGCGGACAAATCAAAAGTGTTATTGACCAAGTTGTAAGAAAAGGCTTTACTAGCAAAGCAGGATATTCAAAAGGTAAATTTGCTGGTGACGAACCACCTGCAACATTTAAGTCTGCTCAGGGTGCACCAGGTGATGCAACACAAAAAGCAATTGCACTTTTGAAAAAAGCAGGTTACACTGTAACTAAAGATTAAAAAAACGGCTGTTGTGTTTTCTTAGCAACTTCTAAATTATCTTCGGCAAGTTTAGCTATAACTTCTCTGTCCTCTGGAGACAGCATAAAAGCATCATCATAACTCAAACCACCACGCATGTGCCAAACCATTTTGGCTAAATCGTAGCGGAGTTGTTTAATTTCTTCTTCTTGGACCTTGACCTCTTGTAATATTTTCTCCACGGGGAGAGCCAAGATCCTTATGCGAAAAAATTTGAAGCGTCAAAGTTAATAGGCACTTCAAATGTTTCAGGAGCGCCAGTTGCTCTATCCTCTTCTGTTGTGACAATTTTTCTTGGTTTTACAGCAAATTTTTTGCGTTGATTATCAACATGGTCAAGCAGTGACTTGTAAAATTCAACAGGTGCGTTCTGTAAAAACTCCATGATGTGATTTTTATCAGTTACAGTTTGATCACCTACTGTGATGCTTACAACACTTGAATACACACTTGTTAGATTCATTTCTGTGAGTCTTGAGAATGTTTCATTAAACTGAGATAGTTTTTCTACTTCACTCAATTTTTCGTCATCAACAATACGAAGAATACGCTGTTCTTCAAATGTTTTGAGTGCAACATCTGTAAACTGTCTATAGTTCATTGGTTGTGTTTCTACTTTAAACTCGTTGTGTTCAAAGATTGGATCATAAGTTTGACTGTTAAGTTCGTCTAGTAATTCAACTAAGTTTGTTTCAAAGCTACGCTCTTCTGCTGTGCCTGGAATAGTTATATCCATAGTTAACATTTCACCATAAGTTGCAATACGAATTGCTGTAAGCAGTGCATCAAGATCAATACTTGGCACCATCCATGCGTTCTTGATAGCAGGCACACAGTTTTGAATCACATTGACTGTGCTTTGTCCGTTGAGCAATGCATCAGGCGTTTTGATCATGATTTCGTCTTTTGCCGTCATAGGATAAACTGCATATTGATTGTTTTCTGTTTTTTCTAGCGATCCAGGTGCATAGAACAACCCTTTACTAGGTAAATCGATAAACAATTTGGGCTGACGAAAATGTTTCATCAGCGGATTTGCTGTTATTTCGCTCATATTTTTCTCCGGATAAATAACTTATACAGTATATACCATATTTAATTAAGTGCGTAGTTAATTTAGGAATCAAAAGTGACTGATACAGATATTCGTAATGTAGGTGGACCAGATGGTGTAGCCAGTGAAGCAACTCTTATGAGACTTGTTGAATTAACAAGATCAATGCAAAGAGGCACCAATGCTGCGGCTCAAGCTGAAGCTAGACTACGCAAAGCACACAATGATTCTGTAGCAAAAGGCACAAAAGAACTTGGACTACTTGGTAAAGCAGCTGACCTAGCTGGAAAAGGTTTAAACAAGTATGCCAATGTTTTGCAACACGGTGTTAGTGGTGTAAGCGACTTTAGCAAATACATTTTAGGCAGCAACAGCGCACTACAAAGACTAGTTGAATATGCTGACCAAAGCACACATCAATTTAGAGAACTAAGCCAAGTTGGTGCAGGATTCAGCAACAGTATTTTTGAAATGAACAAAGTTGCTGCAACCAGTGGCATGGCTATGACACAGTTTTACGAAACTATATCTGGCAACAGTGAAGTGTTAAGGATGCTAGGCGGCACAGTCACAGACGGTGCAAAACGTTTCTCAGAAATATCAAAAGGTATCCGTCAAAGTGATCTTGGTCAAAGACTTTTACAATTAGGATTTACTGCTCAAGATATCAACGAAGGCTTTCTGTCTTATTCAAACAACATGCAACGCCAAGGATTATTGCAACGCATGAGCAATGCAGAGTTAATTGAAGGCAGTGCAAACTATCTAAAAGAAATTGACTTGCTTGCAAAAGCAACAGGCAAAAACAGACAAGAATTATTGAATCAAACCAGCGAGTTGCAAAACAGTGCAGCATTCCAGGCATTGCAAGCAAGAGCAAGTGCTGACGGTGCAGGACAACTGGAACGCAACATGGCAAGTCTTGCAAGTTTCTTACCAGGCTTTACTGGCGACATCATGGACATGGCAAGTGGATTGCGTGGTAGCCAATTAGAAATAGGTTTGAGTCAAAGTGCTGCTGGTCAACAAATGGTTAACTTGATTAGAAACATGGAAGGTATGAGCAATACTGAATTCCTAAGAAACATGCAGCAACTTGGTCCTCTTATTGGTAATACTGTTGCAGCAATGGATCCAGCACAGATTAGAGCATTGAGAGCACAAGGTAGTCCTTTGGCTGCACTGTTTGATGCGATGCCTGCCTTTAGAGCAATGGCAAACATTGATCCTGATGCAGCTGAAAAAGAACAAGAACAACGTAATAAACTAACAGAATTGTTTGCAGGATTTTCAGATGCAATATCAAGATTGTCATCATTTATCTTAGAGGAATTTTTGAACAGTGAAACGTTTGAATCTTTGAAAAGAATTGGCAACAGCCTGTCTGAGACATTCAAACAATTGTTTGGCGAACAAGGTGAAAGCGGTGCTTTTGCTAATGCAAGCGAAGGCATTAAAAATTTTACAACAACAATTGATACATGGTTTGTTGAAAATATTACTCAACCGTTACAAGCATTTATAGATGATTTTAATAACTTTAGTGCAGAAGGCGGAACACCTTTAGAATTTTTGAAAATGAAAGTCACAGAAGCAGGTAATGCTATTGCTGACTATTTGTTAGGTCCTATTGAAAGTGAACCTGGAGGTCCAAACAGAGGACAACGAGCTGGCGGCATACTTAAAAAAATCACAGACGGTATAGCAAATGCATTCAGCGGAGACGGTGCAAGTAATTTTTTAACTAGTATCAGTGATAGTATTAAAGGTGTATACGAAAAACTAACAGCAGACGGAACATTTATAAGTGATGTAACAAAAAGTGTCACTGACATTTTTACAAACCTAACAAGCGATCAAGGTTTTATAACAAACATCAGTAATGCAGTAACTAAAATATTCACAGACTTAACAAGCGATCAAGGGTTTATTACAAAAATTAATGATGCAATTTCAAGTATTTTTTCTGATCAAGGTGTAATTTCTAGTGTAAGCACTGCCTTTAGTGATTTTATGAAGAACAATACTGTAATACAAGCAATGTCAGATGCTATATCAAATGCAATGGATACTGTAGAAACCAGTCTGCGTGACTGGCTTGGTATGTCTCCAGGTGAAACGTTTACACAAAAATTAACCTCACTAGTCACAGACTTGACAAATTCAATTTTAGATATTATAAATGAAAAGATACCAACATTAATTAGCACAGCAGTAAGTGCTGCGGTAAAAGCTGTTACCGGAGAAGGTAAAAGAACATCAGTTACTGGTACACCCGATAGTGCTGGAGCAGAAACTATATTAAATGACATTCAAGGAGATGGACTATTAAATTTTGACGATCTTGCTAAATTTGGATTATACGGATTAACAGATGTTAATGAAGTGGGTGGACAAGAATTAGTAAATAAGATATTCGCAGCAAGCGGCTTAGACACTGGGTTCTGGGCTGGCAACGTCCAAAATTCGTGGAGTAACAATAGAACTGTTGGCGATTTAAGCAGAGCATTGGATGAATTGAGAATACAAAATCAACAAGGAACAATTTCTAATGAAGCGTTAGAACTATTAGGACAACTAAATGCAGCATTACCAAACAAAAGAGTTGGCACATTAAGAGCAACTGGAAATCCGTTTGAACAAAAAGATGGATTACAGTTTGTGCATAGAGGAGAACAGATTATACCAGCAGGCGAAGCTAATATGACTCGTCAGTCTGATGTGGTTGCTGCCATAAATCGGTTAAATACTACTACCATGCAATTACTCGCAGCAACAAATCAAACCAACCGCGGAGTTCGCGGAATTAGCAACGACTTCTTGAAAGGAGCGTTAACAGTATGAGTTGGAAGAAACACTTTACTCCAGTAGCCACAAGTATGAATGTTGGCGGTAGCTATTCGCCTTTTAGCTTTAACAAAGGCCAAGGCGTAGGTCCAGCAGCAGCAAACTACAGTTCTCACTTACCAGATGTTTATGTTGGTTCACCAAACCGTATTGAACGCTATGGTCAATACAACACCATGGACAACGACAGTGAAGTAAATGCTGCTCTTGACATACTTGCAGAGTTCTGTTCGCAGAAAAACAAAGAAAATCAAACTCCATTTAAACTGGTATTCAGCAAAGCACCAACCAACACTGAAGTTCAAGTAATTGGCCAGTATCTTAAACAGTGGTGCAAGATACAAGAATTTGAAAAGCGTATCTTTAAAATTATTAGAAACGTGTTTAAGTTTGGCGATCAGTTCTTTATTAGAGATCCAGAAACACAAAAGTGGTTTCATGTTGATCCAGCCAATGTAACTAAAATTATTGTTAACGAATCACAAGGCAAACGTCCAGAACAGTATATTGTCAAAGACATTAACATTGCCTTTGAAGCACTGAGTGCAACAAAAATCAACACAAATCAAGCATATGGCCCAGGCGGCGGCGCTGGCTATCAAACACTTGATCAAAAATATATGACAGGAAGAACACCTGACAGCAACAACAGTAGATTTGGCAACGAAGCAAATGAAACAGCAGTTGATGCACAACATGTGGTTCACTTGTCAATGAGCGAAGGATTAGACCAAAACTTTCCTTTTGGCAACAGTTTGCTAGAAAGTATTTTCAAAGTATACAAGCAAAAAGAACTGCTTGAAGATGCGATTATTATCTATCGTGTCCAACGTGCGCCTGAGCGCAGAGTATTCTACGTTGATGTGGGCAACATGCCATCACACCTTGCTATGCAGTTTGTGGAGCGTGTAAAAACGGAAATTCATCAAAGAAGAATCCCATCCAAGACAGGCGGTGGCCAAACAGTCATAGACAGCAGTTACAACCCGCTATCAATTAACGAAGACTACTTCTTTCCTCAAACTGCTGAAGGCCGCGGCAGTAAGGTTGAAACACTACCAGGCGGAACAAATCTGGGAGAAATTGACGATTTAAAGTATTTTACAAACAAATTACTACGTGGCTTGCGTATTCCTTCGAGCTACTTGCCAACTGGCGCAGATGACAGTGCAAGCCAATACAATGATGGTAGAGTGGGCACAGCGTATATTCAAGAATTGCGTTTCAACAATTATTGCGAACGCTTGCAAAGCATGATTACTGATGTTTTTAACAATGAATTCAAACTGTATCTCAATAAGAAAGGTATCAATGTCGATGTTGCTATGTTTGATCTAAAACTGCAACCTCCGCAAAACTTTGCAAGCTATAGACAAGCTGAACTTGATAACAACAGAATATCAACTTTTGCACAAATGCAACAAATTCCGTTTATTTCCAATAGATTTGCTCTTGGACGTTTCTTAGGATTGAGCAAAGAGGAAATTGCAGAAAACGAAAGACTGTGGCGTGAAGAAAACGACGAATACTTTAATGCAGGTGATGTTGATGCGGCAGCACAATTAAGAGATGCAGGTATCACCGGAAGCGACATCAATAATGATTTAGAAGCTACAGCAGGAGATGAAGTAGAAACTGACGATATTGCAGCTGGAGGTGACGAAACTGCGGTAGGAGCAGACGATACTGCAACAGAGGCATAAATAATACTATGATACTACGTGAGTTATATTATTTTGATAAACAGACTATGGAACCCAAAGAGGACCAGAGATACATCGCCGACGACGATGAAACACCAATTTCAATGGATGATACAAGAAAAACTAGACTCACGCTAAAAGATATAAACAGGGCACGTAGGGCAGACGATGCTCATAAAAGAGAAGCTGAAAAAGACTTACTATATGTTAGGGCAATGTATGGACTAGCTGCTCAAGGTGGTGAAGAAGCAGTAGCATAGGAGTCAATTATTGCCCAAAGTATATATTCCTGGCGAAACTAAAGCTCAAAGAAAAGCAAGAAAAAAAGAAGAGAAAGCAGCTATAAATCAAGCAGCTAAACTTCATGCACGGGTAAGAGAATTACCTAAACCTCCTCCGCCACCTATAAGCCCAGGTCCTAGTGATCAAATAAAACAAAATGACACTTGTTTTGTATTAGGCAATGGAACCAGTAGAAAAGGCATAATTTTAGAAGAACTACGCCCGCTTGGCACAATTTATGGTTGTAATGCTTTGTATAGAGAGTTTATTCCTGATTATTTGGTAGCAGTTGATACAAAAATGATTAGGGAAATATCAACTAACGGTTATCAACACAAGTATCCAGTATGGACAAATCCTAACAAGTATAGTAGAAGTGTGCAAAATATAAACCTATTTCAACCTAATCTTGGTTGGAGCAGTGGACCTACTGCATTGAACTTTGCAAGTCAACAAAAACCCAAAGAAATATACATTCTTGGTTTTGACTATCAAGGCATAGGTATTAGAAATGAATTGGTAAACAATATGTATGCTGGCACCGAAAACTATAAAAACATCAATGATAGAGCAACTTATTTTGGAAATTGGGAAAGACAAACAGCAAGTGTAATTCAAAAAAATCCAAAAATTAGATATATAAGAGTAGTTCCTGAAGAAGGATTTTTTACTCCAAAAAGTTTAGAAGGACACGATAATTTAAGACACATTACTATAGAAAAATTTAAAAAATCTTTAAAATTATCATAAGTGCGCACAAAATAGGCTCGTTTGAGCCCATTTCTGCGTATATTTTCCTATAAAGTGTAAATATAACTGACAGCCTTGACAATAAAGGAGAATGACATGACTGATCAAACAAAATTCGAGGAAATGCTCGAAAAACTAGTTAACGAGGACCGTGATGGCGCAGAAGCACTATTCCACGAAATCGTTGTAGAAAAATCAAGAGAAATTTATCAAAACATTTTAGACGAAGCTGACGAAGAAGTTGAAGAGACTACAGATGAAGAAGTAGATGAAGCAACTGACGAAGAAGTAGACGAGTCAGAAGATGACGATCTAGATGAAGCAACTGATGAAGAAGTTGACGAGTCAGAAGATGACGATCTAGACGAAATGTTTGGACTAGATGAGCCAGAAATGGAAGCAGATCCAGCAATGGACATGATAGGTGACATTGAAGGTGGCGACGAAGGCGACATGGACATGGACGACGAAGGCGACGACGACGAAGAAGCCGAAGGTCCAGAAGAAGCAATGGCTGATCTAGAAGATGCACTAGAAGCATTAAAAGCAGAATTTGAAAAAATGATGGGTGACGAAGAGCCAGGCGACGAAGAGCCAGGCGACGAAGAGCCAGAAGAAGAAGCAATGGCATTCGAAGCAGATGACGAAGAAGTTGAAGAAGCAGCTGACGAAGAAGTTGAAGAAGCAGCTGACGAAGAAGTTGAAGAGTCAAAAGAGGCAAAAACAGCAAGCGAACAAATGCGTGAGTATGTAGAAAAAATCACACCAAAAATGGGTGATACTGGCACAAACGGCACAAAATCAGCAGTAGCAGGTAAAAACGATATGGGCGGAACATCTGCAAATATCGCACAAGGTTCAGCTGATGAAAAAGGCGGAACAGGCGCAGCAGCACCAAAAGAAGATAGCGCAGGGAATGTTAACACTCCAGGCGGTAAGGCTTCAAAATCAATGAAGTCGCAAAGCCCAGCGAAAGCTGGAGAAGCAGCCAACAAAAAACCTGTAATGGGTGGCTGATAAGTTAAGGAGTTTAGATGTTTCGATTAACTGAATGTCTGAGTTTTGACCAAGCTAGAATGGTCGTTGAGTCTGCTGAAAACGATACAGGCGGTAAAGATTTGCACATGAAAGGCATCTTTATCCAGGGTGGAGTTCTTAACGCAAATAAGCGTGTCTATCCGGTAGAAGAAATTGGCAGGGCTGTCACCACGCTCAATGAGCAGATAGCTAACGGATACTCAGTGTGCGGTGAAGTCGATCATCCTGAAGGACTTAATATTAACTTAGATCGTGTAAGCCATATGATCACAGATATGTGGATGGATGGCCCAAACGGTTATGGTAAGTTGAAGATTTTACCAACTCCGATGGGACAACTAGTTAAAACAATGCTTGAAAGCGGAGTAAAATTAGGTGTTTCATCGAGAGGTAGTGGTGAAGTTGATAACCAAGGTAATGTCCAAGGTTTTGAAATAATCACTGTGGACGTTGTGGCTCAGCCCAGCGCCCCTGGTGCATATCCAACTCCAATTTACGAACAACTCATGAATGAAAGAGGTGGATATAAGGCATTTCTCACAAGTAGAGAAGTTCAAGGCGATCCAAAGGCACAAAAATACATTGCAGAGAGCTTATTAAACATAATAAGCAGGCTCCAATAAAGGAGAAAATAATGGAAGCACTAAAATCCCTTTTAGAAAGCGATGTAATTTCAGAAGCAATGAAACAAGAAATTGAAGAAGCGTGGAATAGTAAAGTGGAAGAAAACCGCCTTGCTGTTACTAGTGAACTTCGTGAGGAATTTGCAAAAAAATATGAGCACGATAAAGGTGTGATGATTGAAGCTATTGATACTATGGTAACTGAAAAGTTAACTGAAGAAATGGCTGAGTTTGCAGAAGACCGTAAGCAACTTGCTGAACAAAAAGCAAAATATGCAGTAGCTATGAAAGAAAATGCAAACTTGATGAATAAGTTTGTAACAGAAACATTAGCTAAAGAGGTCGGAGAACTACACGAAGATCAAAAAGCTATGGCTAACAAGTTTACCGTGCTTGAAGAATTTGTTGTTGAACAACTTGCAAAAGAAATTGCAGAGTTTAATGAAGACAAAAAAGACCTTGCTGAAACAAAAGTGCGCCTAGTGCGCGAAGGTAAGGCACACTTCGATAAAGTCCGCAAAAACTTTATCGAAAGAAGTGCTAAAGCAATCTCTGAAACAGTTGACTCAGCCCTACGTGGAGAAATTAGTCAACTTAAAGAAGATATTGACGCAGCACGTCAAAATGATTTTGGTAGAAAGATTTTTGAAGCATTTGCTAATGAATACATGGGTTCACACCTAAACGAAAAATCAGAAGCCAAAAAGTTATTGAAAGTTGTTGATGCGAAAGACAAACAAATTGCAGAAGCAAAAGAATTAGCAATAAAAGCTAAAACTATTGCAGAAGCAAGAGATGCAGAGGTTAAGCGTCTAGTCGAAGCACAAGAACGTTCAAAAGTAATGAACGAACTTATTGGACCTTTAAGCAAGGACCAAAAAGACATTATGACAGACTTACTGGAATCAGTTCAAACTGCAAAACTACGTTCTGCATTTGATAAGTATCTTCCATCAGTAATTGATGGCAATAGTCCAGCAAAGCAGAAGGCACAGCTTACAGAGGCAAAAGAAATTACAGGCAATAAAGAAACACAAAGTTCTAACTCACCAAGCGATCACAATGTCGTAGACATTAAACGCTTGGCTGGAATATAAGGAGAAGAAAATGTCAGAACTATTAGAAAGTCGCTGGCAGGAGACAAAAAGTGCCTTGACTGAAGGCCTAAAAGGCAACAAAAAAGCTGTTATGGAAACAACTCTTGAAAATACTCGTAAGCATTTGATGGAGACTGCAACAGCTGGTGCTACTTCTGCTGGTAATGTCGCAACATTAAACCGTGTGATCCTCCCAGTGATCAGACGTGTTATGCCAACCGTTATTGCTAACGAGTTGGTCGGCGTTCAGCCAATGACTGGTCCAGTTGGTCAAATCCACACATTGAGAGTTCGTTATGCAGACGCATTCAACTCAACAAGTGGAACAGATGCCGCAGCAGGCGATGAAGCTCTTAGCCCATTCAAAATTGCTGAAGGTTATTCTGGTGCAGCTGATGATAAAGCAGCAGCTACATCTGCACTTGAAGGTGCAGCTGGTAACAGACTAAGCATCCAAATCTTGAAGCAAACAGTCGAAGCCAAATCACGCAAACTAAGCGCACGTTGGACATTCGAAGCAGCTCAAGACGCTCAGTCACAGCATGGTATCGACGTAGAAGCAGAAATCATGGCAGCACTTGCTCAAGAGATTACTGCTGAAATCGACCAAGAAGTAATTGCAAGCCTAACATCATTGGCAGGCTCAGCAGCTGAAACATACAACCAAGCAGGTGTATCAGGGACAGCAACATTTGTTGGCGACGAACATGCAGCTCTTGCAGTTCAAATCAACAAAGTGTCAAACCTAATTGCTCAGCGCACACGCAGAGGCGCAGGTAACTGGGCTGTTGTTTCACCAACTGTATTGACAATCCTGCAATCAGCAACAACTTCAGCTTTCGCAAGAACAACTGAAGGAACTTTTGAAGCACCAACTAACACAAAACTAGTTGGAACATTGAACAACGCAATGAAAGTATATGTAAACACATATGCATCTTCAGATGATGTTCTTGTTGGCTACAAAGGCACAAGCGAATCAGACGCAGCAGCGTTCTACTGCCCATACATTCCATTGATGAGCAGTGGTGTTGTGCTTGACCCAGACACATTCGAGCCAGTTGTATCATTTATGACTCGTTACGGATATGTTGAGTTAAACAACACAGCTTCGTCTCTTGGTAACGCAGCTGATTACCTAAGCAAAGTTGCAGTAACAACTGCAAACCTAAGCTTCAGCTAAGTTATACAAACTTTAAAAACTTAACAAATAGGCCCTACGGGGCCTATTTTATTGAGTAAATACTGCAAGGAGAATCGCAATGTTTAAAGGACAAGTATACAAATTTACTGGCAACACAGGAAGTATTAGACCTAAAGAGTTTGGACAATCTAGACAAGATGTTTTATTTAAAAACACAGAAAAAAAATTTAAAATAGGTGATAAAGTTTTGTTTACATACGAACTGCAAAATGGTAGATGTTGGGCGGTTGTATTAGAACATGACACATAATAACCCATTTTTACAAAAAGGCTAAATACATGTGTCAAGAGGAGAGCCTCTCGATGAGGACTTATGCGGACCCACCCGCGTAGACCTAGAACGTCAAAAGGAGAAAAAAATGGGACGTCCAATTAATAAAGATAAAATCGGATACGGGTCAGGCCGTATCGCAGTAAGTCGCCACTATTTTACAGGCGGGTCAGAAGCAACAACAGCAGCACACATTGTAAAACAAGTTGGAGATGCAAAATTCATGATCAGACTAGATTCTGATGCAACAGGAACTTTTTCACCAGCAGCAGGATCAGCAGCAAGCGACGAAATAATGACACTTGTAAACAAAGCAAACGGTGCAATGAGTGCAGGCGAATTTAGAATCGATGCTGTAGGTTCAGATTCAACAGTTTATCAAGTAACAAAATTACGCAATAGAACTGTGCAATTAGAAGGCAGCGGCGGAGCGGCAACTGTGACTACAGGAGACGGAGCAATTTATAACATTGGTTATGACGCAAGTGCTTTAGAAGATAGTAACAACCCTAATACGACTCTTAGTGTAGCATTACCTCGCCAGTCATAAGTTAGGAGTTACTTAAATGCCTAGCGCCAAGATAAGTGAATACAACGTTGATCTGTATCGAGTAAAAATTAATGATGGTGGAACTGTAGATTTCCGTGCTGGAGACGGACTTACTCCTGCGACCACAGGAACATTTAATTTTTACGGCAATTTAAACGTAGTTGGCACTACAACAACTTTAGATAGCCAAGATTTAAATATCACAGATAATGTAATTGTCCTTAACAATGGTGAAACCGGAAATGGTGTTACATTAAACACAGCAGGATTTATAATCGATCGAGGTAATTTTCCAGATGCAAAACTTTTGTATGACGAAGATGTTACTTGGTATGATTCAAGAACTGGAGGTGTTGATGCTAACAAAGGTGGTTGGGTATTTAAAGACAACAATAATCAAACAATAGGTATTTTTACCAATTTTGTCGGAACGTTTGCTGATGACGATTTAGTTTTACTAGGCGAAGGACAAAATGTTGTTTCTGTTAGAGGAACAGTATCTTATGAGAAACAACTATGGCCTTATAGTGGAGATGACATAACTCCAAATGTAAACTTAGAAGATAGACTTTCTGCTCCATATGACGATGATGCTATTCCAAACATTAGAGCAGTAAAAGATTATGTAAAAGCATACAACGCCTATAACTTTACTGATACAATTGAAAGCGGAGATACAACTGTATCTGTTGCTGATCAAGACGAAACCAGTAGTCAAAGTTTAGCAATGATTACTGTAGATAGCAGTGAAGTTGCAAAATTTTATCAAGCAAGTATAGAGTTATTAGAAGTTAAAATTGAAACAAATAGAATTTCAACTATAAACTTAAACTCAAACGTTGTTATAGAAGGCACTGGAACAGGTAGTGTTGAATTTGGCACTCCGGCTCTGTTTCCAAAAATTACAGATCCAGTAGCACCAAGTGATGGCGTAAAAATTTACGCAAAAACCGAAGCAGACGGAGGAACTGGTATATATTTTATAAACGAAAACTCAACGCAAGACGAAATTATTAGTAGAAACAAAGCACTATTGTATAGTATTATATTTTAAAGGAAAAGCAAATGGCAATTAACAGTAACCTAATATTAGCAACAGACACAACGATACTGTTAGTCCCTGCTGGCAAAAAATATGCAATTACAACAATAGTAGTGTGCAACTACGCTACAACAAGTGATGTAAGTTTTAATAGTAGTTTTAACATGCATGTGATACCAAGTGGTAGTTCAAAAAGCAACGCTAACAAAGTATTGAATACAATTGATATGCCAGCTCAGGAAACATTTTCGTTTAACACTGAACGTCTAATTTTAGAGGAAGGAGACTCTGTAGTCTTGAATAGCCCTGACTCAAATAGATTGAGCGCAACTATAAGTTATTTGGAAGTATAAATGGAATACGTAAAGAAACAGAGTATATATCAGAGAAAAATTGACAACAACGAGTTGATCATTAACAATGACGGCACGATTGAACTTACACCGTCCACAGGAACAGTGAAAGTTGCAGGTGACTTGAAAGTTACTGGATCAAGCTCAGGTCCAACTAACGATCTTATATACTATGTTTCTTTAGAAGGTAGCGATGACAACGATGGTAAAGGTGCAGGCGCATCAAGAGCCAAAAGAACAATTAAGTCAGCAGTTGAAGCAGCACCAGCAGGTGCAACTATTCAACTTGCACCAGGCGATTTTTACGAAGACAATCCAATTACGTTAAAAGAGCGTATGACTGTTAGAGGTGATAGTTTACGTAACTGTCAAATTTATCCAAACAATCCTACTAAAGATATTTTCTTAATGGATAATGCTTGTTATATATTCCAAGTAACATTTCGTGGTTTGAGAGATCCAGGTTGGTGTGCAAGAATTAGAGAAGGTGCATTAGTAACTGTATCTCCATATGTTCAAAACTGCACAAACATGAACGGTCCTTGGTTAAACGATGGAACAGAGTTTACTCCTTTTGTTACAGAACAAATCGAAGGTGTTCCAGCAGGAGCAAGACCAATAGAAAACGATCCAAATGTTCCACTTGCAAAACGTGTTAATACTAACGGCGGCGGCAATGGTATGTTGGTTGATGGTAATGATTATGATCAACGTTCTTTGGTGTTCAGTTTCGTTGCTGATGCCTTTACGCAAATTGCTCAAGGTGGTATTGGTTTCCATATTACAAACTTTGGCTATACACAGATTGTTAGCTGCTTTACAGTTTTCACCCGTATTGGATTTATGGCTACAAAAGGTGGCTACTTATCAATTTCAAACTCAGTTAGCGACTTTGGCACATATGGTATTATTGCTGATGGATTGTTTGACAAAGTATATACAACTGCAAGACCATCACAAACATATACATCAAATGTAGGTAGTGTAACTGTAAACAGCACAGGTGCTGGATACACAGGAACACCTACAGTAGTATTTGATCCACCCGAAGAACCAGGAGGAACTACTGCACAAGGCACAGCAAGTGTTGATTTGTTGCGAGGAGAAGTAACAAGTATTACAGTTGACGATCCTGGTAGCGGATATAGAAGTGTGCCAACTATCACACTCGTGGGTGGCGGATTTAGTTCACTAGCAACTGCAACAGCTAACCTTATTAAAAACCAAACTATAGAAGTGAACAGTTTGCGTGATATTCCACAAACCGGTAGTATTATAAAGTTTGAAGGCGACTCAACAGTATATTATGTAACTGGCAACAATATCACACAACAGCCGTTTATATATGACGAAACTGTTTGTAGAAGAGATGTTGCAAGAATAATTGATGCAATTATGGGTGATGTTGCACTAGGAACTAATTATCAAAGTATCGCAGCAGGTAGAAGCTATCTTAGAGCAAATAGTGCAAAAGTTCTTAACCAACAGTTGGCGCCTACTATATACGGAATTGAAGCAACTAGAGACGAAATACTTGCACGTATTCCTGACAGTGATCCTGCAAATGAACAGTATAGATACGATGTAATTGAAAAAACTGCAATCATTACAAACTTTATTGCAAACGAAGACAGTAGTGCTGCACCTGATATTGTATACGATGATACAAATGCAAGTAGCCCAGGTGCTGTTGCTGCAAAAGATGCTATTATTGCAAACAAAGATTTTATTGTAGAAGAAACAATAAAATACATTGCAGAACAATTTACAAACTTGTCATACGATCAAGAAAAATGCGAAAGAGATGTAAGACTTATAACCGAAGCAGTTGCATACGACACTGTTCTCGGAACAAACTATAATAGTGTTACAGCAGGACTTGCATATGCAAGAGCAAGTGCTGATGTTTATAACACTACTTCTTCAACTACAGGATCTCAAACTACTGTAACGGTAGCTGCTTACAACTACCTTAAAGGATTAACATTAGCATTATCTGATGTATCTGCTGATTCAACAGCAACAACACGAGTCACAGCAGCATGGGACGAAGTTATTGACATTATTACAGGTAGAGCTTATAACTCTGCTACTTGTAGAAGAGATGTTGGTTATATTGTTGATAGTGTTGCATTTGATGTAGCACTTGGAACAAATTACAATGCTGTTACTACAGGATTATCATATCAACGTGCAAATAGTGCATACGTTTTGAGTGCTCAGTTTGAACAGACAAAAGCATCTTATCAATATATGAAAACACTTGCAACTGGCACTTACATGTCAAATGCGACTGCTGAAGCAAGATCAGATGCAGCGTTTGATGAAATTTTAGATATTTTAGAGAATGGTCAAGTCAGCACAGATGTTTCAGCAGACACTATTACTTGGACAGATCCAGGAACAAACGGTAGCGCAACAAATTCAAGAATTCTATTACAAGCAAACAGAGATTTTATTGCAAGCGAAGTAAATGCGTGGATTTCAGCTAATTATCCTACTTTTGTTTATGATACATTAAAATGCACAAGAGATACAAAATACATTGTAGATGCAATAAGTTTTGACATTCAATACGGAGGCAACTTTGCAACCCGCAGAGCAGCAGATGCATATTTTGAAGGCACAACAAGCCAGCTACCAGAAAGTCAAAGAGCAATTACTGCGGCTGCATATAACAACTTAGCAAGTAATATTGTAAGTCAAATTGTTATTGAAAACTATCCTGGACAAACTACTACAGGAAATTTAGGAAGTTCAGATGAAGTAGATGATGCAGAAGGTTTAGTAAAAATTATTGCTGATGTAATTACAGCAAATAGTGTTAGCGGCATGCCAGCACTTGTTGAACCAACATACACATGGGCAGCAGCAGGTATTCAAACTGATGTTAATAGTTGGAAAAATGCAAAAACAACTATTCAAGATACTGTAATTAAAGAAATTACAATTGGTAATATCACTAATGCTGATGCAATTACATATCCATTACCAACTGGTGTAATTACAAACAGAATAAACGCAAGAAATCAGCTTATTGCAAACAGAACTTTTATTAAAAAAGAAGTAAGAGCTTATGTAAATCAACAAAATCCAACATTAACATATGATGCTGACAAATGTGAAAGAGACGTTGGATACATTGTTGATGCTTTAATATACGACATTTTATATGAAGGCAATAGTGCTACAAGACAAACTGCAACCAGTTATTTTGTAGGAACTTCAAGCCAATTAGGAAGCACAGATGAAACAACTGCTACAATACAAGCATATACACATTTGCAAGGTGTTGTAACAGGCGTTCTTTTAGAATCAGCATTAACAAAAAGTCCTGGAAACAACGAAATACAAAACACAGCAGGTGACCCTGCAAGTGCAACAGAAGTAGGCAGCGCAACTAGTTTAATACAAATCATTATCGATGTTTTGACTGCGGGTAATCTTGACAGTTTACCTGCTACAAATAGAGCAGTCACTGACTGGGCAGACGCCAGCTTGCAAACAGCATTTGGTTCTATATTTGGTCAACAAGATAACTTTGCCGCTGCATCAACAACTTGGATCCTTGCAAATTATCCAAACTTTACATACGATAGAGAAAAATGTAAACGTGACACAGGTTTAATTATTGATGCGGTAGTAAGAGATGCAAGATTAAACACAAACCATAATGCTATTGTAGCAGGACAAGCATACATTAGAGCAAATGCATCTACAGTGAAAGATGACCAATTGCCTGCAACTATACTTGCAATTAGAGAAGCAAAACGTTTAGCACTCACATATACAACTACTGACACAACTGCTACAACTAGAGTAACAGACGGTTTTGATACTGTATTAACACTACTCGAATACCAAACACTGCCAAGTGAAGGACAAACATATCCAGCACCAGTGCCAGCAAGTCAAGAACTTATTGATGCAGCTAGACAGCTACAAGAAAACAAAGCATTCTTGCAAGAAGAAGCAATTGCATACATTAACAATCAATACTTTGTATACGACAGTGCAAAGTGTGCTAGAGATACACAATTAATTCTAGATGCAGTTTGCAATGATTTAATTACAGGGTCAAATTATAACAGTATCACAGCAGGATTGTCTTACTACAGAGCAGTGAGCGCATATGTTATTAGCGATCAAATAACACAAACAATTGCAGCAATTACACATTTAAAAGGCGAAGTTGCTAATTTAATTGCATCAGATAGTGCAAGTGTTGCAATTTGTAATGCATTATTTGATGAAATAATTGACATTATACAAAACGGCACAGGCAATGCAGACGCATTGAGTTTTCCTAATCCTTCTGGAAATGCAAACAGAAATAATGCACAACTGCAACTACAAAATAATAGAACATTTATTATAAGTGAATTAATAAGTTGGATTACTACAAATCTTCCAAATTTAACTTACGATCAAACAAAATGTGAAAGAGACACAGGATATATTGTTGATGCAGTAAGTCATGATATTATGTATAACACTAACCTTGCAAGTATTCAAAATGCAAGATCTTACTTTGAAGGCAGTGCAAGTGTGTTACCATATGATCAAAGAGATGGCACAGCAGACGCACTTAATCAGCTAGGGGTAATTTTACAACAGATTGTTGTTGGAACTTATCCAGGACAAAATACAAGTGCTGGTAATGCAAGTGCTACCGAAGCTACACAAGTCAACGTGCTTTCTACTATTGTAGAGGATGTAGTTAGGGCAAACACACTTGAAATATTGCCAACTGAAACTGCTGTTGACGAAACAGGTGCGTCTTCCACAAGAATTGCAAGCAGAGATTTAATACAATCAACTGGCGACAGCTCTAGTGCTGATTTAGTCCAAGGTGTAATTGATTATATCAATACAAATCAAAATGGATTTAGTTATGATCAAGCTAAATGTCGCAGAGATATTGGATATCTTGTTGAATCAACAACACACGATCTATTGTATACAGGAAATGTAAGTTCGTTGGCAACTGCAAGAAGCTATTTCCTTAACGGAGATAGTCAAGTATACGGACAAGAAAACGAAACAGCTGATGCTATTACAAGAGTTAAAACTGTTGCTGCTCAAGTAATTCAAGGTATAACAGTAACACCAACTGCAGGAAACACTGAAACACAGTCTTTGGTTGGACCATATGGAACAAGTGCTGAAGCTACAACTTCTAACAACTTGTTCAACATTACAATCGATGCTATTACAGCAGGCAACTTGTTGAGCACACCAAACGATCAAGAACCTGACACAAGTTGGGTAACAGTGTCAACAAATATTGCACTTGATGCACTTTCAACTGCAAATACAACAATACAACAAGGCGTGATTGACTTTATTAGAGATAACATTATTGGATTTAGCTACAATGTTGCAAAGTGTGAAAGAGATACAAAATACATAATTGATGCTGCACTTTACGATATGATGTATGGTGGTAACAAACAAACTCGCAGAGCAGGAGAAGCATACTATACAGGAACAATTCTTGCAGGTATTACTACAGCAGGTAGTAACGCTGACCAAGAAGGAGTTACAGAATTTGCTTACAAACATCTTGCAAGCATAATGAGCAAGATTGGCCAAAACCAAAAAGTTGTAGCAAGTGACGACAATAGTTTGACACAAACCTATAATCCAACAGGTGGAACATCAAGTGCAACACTGTCAATTGAAAACAATGTTACTAAGATAGCCGAAGTTATATCTCAAGGCATATATCCAGTTTTACCAAATGAAATTGACCATGATTATGCAGCAAATGCAGAAACTAGTGCAAACGCAAAGCGTGAATTAGTATTAGCAGACGCACAAGCAATTGAAGATGAAGCAATAAGGTTATTAAACTTAACATATGGTGGTGTAGCAGAACTTGATGTATTTCCACAAATCACATATGTTGCAGAAAACACACTTGGTAGTATGCAAAACGTTTCAACTGTTTCAACATCAGGACATGCTTTTGAATATGTAGGTGCTGGCGTTACTTATAACGCACTTCCGTTCTTTGGCGGTAGTGCTATAGCAGAAAACGAAATTACAGAAACAGACAACGGTAAAGTATTTGCAGGCGGAACAGTTGACCAAATTGGTAACTTTAGAGTTGGTAACTTCTTTAACGTAAACGCACTTACTGGTGCTATTACACTTAATGCAGAGGAAATTAGTTTAAGTGGTATTGCAAGTATTGGACCATTTAAACGTTTTGGTATTCCAGTTGGTGTTGAACTTAAAGAAGTTAGCAACAGTTCAGATTTGAGAGCAAGCACAGGTGCAAGCGACATTAACACTGTTCCAACACAAGTTGCAGTTGTAAACTATGTTGAAAATAGATATCTCAACAAACTCACAGGTGGAACTGTATTAGGCAATGTAGAAATTGATGCTGATCTTGCAGTAGACGGCGGCGATATTACAACTACAAGCACTACGTTTAATTTGTTAAATGACAATGCTAACATATTAAACTTTGCCGGCGGCACTACAAACTTAACAATTGGTGCAGTTGGTATCGGAACTACAAATATCAAACACAATGTTGATATTGATTTAGATCTAAATGTTGACGGTGGTGATATTACAACAAACCGAATTGATACGTTTAACTTGCTGAATGCAAATGTTCAAACTGTAAATGCATTTGGAGATGCAACTACTATTACAATGGGTGCTGTGTCAACAGACAGTGTATTCCAAGTAAACAGTGAAATTGTAATATTCAACAGTGTTGGCACACTACAGATTCCAGTAGGAACAACAGCACAACGTGGAGCCGACTCAACAGCAGCAATTGGACAAATACGTTTCAATACCACAGACGAGACATTTGAAGGTTATGACGGTGCTAACTGGGGAACATTAGGCGGTGTTAAAGATGTAGATCAAGATACATTTATTCGTCCAGAAACTTCACCCGGCGCAGACGAAGATACACTTGAATTCTTTACAAACGGTGTTGAGAGAATTACACTTGATCCAACAACATTAAGTATTAAAGATTCAATTCTAACAGAATTTGATAACACCACTGAAAGCACAGCATACAATGTTGGTGCAGTGACAGTAGCAGGCGGTGTAGGAATAGCAAGAAACTTACATGTTAGAGGTTATATCAGTGGTAACGAAAATGATGTATTACAACTTACTGAAAAAGCCACAGATGAAATCTTTATTCCAGCTAACACTATTAGAACAACTGATAGCTTTAAAATTATTAGCAACGAATCAGATAGTGCTGCGGATAACATAGTTGATCCAATTATACTTGCTCACCATAACCAAACAGGCGGTGCAGCAGTTGGCGCAGGCATAGGACTACCATTTGAACAAGAAATTACAAATAACAACTATGTTACTGCTGGTAGAATAGATGTTATAAGCACTGATGTTACCACTGGTGACGAAGATTTTGACATGGTGTTTACAACAAGAATTGCAGGTGCAAGTGTTGAAAAACTTAGACTAAGTGAAACAACAAGCACGTTTACAACTAATGTTCAAATCGATCAAGACTTGTTTGTAACTGGTATACTTGACGCAGCAGGATTTAGAGGTAGTATTTTTGCAGACGATAGCACAGAAATGCTTGATGCTGTTAACAATAGAATTATTGTTACAAATCTTGATGCAGGCACACTGACACTTGTAACCGACCTTGAAGTGCAATACGGAGGCACGGGTGCAAGCACATTTACTACAGACGGTATTTTGTATGGTAATGCACAAAATCCAATTCAAGTTACTCCAGCAGCAGGAACAAGTGACGCAAGTAACAGTTTCCAAATTCTTACTGTAACAAGTGGTAGTGATGCAACTCCAGTTTGGACTGACACAATTGACGGTGGTAGCTTTTAATTAAGCTACTACTTTACTTTCCTTCATAAATAGTAGTAACGATCTCTATCGTTTTTAATTGGGCGTCTTAGGACCTGACCCGTTACCTATATAGGAGGCAGCCATAATGGCAACAACAATTAGACACAAGCGAAGTGCGGTCGCTGGTAATCAACCTAGTGTAGCACAACTTGAATCCGGCGAATTAGCCATCAATACAGCAGACGGTAAAGTTTATCTACTTAGAGATGATAACACTGTCCAAGATATCACAAAAAGAATTTTTGAAGGAAATACTGAAGTTAGAGTAGATGACTTGTTAGATAGTGCAAGTGCTGAAATCAGCATGACTGTCAACGGCGACGAAAAAATGACAGTCACTAACGCAGGCTTCAATATCAAAGACGACCTTGACATGGAAGATTTTGGTAAAATTACTTGGCGTGAAAGTATTGCATCTGGTGAAGATGGTATTAGTATTCAAGCACCTTACAACTTGCCTAATAGTTATAATTTGACTCTGCCTCTTGTCAATGGAACTGTTGGACAAATACTTAAAACAGATGGTAACGGACAACTAGAATTTGCTGATGCTGACGTATTTGGTGGTAACGTTATCTACGTTTCTGCTGAACAAGGTGATGACGCTAATGACGGACAGAGTGCTCCGGTAAAAACTGTTAAAAGAGCATGTAAACTTGCTTCCGCATTAGTTTATAACCCTAGCGGCTTAGTCAACGGAACTAGAGTAAACATTAAAGTTGCTGTTGGTGACTACACAGAAGATAACCCAGTTATTGTTCCTGATAACGTTGTTATCAAAGGTGACGGTTTGCGTGGTTGTATTATCCGTCCTGCAAATGCTAACTTGGACATGCTACGTGTTCGTAACGCATGTTACTTTGGTGAATTTACATTTAGAGACGGGGTTGATGATAACCAAGTTCCGTTGATTACATGGGATTACGCTACAGTGTTTGACGATCCAAATGCTACTGATGTAACTGACCGTGCTGAATATACAAACTTGCCAAATACAAAACCAACAATTGTTACTTCTCCATATACACAGAACTGTTCAATTATTTCGTTCTTAGGAGGTAGTGGTGCTAAAATTGACGGTGCATTAGTTGAATCTCCAAACGTTCCACGTTACAATATTGAGGCTGAGAATCCAGTCATTGGTTCTATACCTGAACAAGGTAAATCAATGGTTGCTAACGCATATACCATGCTTTCATTTGGAGGCACAGGTTGGCGACTACTTAACGATGCTTATGCACAGATCGTGTCTTGTTTCCAAATTTTCCTACTCAATGGTGTTTATACACAATCAGGCGGATATTGTTCTATTACCAACTCTGCTACAAACTTTGGTTTATATGCGCTACGAAGTTCAGGCTATTCGCCTAAAGCATTTGAATTTGACCGTGCTCATGTTGTGTCAACTGGTGCTAGTGAAGGTAAACAAACTATTACTATTACGGGTATAAATCGAGATGCTCCAGTTGAAGAATTTGTTTTGCGTTTTAGAGATCCTGGTTATAAATTTGCAAAACTATTAATTGATAATAAAAGAGATGAAATTGCACAAGATGTAGTTGATTGGGTAAACTTACAAGTTTCTAATGCAGCTGGCTCGCCAAGTATCTACGCAGGATTTAGTTATAACGAAGCAAAATGCGCAAGAGATACAAGGCTATTAGTAGATGCTATTAGATATGACGCTGCATTAAATTCTAATGCTAGAACTATTTCATCTGTATTAACTTACTTCAACGGTAGATTTGATCCAACTCTTTTTGCTACTCAAAAAGAGCAACATATTGATGCTTACCAAAATGCTAAAACATTTACAGCACAAATTATACAAGATGCAACTTTTGAATCAAGATCTGATGCACTTTGGGACGAAATAGTAGAAGTATTAGATGCTGGAAGTAGTGCAAGTGTTGCTGGAGATGATTTAGTAGACGCTAGAGTATTACCAACTGCAATTAATACAAATGCATTAAATGCAAGAAACCAACTTATTGCAAACAAAGAATTTATTAAAAAAGAAATTACTGCATGGATTGCAAGTCAAGTTTCAGCAGGAACTGCTCCATTCTCAACTACGTTTACATACAACGCAGCAAAATGTGAAAATGATGTTGGTTTGATTATTGATGCACTTGTGTATGACTTATCTACTAATGGTAACTTACAAACTATAGATGCAGCTATACAATATTTTGTTGGAACAAATGCACAATTTGGGTCAGGTGAAAAAGATGAAACTATTGCAGCATACAATAGGTTAAAAATTGTTGTTGGTGAAATTGTTACAGAAACAGCAGTAGCAGTTTCAACAGGAAACGTTTTAACACAAGACACTAGCGGAACACCAGCAACTGTAACTGAAGAGTCTTTTGTTGAAGCAAGAATTGGAGAAATTGTTGGCTATTTAGATCAAGATGGCACAGTTGATATAACTCTAATTGAGCCTGATTTAAATGCATTAGGTGTATCACAAACATTACAAGATGACTTTATCAGATTAGACGCAGTTGGACAAGCAAACATTGCGCAAAGAGTCACACGTTATATTAACGAAAGTATTGATGCAGCAAAATGGTATAACTTTACATACGATCAAAGCAAATGTTTACGTGATACAAAATTAATTATTGATGCAGTAGCAAAAGACACTTGGGATACAGGTAATAGATATTCTCGTAGTGCAGGTTTAAGCTACTTTACTGCCAACCTAGCAGACTCAACTAGAAGTGTATTTGCAGGCGAAGAATTGCAAACAATTGCAGCTATCCAACAAGCTGCTACTTATACAAATGCAGTGATTACAGGTAAAACTGGAATTACAACTGCTATTGAAGATTTTGTCCAAGGTAGATTTAATATTGTAAGTGAAGCAATTAGAGCTCCAGAAGAAATTCCATCACCTGCAGAAGTAACAAGTGAAGGCGATATAACAAACAGCTTTATTCCAACTCCTACTACAACAAACTTTAATGCGGCCACAGATATTAATTTAGGCACAGGTGTGTTTACTATTACCGGACATGGATTTACAAACGGCGAAAAATTAATTTACGATAACAATGGAAATCCGTCTATTGGTGGTTTAAACGACGAACAAACATACTATGCTAATGTGTTAGATGAAAATACATTCAGTTTAACATTTGATGACAGCTTAGAATTTCCAGTAGATCTATTTACAAATGCTACAAATAGTGGCACACATATTTTTAGAACAGACATTATAGAATTCTATGTTGAAGAAATTTTAAGTTCACACCAAACATATCAAACATTGATTCTCGAATCAGGATCTGAAAGCTATTATTTTGTTCCTGGTAGAGCAATTCAAGGAACAACAGGTGCAAACAACAACAGTGCATTTGTGCATAGTTGGGAACCAGAAGAACGTAGACTTATTGTAAGTATTGAAGAAGTAGCTGTAGGATCAAGCGTATTGAGAATTCAATTTGATGCAACCAGCACAATTACACAAGACCATTCTCCTAGTCCAAATACAACTATTGCAATCAATGAAGTATCTGCAAAAACTGGATTAGGCACAGCAACATTCTCTATTACAGCTACAGACGGTAGTAGCAGTGTTACAAATACTGCCAATCTACCAGAAAAACAAATATGGTTCCACAGACCGAGTATTGTTAACTCATCTGCACACACTTGGGAATATGCTGGTTCAGGAACAGACTATAACGCACTTCCACAAAACGGTGGTAACACAAGAGCAGAATACGAACAATACGAAGAATTGCCAGGACGAGTTTATTCATCAGGAACAAACGAACTTGGTGACTTTAAAGTTGGTGACTTTATTACAGCGTTTAACAGAACTGGTAACATTACATTTAGAAACAAAGTTCAGGTGGACGAACTAGATGCTCTAAAACTAAGTCTGTCTAATGTTGCTATTGAAGAAATTTCAACAGATGTGAACTTGGGTGATGACGAAATTGGCGGCCCGAGTAATGCTAGACTTTCAACACAATTAGCAGTAAGAAGTTTTATTTCAAACAGGTTAGGTGGCTTTGTTGACAAAACTGTGTCAACTGCTGCTGTTCCAGGTGCTATTGTTCAGTTGAACACAAATGGTCAGCTCAACGGCGAACTTATTCCTGCAACACGTCAGTTTACCAACACAAACACAGAAGGATATAATTCAAGACTAACACAAGTCGACGAAATTCCAGCAGTTAATTTGTCTGCTGGTGATATCGGAACAGAAAACTTTGAACAAGTCCAATTGACTCTTAGTGGCAATATCACAGCATCAGATGGTGCAGTTATTACACAACCAGGTGTAACTGGTGCTACTGGATACGCAAAAGGAACATTTAGCACCAGTGGAAATATTTTAGTTGCAACAACAGGACTTGCTTGGGACGAAACAGACGACAGTGTTGGCGATCCTTGGGATATCACAAACAACTTAAACTTGTTTGTTGATGGTGTAGACTCAGGAGTTTATCCAACAAGCAAAGGTGCATCAACTGCTATTATTGACAACTACTTCCTAAAAAGTTCCAACACCAGTCAGTATTTGATATTAGATCCTTCTCTTGATTATAATTTTACAATTGTAAGTCTAAGTAGTGTATCTAGAGCAAGTAATATTCAAACTATTGTTACAAGTTCTGCTCATGGATTATATGTTGGTAACCAAGTAAGAGTCGAATGTGTTGAAGACGAGACATTCAACGTAAACGGCGAAGTTTTATCTACTCCTACATCGACTTCTTTTACGATTGCTAATATTGGTATAGATGTTTCAACTATTAGTAGAACAGGCAATGTTTTCAGTGTTGTAACAAGTGCTGACGGTAATGCACAAGGTGCAGTTACAGAAGAAAGATACGGTGTTGCTGTTAATGTAGACAACGCAAATATCACTGGCGGTAGCGGGTATACTCCAACACAAGGTAATAAAATTTACGAAAATGTTTCTTTAACAAGTATAACAGGTGTTGGATCAGGTGCAAAAGCAGATATTACTGTAACGGCAGGCGCAGTAAGCGATGTAGACCTTAGGAGAGGTGGCACAGGGTATGTTGTTGGAGATAGATTAAGTGCAAACGCAGCAGACATAGGTGGCACAGGTAGTAGTTTTGAAATAGATGTATCTGCTATAGAAAAACGTATATATGTAAATATTCTTGGCGGAGAATTGTTTGTTGCATCTAGTTCAAGTATTGACTTTATCGAAGACGTTGATGCTGTAAACAATTCATTTGATATAGGACTTGACAATGTAATTAGCTTGAACTTCTTAGCAGGCACAACTGCAGGTGGTGGTAGTGTTGATTACACTACAAACAGAATTACTATTGCTGGACACGGATTGCTAGACGGCGATCCGCTTACATACGATACATTGGGCAATGTTGCTATTGGCGGTCTTTTAAATGGTAGTGTGTATTATGCTAAACGCATTGATGTCGATACTATCGAAGTCTACGAAGATTACAGTTTGTTAAATAAAATTGAATTCCTAACAACTCCGTTAAACAACAATCATAATTTTAGTAGACATGCTGTTAACTTAACAGACGATAGTATTATAGTTCAAAACCACGGACTTACAACAGCTGATGCTATAAGAATTAACACATTAACAGATGGGTCTACTTCTAACGCTCTTCCAAACATTGACGGTAAAGAAATTGTAGACGGATCAAGATTCTTTGTAGGATCAGTAACTACAAACTCGTTTACATTACACACACTACGTTCAGATGCGTTGAGTAGTATTAACGGACTTGTTACAAACAGAAAAGACATCGGAACAAAAGGTGTAGGTGCTGCAAGAATTACGCCAAGTAATACAAGAGTAACTGAAATTGTAAACACTTCAAGTAGAATTAAGTCAAACTGGAACACACTAGCTGCTACAAATATTGATGCAGAAAACATTATTTCTGGAACTATTTCTCCAAGTAGACTTGGTTCAAGTGGGGTTGCTAATAGCGACACAGTTCTATTTGGTGATAGCAGATATGACACTGTTGTTCAAAGTCTAAAAAAAGCAAACACAACAGATAACCCAATCACCTTAACAGGATCAAGTTCAAATGCTGAATTCTACGGTGATCCAGTAAACATTGGTATAGCTAACGCTGACTACGATCCACTTGGAACATTCTCAACACTTGGAACAAGTAGATTCCTACAAACCCAATTTGATGTTAACTCAAACGGTAGTGGTGAAGTTTTCATCAAAGACGGTGTTGTAGATGCAGGAACCTTGGACAGCTTGGATAGTGCTTATTTCTTAAACCCTGCTAACCTAACTAGTCCTGTGCCAGTTAATAGAGGTGGAACCAATATCACAACTTATGCAATTGGTGATCTTTTGTATGCACAATCAGCTGCAAGTTTGAATACACTTAACATTGGTAGAGCTAACACATTCTTAAAATCAAATGGTGTTACCCCCGAATGGGGCACAGCACTTGATCTTGCAGAAGGTTTGGATGTTGGATCAGCTAAACTAAGTTCTAGCAGCACATCACTAGGCCAAGTTTACAATCAAAACGTTTCTACACTCGAAATTGGTGGCGATGCTGAAAATGTAAAAATAGGTAAAAACAGTGATAGCAGAAATATTAGCACAAGTGTTGATACATATGAAGCAACTAACACTCAAGATGTAGTTGTTAATTTATCAGCTATTAATTTATCAACTTCTTCTGCAAGTGCAAACGGCGAAAAGGTATTGTTGTTTGGTGATACCTCTCAAGTTGCATTTGGCATGACTGTGGCCGGTAGTGGTAGTATTCCAGCTAACACAACTGTAACTGGTATCACAGATGACGAAGTATTTTTAAGCCAAGATTTAACAGGTAGTGTTTTAACAGGAACAACTATTACTTTTACAAATACACCATTAACACTTGGTGTTAGAGTAGGAGATACAGTTATTGTTGCAAGTAGTGGGATTGCAAATCTTGACGGACAATGGCCGGTTATTGGTGCAACTGAAAATGCTACTTCTTTTACAATTAGAACAAACAACAACGTAAACGCTAATCCAGCTGTGACACAGATTGGAACAATATCAAAAGAAAATACTATTGTTATTAAAAACCAAAACGTTGTAATTGGTGGTGGTGAATTCGGAACAAGTCCATTACCTGCACTAATTAAAGGCGAAGGCGGCATTGGCACAAATATAGGCGGCGGTTCTTTGACGCTACGTCCAGGCATTGGAACTGGTAATGCAACCGGCGGCGACTTTATTGTTGAAACTGGCGAAGAAAGCACTACAGGAGAAGCACTACAAACCATTACAGAGCGTATGCGTATTGATACAGAAGGTGTTATGACTGTAACTGGATATACAAAGTTCACAGATACAACTGGTATAAAAGTTCCTGTAGGAACAAGTGCGCAGCGTCCAGGTGAAGCAGGTATATATGTAACTGCTGCACAAGGTCAAATTCGCTATAATACAAGCGACAGCACATTTGAAGGTTACGATGGAAGTAACTGGGGTTCACTAGGTGGTGTTAAAGACGTTGACCAAGACACACTTATTAGACCAGAGACAAGTGCTGGTGCCGATAATGACGAGCTCGATTTTTTAACAGCAGGCACTCAGCGTATGCAAATTGGTGCAACTGGTGATTTAGGTTTTGGAGATAGTTTAACTAAATTTACTATTGCATATGCAACTGGTAACACTAACATAGCTGGTGATGTTGTTGTAACAGGTGACTTAACTGTAAACGGAACAACAACTACTCTTAATTCAACTACACTACAAATTGATGACAAAAACATTGAATTAGGAACTGTCGCTACTCCAACTGATACTACAGCAGATGGCGGCGGTATTACACTTAAAGGCGCAACAGATCATACTATTACATGGTCAAATGCTAACGATAGTTGGGACTTCAGTGAGCATGTAAACATCATAAGCGGAAAAGTGTATCGCATTAATAACACAGAAGTTCTAAGTGCAAATACACTTGGAACAAATGTTATTAACAGTAGTTTGCAAAATGTTGGCGCACTTGACGGTGGTAGTATTACAAGCAACTTTGGTAACATTAATATTGGAACAAGCAATCTTACAGCAACAGGAACTATTACACTAGGTGCTACAAGTTTTGGTGATAATAATATTACTAATGTAGGTAGCATAGCACTTGATACAATCAGCGGAGACAATGGTTCAAGTATGAACTTTGCAAGTTCAACTGTTGTAAACATTGACAATGTAACACAATCAACAGCTTCAACAAATGGTGCACTTATAGTAGATGGCGGTGTTGGTATTGCTAAAAACTTACACGTAGGTGGAATACTTAACGGTAACGGTAGCGGACTCACAACACTTAATGCAACTAACTTGTCAAGTGGAACTGTAAACGATGCTAGATTGCCAACTAGTCAAGCAGGTAAAACATTTACAAGCGATATTACTGTAAATGGATTTAGAATTGGTCAAGGTGCATTAGCTGAATCAACCAACTTAATATTTGGCGATGGTGATAGTATTACTACTGGTGCACAATATAATACTGGTATTGGTAGTGGTAGTATACATGGTGCTCTAAGCGGTGATAAAAACACTGCTGTAGGTTATGTGGCACTGAGCGCACTTACAAGTGCTAACAATAACACTGCTATTGGTTCAGACAGCCAAGAACAAAGAACCAATGCAGGTAATAACAACACCAGTGTTGGTGCAGACACAATGGCAAACAGCACAGCTGGTGATGATAACACCGGTGTAGGATATCAAGCTCTTGAGATTGTTACAGGTAGTGATAACACAGTGCTTGGTGCAAGCACAGGTAGAACACTTACTTCGGGTAGTAACAATATCTTGATTGGTAAAGGTATTGAAACTGCTACAAACACAACAAGCAACTTTATGCAAATTGGTAATGCATCAAACAATAGTTTAAGTATTCCTGGTGTTAACACAACTGTTACTACCACAAGTTTTACATATAGCGGAACAAATGGTTTCAGTGGTGTAGGCACAAACTTAACTGCACTCAATGCAAGCAATTTGACAAGCGGAACTGTTCCAGATGGTAGAATCAGTTCAAGCAGTGTTGTTCAGCACCAATTAGATATTACAGGCACAGGCGCACTTGATGCAGGTAGTATCACTAGCGGATTTGGTTCAATTAATATTGGTGCTGATAATCTTACAGCGACAGGTAGTGTAAGTTTAGGTGCAACCAGCTTTAACGATAATAACATTACTAATGTTGGTAGCATTGCATTGGATACAATTGGTGCAGACAATGGTGTAAGCATTAACTTTAACAGTTCAACAGTTGTTAACATTGATAATACAACACAATCAACAGCTTCAACAAATGGTGCTCTTATTGTAGACGGTGGTGTTGGCATTGCTAAAGATGTATATGTAAATGGCACAATCAACGGTAACGGTAGCGGACTTACAAGCCTAAATGCAAGCAACTTAGGCACAGGAACTGTTCCAAATGCACGTATTGACGGAACATACAGCAACTTAACAGGAACTGGTGCACTTGATGCAGGTAGCATTACCAGTAATTTTGGAAACATCAACATTGGCACAAGCACATTTACTGGTAATGGTAGTGGATTAACTAGTGTTGATGCTGCTACCCTAGACAGCATTGATAGCGCAAGTTTCTTACGCAGTGATGAAAACGATACTACAACAGGATTGCTTACAATAAATCGCAACAACAGTGAGCAACTACGTTTGCAAACACAAGGTTCGACACAAAGTCCATACATTAGTTTCTATCAAGCAGGAACTCGCAGAGGTTATATTCAGTATGTAAATGGTGGAGCAATGCGTATCTACAATGATAGAACTGATGAATATCTTGATATCAACAGTGGTGTAAATGGTTTAACTTACAATGTTGGCGGAACAAATTATACAGTTTGGCATGCTGGTAATGATGGCTCTGCAAGTGGACTAGATGCAGATACATTGGACGGAGTAGATAGCGGTAGTTTCTTACGCAGTGATGCAAACGACAGCTTCTCTGGAACAATCAGCGGCGCAGGTAGTATCAACATTACTGGCAATATAACAGCCGCTACATTTACAGGTGACGGTAGTGGTATTACTGGTGTTACAGCTTCTGATGCTGATACACTCGATGGTATTGACAGCACAGGCTTTATACGAAGCACTGCTACAGCAAGTCAAAACATTTACATCAGAAATACATCACCAACATTATATTTCCGTGATACTGATCACAATGTTGCTATGCTACATACCAATAGCGACTTGTTCTATATTCTACGTGGTGCAGATGACTCAACCAGTTGGACACAGGTAAACAGTCAGTGGCCAGCTTATTGGAACTTAACAAACAACAATGCTCAAATGGGTGGTAGTCTTAGTGCTGTAGGCGAAGTTACTGCTTATTCATCTGATAGACGACTCAAAGAAAACATTGTTCCAATTGAAAACGCATTGGATAAAGTAAAATCTCTACATGGTGTAAACTTTGATTGGAAAGCAGAAGTTAATGATTTAGGTTTCCATCCAGTAACAATGAAAAACGATGCTGGTGTTATTGCACAAGAAGTTGAAGCAGTGTTACCACAAGCAATTGCGAAAGCACCATTTGATACAGAATGGGATAGCGAAGCAAAAGAGTATAAGAGTAAATCAGGCGAAAACTATATCACAGTTAAGTATGAAAAACTTGCTCCGTTGTTTATTGAAGCAATCAAAGAACAAGATGCTAAGATTGAAGCGCAAGCAGCTGAAATTGCAGAATTGAAAGAAATGGTGAAAAAACTACTCGATAAATAGGTGTATGCCGGAATAATCCGGCAACACCGTTGACACACATTAAATAGTATGTTATTATTATAAAATAGGAATCTAAATGGCGTTACCGAACACAGGAAATACAATTACAATGTCTCAAGTAAGAAATTACTTTGGTGGCACTGCTACGCCTATTTTATTAAGAGGCACGTTAGGTGCTTATATTGGTATTTCTTCTGGTTCGATTAGTTTAAGCGCATCATTTGGTGGCCTAGGAACATAGGAGCATATTATATTATGAAAAGTTTATACGAAGTCATGAATATTGACTTGGCGCAAGAATATACTAAAGCACGTAAACATGCAAAATTAGCAGCATTAGAACTTGATCAAATTACATTTGACGAAGCTACTGCTATGGTTAATGCAATGGATATTCCAGAAGATGACGACAGATATCATTGGATCAATGTCATTGCACATAAAGCAGCAGCAGACCTACTTGCTTTAGGAAAAGTGCAACCAGAAAATATGGTAGAAATGGCAGCACTATCAGAAGAAGATTTTACAGAAGCAGTCGCATTAGCAGTTGGAAAAGCAAGAACACTCAACGATCAAACAGTAGCCGCAGAGGCAACACTAAACACTGATACAATTTCTGAAAAAATTACCTAATGAAACTTGCTATATGTGTGCCGGCAAGAGATCTTGTTCATGCAGGATTTGCTCTTTCTCTAGCTAAAATATCTAAAACAATTGATTGTGAAATTTTAATTAACTTAGGAACCATCATTCCACAACAACGCAATCAGTTGGTAAAAGAAGCATTAGAAAAAAATGCCACACATATATTATGGCTTGACAGCGACATGCATGTTCCTGAAAGCACAGCAATAAAATTATTAGCGCATGATAAAGAAATAGTAGCAGCAACCTATAGCACACGTATGCCGCCGCATCAAAGCGTAGCATTTGTAGATTCTAATGACTTTAACAAAAGACTTACTGAAACAAATGGATTACATAAAGTTTGGGCAGTAGGAATGGGTTGTATGTTAGTAAACACTAAAGTATATGAATATTTAGAACAACCGTATTATCAATATGTTGATTATAAGGCAACACAATCGTTGATGGGTGAAGATATATACTTTTGCAAAAATGTAAACGATGCAGGATTTGACATTTTTGTAGACGCTACATTAAGTAATAATGTAGCACATTATGGAACAAAGAGTTTTACATTATGAGAGCATTTGATAGATTTGAACGCTATGGACAAAAAATTTACAACGGACAAGATGTTCTAAAAAATCATTTTTTACATTCATATCCTATACATTACACAAAAGATACAATGGATTATTCTGTTGTAAAAGATTATCAAGATCATGATTATGTATGGATAGTAGATAAAAATATAGAAACATTACGCACTTTTCCTTGGCATTTTAGACCTACAGAAGTTGGAATTCATTGTTTTCCGTATGTGTATAAACGTAGTAAAAGAATAATAAGTTGGGACAAAGTTAAACTGGTTCCTACAAAAATTGATACAGAACACAGAATTGAACAAAAACATATTTGTGCAAAATATGACGTTTTATGTGGCGAAGAAAGTTTCAACATATTTTTTATTGGTAAAGAATCCGACGATGAATATCAAAAATTAATCAAACGTTTTCCAAACATTGAAATTGCACAAGATTATTACGATGCACAAAATAAATCAGATACTGATATGTTTTGGTTAGTGCCAAATGATGTTGAAGTCAGTGAATTTTTTAAATTTTCATATATGCCCGATGATTGGAGTCAACAGTATATTCATGTGTTCAGCAATGGTTCTGCACGTAGTAAAGATGGAATCATTTTAGGCTGTAAATATTATAATCCCACAACTAACGAATTACAGCACAGATTTTACGCTGAGAAAAAAGATGTAAGCATTGTAGCAAGTAAACCAAAAAAATTCCCACAATACAATTTTAATTCATACGAAGAATACAGAAAAGTATTAGATAATATCGAGGGTGATATGTTTTGGTGGATACCTAATGACGTTGAACTTGAAGAAAACTTTGATCTAAGTTTTTATATAGATCATATGAATCAATACGATAGGCATATAAATCATGTGTTCTTAAATGACAAAAGTTATGACGGTGTTATGCTGTTCAGTAAACATTGTCCTATAGGAAAAAAAGAATTTGAACACAGATTTATTGTAGTGAAAAAAGAACACGAGGTGGTAGCAAGCCGGCCAAAAAAGTTTGATACGTTTGTAGTTAATTCTTGGTCTGACTACAAACGTGCTATGGAAAATACAACCACAGAAATGTTTTGGGGTATACCAAGTGATGTAGATGTAGTGAAAGAATTAGATTTATATTTTTCACATCACAATCAATACGACAGAAATATTACACATGTTTTTCTAAATAAAAAAACCTACGACGGCGTTGTATTATACAATGTTAATACAAAGTTATCAAAAAAAGAAGTAGAACACAGATTTTATTCTAAGAAGAAACAATGGGAAGAAGTTTATAGTATACCAAAACCTTTTGATGTTTTTGAAGTAGAAACTTACGAAGATTATATACATGCAAAAAGTTCTGCTACAACAGATATGTTTTGGCTTTCTAGTCCACAAATAAACGATTATCAAAGCGCAAGAGATCAATTTTATATCAGTCATCATGATATCATAGACAGAAATCAAGTTCATGTGTTTGAGCACGACCACGATGGTATTTCAAATTTTAATGGGCTTATGTTAGTTCCTAAAAGTATAAAATTAACTGAAAATGAAATATCACATAGACATCCTGTAAACAGGAAAGAGCACAACACAATTATGAGTGTGCCTGCACCTTATGAATATTTTCAAATTGACGATTACGACGAATATGTAACTGCACTTAAAACTTCAAGGACAGAAATGTTTTGGATGAGCAGTCGAAATATCAATACAAGTGGTTTTGATTTTGATTTTGTGTTAGAACATAGCAATACATATGACAGGAATATCAATCATGCATTTTTACACAAAGTAGATGATCATGCTGGTTGTTTGTATAATGGATTATTTTTATGTAGTAAACACAGCCCTTTAACACAAAAAGAAGTTGAGCATAGGCATCTTGTTAATGTCAAACAGCATAGTGTTGTAGGAAGTTTTCCTGTAAAGTATGATAAATTTATCATTGACACATACAGCGATTATTTGTATGCGTTTACGCACAGCAAAACCGAAATGTTCTGGGGAGTGTGTAGTAATTTAGAAGATGACGAAGATTTTGATTTTACATTGAGTTTTACACACGATAACAAATATGATAGAAGTATAAATCATGCATTTCTCAATCAAGGATTTGACAGTGTAAATTACAATGGATATTTTTTGTTTAGTAAAAAATCTCCTGTGACTGAAAAAGAAATTGAACACAGACACATTTTAAATGTAAAAGAATGGAAAGTTGTTGCAAGCAGATATGCTCAGTATGATATACACTTTATAGATACATACGATGAATATTTAGAAGCAATGGAAAAAAGTGTTACTGAATTATTTTTTGCGGTAAGTAGAAACATTAACACTGATAACTGGGATTTTGATTTACATTTTGACCATACCAATAGATTTGATAGATTTACAAATCATGCATTTATACATGAAGTAAAAGGAATGCAATTGTATAATGGTGTATTTTTATTAAGCAAACACAAACCAGTAACACAAAAAGAAATCGAATATAGACATATAGTTGATGCAAAACATTGGGATATAGTTGCCAGTAAAGAATGTATGTATGATGAATTTGTTATTGAAACATATGGTCAATACTTAGATGCTTTAAAAGCAAGCGATACAGAAATGTTCTGGGGATTATCAAATAACATTGATACAAGTATTTTTGATTTTGATTATTATTTCTCTCACGATAATGAATACGATAGAAAAATTAACCATACATTTTTACATGAAGTTAATGACAAAGGATATAGAAACGGTTTGTTTTTGTTCAGCAAACACGCACCTGTTACAGAAAAAGAAATTGAACACAGACATTTAGTAAAAGCAAAAAATTGGCCTGTGGTTGCTAGTATACCTGTAAAATACGAAAGATTTGTAGTAAACAACTACACTGACTACTTGTCTGCAATGGACAGTGCAACAACTGAAATGTTTTGGGCTATACCTAGTGATGTGGAAGTTGATATTGATTTTGATTTTGAAATGTATTTTACTCATGATAATGTTTTTGATAGGAATACAAATCATGTGTTTAAAAATGGCAAATTTTGGGATGGCATTGCTCTTATGTCAACACATGCTCCTGTGACACAGCAAGAAGTTGAGCATAGATTTTATGCTAACAGTAAGAAACATGATGTAGTTGCAAGCACACCAAAACCTTTTCCTGTATATAATATTGAAACATATAATGATTATCTCAATGCATTTGATGAATCACCGTCAAATATGTTCTGGGGAACTACACCTAATATTAAAATACGTGAAGATTTTGATATGCGCATGTATATTGATATACACAACAGTTATGATAGAACAATTAACCATGCTTTTAAGCATAGCGTGAACGGTAAAGAAAAATACAACGGATTATTTTTGTTTACAAAACATGCACCGTTAACACAAAAAGAAATTGAGTATAGAACTATAGGTAGACGTAAAGAATGGGATATTGTTGCTAGTGGCCCTGTAGTGTATGATAGGTTTACAATTAACACATATAACGATTACAAAAAAGCATATAACATGTCAAAGACAGAAATGTTTTGGATTATACCAAGAGAAGTCAATATAGAACCTAATTTTGATTTTGACTTGTATTTTTCACATGACCAAGATTTTGAAAGATCTACAAATCATGTGTTTAAAAATGGCAATGCTTGGGATGGTGTAGCACTAGTAAGCAAAAAATCTAATATTACAGAACGAGAAATTCAAATGCGGTTTTTTGCAAACAAAAAAGAATACAATATTACAGCTAGTCAACCAAAACCTTATGATATTGTGTTTATTAGCAAAGATGAAAAAAGTGCAGATGAAAACTTTGAAAGATTATTAAATCAATTTCCAGACAAAACAATACACAGAGTTCATGGCATTGAAGGCATTCATCAAGCACATATCATGGCTGCAAAAACTGCTGAAACTGAGATGTTTTATGTAGTAGATGCTGATGCACAAATTGTAGATGATTTTAACTTTGATTACTACATTCCTAATTACGATCCTGATAGCAAACGCACCGTTCACGTTTGGAAATCTAAAAATCCAATAAATGGACTAATTTATGGTTATGGTGCTGTAAAACTATTGCCTAGAGAGTTAACATTGAATATGGATACTAACAAACCTGATATGACAACAAGTATAAGTCCATTGTTCAAAGTAGTAAACAAGATTTCTAATATTACAAAATTTGATACAGACGAATTCAGCACATGGCGCAGTGCCTTTAGAGAATGTGTAAAGTTAAGTTCACGTGCAATTGACGGACAACTAGATGAAGAAACTGAATTTAGATTGAATGCTTGGTGCACAAGAGGTAAAGATAAACCGTTTGGTAATGCGGCGATTAACGGTGCTAATCAAGGCAAAAAATACGGTGAATATGCTGCGAAAAACTTAGATTATTTAAATAAAATTAATGACTTTGATTGGTTATACGAACAATTCAATAAGTTCAAAAACAGTTTGTAATTTTTGTTGGTTTTGTTTACTGCGTAATGTATTTGCTAATCCGTTGTGCAGAGGCTTTGGCCAACTGTTAAATGATACCCAAGCATAGCCGTTGTGTTCATTATTTAAAACTGGGATAAATTCTTTTTCAATTACACAAAGATATGTATGAAATAAAAAGTTTTCGTCTTTGCTTATAAATGTTTCTAATGGTATTGTTTTTTTGATTTCAGGAATACTGCCTATTTCTTCTCTGATTTCTCTACGTAAACCTTCCCAAGCAGTTTCTTTGTCTTCGTTGGTTCCACCAACAAGACCCCACACGTTTTTATTCTTACTTTGTGTTCTATGTAGGAATAAAAATCTTTGTGTATCTAATGTATAAAATAGTGCACCACTACAAATAATTTGACTCATATATATAATTATGGATCAAGGTATATTTCCCATGTTCCTACTGAATATTCACCTTCGTAGCTTTGTATCCATTCTTCGCCTGTCCATGTATACATAACATTAGTGGCTAAATTTCTTTGATTAATACCATTTGTGCTATCTGTGCTATCAATTACAATGTGCCAACGGCTTCCGTCCCATTCAATAACATCATTTGCATTTGCTACAAAATCTGTGCCGTTGGAATTTTTCCAAGCGTCTGGACCATCATATAGATAGTTATATGGAGTATCACCTACGTCTCCTCCTACATTTTCGCTTGGATTTAATGGTTCTAACAATAGCAGTCTGAGTCCAGGTGTTTTATCATTAGTTGGATTGTATATCGAAGGTTCAACAATTTTATCAAAACTTGTGTAGCTGTTTGAATTTCTTGCAGGTCCTTCAATAATATCTCCTGTAGGTAAAGTGTCTGTATCCCAGTTGACAACCAATTGCGTTTCGTCTAAACTGTTTAGTGTAATATCTCCTATTACAAAACTACCACTTGCTGTCTGCAAACGTATCTGGCTTAATCCGGCTGTATATGTTCCAGGATAAGATTCAATTACTGTTCTCCAATTGGTTTTACCAACTACATTTTTATCAATTAATCTAGCTGTGGTTCCTAAAATATAAACACCATAATTTCTATAATTGTGTGCCACTGTTGACCTTTGTGATACTGTCGCTGTAATATCTGTTTTAGTTGCTGGATCGCTATTTATTGAAGTGGTTTTCTTAATAGGCACAGGAGTATCTGCATATGCACTAAGTTCTGGAAATGAGTCACCTAAGTTAATTGTGCCTCTAGTTTCGTCAAATATATTTGTAACAATTTGAGTAATAACACCAAGTTTTTTAACTTTAGCCGGTGGTGAAATAAAGATAGGTGTGCTAAAAGAAAGTGTGCCTACATCAATTTCACTGTCTACGCCAATCGGTTGTGTTCTGTTAGAAAAACTAATTTGTTCTAAATATACAGCAGTCAAACTTGTCCAATCTACATAATTATCAGTTGTCTGTATTTCCAAACTTGGATTAAACATCATTAATATTTGTTCCATAATTTGTAATTTTTGATCAGTGTTGCTGCTCCAAATATCTAAGTTAACTCTCAACATATAAGGTGTAGGCATAATACGTTCAACTGTATAATTTTTGCCTTGTGTGTTTAAATACTCATTACCGTTTTCGTCGTATGCACGTTCTCTGATATTAACTTTTTCTACATAACTAGCATCTGCTAAACGTTCTCTATCTAATTCTAAGTTAGTGATATATACAGCCATACGTGGAACACTAGGCAGTTTATTTTCACTGTTGTCTCTAATAATATTTGCAACTTGTCTTGTTAAATCACCGTAGGTGACAGGAATACTTTTAATTGTTCCATTGCCATCTTTATATGTAAAGTTACTACACAATCTAATAATTTGTGTAATATATCTTCTAATTTGTCCGTCATAAAAATGTTGCATTAGTTATCTGCCTTTGGCTTTAACGCTTTACTTATACTTTGTCTTTCTGTAACACTTTCACCACCTATTGTCGATGTAGTTGTATTGTTTACAAAAGAGGTCTTTTGTGTTCTACGATCGTCTGTGTTACTTAATGTCATTCTGACGCCGTCTTCCATTTTCACCCATCTACTTCCGTCATATCTAAATAGTCTGTTTGGAAACATATCTGTTCTTAAAAAATAGTCTCCTGAAAAACTAGATGTCGGAAAAGTTATACCACTACCAAATGCTTCACCATTAGGAGCAATATTATCTCCTATGAGATAACCTTTATATCCTTCTCGAGCAGGTGTTTGATTTATTCTATCAGCTAGTATATTTTTTTGAGATACATCAAGCGTATTAATATCTGCTGTAACAAGCTCAGGAACTCCAGTGTTGTCTACTTGTAATGTATATAAATTACTTGTATCATATCCACTTTTTGCTGAATCTGCATCTGCTTGTTGAACAATAGCATTATTGATATTCATTTCCGTTTCAAACGTGCTTAACACATCACGTAATGTGTTTCCTTCTTCGTCACCTGCAGGCAAATCAAGAATTTCGCTAAATTCTTGTCCGTCATAAATTTGTTTTAATTTTACTCTATATAAATGAGGATACCAAGTTTGTGAAAAACCTTCTGCTGCACGATTTACATCTTCTACTACATAATATCTTTTTAAAGCAACACTATAATCATTAAGTGCATATTCATCCTTTAAATGAGGAAATTCTATAACATCACCACTTAAAATTTTTCTACCAAGAGTCTTCACGCTGCTATTAATATGTATTGTCATAAACAATGTATCATTTTGTAAAAATAGTCCAAATTGACTTAAATTAAAATCAGTGTCTGCAACATTATAAATTGCTCGCATAGTATAAACATCAGTGTCATATTTTCTATCACGATTTTCTAAAAATAGCAAATCCTGTATATTTGTTTCTTTTACAGCATCGTATTGTGGTGTTGTTGCAGTTGCATCTACATCGCTTGGATTGACTGACCCTAAATATTTGTGAATATTAATATCAGTGCCGCCAATACTAAACTGTTCATAGATAATTTTATCTAAGAATTCGTAGTCATTTGTTTTATTTGGTCTATATAATGATAAACGTGGCATATGTATATTTAGCATAAATACTATTGGAGAAGATCAATGGCCGATTTAGTAACACAAAAACAAGAAATATTTGATTATGTAAATGCGTTCTTAGGCGGAGGCATGGTCGATGTGGAACTTGATCCTATACATTACGAAAGTGCTTTGATTAAGGCACTTTCAAAATATAGACAACGCACAGAACACAGCGTAGAAGAAAGTTATATTTCTCTAAAATTAGAAGAAGATAAAAACAACTATACATTGCCACACGAAGTTGAAGAAGTTAGACAAATATATAGACGTAGTGTAGGCTCACGCACTGGCGGTGGTGACGGAGGTTCCTTATTTGAGCCATTCAATTTAGCTTACACTAACACTTATTTGTTAGCAGCCAGCGGAGTAGGAGGACTAGCTTCGTATGAATTGTTTGCTCAACGTCAAGAATTAGTTGGACGTATGTTTGGTAGTTTTATTGAATTTACATGGAATAGCTCAACAAAGTTGTTAACAATTTTACAACGTCCTAGAGCAAACGAAGAAGTGTTACTATGGTGCTATAATTATAGACCAGATAGTCAATTGCTAACCGATTATAGAGCCAAACAATGGATCAAAGATTATACACTTGCTGGTTGTAAATATATGCTAGGAGAGGCACGTGAAAAGTTTGCGACTATCGCAGGTCCTCAAGGCGGCACTAGCCTTAATGGAGCGAGTCTTAAAGCAGAAGCACAAAGTGAAATGGAAAAACTAGAAGCTGAAGCTGCACTAGCATTAGCTGGTGGAACAGGCTACGGATTTCTTATAGGTTAAAGATCATTATCATGCACATAAAGTTGTATTAGTGCGTAATGTAAAATTTTTAACAAATCTTTACGAGCATCATCACGGGTTCCTTTTTTTCCATAACGGTTTGCATATTTGTCAACATTCCCCATACAAAAGCCAGTTCCGTGACCTCTATCAATGATTACTTCTGTTGACTGAAATTTATTACTGCTGTAATGCCCATCGTATGTTTTATCAATATATTTTGAAAATTCTTCAATGTATTTGTTTTCGTCAAACTTATAATCAATGTTCATATAATGCTCCTCTTAGTATCATTTAATATAACAGAGTTTTTTACAATTGTCAAGCATAAACTACGCATATAACCGCTAAAATCGCGGTATTTTCACCGCATACTGATAAATATTAATAGCAACAACATATCCACGAGGAGAAATTAAAATGGCATTAACATCACCAGGTGTTCAGGTTAGCGTTATAGACGAGAGTTTTTACACTCCAGCAGAACCAGGCACAACACCTCTTATCTTTGTAGCAACTGCACAAGATAAGACAAACCCAGGAGGCACAGGTGTAGCCCCGGGCACAACAAAAGCAAATGCAGGTAAAGTTTACTTGATGAGTTCACAACGTGAACTATCAGAAACATTTGGGGATCCAGTTTTCATAACTGATGCAAGTAACAACCCAGTGCATGCCGGAGAACAAAACGAATACGGACTACAGGCAGCATACTCATTCTTAGGAGTAGCAAACAGAGCGTATGTAGTTAGAGCAGATTTAGATTTAAATGAAATCTCAGGAAGTGCGACCGAGGCAGCAGGCAAACCAGCAGATGGTGCATGGTGGTATGATACAGATGATACAAGATATGGCGTGTTTGAATGGAACGGCGCAGCAGCGACCACAACAAACGGACAAACTTTCTCAAATAAAGTTCCAACAATTATTACAGATTCGTCACAAACAAGCGGCAGTGCTCCTTACACTCCAAAAACAAGCGTAGGTGCAATTGGAGACTACGCTGTTGTTGCAGTATCCAATGTAAACCGTCTATGGTATAAAAATAGCTCAGGTGCTTGGGTAGAGGTAGGTTCTGATGCTTGGAGAGCAAGCTGGCCATTTGCAAGCGGAACAGCAGGAGCAAGTGCTTCTAGCACAGGCACAATTACATTTACAATTAACGGTGTTGCAACAGCAGTAACAACAACTGGCACAACTGTGACACAAATTGTTTCAGATATTAACACAGCCGGTGCAGGAGTAGGTATTAGTGCAAGTTCAACAGGAAACAAATTGAATTTGTTTTATGATGGGCGTACAACAGCAGTAGATACAATTGTAATGTCAACCACAAGTGACGTATTAACTGATTGCGGTATTGCTGTAGGCACTTACAGATATACAAGTTTTGCAAATGCACCACATACAAGTGTTCCAGAATGGAAAACACGTGATTCAAGTCCAGCACCAACAGGTAGCGTATGGCTTAAATCAACCGATCCAAATTTGGGTGCAAAATGGAGTGTAAAACAGTATAGTGCTTCAGCAGACGCATGGACTACAGTAAGTGCTCCAATGTATGCAACAAGCCATGCTGCTATTGCAGCTTTAGATTCAAGCAACGGCGGCTCAGGAATTGCAGCAGGTAGCGTATATGTAAGATCAAACGTTGCAGAAGATGTGTTAGGAGGCAAAGCAACTTTCCAAATTATGGTAAGAGCAGCATCAGGTGCAACAAGCATCACAAGTGCTGCAATCACATCATCTACATTCCCAGCAGGCGCTGCAAACTTCCAAATGCAAGCAACTTCAACAGGAAGTGCAAGTCTAAGTTCACTTACTACTGTTAGCATGACATTTACTGGCGCAACAACAGACGCTGACGAAATTGCAGGAGCAATCAACGGCGCAGGAGTTGCTAATGTAAGTGCAAGTGTAAATAGCAAAAACCAAGTTATTGTTTCACATGCAAATGGCGGCGAAATTAGATTTGTTGACGGAACAAACACACCATTAAACACTATGTTTACAGTGTATGATTCAACAAATCCAAATTCAACCAACAATTTCTATTTTACACCAGGCACAGATACTAATACATCACCAAGACAATTCAATGCAAGTAATTGGAATGTGCTTACATACACAGCCAAAGCAACTGCTCCTACAGCAACACCAGCTACAGGACAACTTTGGTATAGCAGCGTAATTGATGAAGTAGATATGATGATTCATAACGGAACTACTTGGGTAGGTTATAGAAACTTTGATCATGCCGGCGACGGAAACACAGGAGCATCAAGTGCAATTGACGATAACGGTCCAATTGTAAGTGCAAGCGAACCAACAACACAAAGTGACGGAACAACTGCATTACAGAACGGAGACTTGTGGATTAGCACAGCAGATCTTGAAAACTATCCTACAATTTACAAGTATAACGGTGATACAAGTAAATGGGTATTAGTTGACAAAACTGATCAAACAACAGAAGCAGGTGTGCTTTTTGCTGATGCACGTTACAACACTACAGGTGCTAACAGCAACGAAGCAGGTGCTATTGCAGATTTGATTGACAACAACTTCTTAGATCCAGATGCTCCAGATCCAGCATTATATCCAAAAGGCATGCTACTTTGGAACACACGTAGAAGTGGATTCAATGTAAAACGTTATGAGCGTGATTACATTGATGTAAACGGCACAAACCCAAGACAAAGTGATGCCTCAATGAGCGGTTATCATGCAAATCGTTGGGTTACAGAAAGTGCAAATAATGCAGACGGTTCAGGTAGCTTTGGACGCAATGCACAGCGTAAAGTTGTAGTGCAAGCATTACAAGCAAGTGTAAACAGCAACGAAGACATCCGCGATGATGAATCAAGAAACTTTAACTTGATTGCTGCACCAGGATATCCAGAACTAATTGGTGAAATGAACTCACTTAACACTGACAGAGGCTTAACAGCATTTGTTGTTGGTGACTCACCATTTAGACTTGCATCTTCAACAACCGATTTACAAAACTGGAGTTCTAATGTTAACCTTGCAGTAGAAGACAATGACAACGGACTTGTTACAAGAAATGAATATTTGGGTGTATACTATCCAAGTGGATTTACAAGTGACAATGCAGGAAACAACGTTGTAGTTCCACCATCACACATGGCACTAAGAACTATTGCACTTAACGACCAAGTTGCGTATCCATGGTTTGCACCAGCAGGCACAAGACGTGGTAGTGTTACTAACGCAACAGCAAGTGGTTATGTTAATAGCGAAGGCGAATTTGTAAGTGTAGCACTTAATGAAGGACAAAGAGATACACTATACAGTAATGCAGTAAACCCAATTACATTTATTAATGGTGCTGGGTTAGTTGTATTTGGACAGAAAACAAGAGCTGCTAATGCAAGTGCATTAGACAGAATCAATGTTGCACGTCTAACAGTATATCTACGCAGCCAACTTAAGAAACTTGCAAAACCATATATCTTTGAACCAAATGACAAAATCACACGTGATGAAATTAAACAACAGGTTGAAAGTTTGATGGTAGAACTTGTAGGACTTAGAGCAATTTTTGACTACTTGGTAGTGTGTGACGAAACAAACAACACACCTGCAAGAATTGACAGAAACGAGCTTTATGTAGATATTGCTATTGAACCAGTGAAAGCAGTAGAATTTATCTACATTCCACTACGTCTTAAAAACACAGGAGAAATTGCAAGTCTATAATATCATAAAGTAGGGGGTTTTTGATAATCCCCTACAAATGATAAATACTTGTGAATAGGAGTAATAAATGGCAATCTCATCATTATCAAAATTAACAGTTCCATTAGCAACAAATGACAGCGCAAGCAGTCAAGGTTTGTTAATGCCAAAACTGCAATATCGTTTCCGTGTTACACTTGAAAATTTTGGCGTATCAACTCCAACTACAGAGTTAACAAAACAAGTTATGGATATAACTCGTCCTACGCTAACATTTGAAAACATGGAAATACCAATCTATAACAGTAAAGTTTATCTAGCTGGTAAACACACATGGAGTCCATTGAGTTTAAATCTACGTGAAGACGTAAACAACAATGTGCAAAAACTAGTTGGTGAACAATTACAGAAACAGTTTGACTTTATGGAACAAGCAAGTGCAAACTCAGGACAGGATTACAAATTCGTCACTCGCATCGAAATATTAGATGGCGGAAATGGTGCACTTGGCGTGAATGTTTTAGAGACTTGGGAATGTTATGGTTGTTTTATTACTGAAGCAAACTATAACTCACTTGCTTATGCAAACAACGAACCAGTAAATATTACATTAAGTATTCAATACGACAATGCAATTCAAACTCCTGAAAACACAGGTGTTGGAACATTAGTAGGCAGATCGTTAGGCACAAACGTCACAGGCGGTGGCTGATACTTAAAATACAGATTGCTATTATAATAAAGGAGTATATAGAAATATATACTCCTTTTTATTTTATACGCAGTTTAAATAAGTGATAAATACAATATGGCAATATTCAGTGGTTTTTTTGATAATTTAATTAAAGGTGCGTTAAGTCCTAAAGGTAATTTAGGAGACTATTCTCACGCATCTAATGTTTTTGTAGACGGAAACATGCGTCTTGCTCCAAAAAACGAAAACTTATTTCATGTAGTTTTAAATATTAATCCACAAATAACTCTAAGTAATTTTGGAACATTTAACAATTCAGTAAAAAGAGAAATAAATTTACTTTGTAAAAGAATCGACTTACCAACCTATAATATTTCTACAACAACACTAAACCAGTATAATAGGAAAAAAGTCACGCAAACAGGAGTTGAATACTCTCCAGTTAGCATGGAATGGCATGATGATAATGCTGGTATAAGTAATTTTTTATGGCAAAGTTATTTTAATTATTATTTCAGTGATGCTACTCATACAACATCAAATGGAACTAGTCCCGAAATAGGAGATCCTGCATATCTAAGAGAAGCAGGCAGAAACACCGGCTATGGAACAGGAAGTGTTTTTCAAAACTATAAATTTGGTTTGGATAGACCTGGTAAAGTTAATAATTTTTTTACAAGCATACAAGTTTTTCAATTGCACCCACAAGATGGCAAACCAACAAACACAAGTTTTACATATATTAATCCTCTAGTAGACAGTTGGGATCATCAGCAAGCTGATACAGCATCTACAGCGTTTAGTTCAAACTCAATGAGATTCAGTTATGAAGCAGTCATTATGGACAGAAACTTCACTGATGTAGGTGTAGTGCCGGCAGGATTTGGAGATTCAAGATACGACACCTCACCTAGTCCTTTGAGTATAAACGGCGGCGGCTCAAGTAGTTTTTTTGGAACTGGAGGTGTGTTAGCAGGAACAACTGCTACCATTAACAATCTCCAGCAAGGTAATGTTTTAGGTGCTCTAATTACTGGTGCTAATACTTTTAGAAACGCAAGGAATTTAAGTTTTAGTAGTCTTGTGTCTGAAGTAATTGCTGGGGGAGAAAATTTATTAGTTGATGCTGTTGGCAATGCAAATTTTACAAGTGCAGCATCCTCTAGAGGTGTTACAAACGCACGACCTAAGGTATTTTAATTATGACAGAAATTCAACAAATACTACAAGACTCTTTAGTAGAAACTAGAGAAGTTTTCAGTAATCAAAACAAAAAATCAATAAGTTTTCCAAGTAATTCAGTAGATGCTGTTGTTGGATTTTTTCAATCACGTGGATTTGAAACTACTGCTGCTCAAAGTGTTGCAAGTGTGTTGTTGACACAAGCTAAAGTTGATGGTGTAAATATTATGGAACTTTTAGAAGATATTAAAACACTTGACAGAATTAAACTTACTGATTTAATTACAGCTATACTAAATGCTAATAGATCAAAAATTAGCAAAATTGGTGTGAAAAAAATCAATAACAGTGCAGAGAATTTAACAGCAAGAAACATCATAGTATAATGGCCAAATATGCTCAAGGAAAATATAATCTAAAAAACCCTGAAAAATATATGTCAAATAGAACACCAACTTATCGTAGTAGTTGGGAGTTTGCATTCATGCGTTTTTGCGATGAACATCCAAGTGTAGAAAAATGGGCAAGTGAAGCAGTAAAAATACCTTATCGAAATCCATTTACTGGAAAACAAACTATATATGTGCCTGACTTTTTTATTGTATACACAGATGCAAACAGTAAAAAGCATGTTGAATTAATAGAAGTCAAACCGTTTAATCAAACAGTTCAAGAAAAAGCTACAAGCAAAAATAATAGAGCACATTATTTGTTAAATCAAGCAAAATGGTCAGCTGCAAATGCATATTGTAAACAAAATAAAATACGCTTTAGAGTAGTTACTGAAAATGATATCTTTCATACAGGAAGAAGAGGATAATATTTTATACTAAATAATAGTAGTATTTAATGGAAACTATTATGACTAAAAAACTTGAAGATTTGTTAAATTTACCTGATTCTAAAGAAATAATTGAAGAAGAAAAAACACAATCTGTGCCTGCAGCACATCAAGATACTGTGAGAGATATTGCTGACTTAGATAAAATTGAAGCTGCACTACCGCAGGTAAAAGGTTTAGGCGAATTAGCAGATGCAGAACTCAACGAAGTATCTGAAAAAGCAATGCAAGCATATGAAGATTTAATGGACCTCGGTATGAATGTTGAAAGCCGTTACAGTGGTAGAGTATTTGAAGTTGCAGGCACTATGCTTAAAACAAACCTTGATGCTAAAGTTGCAAAATTAGATAAAAAACTTAAAATGGTAGAACTACAACTTAAAAAAGAAAAAATGGATAGAGATAATTTTGCTAGTCCTACCGGAATGACCGAAGGCGAAGGCTATGTAGTCACAGACAGAAATAGCTTGTTAGAACGTCTTAAAGGGCTAGATAAAGATAAATAAGTTATATAGGAAAATTACAATGAAAAGTTTTACAGAATATCTAACAGAAACACATAAAGTGTATCCATTTAAAATTGGCATTGCAGGAGAACTTCCTGACAAGTGTGAAGAAAATCTTAAAAAATGCCTTGAAAAATATGCTGTAAAAAGTTTGTCAGCGCCAAAGAAAACTCCGATTCAAGAGCGTCCACTAGACTTTCCACAATTGGAAAACTGCGAAGTGTATTACTATGAAGCAGAATTACAGTATCCAAGCACCCCAGACTATATTCAAGAATATATTGGAAACTGTTGCGGTATTGAACAAAGTCATATCATTGTAAGAAGTCCTACCGATCCAAGAGAAGAATATCAAGAGAAAAAAGATGATGGTCCGTATGAGCCTATGTTAACCAAAGAAGAGTTAGAAGGCGTTTCTGCACAGGACCAAGCAGGCGAATCACGTATTATGGATTTGCTAAAAGAATTAGAAACTGCACGTAAAGAAAGAGCAGATGCACAAGATGGATTTAAAATGGAAACAACAAAAGAAGATCCACAAAATAACAAAAGCACAATAGGGAGCTAATTATGAGCAATATGTTAGATATCTTAAGAAACTTTGATGCAGTTGAAAAATCAGTTGCAGAATGTCCTCCGGAAGCTGATGGACAAATGGGTCAACAACCAAGTATTAACATTGCATTAAACGATGCAGAACAAATGGCACAACTACTTCAAGCACTACAAATGGTGCAAAATGCTGAAGCACAAGAAGAAGAAGTTGAAGAATATGACAACGAGCCAGAAGAAGAATATATGGATCTTGACGATGTGCTACCAAGCGGTGATGACTTGCATAAAAAGAAAACTATGTATCCACCAGCAAGCCAAGGCGATAATCCAATGGCAATGGAATCAATCAAAGATCGTTTATGGCAAGCATTAGAAGAAAAAAAAGCAAAACCAGACTTCTTAGATATGGACAAAGATGGCGATAAAAAAGAACCAATGAAAAAAGCCATCAAAGATAAAAAAGCAAAAAAAGGCAAAATGCCTCCGCAGTTTAAGAAATAACTCATCCCCCCAGATACTTCAATAGCGCCTGTTGGCGCTATTTTTTTGAATAAATATTGCTATGGCAACATCATTAGACGGCGTATTAATTAAAAAAGCCAACAAACAAGAAACATTTACAGAAGCACAAGTAGAACACTTACTAAAGTGTATGGATCCTGATGATGGATATTTGTATTTTGCAGAACACTTTGCTCATATACAACATCCTGTAAAAGGACAATTACTTTTTGACCCATATGAGTATCAATTAGGATTATTAGAAAGTTATCATAATTTTAGATTTAATATTAATATGATGCCTAGACAAACAGGAAAGACTACATGTGCAAGTATCTATTTGTGTTGGTATGCTATGTTTAATCCAGATCAAACTATTCTTATTGCAGCACACAAATACACAGGTGCTCAAGAAATCATGCAACGTATTAGATATGTATACGAAACCTGTCCAAACTACATCCGTGCAGGTGTTACAAGTTATAACAAAGGCAGCATAGAATTTGAAAACGGATCACGTATTATTAGCCAAACCACTACAGGTAATACAGGACGTGGTTTATCTATTTCCTTACTATACTGTGACGAGTTTGCGTTTGTGCAACCTAACATTGCGGAAGAGTTTTGGACTTCAATATCTCCTACTCTAGCAACAGGTGGTCGTGCTATTATTACTAGCACACCTAACTCAGACGAAGATACTTTTGCTACTATTTGGAAACAAGCAGAAGATAAATTTGACGAATACGGTAATGAAAATAATGTTGGTATAAACGGATTTCATGCATTTAGGGCAGACTGGTGGGAACATCCTGATCGTGACGATAAATGGAAAGCAGAAGAAATTGGGCGTATTGGTGAAGAAAAATTTAGACGTGAATATGGCTGTGAATTTTTAGTATTTGATGAAACTTTAATTAGTAGTTTGCACCTTACTGTAATGGAAGGTGTTTCTCCTGTAATAAACATGGGACAAACACGTTGGTATAAAAAACCAGAACCAGGAAAAAATTACGCTGTAGCACTAGATCCAAGTATGGGCACTGGAGGAGATAATGCCGCTATACAAGTTGTAGAGTTACCAAGTTATGAACAAGTAGCTGAATGGCAGCATAATACAACCAGTATACCAGGACAAATTCGTGTGCTTAAAGACATATGCACATACTTAGAAACAGAAAGACATGACGATAATGGAATTTATTGGAGCGTTGAAAACAACGGTCTTGGAGAAGCTGCACTACTTGTCATTCAAGATTTAGGCGAAGAAAATATTCCAGGACTGTTTATAAGCGAACCTATACGCAAAGGTCATGTGCGCAAGTTTCGTAAAGGGTTTAATACAACTCATAGTGCAAAAGTCACTGCATGTGCAAGAATGAAAACTATGATTGAAAATGAAAAATTAAAAATACATAGCAAGCCATTTATAAGTGAACTCAAAACATTTGTTGCAACAGGAAGTAGCTATCAAGCAAAACCGGGTGCAACTGACGATTTGATTAGCAGTATGTTACTTGCATTACGTATGATTGGAGTGATGAAAGATTGGGATCCATCAATCTATAATAGTTTCACACAAATGGAATCCTCTATAGACGAAGATTACGAAATGCCAATGCCTATCTTCGTTAGCAGCAACTATTGATAAATACTTTACTATGAATAAGTTTAAAACATTTGCATCTGATATGTTCAATAAAATTAGAGGACGTTTTACCGACGTTACCATTGGTGACGAAAATGGTAATGTAACAAATATACCTGAGGATGCAAGGTTTTTTGAGTTCAGTTACAACGCTCAAGGCAATGAATTGGGCAAAGTAAGTGTATCGTTAGACGAAGAAAATGGCGTAACAGTAATTGTTGCAAAAGATTTAGTGTTAAATCAAGTAGAAGCAATACAAGATGATTGGTATAATTTTTTAAAAGAATTAAGATATTTTGCCAAAAAACGTATGCTTAAATTTGACGTTAGAGATATTAACAAATCAAACCTAGACAAAAGAGATTATGAATACTTAGCGCAAAATCGCCCCGGAGAAAATACAATGTCAGAATCTAAAATGTATGGTAACGAAACAAGAAGTTATCAAAAAATTGGAAAGGCAAGAATAGCAATCAAGCATTCTGCTCCAATCAATGTAGAAAGTTCTAATAGCAGAACCAGCAAAATTGGCTCAATTTATATTGAATCACCAACAGGTGAAAGATTTAAATATCCATACAAGCATTTAGCTGGTGCAAGAGCAATGGCATTACATGTAAACGAAGGCGGTCATATGTATGACGACTTTGGCAAATACATCTCCGGTTTGTCAGAAGAAATGTCTAAATTGCGCAAGTTTAGCCAATACATGAATCGCAGTAGTGTAATGGCAGAAACATTAGAAGGCTACACAGATATTGTAAAAGGGCGTATCAAAGAAGTAAGACAAGAAATACAAAACTTACAAAAACCAGGCTATTACAAAGAAGCAAGTGAAAACTATGAAGTTGCTGTCATGGAAGAAGTTCCAACCAATGTATCTGATGCATGGGTTGATCAACTTACTATCAAGCAGTTTAACGAAGAATTAAAAGATGTGTTTCCATACATTTATAATTTAGTAGGCACAAGCGTAGTAGAAACAATTGACTTAGATGATATATTAGACGAAGGCTATATGAAAGGCTATAAAGAATATCATTGTAAAGACTGCGGATGCCAAATGCACAACTGTAAACCAGGATGTGATTGTTCACATGATTCTCATGACGAAACTGGTTCGTGGTGGAGAGACGCAGACGGCAATGGTGTTCCTGATGCATTTGAATCAACAAACAAAGTTGACTACAATAGAATTGTAGAATTAGCAATTGATAAACTAATGGGTCAGTTTGCTGAAGAAGTAAACGAAGCAAAAGCAAAACCAGGGTATTGCTCAGACGATTGCTGTGGTGCAGACGTAAAAGCAGAAGATTGCACATGTGCTCCAACATGCGAACACTGTGATTGTAATAAAGATAAAAAAGAATCAGACGATGATACAATGGATGTCAAAGTAGGCCCACAAGGCATGGAACCAATGGATCAACCTCAACAACCAGAATTACCAATTGGAGAGTTCATTCTATCTTACTTTGATAGAGAAAACGGAACATTTCCTAAAGGCGAAACAGCAGTATTAACCATGGTAGAAAAGCAATACGGCGAGCAATATGTTGAACCGGCTGCTAAATTTATGAAAAAAGTAGAAACTACTATAGCACACAAAAAGGCTGAAGAAACGGCAAACAGCCGCTATCCAGAAACTGAACTGGCTAAACAAGGCGAAATTGGCGAACGTTCACAATTTGAATTATACAGAAATAGCATCGTATTGTATGATCCAACTACAATGGAAGTGAAAAGAACATATCCATTAGGTCATGGTAAACGAGCAAGCGCAGACGCAGAAAAATTAGACTTAATTGCTACTGACGGTGCTAAGTATATGGAACTTGTCAGAGACAAAAAACGTATGGCAGCACAAGACACTGAAAAATCAGCAGAGCTACCAAAAGCACAAGAACCAAAAAAACCAGGCGCACTAGATAGATTAAAATCGTTAGCCGGTTTAAGTTAATCGGCTAACTTTTTGATATTATTGTCAAAAAAACACTTGACAATGATAAATAGATTGTGTAGTATAACTATTATGTGCTACACACTTAGGCACAAATGCATAGGCAATTATAAGGAGGCATAACTATGGCATCATTAGCTGAAATTAGAGCAAAACTAAAAGAACAAGAGAACCGTGCATCAGGCACAAGTTCAAGCGGCGGCGACAACGCAATTTACCCATTTTGGAATATGAAAGAAGGCGACACTGCAACGTTGCGTTTCTTGCCTGATGGCGATGCATCAAACACTTTCTTCTGGAAAGAACGTTTGATGATCAAACTTCCATTTGCGGGTGTAAAAGGCGATACAAGTTCACGCCCAGTTCAAGTGCAAGTTCCATGTATGGAAATGTATGGTGAATCTTGCCCAATCCTACAAGAGGTGCGTGGTTGGTTCAAAGATCCAAGTCTTGAAGACATGGGTCGTAAGTATTGGAAAAAGCGTTCTTACATCTTCCAAGGTTTTGTTGTAGATGATCCATTAAAAGAAGATTCTCAACCAGAGAATCCCATTCGTAGATTCATCATTGGTCCACAAATTTTCCAATTAATCAAAGCAGCACTAATGGATCCTGATATGGAAGAACTACCAACAGATTATACTGCTGGTGTAGATTTCCGTTTGTCAAAAGGAACCAAAGGCGGTTATGCAGATTATGGCGCAAGTAATTGGGCACGTAGAGAGCGTCCACTAGGTGATGCAGAGATGGCAGCAGTAAACACACACGGTCTGTTTAATCTAAACGACTTCCTTCCTAAAAAACCAGGCGAAGTTGAGCTTAAAGTTCTTACTGAAATGTTTGAAGCAAGTGTAGACGGTGAAGTATATGATCCAGATCGTTGGAGCAATTATTTCCGTCCTAGCGGAATGGCTGCACGAACAGGTGACCCAGTAGCACAAGCACCAGCAGCACCAACACCTTCTCCAGTAGAAGATGACATTCCTTTTAAGTCAACTGAAGAAGCAGCAGCAGAAGCAGCACCTGCTCCAGCAGCAGCACCTGCTGAATCTGCAGGCGGCGCAAGCGACATTCTTGCAATGATCAGAGCACGTCAAAATCAGTAAAAACAACGCTGTAGGCTTGTTTTTTAGTAAACAAGTCTACAGCCTTTACGCTTTTTAGGAGGTATGTATGGCTACAAAATCTTTTGATCCTAGTAAGTTTAGGACACAACTTACAAAGAGTATCACTGGTATGAGTGCAGGCTTTAATGATCCAACAGATTGGATCAGCACAGGTTCTTATGCACTTAACTATTTAATTAGTGGAGACTTTAAAAAAGGTATTCCACTAGGTAAAGTGTCTGTTTTTGCAGGAGAAAGTGGCGCAGGTAAAAGTTACTTTTGTTCTGGAAATATTGTAAAACATGCACAAGATCAAGGTATTTTTGTTGTTCTTATTGACAGCGAAAATGCATTAGACGAAGCATGGTTGCAAGCTCTTGATGTAGATACATCTGAGAGCAAACTACTTAAACTAAACATGTCAATGATCGATGACGTTGCTAAAACAGTATCAACATTTATGGCAGATTACAAAAGCATGGATGAAGACGATCGTCCTAAAGTATTATTTGTTATTGATAGTTTAGGTATGTTGTTGACACCTACTGATGTTGATCAGTTTAGCAAAGGTGACATGAAAGGTGACATGGGTAGAAAGCCCAAGGCACTTACTGCATTGGTCCGTAATTGTGTAAACATGTTTGGTTCACACAACGTTGGACTAGTTGCAACTAACCATACATATGCATCGCAAGATATGTTTGATCCGGATGATAAGATTTCAGGCGGTCAAGGCTTTATCTATGCTTCTAGTATTGTTGTTGCCATGAAGAAGCTAAAATTAAAAGAAGATGCAGATGGTAATAAAACTAGCACAGTCAACGGTATTCGTGCAGGGTGTAAAGTTATGAAAACACGTTACGCTAAACCGTTTGAAGGTGTGCAAGTAAAAATTCCTTATGAAACAGGAATGGATCCATATAGTGGACTTTTTGATTTGTTTGAAGCAAAAGGTCTATTAGAAAAACAAGGTAATCGCTACAAGTATATTGATAGCGCCGGAGAAGAAACACTAGAATATCGCAAGAACTGGACAGGTGAACTACTCGAAATGGTCATGGCAGATATGCCGCAAAAAGAAGCACAGATGGTAAATACCGACAATGCAATCGAAGAAGTTGTAGACCATGACGAGGAGCCTGTAGTCAATGAATGAAGATCAAATAGTTGATGTTTGGAACTTGTTTAAAAATTATTTAGACAAAAAACAAATCGATATTGTAGCAGAAAAATTTATTGATATGTTAGCAGACTATGGTGTTGATGATTTAACATTAAAAGAATGCTTAGGCACAGATAAAATTTTAGATGCCGCAATACAATACTATTTAGAAGATGACAGCGATGTTGACTACGATGATGACTACGAATGGGATGAATAATGGGATGGTATTCTGAAGTATCAAGAAACATTGGCAAAATTCCTTCTGCAATACAACACTTTGAAACTGAATTAGATTTAGCAAGAAAAGAATGTAAGTTAGTAGGTAATGTTGAAAAAGCAGCAGCTGAAATGCCAGGTATTGTTGAACATCGTTTCAATCAACTTCAAGAAATTGAAGCAATTCTAAACTATTTAAATATAGAGCTACGCAGATTGCGTAGCTCTTATTTTAAAAAATATCTTGAAAACTATCAACGTGCATTAAGCAGTCGCGATGTAGAACGCTACGTAGACGGAGAAGCTGACGTTGTTGATTATGAAAAGATTATAAACGAATTTGCATTATTACGTAACAAATGGTTAGGCGTTTTAAAAGCTCTCGATCAAAAGCAATGGCAGATAACTAATGTTGTAAAATTACGTGTAGCAGGAATGGAAGACGCGACATTATAATGGCACATAGTAAAGAATATTTAAAAGAACTTGAAAAGTTACATAGTAAGTCTGCATTTGGAAGTGGTAAAGAAATACCAAAACCTGTTGTAGAATTACTTGACTCAGGCGAAATACAAAGTATGTTAGACTTTGGTAGTGGTAAAGGTCTAACATCATTAACAATAAAAGAAAAATATCCACATATTAAATTATACACATATGATCCAGTAACAAGTCCTATACAGTTGCCAGATCAAGTTGATTTAATATATAGTAGCGATGTTTTAGAGCATATAGAACCCGACTTATTAGAAGCTACATTAAAAGATCTTTTTGCAAGAGCACAAAAATATCAATATCATCTAATTGCTTGTCATCCAGCTAAGAAGAAATTAAGTGATGGTAGAAATGCACACTTAATTATTGAAGAACCTACATGGTGGAAACATAAACTTTCTGAGTATAAATGGAATACACAGTATGAAAAAACTACAAAGAAAAAACTTGTAGAAAAATTTGGAATCTATGTTCAAAAGTATATTACAGTGTTAAAAAAATGAAATTAGTTTATAACTATTGGATGCCTAATTCAGATAATCATTTCGAACGCTTGATTGCAAAGCGTATCAAAAAAGGTGGGCCGCCTGAATATCAAGACGATGTAAGAGATGTAGCGTATAGATACGTTGATGATTTTAGTTTAGCAATTGATGTTGGCGCAAATGTAGGCTTATGGGCAAAACCTTTAACTAGAAAATTTGATCGTGTAATTGCATTTGAACCACTCGAACAAGTATATACTTGTCTTGAGCGTAATGTAAACGGATTGCCAGTCGATATCAATAGATTTGCATTAGGCAGTGTAAACAGCACAGTTGAAATGGTATACGATGCAGAAAACACAGGTGGTAGTTTTGTAAGTGAAGTTGGCACTGGTAGTATACAAATAAAAAGATTAGACGATTTAAATCTGCCAAAATTTGGATTACTTAAAATAGATTGTGAACGACATGAACTTGAAGTTTTAAAAGGTGCAATGAACACAATACTTAAATACAAACCAATTATAGTTTGTGAACAACAAGCCGACACAAATGAATGTGCAGGTATGTTTTTAAAATCATATGGTGCATACGAAATTACCAATGTCAGAAAAGACTATATCTTTGGGTGGCGTTGATTAAATATCTTTATGACAACAGTATTTGTATCTGGCGGATTTGATCCACTTCATAGCGGACATATTGAATATTTTAAAGCAGCAAAACAATTAGGAGACACTCTCGTAGTTGGAGTGAATAGCGATCCATGGTTGGTTCGTAAAAAAGGGCAAGCATTTATGCCCTTTGAAGAACGTGCTAAAATTATTGAAAATTTAGAAATGGTTGACAACGTAATGCTAGTTTCTGACGATGATACAGGAGGAACTAGCAAAGCTATTGGATATTTACTACAAACAACTACTGGAAAAATAATTGTTGCTAACGGTGGAGATAGAATCAACGGAGACATACCGGAACAAAAAGTATACGGTAATCATCCTGATGTTGAGTTTGTTTTTGGTGTAGGTGGAGAAGATAAAAAGAACAGCAGTAGTTGGATTCTAAAAAACTGGGACAAGCCTATAACTAAACGTGCTTGGGGTGAATACAAGGTATTAGATCGCAACGGCGAATGGCAAGTCAAAGAACTTACATTTTACCAGGGCAAATCTCTTAGCGATCAACGACACTTTAAACGCAGTGAACACTGGCACGTTGTAGACGGTGTTATTAATATGTTTTTACAAGACAAACGAGGTAACAAAACTAGCACCTTGCTAGTCCCAGGAGACAGTATTGATATACCTGTAGGTTGGTGGCATAAAGCAGTAAACATAGATAACAAAGATGCTAAAGTAATTGAAGTTTGGCTAGGCAAAGAGCTGACTGAAGATGATATAGAAAGAAGAGATTAATGAAAGTATTTGTAGGCTGGGACAGCAGAGAAGATATTGCTTATCAAGTTGCAAAGCAAACTATTATTGAAAAGTCTAGCATTCCGGTAGACATACAACCATTAAAACAAAAAGATTTGAGGAAAGCCGGCATATACACTAGACCTGTAGACGCACTTGCATCTACAGAATTTACCTTTACAAGATTTTTAATACCAGAACTGTGTAATTTTAAAGGTTGGGCACTTTTTATAGATTGTGATTTTGTGTTTTTAGATGATATAAAAAAGTTATACGACCAAAGAGACGACAAGTATGCTATAATGTGTGCCCAGCACGATTATACACCTAAGGAAGGTGTTAAAATGGACGGAAAGCAACAAACACAATATCCAAGAAAAAATTGGTCAAGCATGATGCTAATTAATTGTGAACATCCAGCAAATGCTGTTGTGACAAAAGATTTTGTAAATGACGAACGTAAAACTGGTGCGTTTTTACATAGATTTAGTTGGTTAAAGGACGAAGAAATTGGAGAAATTAGTCACGAATGGAATTGGCTTGTTGGTTGGTATAAGGAACCAGAAGACGGCACTCCAAAAGCATTGCACTACACCGAAGGCGGTCCGTGGTTTGAAGAATATCAAGACTGTGAATACGCAAAAGAATGGTATAAAGGAAAAGCAAACTATCTAGAATACGAACTAGAGGAATCAAAAAAAAAATTAGAAGCTAATATAAACAAAGTAATTACTGTTAATGATTTAAGTTATCCTCCTCATATCATAAATTACTTTAAAGCAAAAGTAAACAGTTGGATTGATCCTAGTGAAAACTATTTTAAATCTAAGGAAGAAATTAAAACATTTGAGGAAAATAAAATGGGAATCAAAGTTGCAGGCATAGCACCAACACAGGGCGAATTTAATTACGAAAAGAAAGGATTAGAATATGATCCTTATATTAGCGATTTTATAATCGGTGCCGGCGGTTATATCAGTGAATTTACTAGAGAAAAAGGAACTGATAATACATTAATTATTAGAGGACTAGGCGGGGGTGGCCAAAAAGCACTAAAATATTGTATTGAAAACAATAGAGATTATTATGCTATCGATACAGGATATTATCAACCTACAACAAAAAAAGAATATCATCGTATAACTAAAAATGCTTTACAACAGCAAGGCGAAATCATTTCTCGTCCACACGACAGAATATCAAAATGGCGTTATAAAGTTCCAAAATACAGAGAAGGCGAATACATTTTAGTATGTCCTCCGAGCGAAAAAGTAATGAAGTTTTACGGAGAAAGTTTAGAAGACTGGATTAGAATAACTACTGCCCAGATTAGAGCCCACACTGATAGACAAATAGTTATTAGAAAAAAACCTGATCGTAGTGTAAGAGTTACAACAGACACAATTTGGAAAGCACTTGATAAAGCATACTGTTTAATTACATACAATAGTATAGCTGCTACAGAAGCAATACTTGCAAACAGACCAGCTATTGCTTTAGCACCTAATGCTGCAACAGTATTGTGTAACACAAAAATCAGTGAACTCAACAAGCTGAATATACACGATCCTGATCAAATATATGCTTACGCAGCTCACTTAGCATATTGCCAATTCACGGCACAAGAAATGCGTAACGGAACAGCATGGCGTATTTTAAATGAAAGTCGTTAGTTATTACAATGTTGTTCCTACAATAAACAACAACAAAGAAAAATATTTACTTTTAGAAAAGTTTGTAAATGGCGTAAATTCAGCTGGTGATATAGGCATCTTACACAAAAGTAATAATTTAATCGATTGTGATGTTGGAGTTATACAAGGCTGGCAGCACGAAGTAGGAAAAAATGCACCACATTTAAAATTACGTCAAAGTGTAATTGACAGAACACAAAACAAACATGTCATTACAGCAGACAGCAATTTGTTTTTATATCATACAAAAACAAATCAACCACATTGTTATTTGAGATATAGCTTTGATGGCGTATTTCCAAACACAGGAAATTATTGCGATACTAACCCTGATCCAAAACGTTGGCAACAAATACAAAATGATTTAGGAATTAGATTAGAAGATCCTAAAAGAGGTAGACATATTGTATTGTGTTGTCAGCGTAATAAAGGATGGAGCATGGGAGGATATGATGTTGTGTCTTGGATTCAAAATGTTGTAAAAGAAATAAGGAAACACAGTCCAAGACATATTATTGTAAGAGCACATCCAGGTGATAAGAAAGCTGGAGTTTATTTACACCCTCATAACTCTCCAATTGCAAAAATGCCAAATGTAAGTATCAGCAGACAAGGCACTCCATTAGAAGCTGATCTAGTGCAATGCTATGCCGTAGTTAATCATAATAGCAGCAGTATTGTAGGACCAATTATAAAAGGGTATCCAGCGTTTATCACTGATCCAAGTAAAAGTCAATGCGCAGAAGTTGCACATCACGGATTTGAAAACTTAGAGTCACCTAAAGAATTTGATAGAGAACGTTGGCTAGAACGGATTAGTATGTTTCATTGGAGTTTACGGGAATTAGAAGACGGTAGTTGTTGGCGTCATATGCGTCAGTTTGTCCAATAACTTTCTTGACGGTTTACTATTAAATCTCTAGGCTTGTTGCTTTTACCAATTTGTTTTCTATCGCCCTTAAGATGATCAAGATATGCACCTAGTTCACTGTTAATAATAGGATGACCTTCACCATTAACTAGATTACCACTGATATTATTGATGATGCCGTTTGGGTGTTTTCTTTTTATTTTCTTTAAAACTTCGTCAAACACATAACTATCGTGCCATTCTTCCATACGGAAAATACCATATTCAGCATGTTCATATACGTGTTCGAATTCTTGTAAAAATTCAAGACCAATTTCATTACGCAAGTTTATTCCATAAAACCCGCACTCTGGCCATTTTTTACCTCTGCCCATATAAGCTAACCATGCTCTGTCTGGTAACAAATTTTTAAATGCTTTGTAAGGAAATGGACTATGCACAAAAGTATCAGCATCCATCCACACAATCCAATTTGTGTTACAACGTTCAGCAGCATCAAAAACAGCATATACCTTATTTGCAAAACGTATTGCATCCCATTTAAATTCTTTGTGCCAGTCTTTAGGTCTACGTGCTTTTATTTCAGGCGGACATTTTCCGTTTGCTTTAGGTTCATTTTTCCAACGTTCTTTAAAGGCAACTAGTTTTGGCAAACTTTGTTTTTGATCTAATATTTGTATACGAGAGTCTTTGATTTTAGGATCGCAATCTTCTGCGTATAGGATTAGATTTATATCTTTGTCAATGTTTTGACTAAAACTTTCTAAAAATCTTTTTCCGTATAATTCATAAACTGGTTGATGAAATGTTGAAACCACTGTAATTGACATTGACAATCCTTGATAAATATGCTACTATTTAACTATGAAATTTAGATTATGGACAGAATACGGTGCACTTAATTCCAAAGATATTTTTCGGGCTTTTGGCGATTCTATTGTTCGCAATGGCTGGAGTATTAGCAACAGTGATAATCTTGGGCATGCCGATGTTCATGTTATTTGGAGCGTTCTTTTTCATGGCAGAATGGCTAGGAACCAAAGTGTTTGGTCCTATTGTGTTTCCCATAACAGACCGATTATCGTCCTTGAAGTCGGAGGAATCAAAAGAGGCAAAACGTGGAAGGTTGGAATCAATGGAATCAACCGTGATGCCTACTTCGGTGATAGAGGAAATGATGAGTCGAGAGCAAAAGCGTTAGGACTTGAATTACAGCCTTGGCGTAGAAATGGCGAATATATTCTTATATGCGGACAGCATGATAAAAGTCTACAATGGCAAGGCATGCCACGCATGAGCAATTGGTTCTTAAATACATATGACGAAATACGCAAGTATACTGACCGTCCTATTTTGTTTAGACCACATCCACGTTGTAGGCTAGAACACATAGAACGTGGATTGCGTTATGTTGAAAGACAGGAGCCAAGACATATTGCAGGCACTTATGATGATTTTGATATGGGGTTTAGTAATATATTTGCTACTGTTAGTTACAGTAGCAATCCTGGGTGTCATAGTATCATCCAAGGCGTTCCTGCTTTTGTTAGTCCTTCTTCTCTTGCTTATGATGTAGGCAATGATATAGATTTTTTACATGATATTGAAAATCCTTTGATGCCTGATAGAACACAATGGTTAAATGATTATGCTTGGACAGAATACACAGTAGATGAAATAGCTGCTGGTATGCCATTGAAAAGATTGACTAAATGTTTATAAAGTGTTATAGTATATTATGAATACAAAATTAGAAACTATCGAAGATTGTTTAGAAATAATTACTGGCTTAGTGCGGACTCATGCTCTATGCAAATTTAATATAGACAGTGATGATAAAACTATTATAAACAGTATTGCCCGACAAGTTTTTAAAGGTAAAGCATTAACAGACAGACAATTTTCATTGATGCAAACCAAACTATCTATGTATGAATCACAGTTTGTTGGTAACGGATATAACAATTTTCAACCAGCAATTTCTAGTTTACGTATGCCACTACGTAAAATTGACCGTAGCAAATATGTAAAAATTATTGAAGGTTCTCCCAAACCAGATTCACAAGGAGAATGGATCAAAATTAGATTTCCTTTTAGCAAAAAAGATATTTTAAAAATTGATGCTGTAGCAACCAAAAACCGTAAACAATATTGGCATGAAAAAGGTTCACATGAACACTATTTTAAATTAAATGAATCTACAGTATTTGATGTGTGTGAAATATTTGTCAAAAAAGATTTTGAAATAGATAAAAAACTAATAGAATATTACAAACAAATTTTAGAAATAAAACAAGAACCTGGCAAACACATTGCAGGACTATGGAATAATCAACTAAAAAATATTCCAAAAAAAGGTATAAACTTTATTGACAAAAAAGAAAGATTACATCTGTTAGACAGAAAAAGACAGTATGGATTAAATTATATAACATGCGATAAAGATGCAACACTTGCTAACTATATTGCGCATCGTAGTAAGACAGCAATTTGTATAGATCCTAAAAACCACACAATTGACAGTATTGTAGAAAGTTTACTGGTGTTAGAAAGATTTCCTATTCTTTGTTTATTAGACAAAGAAGAAGAATATGATCAACTGGTTACATTACATACTGCATTTAGAAATATAGTAGAAAACAAAAATCAATCAGTATTATATAGAAAAGAAAACACAAGAGAAAAAGATAAAAATTTTAACGAATATATTCACAAGAAAAAACTTAACAATTGGGTTGACAAATCAACAAAAATTGTATATATAAGTAAGTCTAAACTTCCAAAACTATTACTTACTGTAGACTGGAAGCCACAATGTGTATTGTCATTATCAAGCACAAGAATGATGACTCAGTTAGGAATATACGTTAATGATGTTTGTGATTTACATATATATCATGATGATAGTCCTAGCTATTTTCCAACTTATGCAGGAGTATTTAGCTAGTGGCTAGTTGCAAATTAATTATAGAAGACGAAGTTAATATTAAACTAGAAGGACTAGACGTAGATGTCAGACGAAAGCTCTCCAATGCTCTTAAATTTGAAGTGCCTTATGCTCGATACATGCCCCAGTATAAATTGGGACGATGGGACGGTAAAGTTGCTTTCTTTGGTATTGGCGGCACAGGCTACGTTAATCATCTTGATGTTATTACTTCTGTATTGGAAAAAAATCGTGTCCAAATTGTTGACATTGAAGACCGACGACATCCAATAAAATTAAATTTTCCACAAGTTACAGAACGTTACTGGGCTGATCAAGGTGTGCGTTGGCCCAAAGGGCATCCTGCAGAAGGTGAAGAAATCATTCTGCGTGACTATCAAGTAGAAGCAATCAACAACTTTGCAAACAATCCCCAGAGCTTGCAACAGATTGCAACTGGCGCAGGTAAAACTATTACAACTGCTACACTATCACATATGAGTGAAAAGTATGGACGCAGTTTAGTTATTGTGCCTAACAAGTCACTTGTAACACAAACAGAAGAAGACTATATAAATTGCGGACTTGATGTTGGCGTTTATTTTGGAGACAGAAAAGAGTTAGGTAAGACTCACACCATCTGCACTTGGCAGTCATTAAACATACTGGACAAGAAGCACAAGGACGGATCAGCAGTATTATCACTAGCAGAGTTCTTAGATGGTGTGAGCACAATTATTGTAGACGAAGTTCACCAAGCAAAAGCAGAAGTGTTGAAAAACTTGCTTACACGCAACTTAAAAAATGCTCCAATACGTTGGGGACTAACAGGAACTATTCCTAAAGAGAAGTTTGAGTTTGAATCAATACATGCAAGTTTAGGTCCAGTTATTGGTGAGATTACAGCAAAAGAATTACAAGACAAAGGTGTGCTATCACAGTGTCACGTAAACATTGTGCAACTTATTGATACAGTGGCACATAGAGGCTATCAAGAAGAATTAAAATATCTAGTTACAAATCAAGACAGAATAAATTACTTAGGCAAATTATTAAACACAGTAAAAGAATCAGGCAACACTCTAATACTTGTAGATAGAATTAGTGCAGGCGAAATGCTACAAGAACTTATTCCAGGATCAGTCTTTGTAAAAGGAGACGTAAAACTAAAGGATAGAAAAGATGCGTATGACGAAATCAACGAAGGAACTAATCACGTGGTTATTGCCACTTATGGTGTCGCTGCTGTTGGTATTAATATTCCTCGCATTTTTAACCTTGTTCTTATTGAGCCCGGAAAAAGTTTTGTTAGAGTTATTCAAAGTATAGGTAGAGGCGTTAGAAAGGCAAAGGACAAAGACTTCGTGCAAATATGGGATCTTACAAGCACTTGTAAGTTTGCGAAGCGGCACCTTACCCAACGTAAAAAGTTTTATAAGGAAGCAGAATACCCATTCACAATTGAGAAAGTGGATTGGAAATAAATGAGAATATTAACACTTGAAAACCATAGTTTTTCATTAAATTCATTACCAGAAGTGATTGAAGATGATTTAAGATTTTCGGTATTGGATAATAGTAATCCTGAAGATCCTGATTTCTTTTTTAATCCTTTGATTTTTTTAGAATCATTTAATGCACCTGCTGTAGTTTTGAATATAGCAGGAAATGAAATCACAATGCCATTAGATTGGTGTGTTGCTGTAGGTTGTAGCGAATCAGGTAGTGACTTAGAAGTTTTGCCTTTAACTAGTTTAAACGAAAGAGGATTTGAAGCATTTTTATTTAATCCTTTAACTGGAACACATCCAAGATTTGCTAAAATTGAAATAACAAACTTTTACAATGACGTAAAATGGTATTTTCCTAAGATGCGTAATGGACATTTGTTATGTGTTCCAATTACAGATAGTAAGAATCCAGACTGTGTGTATTTTGTAAAAGATATCAATAGGCAAAGTGAAATTATAGACTTTGGTCTACTATTATAAGGAGAGTAAAATGGGAATTAAAGCAGGAAAAGTATGGGGAGCCACAGAGCTTATCCATGCAAACGGTGTGTTAGAGTTTCACCGAATTGAGTTCAAAGGCGGCTACAAGTGTAGTGAGCATGAACATAGATTTAAATGGAATGGATTTTTTGTAGAGTCCGGCAAAATGCTTGTTCGTGTATGGCAAAAAGATTATAATTTAATTGATGAAACTATTTTAGGTCCAGGCGATTTTACACAGGTAAAGCCGGGTGTTATTCATCAGTTTGAAGGACTAGAAGACGGTGTAGCTTTTGAATTATACTGGGCAGAATTTAATCACAATGATATTGTGAGACGAACAGTTGGTTCAGAAATTTAAAAAACGAAGTTTACCAATTGAACTAAAAGGTAATAATCCAAGACTCAAATGTGAATTTGTGTCTACTATGGACCAATACTATTTTGATAGGTTTGGTTGTTTTATGATTGACAGTTTTTTAAAAAATACACCTGACAATTTTGTGTTACATTTATATGCTGAAAAAATAAACTCAAAGTTTACAAAAACAGACAAACTAAAAGTATATGACTGGAATCATGTATGCTTAAAAAATTGGAAAGATTTTTGCAACAAAACAGAAAATAAAAAAGAAGTCAAATTTGCAAAAAAAGGTTTTGCTTTTTTACATGCATTAGAAAATATAAAAGGCGATTATATTATCTGGGTAGATGCTGATATATTTTTTAAACAAAAAATTGATACTAGTTTTTTAAATTATGCTTGTTCAAAAAAACATCTAATAGGATTGTTTAGTCACGATTATTTAAATTTAGGTATAAGTGCAGAATCTGGGTTTGTTGTAGTAAACCAGAATCATGTAGATTACAAAGAGTTTGTTAAACAATATAAGGTATCATATGAACAAAAACCAAAAGAAATTGAAAGATGGTATGACGGACAAGTATGCATGTATGCAGCAAAAAAATTTAAAAATGTAAATGATTTATCATTTACAATGTATGATGTAGACACACATACTCCTTTAAATCATTGTCCAATGAATGAATTTTTAACACACGAAAAAGGTCCAACTAAAAAAAATTTAGTGTCAGGGTATTTTGAAAGGTTAATTGAATGATAGGAATATACGGAGATAGTTATGCAGAGCCAGGTGATTCGTGGGTTGATTATATAAACAGTGATTTTCGTTGTTTTAATAAAGGCGGCAGTAGTATTGATTATTCCTATTATAAATTTTTAGAAACACACAAACAGTTTGACAAAATTATTTTTATTGTTAGTAGTTTTCACAGAGGCAGTATTTTTACTTTAGAAAATAATAAATCTGTGCATATAGCTTTTTACCAAGATGCAGATATAGAAGATATAAAATTTTCAAATATAGATAAAATGGACAGAACAGAATTAAAAAGTTTTAAAAAATACAATAAAAAAATCTGGCCTTTTATAGAAAACGAAATTAACAAAATAAAAAATTATGATAGTAATATTGTATATCATAACGCTTATATAGATAGTATATTATATCGTCGGCCTGATGCGCATATAGTATATGCATTTCCTTTTCCTAATCGTAGTGATGTAGGAATGATAAACATTAGTAGACTTGATTGGAATCATCTAAAATTATCAGAACACAATGACTTTAGATGTTGCCATATGAGTGATACTCAAAACAGAGAATTTGCTAATTATATGATACAGCATATGAATGGAAATATTGACATCCACCATACATTCAAAAATGCAAAAGATCATTATACTATTAGTCAAACATTAGAAGAGGCAAATTGGGTATGAAAATATTAGTCACCGGACATAAAGGATTCATAGGCAGTCATTATTACAACTATGTAAAGGATACATATGATGTAATTGGTTACGATCAAAAAGATGGTTTTGAAAGTGATTTAAAATGTTCTGACGTGGCTAACCAATTGCCTGACACTGATGTAGTTGTTCATCTAGCAGCAACCAACGGCACTAAATTATTCTATCAACATCCAACAGATGTTTGTATCAACAACACACTGCCAACTATAAACTTAATAAAACGCTATCACAGCACAAAAACTAAGTTCATATTTGCCAGCACTTGTGAAATATTCAACAGCACAATTGACAACGGATACTATCATGTGCCCACAGACGAATCAGTGCCTGTGATGTATAATGACATTACAAACCCACGTTGGAGTTATAGCATTCCGAAAGCTCTAGGTGAAAATTTGGTAGCAAACAGTGGTTTAGAATATCTCATCATACGCTACTTTAACGTGTATGGACCAGGACAGATTGATCACTTTGTAAATGAATTTGTAGAACGCTGTAAGCAAGGCGAGTATTACATCAACGGCAATGACACAAGAAGTTTTTGTTATGTAGATGATGCTGTGCGTATGACAGACGTGTTAATTAAAACAGGAAGTAATCAAACTGTGAATGTAGGCAACGACAACGAAATCAGTATTTCGGTAGTTGCAAAAATGATAATGGGTTATATAGGCATTAATCCAGACAGGTTAGAAATATTGCCTGGACCAAAAGGCAGTGCTACTCGTAGATGTCCTGACACAACACTAGTGCAAACACTTACAGGATTTACAGATTATACGCCTTTGGAAGTAGGGCTTAAAAAGACAGTGGAAAGTTTATTATGAAACTAGGTATTATTGGAATGGGCGTTGTAGGAAACGCAAACGCAACAGGCTTTAGATTGTTAGAGCATGATGTTGTTGAACACGACATCAAGTTTGATACTGAGATAAAAGACCTAGCAGATACAGAAGTGGTGTTCTTGTGCTTGCCTACTCCAGAGGCAAACGGTGCTTGTGATACTACGGTAATTGAAAGTGTGCTACAAGATCTGATACAAATCAACTATGGTGGTGTTGTGTGTATTCGCAGCACAGTTGAGCCAGGGTTTACAGAACGCATGATTGATGAATATCCGTCACTAACAATCTGTTGTGCTCCAGAGTTTTTGCGTGAAAGAGCAGCAGCAGATGACTTTATCAACAATCACGAATTATTAGCAATTGGAACAGATGATCCGTATGTGTATAAAAAAATTGTAGAAGCACACGGACACCTACCCAAAGCAGTTAAACAACTAGCACCAACAGAAGCTGAAATATTAAAATACTTCAACAACTCTTATGCGGCATTGCGTATTGTGTTTGCCAATGTGTTTTACGAATTGTGTGAAAAGTTTGATTGTGATTATTCACAAGTCAAAGATGCGTATGTTCAAACAGGCAAAACCAAAAACATATACTTGGATGTAAACAATAGATTGCGTGGCTACGGAGGAATGTGCTTGCCCAAAGATGTAGCAGCACTGGCGCACACTCTAAAACAAAACGGACTTGAATTTGATCTTATTGACAGCATCAAGAATGACAACGAAAAATTAAAAACCACAACATTTTCAGGTATGCGCAAATGATAATAGAATGTCCGCCCAAACAAGATCTAGCACACGAAAGTTTAATATACGAACGTGCCAATGGTGTTGTATATGCTAGATTTAGAGACGAGCCCAAAAAGACCACATACAACGGGCGTTGGGTAATAGGCGGAGATCCAGAAGCAGTAAACGAGGCTCTAGGCATAGTAAGTTATGATCAATGGAAACATTTATTTGCTTTAGCAGATGAATATCCTACACTAAGAAAACAACTTGACAAAACATTAAATCTCTATTATATTATAAAGGATGGAGACTAACATGAGAATTATTGCTGGACCGTGTCAACACGAGTCACTAGAACAAAGTTTAGAAATTGCCACAGAGTGTAAACGTGTATGTGATTTGTTTGATATTGAATATTATTTCAAAGCAAGTTATGACAAAGCAAATCGCACCAGTATGTCTGGTAAGCGTGGTGTAGGTATTGATGACACACTGCCTGACTTTCAAAAGATTAGAGACGCTGGTTTTAAAATATTAACCGATGTTCACACTGTAGGACAAATAAGTAGATGTAAAGGCGTAGTAGATGTATTACAGATACCTGCTTTCTTGTGTAGACAAACTGATTTAATTGTAGAAGCATGTAAGTCCAATTGTATTGTCAACATTAAAAAAGGACAATTCCTAGCACCTTGGGATGTCAAAGGCATACTAAGTAAAACTGAAGGCGCTCGAGAAGTTTGGATCACAGAGAGAGGAACTAGTTTTGGATATAATACTTTGGTCACTGATTTTACTGGCATCCAGTATATGCGTGACAATTTTCCTGTTCCTGTGGTATTTGACGTCACACACTCAGTCCAGAAGCCAGGAGGCCAAGGTGACAGTAGTGGTGGGAATAGGGATTATGTTCCAGCTCTTGCTCGTGCTGCTGCTGGCATGGGCGTTGATAACTTTTTCTTAGAAGTTCATCCTGATCCAGATAACGCACCTAGTGATGGACCTAACATGCTACGACTAGAAGACTTTGCCGAAACAGTTCGTCAACTATATCAAATAAATCTAACTGTAAGGAGTTTTCGGTGACCACAGCAATACTAATACCCGCTAGACTTAATGCCACAAGATTACCACGTAAAATGCTTTGCCCACTCAACGGTGTGCCATTGATTCAACGGGTGTATGACAGATGTGTTGAGACTGGATTGGATACATATGTATTGGCTGACAGCGAAGAAGTAATGGCATTGTTTGGTGATCGTGCTATAATGACAGACTACAGACTGGCAAATGGCACCGACAGGTGTATGAGTGTTATTGATGAAGTTTTACAATATGATAGATATATAAATGTGCAAGGCGATATGCCTGACATTACACCTGAAATTATCCGTGCTGTAGAAGGCGCATTACAGCACAGCGATGTAGCAACTGCTTATACACCAATGGATTTTAACTTGCGAAATGATCCAAACAGTGTTAAAATGATACACAGCAGAGGTAGAGCGCATTGGTTCTTACGTGCTAGTTTAGAATATGGAGATCATCATTTGGGTGTATACGGATATAACAGAGAGTCAAAGATTGTTTATACAACAAGCACAAAGTTTCCAGAAGAAGATATTGAAAAACTAGAACAATTGCGTTGGATACAAAACGGACAAAAAATTGGTGTAGTAGAAGTAGAGTTTGATGGCATCGAAATCAACTCTCCAGAAGATGTAGTGAAGTGGCACAAACAAAATGCCTAACAAAGAATTAGACTTATTCAAAGAACTTATCCCAAGCATTGACATGGGCTTCAAAGAACTGTATGATGCTGCCGGCGAAGATGGCAAGAAAGATATCAAAGGCGATTTGTGGAATCTCAATCGTTATATCAGCAGTGTTAAAGGCAACTATGAAAAAACTGCACTTGCAGTGTTTAAGATTAATGAATACTACAATAAAAATTGGAATGTGCTAGGCGGCACCAATCATGTTAAACTGCAATGGCAACTATTATGTGTTGCTGGCAAAACAGGAAAGAAACAATTCCATCCTTGGATAGGGTTGAAGAAAAAGAAAGACGACAGCAGTAAAGCCGTAAAACTGTTGGCACAAATATATCCAGAAATGAAAATGGATGAGGTAGAAACACTTGCTAGAATATCTACAAAAAAAGAAATCAAAGAGCTTGCTGAGCAACATGGATTTGACAAAGTCGACATCTAAACACACATGCGAATACTGTGGAAAAAGTTATGTAAAAGAAAGCACACTGTTAGCTCACGTATGTGAGCCTAAGAGACGTTGGCTGCAAAAAGATGAAAAACCAACACAGGTAGGTTTTTATGCATTCCAAAGATTTTATAAATTAAGTGCAGGACACAAAAATGAAAAAACATATGAAGACTTTGTTAAATCATCCTTCTACAATGCCTTTGTTAAGTTTGGTAGTTTTGTTAATAATGTGCGTCCTCTGTATCCTGACAAGTATATTGATTACGTAGTTACAAGTAATGTTAAACTCGATCACTGGTGTCGAAACGAGTTGTATGAATCTTATGCAATAAATTTAATACGCAAAGAAGGAGTTGAAACAGCACTAGAACGTAGTATTAGCACAATGGAATCTTGGGCTAAAGAAAAGTCAAGTGTATACAATCATTATTTTTCATATGTAAGTAGTAATAGATTAACATGGGATATTAAAGATGGAAAAATATCACCGTGGCTTGTTTTAAATTGTAAAAGCGGAAAACAAGCACTTTCTAATTTAAATGAAGAACAATTAACCATGCTTGGAAGTGTGTTAGATCCAAGTCATTGGGCTATGCGTTTTAAAAGACAATCTAAAGATGTAGAACTTGTAAAAACAATAGCTGCGAAGGCACAGCTATGAATTTACCTATCACAACTCGTCAAGAAATATTAGAAGCTAAAAAACAAATTTGGTTTAATTTTTACAGAATAAGCTCATACAATTTTTATAAAAAGTTTCATCATTTAGTAGTTCAAAATAGATGGAACAATCTGATCGAAAAAACCTTTAATAACACAGATGCAATTATTGTAGATACCCATCACAAGTCTTGGGTTGATTTATTTTTGATGCTTTACGTAGATAAAAAAATAGAGGATCCTATATGTTTGTTTAGAAAAGAAAATTATATGCAACTGGAACCTGGAATAAAAAGACTATTATGTATTCCTTATATGCCAGAACAAAAACTTAATTACGTTATTTTTAAAGACAACAGAGTAGAAAATCAACTGTTATGGTTAAGCTATGATGTGGAATTGCAAATATTAGTAAATGAAAATATACCAGCGCATTTTAAAAACAAATACTATGCATCTCGTTGTCAAAGTTTGTATGAAAATAAAAGTGTTCGTGTTGAAAAAATAAAAGACGGTGTATATATAAATGGTCGAAAAACTTTTGCTTTAATACAAGATCAATGGAAAATATGTTTGCCTAACTTGATGGAGGAAAAATGAAAATATTAGTTTTTGGTTTACCAGGGAGTGGTAAAACTACCCTTGCTAAACCGTTTGCAGAACTTATAGGCGGTGTGCATATCAATGCCGATGAAATACGCAGTCATTATGCAGACTGGGATTTTACACCAGAAGGACGGATGCGCCAAGCGTGGCGTATGCGTTACCTAGCAGACGGTGTTGTGCGGGCAGGAAAGATTGCTGTTGCTGATTTTGTTGCGCCCACAGATCAAGCACGTATGGAATTCAATGCTGACTTTACTGTATGGATGGACACAATCAAAGAAGGTAGATTTGAAGATACAAACAAAATGTTTGTAGCACCTGCTCATTGTGATTATCACGTAGAAGATTGGTTTAACGATACACACGAACAACTTTTGCCTGTTGTGAAAAGATGGATGGAAAGAAATAATGTTTGATAGATTTAAACCTACTACACAAATGCTTGGACGTTGGCAACCTTGGCATCCAGGTCATACAGAACTATTCAAACGTGCTCTAGCAGAAACAGGACAAGTTTGTATTATGATTAGAACTGTTCCACAAGATCAAGATGCCTCAGGTGGACGAACTATGATACAAGACGATAACCCATTTATTGTTACAGATGTCGAAGAAAATATCAAAAAAGAATTACAAAAAGAGGGCTTTACATACGGCAAAGAATATGTTATTATGATAGTGCCCAATATTGTTGATATCAGTTATGGTAGAGGTGTTGGTTATACTTTTACCGAACATAACTTAGGCCAAGAAATACACAACATAAGTGCAACAAAAATCCGTGCAGAAATGAGGCGCAATGGAGAATTGGATTAAATATATTGTAAACTTTTGTAAAGAAAGTTATAGACTATCACCTGTTGCATTTTATTGTGAAATGGCAGAAACAACAATATTAATTGCAGCAAGTGCTGTTTTAACATTTACAGTTTTAGATCCTGCTACTGAGATTTTTATTCCAATGTATTTGTTAGGAAGTATACTTGGAGTTATTAGCACTGTGATTCGTAAAGCAGCATTTGCAATAGTATTGTGTGCTTGGTTTGTTGTTATGAACAGTATTGCAATGATACAGTTATTTTTAATTTAGGAATGATATGCCAGATATTGATATAGACTTTGCTGATCGCAGTGTTATATTAGAAAAAATACCTCATCGTGTAGCAAAACTAGATACAGGTAAAAAACACAACACTGGTGTATATGTCACAGAGTGTCCTCATAATCCTGTGGACAATTTAGCTACTATTGATTACAAAACAGCAGAAGACAGAGGCTATTTCAAACTTGACTTTTTGAATGTAAGTATCTACAATGATGTTAAAGATGAACAACACCTAACCAAACTAATGGAAAAGGAACCACAATGGGACTTACTGGAGCACGACGATTTTACCAACTTGCTGTTTCACGTCAGCGGACATGGGGAGATACTAAGAAAGCTCAAGCCGATATCGGTGGAACAACTAGCAGCAGTGTTAGCGATAATACGGCCTGCGAAGAGGCATCTTGTCAACGAAACATGGCAAACGATCGAAACAGAAGTATGGAAAAAGCCAGAGGATAATAGTTACTACTTTAAAAAAGCACATGCAGTTGCATATGCTGTAAGTGTTGTAGTTCATATGAATTTAATTTGTGAACAATTTACTGCTTAACAGTTTTTTTAATTAGTTGCACACTTTTGCGTTTTATTCTTTTTATTGCTAAATTGTTTACATTTACACATGGTCCAATAACAATTTTAACATTTTTACTGTTCATAGTTAATAAAGAATAATTTAAGTTTTCAATTTCTTTTTTCAAAAATATATTAATTGGAATCATTCTGTTGGATTCCCACCACCAGACATCACCTAAATCTAAAAGTAATTTTTTATCATACTCAGTTTTTAAAACTGTATATACAAACATACTTGTAACAAATTGATCTTGATTTGAAATTATGCCCACGTATTCTTGTCCGCCATATGCGACTACACTAATATACGGATACTGATCTTCTATTTCTTTTAATAACATGCCGATAAATACTTATACAAAAAAGGATCCCCAATGCAACTTATTCCTAGATATTTAGTCGAAAACAAAGTAGATGTAATCGCTAACGATTCTGGGTTCACCGTGGAGTATAGACCAGTGTATAGTAGACAATTAAAAATTTATAGAGGTATAGATAATACAATTCAGTTTAGATATTTAAACGCAGACCAAAAACCAGTAAGAGTAACCAACACACCATATATTGTAGTGTTTGATGAAAACAATAGCAAAATATTAGAACGTGCTTGCACAATTCAAGACGATGGAAGCTCTGCCAGTTTAAAAGGAATGTTTGCTATAACTATTACTGAAAATGATTTATTAAATTTGAATCAACAATATCTACATTACAACATCTATATGTCAGACGGAACAACAAACACAGTTACATACGCTGATAGAAATTTTGAAAGTGCTGGAATAATTTATCTTGACGGTGCTGCATATCCTGGCCCTAAGAGTAGTATTGAAATTACTAATTTCTACGAAGAAAATAGTGCTTGGTATGCGGGCAGCGATGATGTTAACAAAATTGATGCACAACCAGGATTAAACGGAAATGATGCTTTACATACAATTGCTGTATACACTAATGCATATATAGGCGATATTGAAATACAAGGCACGTTAGATAACCAAATCACAGGTAATAATAATTGGACAACATTGAATACATTAACATTTACAGGCACTGAAACTCAACCTGTTCCTGCTAATCTAAACGGTGTGTTCAGTTACCTACGTCTAAAAGCAACAGCAGATCCTACAAACAAAGTCACTAAGGTGCTAATTAGAAATTAAGGTAAATACAGTATGGCCGCAAATAGTGAAACAATATTATCTTTACAATCTCATCCAGGCGACAGCAGTGCGCAAACAGTGACCGGTGACAAATACAAAGGCGATGGATATTACAGTAGAGCAGATGGGTTGCACACAATACAATACAATCTAAGTGGCGACGGTAAGAGCAATACTTTTAGAGGCCGTATTGTAATTCAAGCAAGTTTGGCAACCACTCCAGATACAGGTGACTGGTTTGATGTAAGTGCCACGGACCAAACATATACCGGTAGCAGTGGCAGTTTTATCTATAACTTTACAGGTAATTACGTTTGGGTAAGAGCTTATGTAGAAAATTGGACTGACGGCAATATCGCAAGTATAAAACTTAATCATTGACATTGTAATTACATGATGCTATAATTATATTATGAGCATCGTATCTGACACCTTGACTTTATATCTGCCTGCAAAGCGCAAAACAACACCCAGTGGGTGGACTAGTTTTAATGCGCCTTGTTGTGTGCATAACAATGAAAATGCAGACACAAGAGGACGTGGCGGTGTAATATATGAAGGTGACTTGGTAAGTTATCATTGCTTCAACTGTGGCTTCAAAGCAAGTTGGCAACCAGGACGTAATCTAAGTTACAAGTTTAAGAAACTGTTAGAATGGTTAAACGCACCTGATGCTGATATTACAAAACTAGCACTAGATGTTATGCGTGAAAACGAAGGTGTAGAAGTCCAGCAGCACAGAGTTGAACTACCTGAATTTGCTACAACACAACTACCAGAAGGTGCAGAGCCATTGTCCAAACACATGTGGGCAGAGGCTGGTCATTTAGATGAAAGAATCGCACGTTGCTTTCAGTATATGTTAGAACGTGATTTAAATATTGAGGACATAGATTATCACTGGTCGCCAACACTTGCTTATAGAGATAGACTTATTATACCCTTCTACTACGAGGGGCGTGTAGTGGGTTATACAGCCCGCACAGTAGGGGATAATAGAGTAAAGTATCTTACTGACTCACAGCCAGGTTTTGTGTTTAATTTAGACGAACAAGGGCACAACAAGGTGTTTACTATACTATGCGAAGGTCCTATTGATGCGCTACATGTTGACGGTTGCGCACTTACAGGCAGTGATATAAATGATGCTCAAGCACTGCTACTCAACAGACTGGGCAAGGATATATATGTTGTGCCCGACAGAGATCGTGCCGGTGCTAAACTAGTTGAACAAGCTATTGATCGAGGTTGGCATGTTAGTATGCCAGATTGGGATATAGGAATAAATGACATAGGTGATGCAGTAGCAAAATATGGAAGGCTATATACATTATACAGTATTGCGAATTCAGCAGAGAGTTCGCCACTTAAAATTAGATTGAGAGCTAAAAAATGGTTTACTTAAAGAAAATTTGGCAAATACTTATTTGGCCTTATACAAAAATACAAGAAGAACGTAGATATAGAAAACGTCTAAAAGAATTAAGAAAAAGAGATCCGTTTATTTACAAATGAGTGAATTTACAAGGTCATATCAAGCACTAAAAGGCACACTGTTACGCACTATAGTATACACAATAGGACACTTTCTTATTGCTGCTGGATGTGTTATGTATTTTACAGGTGCACCTTTTTATATTGCATTAACAGATGCAGTAGTAGAACCTTTGTTAAATGCTGTATGGTTTTTTGTATTGGATAGGTTATGGATATCAAAAAACGCATAATGGATACAAAGTTATTTTGGCGATTATATTTCTGGTGGGGTATACGTCAAGCACGTAAACGTAGAATAGCACATGAAGCTGAAATAGCAAAACGTCCACTGATGACAAATGACGAGTATTGGGAGAAAGTTCACAATGACAGAACTAATAATCTATAACATTCTATTCTGGGTGCCATATATTTGGTTATGTAGTTTACCAGAAAAATTAATGCAGATGGCAATAGACAGGAGTTGATATGAAAGCACTACCTACAAACGGGGCACCGTTTAATGTGCAACAACAAATACAAGCACAACTATACGGACATCAACAAGTTTACGCAAACAGCGAAAACATTACACCTCCTATAGAAAAAGATCGTAGACGTGTAGTTGAAGCAGCAAGCAGGACAGAAGTAAAACTAGCTTGGCAAAAAGCAATAGAAGATCGTATGCAAGAAATTGCTGATCTTAGACAGCAGGCCGCTCTTAGATACAACAGAGATCTAAGCACAGTCAGCGAATTAGAAGTCCAAGGACAAATTATAGATATAGAAGTATGATTGAATGGGGTATTAGTGCTAACAGCCATGATGCTGCTTTAGCTGTATTTACAAAAGACGGATTAGAATTTGCCAGCCACAGCGAACGCTTCAGTGGTGTAAAGAATGATGCGCATTTGAACAGTCAATTAATTGACTATGCTAAACGTTGGGGTGAACCAGACCGTGTGTATTGGTATGAACGTCCACTGGTGAAAACATGGAGACAATTTAGAGCAGGGCAAGGAATTAATCTACGTGAAAACAATATCAAGAGGTATTTGAAAAATTATGGAATTGTTTGTCCTATTACTTATATTGATCATCATCTCAGCCACGCTGCTGCCGGCTACTATACTAGCGATTTTAATGATGCTACTGTTATTTGTATTGATAGCATAGGAGAATTTGACACACTTACTATGTGGCATGGCAAGGGTGATAAATTAGAAAAGAAATATTCACAAACCTATCCACACAGTGTAGGATTATGGTATAGTGCTATGACACAGCGTATTGGCTTAAAGCCACAGGAAGACGAATATATTCTCATGGGTATGGCAGCCTATGGTGACCCTGATAGATTATACGCCGGAATAAAAGAAGATTTTATCAACGTCAACGGCGACCCTATAACATTCAAAGACAATTTACATAGAGGGTGTATGTGGTGGCGACCTGATCTAACTACAGAGCAGGACTATTTTGACATTGCTGCTGCTACCCAGAAGCTGTATGAAGAACTATTTTGCGGTATTTTACACTCGGCCAAAAGTCAAGGTTGGAGTTCTAATCTTGTTCTCATGGGAGGGTGCGCACTAAATTGTTCAGCTAACCAGTTGGCATACAAGTTTTTTGACAACGTATGGATAATGCCTAACCCAGGTGATGCTGGATCAGCCATAGGGTGTGTGTTAGCACACAAACAACAACATATGTCTATGGATCATGTATACACAGGATATAACATAGAGGGAGAATATCCAGTTGAAAAACTTATACAGGAACTTAAAAGCACAGGGATTGTTGGTGTGGCTAATGGCCGGGCAGAGTTTGGTCCTAGGGCTCTTGGCAATAGGAGTTTACTTGCTGACCCTAGAGGCAGCGATATCAAAGACCGAGTCAACGAAATCAAGCGAAGACAAAAATTTAGACCTTTTGCTCCCGTTGTGCTCGCAGAACACTATCATGATAACTTTAAAGGATATGCAAATCCATATATGCAGTTTACCTCCAGTTGCTCCTATCCAGACCTGTATCCTGCCATCTGTCACGCAGACGGAACATCCAGAGTCCAAACGGTTGGACCAGATGACAGCGGAATACGAAAACTGCTAGAACGTTGGTATGAGGAAACAGGGTGTCCGATATTATTAAATACATCACTTAATATCAAAGGAAAACCAATTGTTAACGACTTGACAGACGCAAAAGACTTTGCTAATATGTATAACGTAAAGGTATTTTCATGACAAGACAAAACACAGATTATGGATATGATATACAAAAAGTATATCTTGAAATGTTTTTAACAGATGCAGAAAGTTTTGTGCGGGCACAATCTGTGTTTGATGCAAACACATTTGACAGACGTTTAGTAGAGCCCGCAAAGTTTATCAACGATTATGTAGTTGAACACAATGCACTTCCAACATTTGATATGGTTAATGCTGCAACTAAAAGTGACTTAAAAAATCCAGGCGCTTTAGCAGAGAATCATTATGACTGGCTGCTACAAGAGTTTGAAACTTTTAGTAGGCACAAGGCACTAGAAGCAGCAATACTTAAGAGTGCAGACTTGTTGGAAAAAGGAGAATATGGTCCAGTTGAAGATTTAGTTAAGAAGGCTGTGCAAATTGGTTTGCAAAAAGATTTAGGCACAGATTACTGGGAAGATCCAAGAGCACGACTAGAAGCAATTAAAGACAAAAACGGACAGGTAAGCACAGGCTGGCCAGCACTGGATAAGAAATTATTTGGTGGATTCAACAGAGGCGAACTTAACATCTTTGCAGGCGGCTCGGGTTCAGGTAAGAGTTTGTTCTTAGCTAACTTAGGTGTGAACTGGGCATTGGCAGGATTGAATGTAATCTATTTGACATTTGAGCTTAGTGAAAACTTGGTTAGTATGCGTGTAGATAGTATGACTACAGATATTCCAAGTAGAGACATCTTTAAAACAATTGATGATGTTGAAATGAAAGTTAAAATGATTGGAAAGAAAGCAGGTGCATTCCAAGTCAAGTATATGCCAACTGGCAAGAACGCAAATGACATTAGAAGTTATTTAAAAGAATATGAGATTAAAACAGGCAAGAAGGTAGACGTATTGCTTGTTGACTATTTGGATTTGATGCATCCTATTGCAGCTAAGATTAGTGCAGAGAATTTGTTTGTCAAAGACAAGTATGTGTCTGAAGAACTGCGTAACTTGGCTATGGAACTTAATACATTATTTGTAACAGCATCGCAGTTGAATCGTAGTAGTGTAGAAGAGATTGAATTTGATCACAGCCACATATCCGGTGGTATTTCAAAGATCAATACAGCAGATAACTTGATTGGTATTTTTACAAGTAGAGCTATGCGTGAACGTGGACGCTATCAAATACAGTTGATGAAAACACGTAGTAGTTCGGGTGTAGGACAAAAGATTGATTTGGAGTTTGATGTAGACAGCTTGCGTATACGTGATTTGGGCGAGGATGAAGAATATCAAGAATTTAACAAGCGCAAGTCAACTGTATTTGATCAACTCAAACGCACAAACGAAACATTAACTGAAGATCCAAGTGAAGGTGATACAGTAGGCAAAATCAAAGCAGATACTGATAGCACACAGTTGAGAGCTTTTATAAACAACTTGGGCACCGAAGTTTGAAATTACTAGTTGCAAGAATTGATATGAATCATTGTTTTGATTATCAATCTACAGATGTTTATGCATTAAGAGATGAAGTTGGTGATGCTCTTGTTGATGATGTAGTAAAATATAGTAGTCGTGTATGGAAAGAATATAGTAAAGACAACATCACATTTTATTGCGATGTAGAAAAAAAGCATTTAACTTTTCTAAAAATCAAATATCCTAGTCTTGTCGAAGCTAAATAACTTGCGTTTAAAAACGCTAGGCATTACAAGACACAAAAGAGGCAACGATGACAGATTTAGAAAACGTGCAAAGGCTTCTGGACAGATTTAAAAGGCCCATACCAAATGATCCAGAATATAAATTAAGAATAGTAGAAGAGTTTGAATTAATAATAAACCAACGCTTCACTGATTATTTCCTACAAATTTGTGATATCATAGACCTAACTGAGGATCTCACGCACATGACACGTGGATCGGCAGGCAGCAGTCTTGTGTGTTACTTGCTTGGGATTACAGACGTGGATCCCATCAAGTGGAAGATTCCTGTGGCGAGGTTTATGAACCCACTCCGTGACGACCTACCTGATGTTGATATCGACTTTGAACATTGGCGACAAGGTGAAGTTATGAATCGCATATTCAAAAAGTGGCCCGGCAGAACGGCTAGGTTAAGCAACTATGTCACGTATAAAACAAAGAGTGCCAGACGCGAAGCGGCCAAACGCTTGGGCGCCACAGGTAATCTTCCTAGAGGTTTTACATATGAATCAGTAGGCGTTGATCCTACTGAAGCAAAACGTATTGAAAGAAAACTACTAGGCAAGAAAAGAGCAATATCAAAACACTGTGGAGGCATCGTTATGTTCACTAGACAATTACCAAAATCATTAATATCACAAGACAATCAAATACTACTAGACAAATACGAAGTAGAAGACCTTGAACATCTCAAGGTAGACATACTAGCAAATAGAGGACTATCACAACTACTAGAGATAGACCCGCACACAGCATTGGAAGACTATCCAGAAACTGACAAAGCAACCAGTCAATTGCTTGCTAGAGGCGATGTGCTAGGTGTTACACAAGGAGAATCGCCTGCTATGCGTAGACTGTTTAGAGCTATACAACCCACCTGTGTGCAGGATTGTGTGTTTGCTACAGCAATGGTAAGACCTGTTGCTATGTCGGGCAGACAGAAAGCAGCTATGTTTCAAGACTGGTCACAAGAAGTTATACAGGATTCAATAGTGTTTGAGGACGATGCCATTGACATCATAAGTAACATCATCGGTGTAGACATGTATGAAGCCGATATGTATAGGAGAGCATTTGCTAAAAAGAATGATGAAAAGATACTTGAATTTGTGGAACGTTTGGGTAACAATCCTAGAAAAGCAGAAGCAATGGCAGCCCTTCAAGAACTTAGTGGATTCGGACTTTGCAGGGCTCATGCTGTTAATCTCGGAAGACTCATCTGGGCACTTGCATATCAAAAAGCACACAACCCAGAAGCATTTTGGAGAGCCAATCTCAAACACTGCCAAGGTTCATACAAGCCATGGGTATATCAGTGCGAAGCACATAGACGTGGACTAGACTCAAACCCAGGATGGTGGCATAGAGGCTTTCCTCCTGGCATGGGTGTAAAACAAAAGTTTCTTGAAAGAGTAAACTTCGCAGGCGTTATAGCCAATGGTAGAACCTTCCGTGGACGCAACGGACGCTATGTTACGTTTCTTACACTGGGCACCAACTATGGTGAGTATGTGGACGTTACTGTGCAAAAGCCTTTCAAGTATAGAGACGGTGATATTGTTTCAGGGTCAGGTGTGATACGTCATCAAAACAACAGTGACTATATAAATTGTGTAGATGCAAAACTCTACACGTTCTCACAATGGCGTAGACATATATATGGAGAAGAGTAAAACATTTTGCAGTGCAGTTTGGAGTAATGTGCATATAACACCCGAGGGTGCATTTACTCCTTGCTGTGCATGGCCTAATACTCTTGAGTTTGACAGACAATCTATCAAAGATCAAATGCTACGTGGTGAAACACCTACAGGCTGTGCAGTGTGTAGCAATCAACCTGGATTGCGTGATTGGTTCAATCAAAAGCTACCTGCTACTGGTGCAATAACCAGTGTGGATCTCAGCGTAGACAATGTGTGCAATTACGAATGTTTGATGTGCAGCAGCGAATACAGCAATCGTTGCAGTAGACGTGAAATCAAATACCTAGGATACAGTGTTACAGGAGAACGCATACTACGCAACGAGAACTACAAAAACATCAATTGGTCTCAAGTAGAACGTGTGAAATTCTTTGGAGGTGAGCCTCTTATATCACCCGGATTGCGAGAATTTGTTGAATGGGTTGATGTGGATTGGCAAACAATTGCTGTTGAAATCAATACCAACAACAGTGTGCCAGTTCCTGATTATCTACAGTCTATATTCACCAGCTGCAAACAACTGCATGTTACTGTTAGCAGAGATGGATTGGATTGTGTGAATCAGTATCAGCGACCAGGTGCACCCACACTAGCTCAAGAAAGACCGCACTTTGATTGGTGGACCGATCTTGCACAAACTAGACCCGCAGTTGATTTGGCTATAAACAGTGCAGTGGGTATATACAATGCATTGGATCAACAACCAATGGAATCTTGGTTTGCACAGCACTATCCCACGTGGCAAATACACTACGAAATGATACAATCACCAGAATGGCAAAATCTCAGTTGTATGCCTGAGGATCTAAAACAACTGTATGCGCCTCATATACTCAATCAAAAAATATTGGATCACATGTGGCAAACTGGAGAAAATCGATTTGAACAATTTCTCCAATTCCATGCTTGGCTCCAAAATGAATACCAATTGGATCTTGAGCCTGTAAATAACATACTGAAACAATACTGTGAACCTCATGCTACCTGTTAAAATACCACCTCAACATCTACCTTACATAAACGGAATTGAATACTTGGCAATTGAACCAAGCACAGACACCTCAGGGTTGGGTGTGTATATACTTGATGTTGAACACATGTTTGACCATATCGAACCAGAACTATATTCTATTGCTGAGAGTGGTGCACCTGTGATACTGTATGCAGGCACAGAAGCTGTGAGTTGGAATAAATGGCGACACGATCAACCAGATCTGCATCGCTTGGTGCAAAGCATACGTGGTGATCGATTCTTTGCAGTGCTATCACCTGCACAAGGAAGACTAGCAGTGGATACCTATCCTGGTGCATACTGGATACACAATCACTGGGAACATGAAACATGGAAAATGTGTGGACACTGGACCACACAGCCTCGTCCCAAACAGAGGTTTATGAATGAATACCTGTATTTGGCCAGAAGAACCACACACGACAGAATGTGGCTATACTACACAATCCGCAACAGAGGTCTTGATGCAATGTGCAGTGTTGGTTGGAGAAACTATTGGGGAGATGAAAATACAGGTCCTGATTATGCTAGATGGGTAGAACAAAGACTGCATTGGTATCCAGAACCAGAAGCTGCTATCCGTTGGTTTGACAATCAAGCTGAGATGAACAGTTTGGACTGTTTTGAAAAACTGCCCGATTGTTTTGAACAACAGTATTGTCATTCAGATGCAGGTGACATATACGGTGCTGAAGGTTTGCTAGGTGTGCATCAAGCAACTAGAGTAAACATAGTAGCAGACAGTGCTGCTACCAAAACACATGCACACATGATCCACACAGAAAAACTGTGGCGCAGTATATGTGCAGGACAACACACCATTGCGTTTGGACAGGTTGGTTACTATCATCAGTTGGTGGAAATGGGCTATCCTGTAGACCCGCCACACTGGGATTTGGAAGATCAGATCCCACTGAGACTCAACCGTTTTATGCGTAGTGTGGAATCACAAGACCGCCTTATTGACATACCAGGAGCACAACAGACACTGCGGAATCGTGTGAGTGCAAATCCACTGCCCAGAGAATTACGACAGTTGCGCAAAACTTGGAGTGTGTATGGTCCCGAATAGCCGCGAAGCGGTGCAGCCGCCAAAAGCCGTTTACGGTTAAGCAAAAAATCTGCACAGCAGCTTGCGGTAATACGCAATCACAAGCCACACTACTATACCAATATACAAAATAAATTCTACACACACCGGCTCATACGGTGCCTAACGACATGTCATACGGTAGCTAACGACAAGGTTATGCAAAAGACTCTATTTTATCATATAAGAATGGTATACGATCGTGATATTTCATAGCCATATAGCTTATACGTGATTCTAAAGGATGTGCTACTATAAACCTAGCACGATATGGACCAGGATAATCAGGATGCTCCACTATTGCGAAATCATGATATTTGAGTTCTATACGGAAATACTGAACTTTACCCAAATAAGGATAATTGAATGGATCAGTGCTAGAACGTATTACACGTATAAACCAATGTGTCATACAATATTTAACCTTGAATATCTCGCAAGCTCGATAACTTCGTTAGACTACGTCACTCGTTATATGTGAGATTTTTTATATATACAATATGAAATACACCGTAATTCCTATATTACTGATGTTCTATATACCTAGTGTTATACTCATAGACGAACAGTTGCGTCCACGTAATAGGATGAAAGGTAGACCTAGAGTATATATACAGTGTGATGTATAATGAAGACGCAAAACACTATAAAGCAGTAGTAGCACTGATAGTGATCATGTTGGGTGTGATTGTTACAATAAGTTGGGATTGTGCAATATGTGATATAATGCAGAATCCACCTGATTGGATTGATTCATGGTATGATGGACCTACCAAAGAGTTTTTTCCCGAAAAGGGTCCTACAGGGTAAAAATTTTGCTGCGCAATTTTTTATAGGGAGTTACTTACAGTTTCACGGTGGTGATTTTGCAACCCCACTACTACGCTAAGTGCTTGATTTTATTTTATAATTTACTAAGCGACCCCCCGACCAAAAAATTTTTTTTCTTACCGACCGACCAAAAGAAAAAAGGCAACCATTTCTGATTGCCTCCTACGGTCATACGCCGTCTTGTGCGAATTATGTATGACCTTAGTCCAGTCTTGAACCTGCGTAAGCTGTGAAGCCATACTTGCGGAACACTTCTGCTGCTGCTCTAGCACCAGCTTCTAGTGTATCTATGTTCTGTGTAGGATACTTGCTGGGGTTCCAAATGCTAAAGGTGCGCTGCCAGTTCTGCTCTACACCTGCTGCCTTCAGTGCCTTACCTAGTTTGGTGTTGCCTTTAAGCGGCACATCGTTGTGCTTGTAGATGTCTACCCAAGCAAAGCCACATGCACCCCAGCCACCGTCGGCAAAGTATTTGTTTTCAAAAGCATCAGCTTCCATGTATGCTACAGCTTTGGCTTCTTCGATGATCTTCTTAAGTTCTGCTACAGTGTAAGACATGTGTTGCTCCTCTATGTCTTGTTGCCCTATAACTTATATTAACACAGCTCTAGGATGTGTCAACCATTTAATTGGCGATTTGGTAAATTAAATTCCACCAAGTGTATTCTGGACCAAAGCCTACGTCCATCCAGCCTAATGCGAAGATGGTGATGACGATGTATCCCGCAATCTCTGAACGCCATTCACTCTTGCTCATTCGAAGTCTCCTGGTGTTACAGTAACATCATCTTCTACTTCCATCCACAGTTGATATACCATGCTGGTGAGTTGCTTCTTGCGTTCTGCTTTGATTGGCAACTGGTGGATGCACTCGTCTACATCATCCAACAGGTTGTCCAAGCGTTCTAGGATATCGTTAGTCTGCATCTTCCGTCTCCATAAAGCGATCTGATAGTTCGTTGGCATCAAGCATTTCACCAACTTCATCGTTGCTCATCCACTTGACGCACATGGTGACTGCCATCATAGGATCAAGCATGCCATCCTCAATCATTTCAATCAGTTGATCACGATAGTCCATTATACATCCTCCAACTCTTGATGTTCAGCAAAACGGAACAAGTCCAACGCAAGGCTGCGGGCTTCGTCACGTGTTAACTGTATTGATTGAAAGAATTTGTCTGCTGTGGTAAGCGGACCTAGGTTTGCTGCACGGGGTGTAGTGACTTGAACCTTTTGCTCTAAGCCTGCCCAAAATCTTGTTAGGCTTACATCCGGTGTGCTGCTGCGTAAATCTGTAGACATGTTTACCCTCTTATGTCTGTTGCCCTATATACTTAATATAGCATACAGGGCAAACGTTGTCAACCTCTTTTTTACATTGACCAATAAGTTTCTGAGGCAGGGCTCATATGCGCAGGAGTATTGATTGTCTCCTCATATACAATACCCGAGCTCAAGTTTCGTTTAGCGACCTTACGCTCGATAGTCTTGTGGAAGTAGTTGGCCTCTGCTATACCATAACGGAACACAGGATCGTTCTCAGTCTCAAGCAGGTCTGCTCTATAACGTTTGCTCATACGTGTGAGCGCAGCTTGGGCAGCTGCCATTGTCTTATAGCTCTTTGAATGGTCTGGACGAACCATACCTGTGCGCTGATCCATCTTGCCCATAATGTAGGTGGATGATTTTTCATAGATATAATACATAGTGATTCCCTTCTTAGTTCATGTCCGCTTGCCAGTACTCGCCGTCATAGGTTGCTGTCAAAGCACCCAACGGATAGTCATCATGCTCGAACATGATATACGGACGGCCCATCCAGTCAATCTTTTGTGTTACGATGTTGACTTCTTCCAGTGACAGCTTGGTTTCGCTGCCTGGGTATGCGCTGTTGAAGATTCTAATCATTGTGTAAGCCCTCTAGCTTGTTGCCCTATACACTTAATATAGTGTGAGTTGAACCAAATGTCAACCTTTTTTCCAAACTTTGTTTCTAATGAAATCAATGACTTATAAAAAAGATTGCCCCCGCAGCTGAGGGCACGGCTGCGAGGGCTTTTGGACCAGAGCGTGAGGGCAGTGCTCCTTGGTCCTACTGTATGCGGAGCGTGAGGGCTATGCTCTACGCATTACAGTATTCTCAGCAAAGGATTCCCAACGATCTGGAAATGCCACTGCTAGATCTGCCACCTTTAGCACTGTCCTTAGAGACAGTTCACGTAGGCGGTTCTTATTAATATCTACGAAGTCCACAATGTCTTCTTTGACTTCGTCTGAGAGTTTGTATGCATTCAACATACCATCTTGGATCACCTGCTTGATACGTAACATTTTTTCACGATCCGTATCAATGGTCAAGTCCATGTAGTGGCAGCGTGACTCTAGTGCTTCCAAGTGCTCACGCAACTTGCCTTTGACCTTGTTGAACTTGAGGTTGGTGATAAAGATAGCATTGGCTTTGAACTGGAAGCTATCTGGGATACCTTCTGCTCTCAGCTTGTGCGAATCTGTATTCCAATGTATCTTGCGCACCTTCTTAGAGTCTAGTGCTGCTTTCAAGATGTTCAGGCTGAGTTCGTCTGCGAAGATACTATCACAGTCGTCAAACACCACAACGTTGCCCGCATCGGCATTCTTGTAGAGTTTGGCATACAAGCCTAGCGCACTCATAGCACCTTTGATCACTTCGTGTGTCTTAGGGGCGCCTAGTTGCTCCATAGTCTTGTATCGCTCAAGAACTTCTTCGACACCATGCGACTTGCCAACACCTGGAGGTCCTGATACGATCATTGCTCGCACATCACCTTTGCGCACAGCTTTGGTCATATCTCCCAACATGTTAAAGCGATCACGTAGTCGTTCGATGATCTGTGCATCTGTTTCCGCTGCAGGGGAGGATACGGAGCCCTTCTCTATTGTTTCGAAGTCTTGCTCACTGTCTACGTAGACCTTTATGTTACGATCTGGATAGCCAGCAACAGATGAACCATTCACTGTGACATATCCTCCCCGGACACCAATTTTAAAACCTTGTGATAGCGGCAACACTTTTTCTGCAACATCGATATTGCGACCCTTAAAACTAAAATGTCCCGTTTTGAATTTTACCATAGTATCTGTCATCTTGCCCTCATTTGTTAAATGTAAATTGATACTAACACCAACCTACGCAATTGTCAACCTCTTATTGCCCCAACTGGTAGAAAAAACACAACCAGCCTAATATACCGAATGCAATAGCTGCCACCACTGGCTTGTTCAGCATACGGATAAGGAATAGTCCTACACCAATAGCAGCAAGAACGCCAAAGACGGCTACCAGCAGTGCAAGTGTATTGTCGTCCATTACGCTGCCTCCTTCCTATCTAAGGGTGTGCAAGCGATAGCCTGCTCTACTAAGAACTCGCGATAGTCTTCGTCGAGCTCATTAAGTTCCTCCTGCCACTGTTCGTGAGTGATTACAGCAATCGGAAACTCTTTGAATGCGATGTTATTCTCGATGAACTTCGCAGCCACAAACGCCATAGCATCCTGCGGACGATCAAGGTCACGAACGATATATTCGTTGCCGCCTTTCATCTTCCAGTATGCATTACCGGAGGAGAACTTGCCGTCCTCGCAGTGTGCGCCATAGTTCTCTAAAATTTGTGTCTTTACTACGAACATTTCTAAACCCTCTTGTTTGCCCTTTGTTAAGTTTAATATAGCACATCTTACACAAAGGTCAACCTCTTTTTCAATCTTTTTTTGGCGATCCCGGCAGGACTCGAACCTGCAACCTACGGATTAGAAGTCCGTTGCTCTATCCAGTTGAGCTACGGAACCAGCAAAAAAAGATTGGTGCCCCCTGCCAGACTCGAACTGGCACGCCTTGTGAGCGAGAGATTTTAAGTCTCTTGTGTCTACCATTCCACCAAGGGGGCGTTGACTTTAAACCTTCTCCCATCGCTTATCGAGTAGTCTGGTAACTCCTGCGAATTCCATTTCGTATTGGCGTTCCATGTCCTCTTCCAATTCAATTTTGCGCACTTCGTACTTCTCCAAGATGCGCTCGATTGTTTCTTCCAGTGCCGGATGGCTGGTGAGTGTTTGGATGGTTTCCAAGTCTTCGATCATTTCCAATAGTTCTTGCATATTAACCTACCACGTAAATGATGCCACCAATCACAAGCGCAAAGTTCAAGCCTGTGCTGATGCCGTTGATGATTGCTGCTGTAATCCAGCTGCTGCGAGATTCTTCTTCAATGTATTCGAATTCTTCCATAGTTCCCTCTTTGCCCTTATTACTCTACGACTATAGCATGTCTTGCGCCAGGTGTCAACTGATATTTTTTTCTTTTTGCGATTGCATAACGTATCACATCTTGACGTTTGCTATTGAGAGTCTTGACATCAAAAGGAGTCCTAACTGTCTCCAATTCCCAAGCCAGCTGCGATGCAGTGTTAGAAATGATGTCGTTAGGGTCTACCTCCGCTACATTGCGGAGGTATTGCATTAACTGCTGAAGTTCACGCTGTTCTAATTTCATTACATGCCCTCCTTATATGATTGCGTCATACACTGCTTCACGCACAGCAGTATCTGTTGCTTCTTCAAACTTAGCATTGTAGGTGAGAGCAACAAGCTCATTTTGTGCCCAATTCCAAACGGGCTCAATCCCGTATTCGCTAACATCCATCAGTTGGCGTGCGCCGTCTACGATTTTTTGCACTGCTGCATTGCCCTCGGCAGTAAACATATGATAATCACGCATTGGAGCCCTCCGTTGTTGCGTTGCTATACAATTAATATAGCACACAATGCAAAACTGTCAACCGATTTTTTCGATATATTTTTTACTTTCTTTGCCTACACGCTGGCACATGGCTTCTGCGTCCTCAAGGCGACTGGCATAACCAATCACCTCTCCGTTGGCTTCCTTTACTACATACATCCTCACGCTTCCTCTACTTATACTCCCGATGAGATTTTGTATACCATTTCTCTGTTACGGGCAAGCCATACTCGTCTTCGTCTACACAGATCACCACACGAGTCTTCATCACGTTGCCGTAACGGTAGCCATCGCCTACCCAAATCTTGTGTGGAAAGTCTTCGTTGAAGCCGTTGTTGGGATCATCGTTCACGGAGAACTCAAAATAATTGCCGGTGTCCTTCTCTACGAAAACACCAATTGGATCCTTTGTGTGAGTCCAGTATGCCATCTTGCCCTCCAGCGTTGTTGCCCTATGCGTTAGTTATAGCACAGGGCAACACGGTTGTCAACCTTTTTTTTACTCTTCTTCTAAAAATTCTTCTTCCATTTCTTCTGCTTCATAATCTGCAAGACGCTCATCTAGAGCATAGTAGTCCACAAGATACTCTGGGACCATGTTGCGAACATCTTCCGAGGTCGCACCTGAATAGTCGTAGTGATCGTCAGCACCTTCTGAATCCCAGTAGCCTACGAAGCACATTCCGCCTTCTTCATAGTATGCTTCTAGGTATACGCCGTCCATGTCATCGCAGAACTTAGAGTAAGCGTCAATGGGCGGCGACCATGCACTGTCAAACCAACCTTCAATACTGGCAGTGCCGTCACCATTGTCCGTAAACTCTAGTCCGTCAAGACCTACATCCCACTTGGTGCCCCAGTTGGCGACTTGCCAGTCATACCAGTTGGGGATGCCCTTCTCAGCACACTCTGCTCGTTCTGCTTCGCCTAGGTTGCCGTGGAACATATTCTCGGGAGGTGGAACCATTGCTTGAAGCAGTCCTTCGCCCTTCTGTGCGTCCTCCCACAGAGTCTTTATAGTTTCGGTTGATCCTTGGATCGTGATTGAGTTGTTGCACCAGTTAGGCATTATGCTGCCTCCTGATCAATCAATCGTTGCATTTGAGCCTTGGCAGTGCGGATTGAATCCTCCGCATCGTGCTTGACTTCTTTGTGGTATACTGAAATCTGTGTCCAAGTGCCGTCCAAGCGCAAGACATAAGCATACTCCTCACCACAAGGTGTGTTGCGTAGGAAGCACTTTTCAAATACTGAATAGGTATCATATACGATTGGATCTACACCTGTCTCACCGCGGTCACGTCCGTAGTAGACATTCTGTTCGTAGTAGCCATCACCGCGGCAGTCAAAATCGATTTTGTTGCCGATTGTGTTGCCCCAGTGTGACGCATCACCTAACGCAATAGCAGCACCAAGCAAGTCTTCGTCTGCCCAGTTGTTGACTAGGTTGAAACCCAAGCCTGCTGGGTAGCCGTCCCAGTGATGATATGAAGTGGTGATTGAACCGTCTGCGTTTTCAATTCCGATACGAGCTCTAGTTGCCATTGTGGATGCCCTCCGTTTAGCGTTTCTATACAAATAATATAACACAGCCCTAAGGCTGTGTCAACCTCTTTTTTATACTGCAACCATTTCGATTGCTTCGGTAACGAACATAGCAGCGTCTCCGGGTGCTGCGAATCCTTCTTCATCACAGAAGTCAATTGATGATGAACAGTGGATTGACTGTCCGAAGGTGACGTTGTTGGCTGCGAACATAAGTGCAAGTTCGCTTGGTGTGCTTGCAGCACCGATGCGCTGCTTTTCTACGTGGAGTTCGATTTTGCCATCTGTGGCTGCGACATATACAAACATAAAAAGCCCTCCGTTGTTGCGTTGTCTATGCTTATACTATAGCGCAAGTAGGGATTGCTGTCAACCCCTAAATGCACTTTTTTTTATTTTTTTTATCCTTCGTATTTTACTCCTAACAAACGCAAGTATCTTCCATTGTCAGTAAAATGCACTTTGTCACATCCTACTAGCAACTTAATCCATTTGCATTCACCTTCTGTAAACC
>Ga0208150_1000005_pt1 | contig 163462 bp, 178 predicted proteins | sample DEB08_DNA_8_FD_184534 | JGI IMG/M metagenome (GOLD analysis project Ga0208150, IMG submission 184534) | Aqueous microbial communities from the Delaware River and Bay under freshwater to marine salinity gradient to study organic matter... | ecosystem: Environmental > Aquatic > Marine > Coastal ...
TTATCAGAAGAGTGGAGATAAGATTCTGACTGATAAGCGTCATAACTTTGGTATCGATTGGAGTGTTCTTTGTGACCTTGCAGGTCTCTGTGGTGTTGATACTATCCATGCTGGTATGTGGGGTGGATATTTGAGTGATGATGAAGCAGAACTGCATACCGTGATGGATACTTTGCATCATAGAAATGTCCTACCAGCACTCAGTTGTGGTATGCATCCAGGTATCGTCAACACTACTGCTGAGAAGTTTGGAACTGATTTCCTAGCAAACTGTGGTGGTGCAGTTCATGGACACCCTGGTGGCACTCTCTCTGGTGCTTTAGCAATGCGACAAGCGATTGATAAGAATCCTGGAGAGGAATTCCGTGCTGCTATTGATAAGTGGGGATATGAAACTGGTGGTGGATCTCTTCCAGAATGGGTTTTAGAGTTTTGATATGATTATCATTGCTCATAGGGGAAATGTAGATGGTCCTAATCCTGAAAGGGAAAATAGTCCAGATTACATTGATGAAGCCTTATCGATGGGATATGACGTAGAAATTGATTTGAGATCGAAAGATAAACAACTTTTTCTTGGACATGATAAACCTCAATATCCATTGAAACTTGGGTGGCTTTATAAGCATAGAGAAAGACTCTGGATTCACTGTAAAGATCGTGAATCCTTAGAGTTCTGCTCTTCTACGGTCATGAATTTACATTACTTCTATCATGAAAATGATAGGTATGCTTTAACCAGTAGGGGTATTGGGTGGGTATTAGTAGGACAAATACCATATAATAACTCAATCATTGTTCTACCAGAGTCCATTTCTTATTACAATAAATACGAAGAAAGATACGATAGAATATTATCAACAAAAGGTATCTGTACAGATAATTGTAATTATTATAGGAGAGAGTTGTCTGAATGAAGATTTCATTAATATGTGCTTGTAAAAATAGAAATGAAGCATTAAGAGTTTCATTAAATTCTTGGTTAAATTACTCAGAAATATCAGAAATTATTATTGTTGATTGGAAATCTGACAAACCATTAAAAAATCTAACTCAACTGGACGAAAGGATTAAAATCATTCGTGTAGATGATGTTGAGTATTTTAATCAACCACAACCATTAAACTTGGCTGCTCAACAAGCGACTGGAGATTACATACTTAAGGTTGATTGTGATTATATAATGAGTCCATATTATTCCTTTTTCAACAAATATAAGATTGATGAAAATTCATTTGTTAGTGGAAAATCTTCTATAAAAAGTCCAGAATTTTATGATGAAGAGAGTGGTCTTCATAAATTTGATAAAATGAAGATGAGTGTTGAGCAAATGCAAGATTATTACGATTCTTATAGTTCATACTATAGGTATTTGACAGGTCTTCTTTTTGTTTCAAAGGAACATTTTATTAATATTGGTGGATATAACGAATCGTTTTCAGATTTTTACTCATTTGAAGATGATGAGATTTATAAAAGATTAGAGATTTATGGATTAGAGCACAAGAAATTAGATTTTGATTATCATCTAATTCACATGCCTCATCCAGACAATAAACGATTTGAAAACTTTCGTTCAACCTATGAGCAAAGAGAAATAAGAGATATTATAAGAGCAAATCTTTCTGGTTGTTATAGTGGTGATGATTTAGAATGGCAAACTGATTACGTTTTAGCAATGAAACACAATCAGATTAACCGTGCTAAAGTGGATGAAGTATCTGGAGCATACGTTAAGTGTGAAACTAAATGGATAGTTTCTTCTGAAGGTGGTCGTTATTACACAGCATCTATTGATAATAACCAACATCAACTGGATAAAAATAAATTAAAAAATCTTCCACCAGTTAATTTTATTAGTGTTGAACATTCTGAAGAGAGGAGAGAAAATTTATATAAAATATTTTCAGAGTATGGTATACTAGAAGATCATATAACTCCTCATATATTTAAAAAATATGATGATAGTGAGCATCAAATTCAAAGTGGGTACTTACATCGATTAAGTATTGGTAGTAGAGGTCCAGTAACTTCTCATTTAAAGGCCATTAAAGAATGGTTGAATGACACTGAAGAGGAATATGCTTTTTTCTGTGAAGATGATATCTCCTTAGAATCTGTAAAATATTGGGACTTTACATGGGAAGAGTTTTTTAACTCTTTACCTCCACAATGGGAATGTGTTCAACTTTGTTTACTTAGAGAATATGAGTATGGTTTAGATATTAAATTTAAAACTAGAGAATGGAGTGATTGGTCTGGATGTGCATACTTAATTAGTAGAAAATATGCACAAAAATTGATTGATACATATTATTATGATGATGTATTCCATCTTGATTCCAAATGTCACGATGTAGAATACAGACCAGACTGGGCTATTGTACCAGTTATTGAAACTATTATCTTTGGATTGAGTGATGAAGTTTATGTAATTCCTCTCTTTTTAGAAGATATTTCCTTTAAAGCATCATATCAAATTGACGGTGAAGATGATAATGTAAATGTTCACCATCATAATTCACACAATATTGTCCTTAATAAATGGAAAGAAATGGCATTTAAATTGAATCAAAGTAAAGAGATACCAAACAAAATAAAATTTGTAAACTTTCCTAGCGTTTACTATATAAGTTTAGAGGAAAGTGTTGAACGGAGAAATAAACTTAATAAACAATTTTTTAGTTGTGGTGTAGAAAAAACTGTTGGTGTAATTTCCAAGAGATTTTCTGAATCTGATGATAAATTAGAAGGAGAGCAGTTACATATACTTGATGATGGTACAAAGGGATGTGTAGTATCTCATATCAAGATGATTAAAAAGTGGTATGATGAAACTGATGAAGAGTATGCATTCTTTTGTGAAGATGATCTAAGCCTTGAGACTGTTAATGATTGGAATTTTTCTTGGACAGAATTTATTCAAAGTCTTCCAGAAGATGCTGAATGTGTTCAACTCTGCTGTGTACGAGATGGTCAGGAAGAAGTGAGATTGCGTGATAGATCAATGTATGATTGGTCTGTAACCGCATATATTTTAACCAGAGGGTATGCTAAAAAAATAATTGATCATTATTTTGATAATAATACTTATACTTTAAATATTCCAAACTCCAATTTTTATCCAATGCCAGAAAATGTAATTTTCTATGGACTTGGTAAAGTTTATTCTATAAATCTTTTTGTTGAAGATCAAAATCATCCTTCTACTTTTTATGGGAAAGAGGGATTATCTGATAAAAACAAAGCACATCATGTTGAAACATATAAATTTGTCACAGATTGGTGGAAAAATAACAATGTTTCACTTGGCGCACTGCTTTCTGTAACTTCCGAAAAAGATACTGAAATTGTAGAAGAAAAAAAAAGTATTGGAAGGGAAAGGACTGAGTTAGAGCAGTTATTGTATGAATATTCTTTAGATTGTGAGGATGCACAAAAAAATTACAACCTTGGAATATGGTATGAAAAAGAAGGGCACACTGCACCAGCACTTTCATATTTCTTGAGAGCCGCTGAAAGGTTTGAAAGTGAAGATATGCAATATGAAGCAATAATTAAGTGCCATCATTGTTATGATAAACAAGGAACAAGAGATGGTACAGCAGAATCATTACTGCAGCAAGCGTTATGTATAAAACCAACTAGACCAGAAGCATACTTTTTGCTTGCAAGATTCCATGAGAAAAGATCGCAGTGGAGTCACTGTTATCAATTTGCCTGCCAGGGTTTGACTTTATCTGATTTTGATTCTCCAAAAACAACACATGATGTTGAATATCCTGGAAGACTTGGTTTACTTTTTGAAAAAGCATCTTCTGGTTGGTACTGGGGTAAAGTTGAAGAATCTAAAGAAATTTTTCTAGATTTGATTGATAACTATAATCTTACTCCGTATTATCATAATCTTATTGTTGATAATTTGAAGCACTATGATATTGAACGCGAAAAAAAGTAGTCATGCGGAATAATAATGAGTATGAAAAACATGATATTATTCTGCAAGGAAAATATGATGAATTTACCAATGATGTAATAGAAAGTTATTTAAATATTCCTTTCGTTAATAATATAATTTTATCCTGTTGGGATGATGATGATTTATCATCCCTCAGAGATATTATTGATAAAAATGTAGATAGAATTGTATTAGTACCGAACAAAAAACCTACAAATACTGGAGATGATAATGTCAATCTTCAAATTTTCTCCTCTTTCAGTGGTATAAAAAAATCTACAACAGAGTATTCTATAAAAATGCGTACCGATCAGTTATATGATCATAAGAGTATGCTCAATATGTATGAATTTTTTATAGAGAACAGAGAGAAAGATCGTATATTTGTACCAGGATTATATCCACATCTTCTATTCCACCCCAGAGATCATCTTTTCTGGGGAAAAACTGAAGATTTATATAAATTATTTGATATACCATTAAAAACATATAACATTACAGATCTGGTAAAAATATCAAAGAATGATCTGTGGAAATATTATCCATATTTTACTAGATCTGAAACTTATATTGGAGCACATTATTGTTCTAATTTTGATGATCGTGTCAAGATAATGCTAATCCAACAAGATAAGTATCTATATGATAATTGTCAACAATGGGATGAATCTCATGAGATTAGCACTAATCTATCAAAAAGGTTATTTAAATCTTTCCCTAAAAAAGGTATTGATTTAAAATGGCCTAAAAAAGATCTTATGTCATACCCATATGATGATCAAAAAAATGGTTACAATGAATGTTGGCATGAGGATGGAGTATAGAAAAGGAGGAATTTAATTTTGTTTAAAATTTTTACTAGAAAAAATTGTAAGTATTGCTATAAAGTTAAACAAGTGATAGAATTAACAGGTAACTCTTATGAGGAACTTACTCTGGGAAAAGATTTTACCAGGGATGATTTTATTTCTAAATTTGGAAGTGAATCAACTTTTCCTCAAGTAATTTATGAAGATGAATACTTGGGTGGATGTACAGATACAATTAAATTTTTAAAAGAAAAACAATTTGTCTAATAACAATATAAATAATTCTAAGATTCCTATTAACCGAGGAGTTGAATTTGTTTTACGCGGAGGCAAAAAGAAAAAACCCAACGTTATACACTTTATTACAAATAAAGTATTAAATTTTCGTAGAAGGGAAATTAATCTTTATTTTGAATTTTCTTTAAATATAAAGAAAAAAGAAAAATAGTTTCCTAAGAGGTAAGAACAATGTTAGCAGTAAGTTTAGTTTTTGGATCATTTTTGACTATTTTGTTTCTTATACTAGGAACTGTTGTTGGGTGGACCGCGAGAGAATACATGATGAATTATCGGGAAGTACCAAGACCTCATCCCGAAATGTTTGATGGTAACGGGAACCTAATACCCGATGAGGTAATTGCATTTAATTTTGAAAACTATTATGACGACAACCAATCAGAAGAAGACGACGACTAGGAAAAAAGCAGCATCTAAACCTATTCCAGATCTTGCAAAAAATCCTTTTGCTTTTGAAGTTTTACAATTAGCTTCCAAACAGCGTAGTAAAGCAAAAAAAGTTGAGGTTCTTCAAAAATACGGAGATAATTCTCTTAAAGCAGTTTTTATTTGGAATTTTGATGAGAGTGTAATCAGTCTTCTTCCAGAAGGACCTGTTCCTTATGCTACTAATGGTGAACAAAATGCTTTTAGTGGTGATATGAGTGGCAAAATTGGTGATGCAGTTAAAAAAATGGAAGAACTTGGTAGTAACTCACTTGGCATGAATGATCAGGGGCAAACTACCATTCGTAAAGAATTTCGTAAGTTTTATAATTTTCTTCGTGGTGGAAATCCTGGTATGAATTCTATGAGGAGAGAAACTCTTTTCATTGATATGCTTAGGGGTTTACATCCTTTGGAAGCAGAAATTTTAATCTTAATTAAAGATAAAAAACTGCAAACCAAGTACAATATCACTAAAGATATTGTTTCTACTGCGTATCCTGATATTAAATGGGGAAATCGCTCATGAATGAGACTTATGATGAAGTAAAATCTAAGGAAACTGGAGGATCATCTGTGGAATGGAGTAACGAAGAAAAAGAAAATTCCACAGCTAGATATGGTTGTAGTATTTTGGTTGAGAAAGCAACTTTAGAACAAGTTAAAGATCCATCTTGGCCAAATGATGCCAGATTAATTTGGTATATCGTTGATGGTATTGAGTATATGGATCTTACTAGATGTAGTAAAATATCTAAGTTGTTTGATATGTATTATGATAAGTATGGTAAAGGATCAATACAGAAAATTGATTTTGGTTATGGTACAGTGAATCCAAAACTCTGGGGGTATAAAGCACCCACCGAAAAGAAAAAGCGAAAGTGATTTCCCAATAACCCCGAAAAAAATTCGCCAAAATTTTTAACCTGTAAGGTTTTTTAAAATTGTATCATAAGTTACATAACTACTTGACTACATAGTACATAGGAGTTATAATACTCTAGTACGTTCATCCAATGTTAGCACTACTGCTGGCATTCACCCTTGCCCATCATAATGACGCTAATCCTTACGATTGGCACATGTCTTGTGAAAGGTGGTTACAACGATCTACGGAAATCCGATTAGATCCAAACCTTGACCTTCGGTCGAAGTTGAGTCTAATCGCTTACCTCAAATCAAAAGTACCAGGTGAATGTAACGGAGTGTATACATAGGACGCAAGTAAGTCGCGGAACGGAGCGTTCATCCCATGCTAGAATTACTTTTATATTCAAGTATAACTTGTACTGATGCTGATGCATTATTGTTCAGGATCACAAAAAATAGATCAGAACTACCTCCACAAGTGGTGGTAGAATTGGTAGAGACCGTAAAGGAATCTGTACCTGAATGTGAATTCTACTGGGACGCAAACGACTGAAGGAACGGGAAAAAACGGATCCAGCGAAAGCTGAGAAGGTTAATTTTCACCCATTCTTTTAGGAGACCTACAATGAACACCCTCAATCTCATTAAAAAGCAAATTAAAAAAGCAGCAGCACTGCACGACGCTCAAATCGCAATGACCACTTATCGTGGTGTCAAGTATGAGTGTAAGCAAGGTGCTGATGAAGTACATGGTACTTTCTGCTATCGCGGTCACACTTATAATAAGTGAGGCAATTATGCAAGCATTATAAGTAGTATCATTAGGTTCTATTTTTAGTATTGCATTTCTTGGTTTAGTTTACGGAAAGTTAACACTTTTACATAAGAGAGGTTAAGAAACCTCTCTTTTTTTGTACTTACATTAAAAAGTTACAATAGTATATTAAGATACCAAAACATTACTACATAGAATAGAATTAAGGTTCTGCTTATGTTCTGAAATTTTTTCTTTATTATGATTTTCTAAATTAATGTTAAAATTGCGTTGGAGGTGTGATGCATAATCTCATTTCTCGCAACCAATTAGCAGAATGGAATCATTTTGAGAGTACGCTAAACCGATGTAATGAGGAATTAGATCTGGTAAACGATTACTTTGACTGCTTAATTGAATGCGACGAAGACCAAGCTACATGTAAGCGAATCTGCAGAATTCTATTAGACACTGAGGGTTGATCACCCTCTTTTTTTGTGCTATACTCTATAATAATGAAAATAATTTATGGACAAAGAAAGGTTAAAACTAATAGTTCGTAATTTGGAATTATTGGTTGATTCTCTAAAAGCTGAAGTTCTATCTGATGTGGAAGCATATAAATATCCAGAATCTACTTCAAAAAGAAAAGAACTAGATTACGATGAAATCTTTGAGGATGATGATGACTGATACGACAAGAGCTAAACGTCTTGTAAAATTGCTTGAAAGACTTATCAAGCAAGATCATCTTTATGATGAAGAAAGGATTGTAGAAATGAAAAAAGAACTTTCCAATCTTAAAGAACAAATTTCCGAAATTGAAAAACAAAATTACAAAGGATTTGGTAAATGACCGTAAAACTGATTAGTGTAACTCCAGATGCAGAAGAAACTATGGCATATGTTGCCAGAGTTTCTAATCCTGCAAATCAAGAAAACGAAAAATATGCAGGACTTTTGAAATATTGTATTAAACATAATCACTGGAGTGTATTTGAGCAAAGTTTCATGACTCTGGAGATTGAAACTACCAGGGCAATCGCAGCTCAAATTTTGCGTCACCGTTCGTTCACATATCAAGAGTTTTCCCAGCGGTACGCTGATTCATCTCTGTTAGGTTTTGATAAGATTCCACTACCAGAACTTCGTAGGCAAGACACGAAGAATCGCCAAAATTCTATTGATGATTTGGATCCTTTTGATGTTCAGACTCTGCAACTTCAGATGCAAACTCTCTTTGATTCTTCCATGGCTTTGTACAAGCAAATGCTTGAACGTGGTGTCGCAAAGGAATGTGCAAGAAATGTGCTTCCACTCTGCGTACCAACAAAAATCTACATGTCAGGATCATGCAGGTCATGGATCCATTATATAACTCTGAGGTCTGCAAACGGCACTCAGAAAGAGCACATGGATGTAGCAAATGGATGTAAGAAGATTTTTATTGAACAGTTTCCAACAGTTGCTGAAGCACTTGAATGGGTATAAATATTTTCGTATTGAAATTATAAAGAATGGCAACTTATCCTGTAAAACATAAAGAAACTGGTGAAACCAAAGAAGTGAAGATGAGTGTTCACGAATGGGATCAGTGGAGAGAAGACAACCCAGAATGGGAAAGATACTATACTCCATACAACGCACCAGGATTTGGTGAAGTTGGTGAATGGCAGAGTAAATTAGTTGCTAAAAATCCAGGATGGAATGATGTCCTTGGAAGAGCAGCATCTATGCCTGGCGCAAACGTAAAAAAGATTTAGTATTCTAGTATGGCAAGAAGAAAAAGAGGATCTGCAGAGCAACCTATTGGGGTTGGACTCACTGTAAAGCAGATGAAGCGTAGAAAACCATTAGGGTTAGAATATCTTATTGATATTGAACCTATTACTGATAATCAAAAAACTTATTTTGATTCATATAAAGAAGATAAACATCTAGTTGCCTATGGTTGTGCTGGAACTGGTAAAACGTTTATTACTCTTTATAATGCACTTAAAGATGTATTAGATGAAAATAGTCCTTTTGAAAAAATTTATTTGGTTAGATCGTTAGTTGCAACCAGGGAAATTGGTTTTTTACCTGGTACTCATGAAGATAAAGCAGACATTTATCAAATTCCATATAAAAATATGGTGAAGTATATGTTTCAAATGCCCAGTGATGCAGATTTTGAAATGCTTTACGGTAATTTGAAGTCACAAGAAACGATTAAGTTTTGGAGCACTTCTTTTCTTCGTGGAACTACTCTCGATAATGCAATTATTATTGTTGATGAATTTCAAAATCTAACTTTCCACGAACTTGATAGTATAATTACACGAATCGGTGAAAACTCTAAAATTATGTTTTGTGGTGATGCCACTCAGTCTGATTTAACAAAGACTAATGATAAGAATGGTATCTTTGATTTTATAAAAATACTGCAAACTATGCCTTCTGTCGATCTTGTTGAGTTTGATGTTAATGATATTGTAAGATCTGGTTTGGTTAAAGAATATCTTCTTGCAAAACAAGAAACTAATTTATGAATGATGTTATTGTTATAGATAATTTTTATTCAGATCCAGATAGTGTTGTAAATTATGCCTTATCACAAAAATTTTCTTCTGAGGTAGGTTCTAATTGGCCAGGAAAAAGAACTTCAATATTAGATAATAACTCTGATATTTTCACATCTTTTTCAGTTTTATTAAAAAATAAAACTAGTGTTGATGTATTCAATTATGATTTGGAAACTTCATTTCATAAAACATATATTTTTTCTCCTTTTAAAAATTCATCATTAAATAGTGGATTTGTACATACCGATCTTTATAAAAACTATTTTATAGATGGTAAAAAAACTCTTTCTGGTGTTGTTTATTTAAATAAAAAATCCATTAAAAGTTCTGGAACTAGTTTTTATAAATTAAAAAATTATACAAATAACATTTCAGATCCATCAACAAATAAAAAGTTTGCAGATCTTAGAAGAGAATATGACTACTATTTCAATGCATACAAAAATATGCTATACTCTTCTTATATTCCCAAACCAAATCCTGCTATAGACATTATTAAAATAAAAGATAAAGTTGATGAATTATTTGAAAAAACACATGAAATTGATAATGTTTATAATAGATTAATCTTATATAATTCAAATTACTTTCATAGTGCTAGTAATTTATTCTCTAATAACTTTGATCCAAGATTAACACAAGTATTTTTTATGAGTGAAAAATGATTTTTAACCATGTTGATATTGATCTTCCATCTCTTGAAAGAGAAACAATTGATGGAGTAAGATTTTATAAAGTTCCTGATGAAGAAGAACTCCTCCGACTGGTCTCCATTACATCTGTTACCAGTCACAGAAATAGAGAATTTTTTGCTAAGTGGAGAAAACGGGTAGGGGAAGAAAAAGCAGAACGCATCACAAAACGTGCCACAAGTCGTGGTACAGATATGCATACTCTTGTAGAGTATTTTCTAAAGAATGAAGAATTGCCAGAAGTACAACCTATTTCTGACTTTTTATTTAAAATCTCTAAGCAAACTCTTAAAAATATAAATAATATATACACCCTTGAAGGTTCGCTATATAGTAAACAATTAGGGATTGCGGGAACTGTTGATTGTATTGCAGAATACAACGGCGAATTAGCAATAATCGACTTTAAGACATCTGCTAAACCGAAACCACGGGAGTGGATTGATCACTATTTTGTACAGTGCATGGCATATGGTTGTATGCTGTACGAACTGACTGGTATTTCAGTCAAAAAACTTGTAATTATTATGGCTTGCGAAAATGGAGAATGCGTCGTCTATGAAGAACGAGACAAATCAAAGTACATCAAACTTCTCACAGAATATATTGGAGAGTTTGTTAGAGATAAATTGGAATTCTATGGAACAAAATAAAGATCTAAAAAACGTGTTAGAAAACAAGTTTTTAACACCATCAAAATTTGCAATAGAAATTGAAAAAATTGTTGCAAAAGAAAAGATGAATTATATTGATGCAATATGTTTCTATTGTGAGACTAACAATATTGAAGTTGATTCAATTACAAAACTTGTATCAAAACCTCTAAAAGAAAAGTTAAAGTGGGATGCTATTCGTCTCAACTTTATGAAAAAAACATCGAGAGCTAAACTGCCACTATGATCGTGACTCCCTTTGAAACTTACCAACATTATTTGTCACTAAAAAATCACTTCACAAATCCAAAATACGACTTTTTCAAATACGGGGCAAAAACCCGTGCGAGTATTACTTCTTTCAATAAAAGAAAAGACAAGTATTGGTTTGAAAAAACCTCTCGTAAGTATTCTGATCAAGAAATTTTGGATTTTTTAGTATCTAATTTTGCTGCTGCCGATAACCCACAAAACCTATGGATTGGAGAAATTATCAATTCTGGCGAAAGAGTGTACGCCGATTGGATGAAACGTCGTCAGAGTTCAACTTACTTGTTCAAAGAACAAAGCAACGAATTACTATCGAACAACGAATTAGAGAATCTCTTCAATTGTTCCAAGGGTCACCCAATTTTACTAAAAAAATTTCTTGGTGGAGAAATAAGTCTTGAAACATTCGTTATTTTTGAAAAAATTTTTGGTTTTTCAAAAAACTTTGATAAAAAATTAAAAGATCCTGTATGGGAAACCGTAAGTTTAAAATTAAAAAAATATAATCCCTTCATAAATATTGATGTATTCAAATACAAGAAAATTTTGAGAGACCTGGTAGATGAGTGACTTTTTTGAATCTGAAATTATTCAAAAAGAACTTGAAGAGATAAATTATCTTCAAGAAAAAATTTATGGAAGTTTATTGTCTTTTAGTGCAATGTCCCGTGAAGAAAAGTTGGAACATGTCCAAATTCTCACAGACTTGCTAGAAAAGCAGCAAGTGATGTATACTAGGTTATCTCTTTCAGACGACCCTAAAGCGGTAGAAATGAAAGAGAATCTTCGTAAATCAGTTGCTCTGATGGGTTTTCCACCAGAAACTGATATGATTATGCTTTTTGATAGTATGAATGCAACCATCGAGGCACTTAAAAAATACATTGACGCCTAACCGATTTTTTGTTATACTATCCAAGTAAATCCCCCCGAATCCAATTAATCCGAGGTAATCCAAATGTCTTTCGCAGACCTTAAAAAGCAATCCAAACTGGGCTCTTTGACCGCTAAACTGGTTAAAGAAGTCGAAAAAATGAATAATTCCGCTAACCCAGGAGATGAGCGTCTCTGGAAACTGGAATGTGATAAGAGCGGCAACGGTTATGCCGTTATTCGTTTCCTGCCTGCTCCTAACGGCGAAGATCTGCCGTTTGTTAAACTGTACTCCCATGCCTTCCAAGGTCCTGGTGGTTGGTACATTGAGAACTCTCTGACTACGATGGGACAGAAAGATCCTGTGTCTGAGTATAATTCCATGCTTTGGAACAATGGCACTGATGCTGGAAAAGAACTTGCACGTAAGCAGAAGCGTAAACTGACTTACATCGCCAACATTTATGTTGTAAAAGATCCTGCTAATCCTGAAAACGAGGGAAAAGTTTTCTTGTATAAGTTTGGTAAGAAGATCTTTGATAAACTCACTACTGCAATGCAACCTGAGTTTGAAGATGAGGAAGCAATCGATCCGTTCGACTTCTGGCAAGGTGCTAACTTCAAGCTGAAGGCGAAGAACGTTGCTGGTTACCGTAACTATGACTCTTCGGAGTTTGCCCGCTCCAGCGCCCTCCTAGATGATGATGACGCTATGGAAGCAATCTGGAAGAAGCAGTATTCTCTTTCTGAACTTGTTGCTCCCGATCAGTTCAAAACCTATGATGAACTGAAAAAGCGTATGGATTATGTTCTTGGAAATAAGGGAACTCCTAAATTCCAAGATCAGGAGACCCTTGAGGAAGAGGAAGAGTTCCGCCGCCAAAATCGTGGTGAGAGCAATCCTATGCCACAATCAATGAAAGAAGAATTGAATTCATTGAGTGATGGGCGAGACTTTAACAGCTCCGATATCACCAGTTCTTCTACCGAAGATGATGATACACTGAGTTACTTTGCTAAACTGGCAGAGGACTGATGAAAAAAAAGTTCAAGTGGTCATATGAGAGGGTCTGCCTGACCCTCCTGGTTGTGGCAACTTATTATATGCTTATCTTTAAGTAACAGCGGGGGGATTTAAATCCCCCCCTTTTTTATGGAGAGGTAATTCTAATATTTTCTGCTTTAATCAAAGTATCATTCACATATTGTGATGAGTCTTTGTATTTCATCAACTGTCTCAATTCATCTAAAAATTGCTCTAAATATCGAGATCTTAATACTGTAATTTCTCTTTTTTTATCATTTTTCATTACCTCATATTCAAAATTAGTTACAGGTATTGTGATATTTTCAACTCTCTTATATGAGTTGGTATCTGCATCATAATATTGAACATATGATTGTGTTGGTAATGTATCTGTTACTGGTTTTGGTACTTTGTGATTTTGATCTACAATTTCACCAGCAGGGAGAATAATTCTACCTTTCGCATCTTTTACTTCAATAGTTTCATAATATTTGACATCATTTAAAGTGTCACCATATAAATCATATGCATATGCTTCAAGATTACTATTTGATAAAGGCCATTCATTCCTAACATTTAGTATATTGGCAGATATTAAAACAACCCAATCTAAAGTGGAATCTTTATACAATTCGTTTGCAACTTGATCGGGGCGTGTATCTTCTACTATTGTATATTTTTCAAAAGCATTATAAATTTTTTCAAAATCACTACGAATTTTTACTCTTCTAAAGAGATTTTTAGCTCTAACAAACTCTAGTGTTGATGTTCTATCAACTAATGGTGATTGGTAATCTAGTTCTGGAAGTTCTCTGAAATAACCCATATCAGTATCCTACTCCTAAAAGACTATCAGTATAATCTTCTGCATAAACTGGTACAACTTCTTGAAAACTTAAATCAAGTTGCATAGAAACAGGAGTTCCGTCATGATATGTTGCATAAACATTTTCACCAGTATAATTAACTGCCATATTTTTTAGAGCACATTCTTTGAATGATGGTAGAAATGGGTGTTTAGTATTCCCCTTTCTATATTGCAGATCAAAGTAACCAGGAGTCTTAATAAATGTACCAGGGTCCTTTTCTTTACTATTATTCTTAGCACTCATATGCACTTTAAGTGTTCTAATTATTTTTTTAATATTATCTCTGTCCTCTTCATTTCTCGGTGTTAACTTGAATGAAAAGTTAAACTCTCTTAAAGTAACACCGTTGAACAATAATCTATTATTTTGATTTACGATTTGACCATAACTACGTGCCAGAATTTGATCTAGGGTAACATTACCACCAAGAACATTTACTGCTTCTGCAGATAATTGAGTTTTTCCTAATGTTATTATCTTATCCAAATCCAAAGAACCACGAATCGTTCCCAATTTCCCTTTAACTTCTTCTAATGATCCTTCGAGATTAAATAGGTCAATATCCATTAGTGCCCCTCCTGCAGCGACTCCTGCAGCAGTAAGATTATTCATCTTACTTTCACCCCAAGATACCGCATTGGAATCTTGCAAATTTGATGGCATTGGTAAGTATATGACTGAACCAATCTGTATGGATTCTTTTTTAGAATAATCAAGCAATCCAGTAACGGTAAAATTTGTGTTACCAATTCCAGATGCATCTGGATTTACATATTCCTTAAGTGTAATACTAAAATAATCAGTTTCCTTCTCAATTGCCATATCAGAAGGATACCTTATTGATTGTTCTGCCATTATCCTTTTTTAACTATTTAGACGAAAGTTTCCAAAAGGTATGGTTTGTAAATCTTTTATCTCAGATTGATAGACTTCATATATTTCCCCTACTATCTCATCCCAAGTATATTGTCTAACTTTTCCCCAATGAAAGTTTATACCTCTGAACCCCCATGAAAAAACATCTGAAACGGCAACAAATGGATTTTGATCATATTTTATGTTTGGTGTTTTAGGATTGTAAACAAAAATGTAGTATTTTCCAGAATCAGGAACTTTTCCACTTTCATTTAAAACATTCATTAATTCAATCATTAAATCATCTGGATGTTCAGTACCGACGATACTATCAGTTACTGATCTAAGACGATTTACATTAAAATCAGTATCAGTATTTTCTGCTGCTCTTTGCCTTAGTGTTTTTCTTGGCATTTTAGATACCTAGTTCGTCTTCTGTGATAATTTTAAATTTCCATCGACGATCTTCACAAAATTCTTGAGCAACTTTCCATTTTGCTTGATTTTTTGCCCATTCAGTAACTTCATATATGTAACCTTTAGTTTTTGTTTTTTTAACTTTAGGTTCAATAGTTTGTTTTTTGGGTTTTATTTCAATCAAATACTTTTGAATCTGTCCATTATTTTCTACAACTTTAATATAAAAATCTGGAAAGTAACGATGAATTCTGTTATCTAACGGTGATCTATAAGGAAGTGCAAGTTCTTCACTACCCCATTCTAATATTCTTTCATTTTTATCACAATAAACCATAAACTTTCTTTCCCATAATGATCTATAAACTATATTTGTAGGATCACCCTTGTATTTCTTGGGATAAGAAGGTTTGTATTTTCCTTTGTATGCCATCTAAATAGTTCATAACATAGCGTATAAAAGTATTTAGAAATGAAAGTTCCAGAGATTGGCACTGTAAATATGAGTATGTTGCCAACGTTTTTGAATTTATCGAGAACAAATCTATACGAAGTTTTTATTGGAAATTCTTGGGCTTCACCATCAACTACAACATCATTTTTAAAGTTTCTTAGTGATGGTACTCAATATGGATCTATCAATTTCAATGAAGATTTTGGTAGAGGTATAGGTCTTCTTTGTACTAATGCAACTTTACCAGCATCTTCATATGCAACTGCAGAAGTAAAAGATAATTTCATTGGTGTTGGGCAAGAATTTGCACATACTAGAATTAATACTGATATTGACTTCACATTTTATATTGATAGACAATATAAAGTATTAGGATTTTTTGAAGCATGGATGGATTTTATTTCTGGTGGCGCTGGTGGAGACATGCCACAACAAAACTCAGATCAATCAGCATCAGTTGGTTATTATAGAAGATATAACTACCCAAAGTATTATAAAACTAACGGAATTTACATCAAAAAGTTTGAAGCAGACTATGCAAAAGGTGGTGCAACAAACATATCATATCAGTTAGTTAATGCTTTTCCTAAGTCTATGGCTTCAATACCAGTTGCATATGGTGGTTCTGAAATTATGAAAATAACAGTTACTCTAAACTATGATAGATACATTGTACGTAGGGAGTTTGCAACCGAATCAATTGATTTGAACGGCAATATTGCATAACACCCTATAAATAAAAACACATGAATTGTATAGAAAATTATGCCTTTACCTAAGATTAATACGCCATTGTATGAGATGGAAATTCCATCTTCTGGTAAAAAGATTAAGTATAGACCTTTTCTTGTTAGAGAAGAAAAGATTCTAATCATGGCATTAGAATCTGAAGATATGAAACAAATTACCAATGCTATTGTACAAATCTTAGGAGATTGTATTAGCACAAGAGGTGTTAAGATAAAAGACTTATCAACTTTTGATATTGAATATATTTTCCTCAATGTTAGAGCAAAATCTGTTGGTGAATCAGTTGAAGTAAGTGTTATCTGCCCAGATGATGAAGAAACTCAAGTTAAAACATCTATTGATATAGATAGCATTTCAGTTCAGAGAAATCCTGACCATGAACAGATTATTAGGTTGGATGATGAACTTTCAATGAAGATGAAGTATCCTTCCTTGGATCAGTTTGTTGAGAATAATTTTGAATATAATACGGATGATGATAATGTTGACAAATCATTAGACATGATTGTCTCATGTATCGATATGGTATATAATAAAGAAGAGTCTTGGTCTGCAAAAGATTGTACTAAGAAAGAGTTGAAGGATTTTGTAGATCAAATGAACACCAGGCAGTTGAAAGAGGTTGAAAACTTCTTTATAACTATGCCTAAATTGATGCATATTGTTAATGTTACAAATCCGAAAACCAAAGTTGAATCTGAAGTCGTTCTTGAGGGCCTTGCAAGTTTTTTCACCTGAGTATGGCTCATACTAATCTTGAGTCATATTACCGTGTTAATTTTGCCTTGATGCAGCATCATAAATATAGCTTGACGGAGTTGGAAAATATGATTCCCTTTGAAAGGGAAATCTATGTTTCGCTTTTACAACAGCATGTTGAAGAAGAAAATCTAAAAGCACAACAAAGTGGAAATTAACCAAATCTATAGAGCACCATCTCTTCCCAAAATTAGTAGAAGAAATATAAATTCTTCTTTAAATCGTGGTGCTTTAGGATCTGGTATAAGTCTTAAAAAAAGTAGTTTTAGTTTTAAAAAACTAACACCAAAAATTACACCTAGTAAATTAGTTTCTGAAAAGAGTGAAAATCAAGAATCACGTGGTATAGTTAAATATATTCAGTCTAATTTAAATATATTTAAAGTTTTAGAAGAATCTAATAAGTTACTTTCTCAAATTAGAGAGCAGTTAAGTTTAGATTATGATGAAAGGATAAAGGAAAGAAATGAAAATTTAAGACTATCGAAAAAAAGGATAGCAAAAAATAAAATTAATGAAAAAGAAAAGAGGATAGAAAGTCGGGGTAAATCTTTAATTGGTAGTGCATTAAATACTGTAATAGCACCTGCTAAAAGTATATTCCAAAGAATTTTAGATTTTCTTTCTATAATAATAACTGGTATAGTACTCAATACTGCCTTTAAATGGTTATCTGAGAAAGAAAACCAAGAAAAATTACAGCAGTTCTTTAATTTCTTAAAAGATTACTGGAAAGAATTACTAGTAGTTTTTGGTGCAGTAAAATTACTTGGATTAGTTAAAAAATTATACAAAATTGGAAGAGGTCTTAGATCTCTCTTTGAAAATAGACTTAAAACACCTAGGGTTCAACCACCAAAATTCCCTTTAGAAGATCTTTGTGCAAAGCTTCCAAACTGTATCAAAGAACCATCTCCAGAACTGTCATCTGCGTTGGAAGCGCAAATGCAGGCAGCAATTAGTAAAACAGATTATAAACCTATTTTTACAGGTATTTTTAATGGACTTCTGGGTTTGGGAGCTATTGAAATATTAAAACAACTTATAGAGATTAGTAATCCATTAACTGCACTTGCCAAAGCTTCTGAATCTAGTGCTTCGGCTTCACCACTAAAACCTAAAGAGACGCCACCGATAGAAGAAGTAACAAAATCCGAACCTACACCATTAGAAATAATAAGAAGAAAGGCAATACCAGTAGGAGTTCAAGAATATGTTAATCCTTTACTTAAAAAATATTACAATGATCGTACTATTTTTGGACAAACAAAAACACAAAGTGTTCAAACTCCAATGGGTCAATTGATCGTTGAACCAACATCAAAAAATATATTCACTGGGGATGACACACCCAAATTCAGATTTATAAGCAAAGAAGAACAGGATTATAAAGCTCAACAAACTCAGTTGATGTTAGATAATCCGTGGATTAAAACCTTCTTCGGAGCTCAAACTGCATTAGATTATGCAGGTATGATTATGGCTGGAAGACCTGGAAGGGGAGTGAGACCGAAATCTCCTTTTACAAGTCTTAGATCTGCCAACCTAAGCAAATTTAAAGTTGCTGTTAGAAATCGTTTAGGGCAATTAAAACTTAAACTACCAGATCGTCAGGCAGATAGAGTAGTCATAGCAGCTGAAAAAGAAGTACAATCTCCAGCATTTCATAGAGCTCTCTTACAACAAAGAGCAAAAGAAGGTAGATTGGTAGTAGATGAAAATGTTGTTCTTGATGAGGTATTAAAACGTCTCATACAGAGAGAATTATCTGGAACATCTGGTGGAAATCTTTTTGTTGGAGCACCTAAAGAAGTCAGACAACAGTTAGAGAGAATATATGCAAATAGTCCATCTGAAAAAGTAAATGTTCAACCAGAAACCCAATTTAGAAGTATGGGTGGAACAGTATTTGGTTCAGGATCTCAAACAGTTGATAGTGTTCCTGCAATGCTTGCTCCTGGAGAAGAAGTTATTCGTTCATCAGCAGCAAATCCTTTCCGCCCACTTTTAAAGGATATTAATGATAATGCTGGAAGATTGTGGAAACAATTTACTGAAGCAACTATCAACCAAGAAAAAATTAATGCAGTAACTAGAAGATCAAACAGGGTATTTAAAGATTTAATTACTGAATTTACTGAATTGTTTGATGAAGAGAAGCGAGAAATTTCTAAGAAAAATAGAAAGGAAAGAGCAAAAACAAATCCACCAAGTGGTGATCCACCAAGTGGTGGTGGATCACCAGGATTAAAATCTAAAATTACTAGACCGAAAAGATCTAGACCTAAAAAAATGTCTGGACCAAGTATTCCAGCACCAAAATTTGTAAGTCAAAATAAACAATCACCATCAAGATCTCATTTTTCATCAGTTAATAATAGTATAAGACAACCCGTAACTAATAATATTGCTAAACCAGTAACAAATGTAAAAAATATTGTACAATCTCCTACAAGTACAACTGTCGTTCCATTTGTTATTGAAAAAGAAACTGGTTCTCCATCTGTTAATGTTGTTAATCTTGCGCCCAAGGTTTTAGATCTTTCTAAAAAATCTACACCAAAACCAAGGACTACACAATCAGATGCTACATCTCCAATTCCTTCTATATCACCATTTGATTCTAATAATGACTTTAATTATACAGTCCCAGAAACTTTAGGTATCTTGGTGTAATATGGAAAGTACAAAGAGCGTAAAAAAATTAAAATTTAATATTCTTAATATAAATTCTTTGATTTTTTCAAAAAGAAAAAAAATATCGAAAATAAAAAAGGATGAAAAAAGATTTAATTTTATTCTTTTAGGTAAATCAAAACGTAAGAAAAAGGAAAACAAAATAGAAGCGGGAGCACAAAAGTCTGCATTGACTAATATTGCTACAAGATTGGTAGCAAAACCAAAGAGTATGATTGATAAGTTCAAAGAAGTTTTTGGTGTTATTATACTTGGTGTTTTAGTAAATAATTTACCAACCCTTTTAAGGGGGTTACAGACTGCATTTACTACAATAAAGAAATTTTTTGAAGATAATCCTTGGTTAGGTCCAGCTATTGCAACAATATTTGATATTGTTGTAAAAGGAATGAAAGGAATACTTGATTTAACAAAAGTTTTATTACCAATAATCGGTGGATCATTCCAAGCAGGACTTGATACGATTAGAGAAGCTGGAAAACTTATTAATGAAACTGATAAGATGTTAAAAGGATTAGATTTTGATATCTTTAATTTAATTAAAAATCCTGATGAAGATGATAAGATTAAACAAGAATTGGCAGAGATAGAAGGAAAGTATTATTCAAGCACGACTAAGAAAGTATATGGTAGTTATTCTGAAGCACTTAAAGATCCTGCAGTAAAAGCTGTTGCTATTAAACCAGTAAAGGTAAAAGCACAACAAAAAATAAAAGCATCGGCTCCTGGTTACGATTCAAACACTGGAACTGTCTTCCTAAAAGATAAGAGTAAAGTAATCATGGCTCCTTTTCAGGGGAAAATGGGAGTTATGTCTCCTGGAGATAAGACTGGTACTGCAACCACAGCACCAGAATCTTGGCAGGGAATTGGTGAAGAGAAAGTATGGGATGCAAACGTAGAAAGATATGAATCTCAGCGTGCATACAATGATATACAAAAACTTTCAACTGGAGGAACAGTTACTGGTCAGAAAATGACAGTTTCTGGTGGATTAACTGGGAAAGCTAAAAGGGCAATCACATCTGTAAATTATTTTTCAAAATTAAAAACAAATACTGAAGAATCTAGTAATATATCGAAAGAATATGAAGAAAATAATTCATTATTTAAGACTTTCATGCAGTCTTACAAATCTTTATTGAAACTAAAATATCCTAGAGAGAAAAGACCAGTAGGACGTTTACCATCCGATTACAAAGCGACTGAGCAACAGGCGTTTAAAGAGGAGGAATTGTGGAATAGAAAGAGGACTATTATTAGTCAAGATGCAACCGATGAACCTGGATATGAGATTACAGGTCCCAATCCTAATATGATTGCATTATTTGATGGTAAAGTTATACCACGTGGAATTGCTAATGATCCAGCAGACCCTGGATGGGACAAAGATCCTAGTAAAAAACGTGGATACGGAAATCATGTAATTATACGAAGTGAAGATCCAAATAATCCAGGAACTTATTTTGATGCACTATATGCCCATTTTCCTACAGGAGAACTGAAAGTTAAAGATGGGGATACTATTACTGCGGGACAAGTTTTAGGTAGAAAAGCAACAAGACAAGAATATCTAGATAAACCAAGAGAAGTTGGTAGTGGGACTGGACCACACCAGAGCGTTGATTTTTTCAAGGAAGGTGGACCTTATACTACTAAAGCAGGTGCATATCCTGGTTGGGCACGATTAAGACCATTAATAACAACTCAATTATTAGGTGGAGGTGGTCCTGGTCCTAATCAATTGAAACAAGGTGATATTATTGCTACTAATGCAAAAACATCTTATTATGATCCATCTTTGGGTGGAATTAATGCAAGTGGATATAAAACACCAGATGGATTACCAGCAACTTCTTCTGGTGAAGGTTATCGACCAGAATTATTTACTGCTGCAGCATTCCCAGAATTTTTGGCAAAACTTCCAAAATCTATGACTTATAGAGCAGATCCCAGATATATGCCTGGTGGTAGAACTTTATCTAGGGGTCAGGCTTTCAATGTTATCGTGACAAATACTAGAACAAATAAAACTGCAGTTGTACGTGTAAATGATGCAGGTTCTGGAGTACCAGGACACTCTAAAAATCATATGTTAGATTTTAGTGTTGCCACAAAAGATTATCTTGGAACTGGTGATGGCAATTACACTATTAAAATGGGATCACCAACGATGAAACCAGGTCCATATAAATTAGAACCACCAAAACCAAAAACCAATTTACAGATAAGTGAAAATATCAAAAAAATGATATTAAGTATTGGAAAGGGTAATAATATGATATTTGGACAAGAAAATATAAATGTTGAAATAGATAGTAGTGGTAAACTCATAATCAAAGATACTAGAGGTGCATTTGGAACTGGATTATTTCCAACTGAATATGAAACCACCAATGAAAAAAATAAAAAACTTTTGTTAAAAATTGAAAAATTGTTGGAACAGAGAATAAAAAACAATCAACAGATAAGACCACAGCAAGGAATATCACCAGCTACTCCTGGATATGGTGGTGGTGATTCTGCATCAATAACTATATTGAAAGAAACAACCGTAGCTGTGGTTTCTGGTCCAACTGAAATTGTTGAAGTTCCTGTACAACAAGTTGTTCCATTTGTTATCACACCAAAGTCAGGATCTGGATTACGTAATAGATCCCTAATCTCTTAAAGACATGCCATATAGTAATTCATCCCACTACAAACAAATATTAATTGGAAGACCAAAAGATAATACGGTAGTTCCTATTGAAGCAAAAACATTGGGATTTAAGTATTATGAAAGTATTTTTTCTCCAATACTTACAGCATCATTAACATATTATGATGTTGGAGATCTTGTAAGAGCAAGTTCTAATGTTGATGTTCAAACAAGACTTGGAACACTACGAGATAGTTTACCAATTATTGGTAAGGGACAAGAATCTGTACAATTTTTTATTGAGAATGAATCTGGATTTTTAGATTTTAGGACAACTCCATTTAGAGTTTCAAATCCAACTCCGATTTCTCAAGACAGTCAATCTGAAACTGTTACTTTAAGTTTACTTTCAGAGTCTTCAGTTATAAACGGAACTCACAAAAGTTTTAAGAGTTATCATAATACTATTTCTAGTTCTATTGAAAAAATATTAACAGATGAGTTGGGATTTCCAACAGAAAAAGTTTTTATAGATCAAACAAGTAATAGTGATTCTTTTCGTATGAATGGTAACAGACCATTTGATATTATTACTTCCATGGCGAAAAAATCTGTCTCTAGTACGGGTGGACCTGGATATTTTTTCTGGGAGACTCAAGATGGCATGAACTACAAATCAATTGATAGTATCATTCAATCAGATCCTGTTGCAACTTACACGCACACAGATGTAATGTTCAATACTGATGATAGAAAAAATGATTTTAAGATATTAAAAGAACCTGTTTATCATAATAATAGTAATGTTTTGAGTAATATGTACTCTGGTATTTCTATGATAAAGGAAGCATCTTTTGATATGAGTACTTTTGGATATGTTGAAAAACAAGTACCATTAGCATCTTATGGACATAGTACTCTTGGAAATAATATAGATTTTCAAGCTTTATATGATGATGAAGATAAAACTAATGTTAATTTTTCAAGAACTGTGTTTTCACTTGCAGATTCTGGATTCACTAATCCTGGAATAAGTTCATCTATTGTGAATGATAAAAAATTCTACCTATCAAGATCAATACAGAGATATAATTTATTAATGTCACACGTGATTGATATAATAGTTCCATGTAATTTAGCATTACATGCTGGTGATGTTATAAATTGTATTTTTCAGAAAATTTCTTTTGATAGTAAACATAAAGGTACCAAAAGTGAATTAAATAGTGGTAAATATATTATAACTCATTTATGCCATGATTTTAGCCCTAGATCTTCATATACTTCTTTAAGAATAGTTCGGGACACACCTGGAATATATACAAATACGGAGACAACTTCTAATGTCATTTAATCCAGATTTTGTTGGAAAAGCACCATTAAAATGGTTCATAGGTCAAGTTCCCTTGGGACAAACAATTAATATTGAAAATCCTAAAGGGTGGGGTGATCGTGTTAAAGTTAGGATATTGGGTTATCACCCATCATTAGGTTCTGAACTTTCTGATGATGGGTTGGAATGGGCAGTGATCATGAGATCAACTAGTCATGGATCTCTAAATAGAAAGAGTGTTGGAATAACTGGTGGTGAATGGGTTGTCGGAGTATTTTTAAATACTGATCCAGAAAAACTATTACCTTTGATAGTAGGAGTTTTGGGGAGAAGTGATCCATCATACGAAATAACTGAAAGTGATCAAACATCGAAAAAAAGTGCAGAATTTAAAAAGACTAAAAATTGGTATAAAAGTGTGCAACCAGCTCTGTATCATATGATTAGTGGAAAAAAACCTGGTGAAAAAAGAGAGCAAACACCATTTCGTACAAGTAGGAGTTTTTTTAGAAAATAATGGCAAAAAGTAGAATACCAACAGATTATCTTAATAATGATTTAACAGGTAATTCTGTAAAAATTCCTAATAATGAAAAAATCAATATAATACAAGAAAATGGGTACTTTGATCCGAGTAAATTACCTGTATGTAGAACTTTAGCTCTTGATTCATATAGAGAGTTATGTGAGCTTCCACATGTTAAAGCTGCTCCATGTGGAAAAAATAATGCAGCAAATATATATGTTTCACTAAAAAAGTTTTTTATTTTTCTTAGAGGGTTGAAGAAATATGGAGATAAGTATATTAATGGAACTATAAAGGCAGTATCTAATTTACAAAGCGAAATAAGAGCAACAATATCAGAAATAGTTGGAGTTCTTAAGGGCATTACTCAAAGATCTAGAGAATGGGTTCTTAGAAAGATCAAGTCTGGTATTGATTATTTAATTTACTTAACAAATCCTCCACAAACCAAAGAAACGACCAAGTCAAAACTGGCAATTACACTTGATAAAGTATTTTGTAAATTTGATGATATTATTGATGGATTATTTAATTTAGTTGGAGATTTTTTATATTCATTTATAGGAAAAGTTATAAACGTTCCTTTTTGTTCTGTTGAAAATTATGTTAATGCAATATTAAATAAACTTCTTAATGATATCGATAGAGCAATGAAACCTTTTTTTGATTCAATCAATAAGGAACTTGCTCCAGTATCAAGAGTTATGGGGTCTGTTTATCAGGCGATTAATTTTATATTGGGATTTGAAGGATTTTTATGTGAACAACCAGAGTGTAATGAAGAATTAAAAGAATTTGCAGCTGGACCATTTGGTGGACCACAAAATACTAAAACTGATAATTGGTATAACTTTAGTTTTAGTGAAGGTATCTCTAAATCTGTTAATGGGTGGATGGATGACTTCTTTGGAGAAGGTGATCCAGAAAATCAGGGTGGATATGTTTCTCCAGGTGGTTGTTATAGTGGTTCTTTTGAATGTGGTGTTCAGGTTGAATTTTTTGGTGGAGGTGGAGCACAAGCTGTAGGTGGAGCTGTTGTTAATGCCATTGGAGAAATTGTTGGTGTTAATATGTTCTATCCAGGAAATGAATATGAATCAACTCCATTTATGTCCTTTGTAGATCCTGGTGGATGTGGTGTTGGTGGAAATGGATATCCAATTTTGGAAGGTGGTGAAGTAACTGATGTTGTAATTACAAATCCAGGAATTGGATATACTAATCAAATTAGACCTCAACCAGTAATTAGAAGTTTAGAATCTGTTCCAAGAGATGTTGAAGTTAATAATACAGTAACTATTAGATGGGAAACATCAAATGCGGATAAAGTAAGATTAAATGTTCAAGGTCTTGGAGATTTACCTGCTAATGGAAGTCGTACAATAAACATATCAGAAGATGATGTTAATTTTCCTGCTGGTTCCAATGAAACTGAAAAAATATATCAACTTACAGCGATAAAAACTTTTTCTGATCATCCACAGAATGAAACTAAAAATGATATCTCAGTTAGGGTATTTAAAAATGATGTTCCAGGAGATCCTGGAGATCCTATCAATACAGATCCACCGTCAATAGACTCATTTGCGGCAGAACCAGAAGATTCTGTTGTAGGAAACACAGTTAAGTTTATTTGGAGTACTAGTAATGCAACTCAAGTTTCTTTAGGTAGTTATAATCAACAGTCTGATACATCTGAAACAATATACAGTGGATTAGTTCCTAATGGATCAGCATCTTTAGTTATTCCACTTGATACCGAATTTGCTGAAGGTGAAACAACCAAAGAATTGTATTATATTCTTACCGCATTAAATACAAAAGCTTTATCTATTGAAAATACTGCTGTTGAAGTAATTCAAATTATCGTATCAAAATTAGAAGATCCTACAGTTCCCGAGGATCCTACAGATCCACCAGATCCCCCAGGTTCCGATGATCCTGAGGATGTAACTGGTGTACCAGGTACCGATCCAGACCCAGATCCAGACCCCGATCCAGATCCAGACCCCGATCCAGACCCCGATCCAGATCCAGACCCCGATCCAGATGTTGAAGATCCTACTGGTGATCCAGACCCAGATCCAAATCCAGACCCAAATCCAGACCCAGATCCAGATAATGATCCAACTGGTGATCCAAATAATCCAATTCCATCTGGTGGTGGTGGAAGTAATGAAGTACCAACTGGTAGTACAACCAGTACTTCACCTACAGGTGGCGGTGGAACGGGTGAACCATCTGGTGGTGATGATGATGGTGAAACTGATTCCAATCAAGACGGAGATGGTAGAGATCAGAATATAATAAATCTACCAGGATTAATTGCATCGATTGATGATGATCCTGATGAAGATCAAGTTCCTGAAGATTCGTCACAAGTAGTTTCTGAAATCAGTAGAATTATAATTGTTAGCACTGGAACTGGATATGATGAAGAAGATACCGTTGAAGTAGATGGAGATCTTGAAGATCAACCAGAGTTTGAACTTGAAGTTTCTCCAGATGGTGAAATAGTTGATATTAGAATTGTATCATCACCAAGAGGATACACAGTTCTCCCAGATATTACAATAAATAGTAGAAATGGAGTAGGAGCTAAGTTTAGAACAGTGCTTAAATTCACACCCATTTCTGCTCTTGAACAGGAAGAATTGGATGCTATTGGTACAGATAAATTGTTAACCGTAATTGATTGTATTTCAAGATGACAACACCACCATCAAATCCAGCACCAGATTATACAATTGCAAATAATCCACATGCTTATGTTCATTGTGGTCCCATAGGACCAGGATCACAGGATGATGGTAGAGATTTTTGTATTATTACATCAACAAATAATCACTGTGTTTATCATAAAGATGGATCTAAAGTTGAACATATACAAGACGCATGGCACGAAGTTTCTGGTCATAGTATAGATGGAACAAAAAAAGAAGCTATTGCAAGATCTATCGTTGCCAAAAACGGTGATTTAATTATTAATGCTGAAAGAGGAAATATACATCTTAAAGCAAAAAATATTCATATCGAAACAACAGGTGAAAAAAATCAAGGAAATTTTTTAGTATCTTCAAATGGGCATGTAATCATAGCTTCAACAAAGGAAGTGCGTATTGCTGCATCTAGATTATGTCTAAATGGAACTAGTGGAGTAAATATAGTTACAGAAAACTTTGTAAATGTAATGGGATTATTAGAACAATTTCCTCCTCAATCAATGACAAAATCGATTACATCATTACTTCAAGGAAATTGGGAATCTTTGTTAAAGGGTCTATCCCAGTCATGTGGATCTACAGGAACAGTAAAATAAAATAATATATTATGTCATCAGCAAATTTTTCGGATATTTCGACAAGTTATTTAGAAGTTAAAGCACCAGTTGTTGGCGCTGCATTAAACATACCACAAGCATTCATCCCACCAGGAAGTGCAAACATATATCAATGTTTTGTCGGTTCTGGTATGAATAAAATTGTTAATGCAGCACTTAATGTGATGTCTAACACCACAAATCCAATAGCTGTTGAAGTTGTAGGACCATCTAATTTAACAGGTGTAGTTACTATTGTTGGCGCTACATCCGTAAATGGTGCTACTAGAATTGAGGGTCCTACCCTAGATGTAGTTTCAGTCACAACAACCGTTAAAAGTACAAAAACTGCAATAGCTGGAACTAAGGGACTTACTTTAACTGGTAATAGTGTTCTTATGAATGGTAGTGGTAAAGTTGATATATCTGCACCTACTATCAATTTGAATGGTGCTGTTCTTGTTGCTGGAGTTGGTAATCTTCCATTAGCTTTAAATAGTAAAAAAACCTTTGATATAAAGCACCCCAATAAACCAAATTATAGGTTAAGACATGCATGTGTTGAGGGTCCAGAAGCTGCAATATACGTTCGAGGAAAGTTGTTAAATAGTAATGTAATTACTCTCCCCGATTATTGGGATGGTTTAGTTGACAAAGAGTCTATCACAGTAAATCTTACTCAAATAGGGCATAGTCAAGATCTTTATGTTGAAAAAATTGAATGGGGTAAAAATATTATTGTAAAATCTGGAAATGGAACAACAATTAATTGTCATTATCAAGTTTGGGCTGATAGATTGGGTAAAATGATAATAGAGTACGAAGGTACCACACCAGATGATTACCCAGGTGATAATTCGGAATATTCAATCGCTGGTTGGACATACGACAAGAAATAAAACATGGCAAGAATTAATATCTACAGTACAAATCAACCGCCTGAGCAACTATCTCTTTTAGAGATAGATGATCTTAAGGTTGGAACAGGTGTTACCGTATATGGTAATACTGGTATTGTTAGTGCAGTTAGTGTCTATGCTCAAAATTATTATGGTGATGGATCTAACTTAGAGAACGTTGGTATAGAAGTTAGTGCAATTGATACATTAACTATAGACCCTGAAACTGGGAATGGTGTAATTAGTAATCAGATTACAAATGTAAAAGCAATACGTTTTGATACTGATTCTGGATTTGCAGTATCTGATTTGGGTGATGGTGCTGTACAAATTGCCCTTAATAGTACGTTTAAATATTGGGAAGTTGATGGGCAAGATACATTAGAAGCCGAAGGTCTTGATACTGTAAAAATAGTAGCTGGTGTTGGTATTGCACTTACAACACAAAACATTGATGGTGATAAAAGATTAACGATTACTGGAACCGTAGGTGCTCAAGGTCTCCAAGGTACTTTAAGTAATTTTCAAGGAACACAAGGATTACAGGGATTACAAGGACATCAGGGATTACAGGGAAATCAAGGATTACAAGGTAATCAAGGAACACAGGGAAATCAAGGACTACAAGGTGTACTTGGTAATTTTCAAGGAACCCAAGGACTCCAAGGTGCTCAAGGTTTACAAGGTTCTCAGGGGTCACAAGGATTTCAAGGACTCCAAGGTGCTCAAGGACTCCAAGGTGCTCAGGGTGTACTTAGCAATTTCCAAGGACTTCAAGGTTCAAAAGGATCTCAAGGCGCACAAGGATTCCAAGGTGTTCAGGGTTTAATTGGTGAGCAAGGTAATAAAGGTGATAGTGGTGGAACAATATGGAGATTTAATACTTCTACAACACAGGGAGATCCTGGTAATGGATACTTTAGATTTGATAATAATACTCCAGCAGATATAACAAAAATATACATTGATAATATTGATAGTGTAGGTAAGAATCAAACTGCATGGTTTGATGATTGGGAAATTTTAGGATCAAAACCAACTGTAGGATATTTGCATTTACAATCTTCTTCCCCAGACGGAACTATTTCTTATATTTTTGAAGTTACTGATGTAAATGCTGGTACTCAGGGTGCTTTTAATACTTATTATACACTTACTGTCAATCTTTTAACAGATACTACTAGTACAATAGGTGCAAATACAAAGATTGCATTTTTCTTCGCTCCTATTGGAAGGCAAGGTGTTCAAGGTTTACAAGGTTTACAAGGATTCCAAGGTGTCCAGAGTGCTCAAGGTCTTCAAGGACTTCAAGGACTTCAGGGTCCTTTAAGTAATTTTCAAGGAACTCAAGGATTACAAGGTTTACAAGGTGTCCAGAGTGCTCAAGGTCTTCAAGGACTTCAAGGACTTCAAGGTGTAATTAGCAATTTTCAAGGAACTCAAGGATTACAAGGTAATCAAGGAACACAGGGAAATCAAGGACTACAAGGTGTAGTTGGTAATTTCCAAGGAACTCAAGGTTTACAAGGTGTACAATCTAATCAAGGAACTCAGGGACTCCAAGGAGTTCAAGGACTCCAAGGACTTCAAGGACTTCAGGGTCCTTTAAGTAATTTTCAAGGAACTCAGGGTGTTGTTGGATTTCCTAATGGTGTACCTTATGAATTTGATAGTGAAACTCAGAGACCACTTGATCCAGGTGGAATTAGTAATATTTTATATCGAGTCGCAAATGGAACACTAAAATTTAATAATCTTTCAATTGCATCAGTTAATAGAATTTTTATTTCGGTACAAGATTATTATGGAGTATCAAGATCTAATTGGATTAACGGGTGGGATGATCCTTCATTCACAAACACTATAAAAGGATCTTTAACTATTTCATCAGCGGAAACTAACAATCCTGGAGCTGTTATATTTTATGTTACTCAAGTTGAAGATGTAACAATAAATGGATTTTCTGGTAGTCATAGATTCTTAGAGGTTTATGTTACTTATCTTTCTGGTTCTTCTAGTTTTGATGATACAGAGAGATTATCTATCTCATTTAACCCTACTGGTGTTCAAGGTCTTCAGGGTGTTCAAGGTCCTTTAAGTAATTTTCAAGGAACACAAGGATTACAGGGATTACAAGGACATCAGGGTGTTCAAGGATTACAAGGACTTCAAGGTAATCTAAGTAATTTCCAAGGAACACAGGGAAATCAGGGTGTTCAAGGATTACAAGGACTTCAAGGATTACAAGGACTTCAAGGTTTACAGGGTTTCCAAGGCACTCAAGGATGTCAAGGATTTCAAGGACTTCAAGGTTTACAGGGAATGCAAGGACTTCAGGGTCCTTTAAGTAATTTTCAAGGTGTTCAAGGATCTCAAGGATTCCAAGGTCTCCAAGGATTACAAGGTTTACAAGGTGTCCAGAGTGCTCAAGGTCTTCAAGGTCTTCAGGGTCTTCAAGGTCTTCAGGGTCTTCAAGGTAATATAAGTAATTTCCAAGGTACACAAGGAATGCAAGGACTTCAGGGTCCTTTAAGTAATTTTCAAGGTGTTCAAGGATCTCAAGGATTCCAAGGTGTTCAAGGTCCTTTAAGTAATTTTCAAGGAACTCAAGGTCTCCAAGGTCTCCAAGGATTACAAGGTATACAAGGTAATCAAGGAACTCAAGGTGTCCAAGGTCTCCAAGGATTACAGGGATTACAAGGTAATCAAGGTACTCAAGGACTTCAAGGTTTACAGGGATTACAGGGATTACAAGGACTTCAAGGATTACAAGGACTTCAAGGTTTACAGGGATTACAAGGTTTACAGGGATTACAAGGTGTAATTGGCAATTTTCAAGGTACTCAAGGACTACAAGGAAATCAGGGTGTTCAAGGTCTTCAAGGTTTACAGGGAGTTCAATCTACACAAGGAACACAGGGTCTTCAGGGACCTCAGGGTGTTCAAGGTACTCAAGGTACTCAGGGTGTTCAAGGTGTTCAAGGTGTTCAAGGATTACAAGGAAATCAGGGTACCCAAGGTCTCCAAGGTTTACAGGGTGTAAGATCGAATTTCCAAGGAACTCAAGGCACTCAAGGTTTACAGGGACCCCAAGGTACTCAGGGTTTACAAGGAGTTCAAGGAACTCAAGGTTTACAGGGACATCAAGGAACGCAAGGTTTACAGGGAGTTCAGGGAACACAAGGACTCCAAGGTATTCAAGGACTCCAGGGAACGCAAGGTACTCAAGGTTTACAAGGAACACAGGGGACACAGGGATTCCAGGGAGTTCAGGGCACTCAAGGATTACAAGGAGTTCAAGGAATCCAAGGTACTCAAGGACTTCAAGGATTGCAAGGTCCTAAGGGAATAACACAATTTGAAGTTGATGATACCGATGAAGATGTAGTTCTTTATCCAGTGATGACCAACGTTACTGTTGGATCAACTGAAGTGATAGAGGTATCTAGTGAAAAATTAGTTTTCAATCCATCCTCTGGTAGTATTGGTATTGGAACGAGTGCAATTACAAATACACTGACTGTAGTTGGAACAGCAACAGCAACAAATTATTTTGGTAATGGTGATACTCTAAGTGGAATTGTTACTCAAATTGTTCCAGGAATTGGTATTGATATTTTTGAAACTCAAGTTCCAGGAAAAGGTAAAGTAGAAGTTCAATCATATAAACCAGTTGGAAGAACGATATTTGTTTCTATAAATGGTGATGATAATAATACTGGTCTTGCAGAAAATCATCCAAAGCGAACTATAAAAGGAGCTTCATCTGTTGCATTAACAAATGATACTATAAAAGTATTTCCAGGCACATATGTTGAGGATAATCCTGTTATTCTGAATAAAATTGTTTCGATTGAAGGAACAGAACTTAGAAATTGTATTATTACACCAAAAAATCCAAATCAAGATTTGATTTATGTTAATAATGGATGTCATATAACTGATATTAGCTTTATCGGTCCAGAAATGACTGATGGAGCTGCAGTGGTAGCATTACAACCTTTATTGGGGGTTGCTACGGATAGATTCTTTGATGCTGCAAGAATGATTAGATTGAATTTAGATTATATTGCGAAAGAATCTGTAGGATTCTTAACTAGTGGATATAGTGGATTTGCTGGAAATCATAGAGAGCAAGATGCTGCAAGATTAATTGATTTAAATATTGACTATATTGCTGCAGAAACAGTAGGATTTTTAACCACTGCATACGTTGGTTCCGCTGGTCAACCATTTGTTGTTACTAATTCTTCAGGTATTTCTACAGATCCATCTAATTGTGAAGATGATATTAAAGATATTTTGCGTTCTTTATCTTATGATTTGAAAGCTGGAAGTAATAAAAAATGTGTTGGTGCAGGATTATCTTATTATGATGATGGAGGAACACTTCTCCACATTATTGGAAACGATGAAAATGGAAATAGTATTCAAGATGCGACTATATCCGCTATACAATATGCTGTTGGTGTTACAACATACATTATAGATAACAAAGATTATAAATCTCAACCTGGTGTTACAACTTATAGTCAACTTGCACAAAATGTTTCTTACTCACCAATTTTAGTTGGTGGCGGTTGCACTGCAGTTAGAGAAAAAATAAGAGAACGTGTTGGTATTATTACTAATATTATTGATAATTTTAATTATGCTACTGGTATTACAACAATTCATGGAGTAAGATTAGAAAGTGCTGATTGTGCCGATGATGTTGGTGATATATGGAGATCTGTAATATATGATATTACTAGAGGTGGTAACTCTAAGTGTGTTGGTGCTGGTAAATCATATTATGATGATGATTGGAACTTAGCAGTTGGTACATTAGACAATGAAAAAGGTGAAATTGAACAGACAATTGCAACTTTAGACTATTCATTTGATGTTGCTAGAGCAATTGTTAATAACTCTACTTGGGGAGGAACTGTAGTTGGATTTGGAACAACTGTTGTATCTGCAGATTATGATTATAGTACTGGCATTACTACAATAACTGCTACAGATCATGGATTATTAAAAGATGATGCTGTCAAAATTGAGAATCTGACATATTCATGTACATCTGGATCTTCTGGAGTTCCTGTTGGTGTTATAACAGCTTCTTACACTAACAGCACAGGAATTACAACAATTCAAACTTCTGGTTATCTACCAATATCCTCTGGTGATCGAGTTAAAATTGAAGGATTAACTTTCGAGTGTGTTGATGGAACGGACGTTTATCCAGATGGAAATCAAGGATATGAATTTACAGTTCAAGATGTTATTAGTTCTTCATCTAGTAGCACTACATTTATAGTAAATACTGGATCTACAACTTATGCAAATCCTCATACTTACGTGAGTGGTGGACAAGTATCCAAACTTTATACACCAGTATTTACTGTAGATGATGCAGATTATGATTATTTAACTGGAATAACTACGGTAACAGTTACTGGAACTGGTCCAACAGGTCCATATCTTTTCATTGAACCAGGAAAGAGAGTAAAACTTGGAGGATTAGTTTTTAGTTGTGATCAAGGTCAATCAGTTTATCCATCTGGAAATAATGGATATGATTTTGAAGTTATATCTACAACTGATGATCGATATGTTGATGCTGCAAATTTAATAAAAGCAAATAGAACTGAAATTATTGATAAATCTTTAGCTTCGATTGCAATATCTCATCCAGATTTTTATTATCCTAATGATGTACAAACAACAAGATTTTCTAGATTTAAAGATGCTTATAGATTAATACAGCAAAACAGAACGGAGATCATTAATAGTGCTTGGAATACAATGCAGGCTGGAGAAAATCCTGCAGATTCTTCAACAGAAACTAAGTGTAAACGTGACATTGGTTATTTTGTAGACGCAGTTTCAACTGATGTATTTACTGGTGGAAATAGTTATTCAATATCATTTGTTAAACTCTATTTTAATAATGGAACACCAATTTCAAATGGATTGGTTGGTGAAGAAGCATCATCTATAGATGCTTTTAATGCCGCTAGAGATTTAATGAAGCAGGCAATTACTAATCAACTTACGGTAACAGATTTAACTATTACTGCTGATCCAGTGACTGGAGATAATCAGTCATCAGATTCATGTGCTAATGTACAAAGTGCAATTGACACTTTAACTTCTTTAGTTGTTGTAATAATTGATGCAGGAAATCTTGATCTCTTAAAAACAACTTATGTTAATGCAGGTATTTTTGTTGCTGGAGAAAATAAGTGTCGTAGAGACATCGGATTTATTGTAGATGCTCTCGAAAAGGATATTAGATATGGGACTAATAAATTTATTAGAGAATCTACCAGAGCATATTTTGATGCAAATGGTGCACCAATTACAAATGGATTACTTGGAGAGGAGTCAGAATCTATAACGGCATTTAATAGTATTCGCGATTATGCTAAGAAAGCAATTACAAATCAATTAAATGTAAAAGATTTAACGATTACAGCAGATCCTCTGACAGGTGATAATCAAGATCCTAGTTCTTGTGCAGATGTGCAAACGAATATTGATAATATTATTGCAATTATAACCACAGTAATTAGTGACGGTAATTTATCAAATTACCCAGCGTTATACGTTTCTAATAAAGTTGAAGTAAATACAGGAACTACAACAAAAGCACACAATTATGTAAATGGTGGAACGTTAACTTCCAATTACACATCTGAAATTTATCCTGATGGAACTTTTGGTTATATTTTCCCAGTTAAAGATGTTCTTAGTGATGATGTATTTGAAGTAGTAACTGGCAAAACAGTATTACCTCATACATATGAAAGTGGTGGAACAGTTAAAAAGGTTAGTAACTTCCAATCTGAGTTCACTCAAGTAAAAGATTTATCTATTCAATCTGATTATAAGTCTGGATTTAACAATACGATTAATTCTTGTACTGATGTTGCATCAGCAATGAGGTCATGTGTTGGGGTTGTCACCAATATAGTTGGTTTAGGATCAACAGCATTCTCAACAATTGGATTCAATACAACATATCCTGGAAATCGTGGAGAAGGATTTGATCATCTCTCAGGAATTTCTAGTGCTGTTTACGAAAAAGAATCTGGAAAAACAACTCTTAAAGCATTAGGATATACACCTAACGTTGGTGATTTGGTTGAAATTAGAGACCTGTTATTCTCATGTTCCTCTGGTGGATCTATTTCAACAACAAGATTCCCATCTGGATATTTTGGATATGAGTTCTATGTAACTAAGGTACATGGTGATAATTCTTTTGATGTATATACTGGTGTTAGTACTATTCCACACACATATGTTTCTGATGGGTATGTTGTTAATCGTTCAATGAACATTACACAAGCAGATTACACACATACTACAGGAATAGTTACAATTACTTCACCTGGAATTAAGTTAAGATCAGGTGATTTGGTTACTTTGAGAGATATGGAATTTGCATGTTCTAGTGGAGCGGCTACTACAACAATATATCCTTCTGGAAATAACGGTTATGCATTTAGAGTATTAAGTGCAGATAATGAAAATGATACTTTTACGGTAAATGTCGGAACTTCTAGTGTAGATCATACTTATGTTGTTGGCGGAACTGTTACACCACCATATTCTAGAGGGGTTGGTAATATTGTTCAAGGACCTTATACTAGAAACTGTACAAACTTTATTCCAAATTCTATCGGAATGAAAGTTGATGGATTTGAGGCAGAACCTGGTGATTTACCAGATATTGGTGTTACAGGAACGATGAGTGTTGATTCATATACACAGTATAACCAAGGAGGAATTGGAGTTTCTATTACAAATGGAGCATATTCTCAGTTAGTTTCTATATTTACCATTTGTAACGATACAGCAATTTTCACCGCTTCAGGTGGGCAATGTGACTTAACAAACTCAAACTCCTCATTTGGTAGATTGGGATTGGTTGCTGATGGTGTCGGTGATGAAACATCTAAATCAATTTATAGATATACTGGCATTTCTTCTGGAATAGCAGAAGTTGAGCAAGATACTATAACAGTTAGTGGAGTTGGTAGTTATCGTCCTTATGATGGACAAGCATTATATTTTGGAGAGTTGTATTATACAGTTCAAAAAATTGAAGTTACTGATGGTGGTTCTGGATACATAGCACCTCCAATAGTTACAATTTCAGATCCAGAAGGACCAAATGGAATTGTTTGTGAGGGATCACCAAATATTGATGCAAGTGGAAGAGTAATCTCAGTAGATATTATTAGTGCTGGTAGTCAATATTTGACAAATCCAACTGTTACGTTTACTGGTGGTGGAGGAGTCGGTGCAGCTGCAACTACCATAATTTATCCATTATATTATTCTATTGAAAGTGCAACAAAACCTGTTGCAGGAATCTCAACTATTGTTCTAAACCAGAATCTAAATAACACAGTGAGTGCTGGAACAACAGTCTATTTTAGTAGAGTAAGTTTACAAATTACATCATCACACTCTTTTGAATGGGTTGGTGCTGGAAATAATATTTTCTCAGCAAAACCTGGATTGGGTGGAGTTGTTATAACTGAAAATGAAGTTGTAATGAACAATGGTGGTCAAGTTGTTTATACCAGTACGGATCAAGCTGGTAACTTTAAAATTGGTGATCAGTTTACAATTAATCAACTTACTGGAACAATTAGTGGTAGAGCATTCAGTCAAAGTCTGTTAAATACAGTAACACCTTTAATTCTTGCAATAGGATAAATGGCAGTAGTAGCACTTAATAAATTCCGAACAATACGAGTACCAGTAACTACTGATACTGTTGGTATATACACATGCCCAATTGGTGTTGCATCTATTGTAATATTATGTCAAGTCACCAATGTTTCTTCTGGAGCTGCATTGAGTGCATATACAGTTAGTGCATTTCATTCAAGACCAACGGAATCAACTATAAATTTTGCTTTTGCCAATGAATTTTTAGTAGCACCTAATGATGGTGCAAATTTAGTTTCTGATGGAAGATTGGCATTAGAAACATCAGATAGTATTCAAGTCACTGCAAATGAAAATGGTGTTCTTGAAATAATACTTAGTGTACTTGAAACAGCAAAACAGTAATATAAAATATGGACCTTAATTCTAAAAGAGTTAAAAAACTTGCGAGAACGGGAATAACATCCGATAGATATCAATTTCTGGGATTAAATCAAGCAGAACCAGATCTTGGAGATCCTTTAGTTGGAGTTTCTTCGATAGTCAATAAACCCATACCTGCTGGCGATCAGTATATGGTTGCTGCTGTCGATGGTTATGCTGGGGAAAGATATTGGATAAGAGCAACTGAAACACAAGGTGCTGGAATACAAGGTACTCAGGGACTGCAAGGTGCTTTGAGCAATTTTCAAGGTACTCAAGGTACTCAAGGATTGCAAGGTAATCAAGGGACACAAGGTTTACAGGGAAGACAAGGATTACAGGGTCCTTTAGGAAATTTTCAAGGTGTTCAAGGATTACAAGGACTTCAAGGATTACAAGGACTTCAAGGTTTACAAGGACTTCAAGGATTACAGGGTGTTCAAGGATCCCAAGGATTCCAAGGCGTTCAAGGTTTACAAGGACTTCAAGGATTACAGGGTGTTCAAGGATTACAAGGTAATCAAGGAACACAAGGTTTACAAGGAATGCAAGGACTTCAGGGTCCTTTAAGTAATTTTCAAGGAACACAGGGATCCCAAGGATTTCAAGGTGTTCAAGGTTTTCAAGGTATACAGGGATCTCAAGGTCTTCAAGGAATGCAGGGATTCCAGGGAACTCAAGGATTTCAAGGTTTGCAAGGTTTGCAAGGCGTTCAAGGATTACAAGGTTCGCAAGGATTCCAAGGATTACAAGGATTACAAGGAAGAAGTCACCAAGGTGTTCAAGGTTTACAAGGAACGGAAGGATTCCAAGGTGCTCAAGGTATTCAAGGTATTCAAGGGTTGCAAGGAATCCAGGGTGTGCTTGGTAATTTTCAGGGCACTCAAGGGACACAAGGTTTACAGGGAATGCAAGGACTTCAGGGTCCTTTAAGTAATTTTCAAGGTGTTCAAGGATCTCAAGGATTCCAAGGTGTTCAAGGTTTACAAGGACTTCAGGGAATTCAAGGAGGATTATCCCCTCAAGGTTCTCAGGGTGTTCAAGGAACTCAAGGTCCTCAAGGAATACAAGGGTATAGTGGAATTCAGGGACCCCAAGGTACTCAGGGTTTACAAGGAGTTCAAGGTGTACAGGGTGTTCAAGGTAGAGGTATAACTGGTTCAAAAGGTGATCAAGGTACTCAAGGTGTACAGGGTACTCAAGGATTACAAGGCAGGAGAGGTTCACAAGGAATGCAGGGTGTCGAGGGTGAGCAGGGCACTCAGGGAACACAGGGAAGGCAGGGTGTTCAAGGCAGAATAGGTTTAGGTGGTATCAAGGGTGACACTGGTTCACAAGGTGCACAAGGTGTTAAAGGATTAACATCTACAACACCTTATACATTGATGAATTTTGACATTCCAGGAGATTTGGTTGTTAATACTCAAACTGTTAGTAATAATTTAGTTGATGGTGTATCTTTTACCACTGTAGGTAATATAAGTGGCATGAGTAACACATCTAATGTTACATCTGGAGCATCAATTGCATTATTTTCAGGGACAACTGGAGAAAGATGGGTAAGAACAAGTAGAAAAGTTTATTTTGCCACCATATCTAAGATATTTTTCTATGTCAATCAAGGTGGAAGTGGATGGGGTGAACAACCAGATTCTGGTGAAGGTTTATCACTCCAATATTCGTTCAACGGCACTAACTGGACTAACATTTTTACAATTCAACCATCAGATATAACAAGAAATACGTGGGTTCTTCAAGAAGTAGATGTACCAACTGCAATACAAAATTATGAAGGTGCATATGTTAGATTCAAACAAGACAATAGTAGTGGAACTGCCTTTGATAACTGGGCTATAAGTGCATTAGCAATACAAATCACTTCTCCAAATACTGGTGGTATAGGTGGTGGAGGTGGTGGATCGGGAACTCTTATACTCGATGCAACAAATACCTCTAATGTTATGAGAGGCACTGTATATCAAAGATCATTAACTGATGCATTTTCTGATTTTGGAAATGTTTCATCAACACCATTACCTTGGATACAATCCAATGATTACGTTTTTCAATTTGGTACGTCTGGAGGTAGTATTGGTTCTACTGAAACGAGAACTATCACTACTAGAAATAAAATATTTTTAGCATCTTCAGAATTGGTTGAATTCTGGTCTCTTCCTGGTGGAGTAGGAGGTTGGGGTGAACAACCAGATGATTTGGAAGAAGTAATACTGGAATATTCTTATAATGGCACTACGGGTTGGAATGAGATTGGGGAGAGGGGTAGGTTTAATAGCTCTTCCCAAAATGGTCTTAGATGGATAAGAAATGTATTTAAAGTTCCCGATGGTGCTAAAAACTCTGGTGGAGTTTTCATAAGACTAAAGCAATCATCTAGTGGTGCTAACATCGACCACTACCTGGTGAGTTCAGTTTACATAAGATCTTATTCTTCCAATACTAATAGTTCCTTTGCCGCTTTAGATTTTTCAAATTATGCTAGTGCTTATTTTCATAACGCATGGCCAACTACTATTGCCCAATATAACACAATAGGTGCAGTGAATTTACCAACATCATCAACTGATGGTTTGATAAATCAATACACTCCAATATGTGTTTTTGATGAAGGTTCCCCTAATATTAGTGCAGATAGAAAAGTTATTACACCAAATAGAATATACTTAAAAAATTCCAATACATTTTCATTCCATGTATGTAGAAATTGGTATGAAGGTCCAGATAATGGTGAAGAATTATTCCTTTATTATTCCCTTGATGGTGTAGGTTGGACTCAATTCCACAAAGTATTACGAGTTACAAGTGGAGCTGGAACTAATGAATCTGCTACTGCTTCAAATGCTTGGACAGAAGTACAAGCAGAAATTCCAGAAAATGCTAAAGTTGCTAGTGGTGTTTACATTAAAGTTGAACAAGTACAGTTCTCATCAAGTGGTGGAGATGAGTGGGCCATAACATCGATTTTAACTGATGTTGGTGGTAGTGGTGGATCTAGTAGTGGAGCAGGGGAACTTAATATTGAGAATTTACCTACTACTAGTATTGATACTAATGACTATTCTATTGGTTTTACCAGTGTTACCTCTGGTATAACTACTATTCTTACAACTCATTCTACTAAATTATTTTACAAACCATCTACAGGAAATTTATCCTCACAATCCTTTACATCATTATCAGATGTAAGAGCAAAAATTAATATTGAAAATATTAATGATCCTATAGGAATAACGCAACAATTAAAAGGAGTTGCATTTAACTGGAAAGAAAGTAAAAAACCATCTCTTGGATTAATAGCACAAGATGTTGAAAAAGTTTTACCCCAAATTATTGAAACTAATTCTGATGGGTCCAAAACAGTTAACTATGATGCTATTATACCGATTTTAATTGAATCTATAAAAAATCATGAGATTAGAATAGAAAAATTAGAAGAAAATAGTTAATATGAATAATGATATCTTAAAAATACCTCACATTGAGGACGATGAAGATTTTTTAAATTATAAAAATACTTTAGAAAAAGAACCTGAAGGTGATGTTAAAAAAAGGTATTGTATTGGATGTTATACACCAGAAGATTGGCAATATATTCATGAAGAATTGATGAGAGATGGAAGTTTAGATGATAATATTCCATCAGATTGTTGTGATTGTGTTGATCAAAAACTCCACAGTGAAACAAGAGCTATTTACTTATTAACTGATTCGGAAGCTATAGCACTAAAAGAACATCCTAGAGTAAAATATGTCAATGTTGATACGCAGTTTTATAGAGGAACATATTTGGTAAATCCCAAAAATGTGGAATTTTCTTACAGATGGAATCACGGTGCAAAGCATTATAGAGGAGATACTACTTGGTTGTATGGTCAATTGTCATCTAGAACTAATATAGGTGAGGACACTGGAAGAACTGGATATCAATTGTACAGGATGTCTCAGAAAGAGGATCCTTGGATAAATGAATCTAAGGGTATTACATTTGCCACGGCATCAAATTTTGGTAATATATCAAATTATTCTACAAATTCACATCAAAACAACCAAATAAACGAAAATAATGGAACTGGTAGAGACGTTGATCTCGTAGTTGGTGATAATCAATGTTGGTTTGGTCATGCAGAATTCCAAGACTTTCGTACATTTCAATCGACACCAGTACCTCAAGGTTATTGGCCATATGGACCATATGATTGGGATGGTGGTAATGTCTTAAACAGTAATTTTTCTGCAAGTGCTAGTAATGGATCATGTCAATTATTAGACTTAGTTTTGGAAGCACCATATTATCTAGATCCAACTTATTTTGAAGCTGATCCTAATAATAGATTAGAGACTAGATGGGATGGAACTACTGTACCCGTAGAACAAGTCGCAAAATCGTGGTGGGGAAATGTTAACAGTAGAAGTAGTACTACAATTTTAGGGGGAGCAGTTATTTCAATTCCATCCTCATATACGAGAGCTAATTGTAATGGTACATTTCAAAATAGAAATGTACCCCAAATTCCTAGTAGTGCATCTCATGGCACATCTTGTGCATCACAAGCATATGGTAAATGGCATGGATGGGCATATAATGCAAATAAGTGGTATGTAGATGTGTATAGTACCTATGGTCTTGGATTTGAAAATTATTTTGATATGTTGAAATTATTTCATTTATATAAACCAAATAGAACATCTGATGATTCAAAAAATCCAACCGTTTCCAGCAATAGTTGGGGTTTTAGACTTCCATTATCAGCACTGCTTACTGGTTATTATTATTTTAGATCGGGAACTTTGGGTGGTGGAGGACAACAATATGATATTGATGATGGATCAGGAAGTGTAGATTGGGGAGCAAGTCCCAGATTTCTAACCCATTTCACAGAACCAAATACTCTTTTTCAATGTGAAATGGTAGATAATTCTGAATCTCAAGCAGGTGAAGAACTTATTGATTCTGGAGTAATCTTTGTACATGCTTCAGGGAATGAAAATCAAAAAATGGTGAAATCAGAACACCCAGATTATAATAATTACATCTACCCAACTGCAAATCAAACATTGGCTCAATCTATTGCACAATATGGGGGGCGTAATTATACTCTTACTGTTAATAGAAAAGGGTTTCCTGGACAGATAGGAAAAGTGAACAATAATGATGGTAGTGTTACTTACAGAACAATTTGTATTGGAGCTTTAGATTCTAACTATGATAATGAAGGTAGAGAAAGAAAAGTATACTATAGTAATATGGGAAATGCGGTAGACGCATATGCACCAGGTGAATTAACTATTGCAGCAACAGCACAGGATGGTGCTATTAGTGGTTATTCTTTTTTATATGAAAGGCATCCTGGTACAGCTTATTCTTATGATGGGAATAATCTTTCTGAAATTTCATATGATAATTCATTTACTGGTAGTAGTTCAGCATGTCCACTAGCAGCTGGTTTAATTGCAACTGTACTGGAACAAAATAGAGGATGGAATTATTCAAGTGTTCTTTTGTATATTTCAAATAATGTTGGAACACAATCATCTATTCAGTTTTACAGTGGTTCTGAGTCTACACAATATGATGATCAAAATTTTACCGATCTTCATTCTATAGAGGGTGGTTCACCAACAATACTCTGGAACGCTCCACTTGCAGGTTCAGTACCTGATGCACAAAATTATTACTCGGATGAAGGAGAATTAACAGATCACTTTATTACTGAAAAATGGTTTATAGATCAATATATTGGTGATAGATTAGTTACTACTGGTGATAATGCTTTGGGGCAATTAGGTAATGGATCATCTACAACTGATTTTGGATCATTTTATTATCATTATGATGTTAATACTCAAGCAAAGGATAGTTGGAAAGATGTTAAATGTGGAGGATATCACACACTAGCAGTAACTAGAGAAGGAGTTTTGTATAGTTGGGGAGCAGACAGTGATGGGCAGTTGGGTGATGGTAATGCTGGTGGTGCTATTACTGTACCAAACTCAACAGCTTTAGGTACTCAATTTACTCGTATAAAAATTATATCTGCTGGATTACAACATTCTGCATTGATATCTACACAAAAGATTTTATATACTTGGGGTGCTAATGGGGCTGGACAATTAGGTAATGGAAGTAATACTTCTACATCCACACCAACACCTGTTAATTTTGATGTTGATTGGGTTCAAGTTTCTGGGAAAGGATTTCATACTATGGCAATTAAAGATAATGGCACTCTTTGGGCTACTGGGAACAATACTTATGGGCAACTTGGATTGGGTGATACTTCAGATAGAAACACCTTTACTCAAGTTGGAACTGATGAAGATTGGTTAACAGTATCAGCAGGAAGAAATCATACATTAGCACTTAAAAAGGATGGAACATTGTGGGCATGGGGTGGAAATTATCTTACTAATGGTAATGTTTCTGGTAGAGAAGGAATATTGGGTATTGGTAACGATGTGCAACAATATTATGATACACCGCAGCAAGTGGGAACTAATAACCATTGGAAGTCAATTTCTGCTGGTGGATATCATAGTGCTGCAATTAAAGATGATGGATCTTTATATCTGTGGGGAAGAAATGATGATGGGCAATTAGGTTTAAATAATCAAAATTCTAGAAGTTCTCCAACATTAGTTTCTAATACATTCGTTTCTGGAAATTATGAACTTGATATTGGGCAATGGAAAGGTGTTTCTTGTGGTGAGACACATACTGCAGCAGTAAAATTTAACGGATCTGCTTGGTCGTGGGGTGATAATTCAAATAGACAATTGGGGCAAAAATCGACAATAAATACCAATAGGATTGAGTTTCCACATTTAATGGAACCTAATGCTGGTAATTCATTTAGACATAAAGCAAGTGTAAAAATGATTTCTGCTGGATTTAGACATACCGCCTTTGTTACCTCTGGGTCTGCACCAGAATATTACGTTACTTACGGATAAAAAAATGTATGCCTTAGTAAACGGATCCTTCATATTATTAGGACCTATTGGATTCAACTATCGTTTAATAAATTCAACTATAAAGGATGATCTAAATTTAGATTATAATGTAGGACCATTAGATTATATGAATGTTCCTATTAATTTTAATGATCAATTAAAAATTTTACCAGTCGTTAATAATATCCCACATCATAATAGAAAAACAGAATATCCAAATATGATTAGGTGGGAGATTGGAGAAGATCGATTAACATATTTTTATGAAATACTTCCAATACCTTTAGAAAAACTTAAGCAACGATATAAAGAAAAAATAACTAACGATAGATGGCATAAAGAAAATAATGGAAATATTACAGTAACAATTAATGATATTGAAATAACAGTTTCAACTATGAGGGAAAATAGATCTCAATTAGCATCAAAGATTCGTGCTATGAGTACAGATGTTAGAAGAAGATTTAAGTTTCAAAATACATGGATAGAATTAAATTCTACTGAAATGCAGACTATTATAGATGAAATAGATGATTATGTACAAGAGCAATTTGATTGGGAATATACAAAGCATAACGAAATAGATGCTTGTGGTGATTGTGAGGCATTATTATCAATGCCAGAATTTGATGTATCATATACAAACACTGGTGATAGTGCTGCTGTCGAATCTTCTACTACAACTAGTTAAATTATGCCTATATCAACTTCAATTCCCACAAATTTTCACATAAGAGAGTCTGATTTAGGAAGTATTTTGGTTAGTAGAGATTATCTCACAACCACATATCGAAGTTTGATTGATGATAGAACAAGATCAGATGCATACTGGTGGGGTGCAAATTTTTCAATTACTAGCCTAATACCAAAAAACAGTACTACTTACGATTTAGTGAGACTTAATTATCTTCAAAATGAATCTGCTGGATGGAATGATCCACCAACTTATGGCAGTGCTTTTTATAGAAAAGAAATTGTAGATATTAGAAATAATCCAACTTACCAGAATAATAGTAATTATGCTTTTCGGAATACATCTTTTTTAGCAAGTGATGGTACTTTATGGATGTCTGGACAGAATGGTTCTGGTGAACTTGGACAACCATATGCATCAAACACATACCGCCAGACTTTTGATGAAGGCGCACCTTACCAAGTTACAACCAGTACTGATTGGATACATTGTGCACCTGGTACAAACTTTGTAGCAGCAATTAAAAGAGATGGTAGTCTATGGGCATGGGGACGAAATGTATATGGTCTTGCTGGTACTGGTGCAGATACCAACAACCCTGATATTACCGATTGGGGACGGACTTTTGTGCCTCCAACGGATATTACATCAATGGTCACTTCTGGATCTATACTCAATACAAAATGGAGATATGTTTCTGTTGGATTTAATTTTGCCATGTATATAGATCAAGAAGGTTATTTGTACGGTTCAGGAAGAAATAATTATGGTCAACTTGGTAATTTTAGTACTCAAGATTCTGGTGGATATATGAAAAGAGTTTATGGTAATCCAAATATATCAGCATTTGAAGATAAATGGAGATATGTTCAATGTGGTACAAATGAATGGATTGGAATAAAGGAAGATGGTAGATTATATGGATGTGGAAATATGTTCAATAGTACTTATCCAATAGAATTAAGACAAACATGGGGTGATTTTGGGAGAAGATACATTCATTGTGATATTTCTTCTTCACATTGGGCTGCCATAAGAAATGATGGAACTCTATGGACTGGTGGTTTCTGGAGAAATGATGATTATCAAGATTCCATGTTTGGTCAACCTTTAGATTTTAATTTTATTTCTTCAGGTCTTATATTAAATAATCGAATAGGACCAGCACCTATAAATTCGGGATCTACTGCTGGAGGTATTTTACAGGTTTCAGGTGGACCTTATAGATTTGTTTCATGTGGAATATACTTTACTATACTTATAGGTGCAGATGGACGTTTGTATGGTTATGGCAACAACCAAGATCGTCAACTTGAATATACTTCTTATAGTTGGAGATTTCAGCCAACTTTATTAAACTATAATGTAGAGACACAATATTCTAATTGGAAACAAGTAAGAGCACAAGATTATGGATGTATAGGAATAAAATCTACACAATATATTTAAAATGGCAACTAATTATAATATAGGGTTTCCTTTTAATAACAAATATGGACAGATAAATCTTGTTACTGGATTTAGTACCACTAATCCATTTATGGTTACACGAATGGATGATGTATTTGTACCAAAAGAATTTTTTACTACTGGTGTTATAGAATCTTGGGGAAAAAATGATAATGGTGAACTTGGTGATGCAAATTCTCCAAATTCAAAAACATCACCAGAACCAACTTTTTACAATTTTGGTGATTTTAGAAAAGTTGATAGTGGAGATGGTTTCGCTGCTGGTTTAACGATGAGTGGTGATTTATATGTTTGGGGTGATGGGAAAGCTGGTATTTTTGGTGATGGGCAGATCAATTCATATGATTATCCGCGTCTAGTTAGTGGTCATAAATGGTATGACTTTGCATGTGGACATGAACATATGGTTGGTCTTAAACAGGATGGATCTTTATATATGTGGGGAAAGACGAGTTCTGGTGCTACTCCGATTACATATCCAACTCTTTTGCAAAGCAGTTTCTGGAATAATCTCCCAGATGAATATGTTGCTAGAAAAGTTTGGGCTGGGTGGTATAACATTTTCATCTTAGCCATAGGATCAACCCAATCTGATGAAGATAATGATGAGGAGATTGATATTGATGGTAGAGTTTATAGTTTGCATATGAATTATGGTACTACTAACCATATTATTGGTAGAGATGGTGCTGGTAGTTTCAATTCAACGTTTTTTGACATTGATGCATCTGGTTCTGGTTCCAACTATATCGCTCTAGATCGTCCCAGATATCCAAGAGATTTATCAACTGGACCTACTTCTACAGGAATTATTGCTGGGAATGGTACAATGTATTGGATGGGTGATAATAGATCGGACGACGGTCTTGGAGATGCTTTTACACCAGATCCTGTCAACAGTCCAGCAGATTTTTATCCAGCACTGAGAATAAGTACGGGTGGTTCTTCTAATACTGAGGATGATTGGAAACGTTGTTCTGCAGGACGTTATTTTCAGGGAGCAATAAAAGATAATGGAACATTATGGATGTGGGGACAAAATACATATGGTCAACTTGGTTTAGGAAATACTCTAAAATATAATAGACCTCAAAAAGTTGGTAACGAATCAAATTGGAGATATATTTCTTGTGGTGAGCACAGTACTCTAGCAATAAAAACTGATGGTACTTTATGGGCGTGGGGAAGAAATGACGGAAATTATTTGGGTATAAGTGGACAGAATCCACCAACATCTGTTGATACTCCACAACAAATAGGAACTAGAACTGATTGGGGTGCCATATCTACTCCACCAGTGGGTCAATCATATTATGCTTTATCATATGATAAGATCATATATCATTAATACATATTATATAAAGTAAAATAAAAATGGCAGAAGAAGATTTTCACATTAGAAGAGTTATTTCTAATCTTTCAGAATCATTGAAAGAGGTAGAATCGCGTGGTGATGATCCAGAACCTAGTACACCAGCAAAAATAGAGTACTTAGTTACTCAAAATCCAGACGGTAGTTGGACAAGAGAGAAAAGAGTCTACGAGATTTTTGAAACTCCTTTACAGATAAAAAATAAGGAGTTAGAAAGAAGTAAAGAATTAACTAATAATTATAGAGAAATTGCTAAAGCATACGATAAAATTATAAATGATTATAATACACAAATAAATCAGAAAAAGCAAGAAATACTGTCAATTTTTAATAATGCAGTTAGTGAAGGATGTACAATAGAAGATTATTCAACAGATTCTTCACCACTAATTATTGAAGGGGCTTCAGTTGGATTGGGATCTACAATTTATAATGACAAACTTACCATTTCCAGATATTTAAATATAGAAAATTTTGGTATAGATAATTTATTTGAATCAACATCAGAAGAATTGGAAGAAAATTTATTTGGGTATGGGTATGAAACAGAATCTCAACAAAATAGTGGATCTTCAATTGGAAATTTTACAAATTTAACATCTCCATCTGTTGGAGATTGTGTTGGATATGCAAATTCTATAATCACATTATCTTCGGAAATTCAATCTTTAAGATTACAAAGAGATACTCAAATATCAGCAGTAAATACTGTTAAAAATTCTTTGAATGAACAACAATTTGAGGAATGGACTACTAATACAATTAATGATACATCTCAAGAAATCAATGACTTAAAAACTACTATCAGTAATTTTAATAATATTACTGAAAATATTACTTTAGATAATTTATTTTTCTATGTTGACGCATCTAGAAAATACTCAATAAATGTTTCTCTAGACACTAAAACTGGAATTAATAGCATAGTTGGGGTTGAAAATTTAGGATCTGACGGAACTAATCTTATAATTTCAGATATCAATCCAACGTTTGATGACACAGAAGAAAGGGGAAGTTTATGGTTTAATCAATATAATTATAACACTAAATTTTTAGAATCTAGGAAAAATTATGTTGGCAACGATTCTAAAATTGCTATAGGTGATACTTCTTTTAGCATGGAATCTTGGATATATCTAACTGCAGATACTGGATTAACTTCAGATATTAATGGTGGAGGTGCAAGTATTGTGGGCGTTGCCTCTACTGCTGGTTATGGAATGCAAATTTACAAATCTGGTGATGATGTAAAAGTTAATTTTGGATCTAGAGGAGATGATAGTTTAGATAGCTCAAAAATTAATTTAAATACTTGGTATCATATTGTTTCCGTCAAAGAACAAGGAAAAGGATCATCAATTTACATAAATGGAAGTTTAGATACTAGTGATAGAAATGCCACTTTAAATATAATTGATACAGATGAACCTTTACGTATTGGATTTTCTTCCTCTACATATATTCAAAATGTATTTCCAGGAAAAATATCTCTCGTCAGATTGTATTCAAAGGCACTTACCAAAAATGAAGTTGAGAAGAATTTCAACGCCAACAAAGAGAAGTATGGGTACACTTGATCAACTGGCACAATTGACACTCATATCAAGATGCTCTATAATACGTGGGTAATCAAGGGAACCCCCCCATCATGAACAACACTGCTGAGTACGTTGAAGGTATTGTGATTGACATTTGCTCTCGTTCATTCCTTCTTTTGAGTGATCAGGGGGATGAAAAATTTGTTGAATGTGAAACTGTTGATCAGTTTATGAATGTTCTTGAAGTTGTTACTGCCAATCTTGATGAGGATCAAATTGAATATGCAGAGCTTGCAACTACCTGATAAATAATGCAACTATGAAATTTTTTACAGTGCAAGAATGGGAAGAAAACTTTGATGAATTATTTGAAAGAGTTGAAAATGGAGAAACGATAGGTATAGTCAATCAAAAGGGTGATAAAGCTGTGATGATGCCTGCTAATGACGATTTATTGAAGATGTACATCGAAGACAACCACGAAGCACCTTGACAAATCACGACTCTTACCTTATAATTACTACAGCGAGGACTTGAGACGTTCCAACCAAAGGTGCCCAGCGGTTCGGATATACCGAAACCCTGTAGTTGGGAAATAACTCCCTTTGGATATTCGGGGTGGTTCCCGTCTTATTCCGATGTGAAACTGTCAGTATACTGGGTGTAGCGCCCACATAGTATACGGATAAGTCCATCGTCATGGGACTATCGCATATTGGTTAATGCCCACTGCTTATAACGGTGTGAACTGGGTTCAATTCCCAGTAGTCCTATTTGCTATTCGCAAATAGCAAACGCTCCTTTAGCAATCTGGTGAATGCAGCGAACTCATAATTCGCCTAAGGTGTGTTCGATCCACACAAGGAGCATCTAAATACTAAATAATGGGTTTATCCTATGAGTTCTAGTATTAAAATATCTTCCAAGTATTGTTGGTACAATAATGGTAGTATAATTGTAAAAGTATTTTTTGTAAATGGAATTCCATTTACATTCGATGAACTCCCAGATGGTCACCTATATGATTTAGATCTGGTAGAAATTGCAAATTCAAATGAGTCTTACGAGATGGAAGACTTATATAAATCTTCATCATATTTGATAGAAGAAGAGGCACATCCAATGCTATTTCCAGTGGAATTGGACAATCCACAAGACTTACCAGATTTTGAATATATTGACTATGATGGTGTATGAAATAGGGAATAATTACTGAACTAAATAGATCATAGAAATAATTTTGATCCATATACTCCGATGCCTCTTAATAAGTTAGAGAATTTTATCAAGAATTATGAGGGTAGAATTCTATATGTAAATTCCAACGACTTAGATGCTACAGATAGCGTTACCAATCAAGGTAATTCTTTAGCAAAACCATTTAAGACTATTCAGAGAGCGTTGATAGAATCCGCGAGATTCTCCTTTGTTCCTGGCGAAAATAATGATAAGAACGATAGAACAACTATTCTGGTTTTCCCAGGAGATCATATAATTGATAATAGGCCAGGATGGGGAATACTTGATGGTGGTGTTGCCTTAGCTAATGCAAAATCACCTTCTGGTGCTGTTGTTAGCCCTGCATCAAATATATTTGATTTAAGTCTTCAAACTAATTTTGATTTAACGCAAGAAGATAATGCATTATACAAATTCAATAGTGTTAATGGTGGTGTAGTAATACCACGTGGTACTTCTATTGTTGGTTTAGATTTAAGAAAAACAAAAATTAAACCAAAATATGTACCAAATCCAACCGATGATAGTGTACCAACAGCATCAATATTCAGAGTAACTGGTAATTGTTTCTTCTGGAACTTCAGTTTCTTTGATGCTGATTCTTCAGAAGAAGTTTATACTGATAATCAAGTATTTACTGAGGTTTCAGGAAATAAAGCACTCCCAACATTTTCTCACCATAAATTAACTTGTTTTGAATACTGTGATGGTGTAAACATTCCAACTGGTTATGAGCAGACTGACTTGGATATGTATTATGCCAAGTTATCAAATGCATTCAACCAAGCATCTGATAGAGAAATTCCCGAAAGTCAAAAATTCCCATTATTACCAGAAGGATTCTCTAAAATAAGAAGTGAATGGGAAATTGTGGGTGCTTTTGCAACCGATCCTGTTCAAATAACAGATATTTTCTCTGGAGACAGAGCAACAGCAAACTCCACAGTTACTGTTACAACAAACGTTCCTCATGGATTTAGTGTCGATACTCCGATTACAATTCGAGGGGTCAATGTCTTTGATTATAACATTTCAACGGTAGTACAAACAGTACCATCACCAACTACTTTCACATATCAAATACAGGCAGTAAGAAATGATTTATCTGCAGATCCTGGTGGTGATGCTTCAGTTATAATCGATACAGATACTGTAAAAGGTTCTTCTCCATATATTTTCAACTGTTCGTTGAGATCTGTTTGGGGAATGAATGGAATGCACGCTGACGGATCTAAGGCATCTGGATTCCGCTCAATGGTTGTTGCTCAGTTTACTGCAATATCTCTCCAAAAAGATGACAGAGCTTTTGTAAAATATGATCCATTCAGTAAAACTTACTTAGGTGTACCTAGAACTGGTGAAGATGGGTACGAGAATTCAAAGGGTGCTGAATTGTCATCTGGATCAGCACAAACAGATCCGTCTAGGGTATATCACTTAGATGCAGATGCAATTTATAGGAGAGGTTGGGAAACTTCACATATAAGAATGTCTAACGATTCAATCATTCAGGTTGTGTCAGTTTTCGCAATTGGTTTCAATAAACATTTTGTTGCTGAGTCTGGTGGTGATGCTTCAATCACAAACTCCAACTCAAACTTTGGTCAAATTGCATTAAGTGCTGAAGGATTTAAGAAAGAATCCTTTAGTAAAGATAATTATGGATATATCACTTCGATTATTACACCAAAATCAATTAAACGTGTAGAACAATCAACTGACTGGTTAACAATTGATATTGATAAAACTACAAATATAGGTATTTCAAGTCACTTATATCTGTTTGGATTTACAACCTTAGATAATCCACCACCATCACTTGTTTCTGGTGCTAAGGTTGGTGCGAGAGAAGATGAAAACCTTAATTTAATTTTACCTGGTATTGCTCAAACTCTTACCAGTGGTAAAATTTTGATGACAGATAATGTTGTTACACCAACTCAATTATGGTCTGAAGGAACAACTAGTTCTGTTAAAGAATATCAAATATCTCAATATGCACAAGCACCCGATTACCAAACTATTGTAACTTCTAAAATACACAATATTCAAACTGGAGAAAAAATAGTATTTGTTAGTGATACTGGTGAACTTCCAGATAATATTGAACAGGGTGTAGTATATTATGCTATTAGAGGTGCTGGTGTTCAATCTTCACAATTAAAAGTTGCAACATCCTTAACAAATGCAATAAATGGTGTTGCGATAAAAGTAAACGGTGGAGCAAATTTAAGAGTACTGAGTAGAGTTATTGATAAAGATAGTGGGGATTTTGGTCATCCAATTCAATTTGATGAAAACAATTCAAATTGGTTTATTCATGTAGATGCAGCAAACACAATTTATACTAATGTTGTTGATGGTGGACAAGTAGCTTTTGATAATGAACCAAGAACAAATTCTACTTTTGTAAATAGAATTCCCGATCCAAGAAGTTTAGACGAGCGTCTTTATAAGGTTAGAATAGTAGTTCCAAAAGAAGCTCCGAATGCTAAATCTCCAGCAGAAGGATTTGTAATTCAAGAAACAAGCAAAACTGCTGCATTAGAAAATTCAGAATTTACATTATCAAATATTGGTCTGAATAACTTTGATTATAAGAGAAATTATCGATATATTGCAAATATAACTGAAGCAACTGATGTTGTAACTGTTACAACTGAAGTTCCTCATTCACTAAAACTTGGTGATAGAGTCCTTATTAAAAAAGTAAAATCGACAGAAAATACTACTGGATTAGACAATAAAGGATACAATGGTGATTTTATTGTTACAGGAATAACTAATCACAAACAATTTACATATTCAACTACAGATATTAATGGTATAGAGCATAATGTTGGTGTATTTACACAACCAACTGTACGTGATAATAATCTACCTTTCTATGAAAGAAATGATTTACAATCAAACCTCTATATTTATAGAGTTGAAACTATCACTCCATATAGCTTTAATGCTCAAGATGGTGTTTATCATGCTTATGTATTAAAAGCAGATAGAGCTATTCCAAACCATTTTACAGACTATAAGTATAGTCAAAATGTTGTGGACTTATATCCACAACAAGATAGAGATAATATCGATGAAAATCCATCGGCAGCATTCTCGTATGCAAAGAATTCTCCACTTGGTGATGTTGTAACTAATGATCTTAAAAAGAGTATCACAAGAGAAGCATTAGACACTTTAATTAAAGATCTTGGTGGTGCTTTAACTATTGATAGTGTAGGAACATTTGATTCTGCTCAAGGAACTATTGAAATAACATTTGATAGAGAACATGGATTTAATGGTATTAATGGATATACCACAATAACTGGCAATACAGGAAACTCTTTTGCTGAAGGTACATCATATAATGTACGTCTATTAAATCAAAATGCACTTTGGAATGGTGCAACAGCAACTGTTACAGTTAATCAGGGACAAGGTAATATTTCATCCCTTGAAATTTCTGATCATGGATGTGGGTATACAAATAATCAAATTCTTTCCGTAGAAGGATTTAGCCCAGTAACAATAACTGTTACAGATTCATGCATTTCAAAATCCGAAAATGACATATTAGAAATTAGTGGTATAGGAACAGCCTCTGACAATTTATTAAGAATTGCAAGTGTTACTGATACAACAACTGTTGCTGTAGCTAGAACTTCTGGGGATCCAATTATTGTCACTGGACAATATGCAACACAAGTTGGTCCATCTACAATTACTAAAGAAGTTCAATTTGATAGCAGCGTTGGTATAACAACATTTATATTTGAACATGGACATATGATGTCCGTTGGAAATAAATTTAAAATTGTAAATGATGATATTGCAGATTCTTATAATGTTGGAGATTTCTTTGTAAAAGAAGTAGTTGGCGTTCATACATTCACAGCAACTACAACTAACTCTATTGGTACAGGAAATACCCATAGAATTATGAGATATGCATTTAATGCAAATGATGCATTATCAAATGCTTCTAATGAAAATATAGGATCTAGAGGACACCACATCTATGATGGTGATTATGCAATCTTAAAGGAAGATGTTAGTGCTATTGATTCGTCTGGAACTGCAACTTTTGCAATTGAAACTGCCAATGCTGGTATTGGAACAGTAACTAGATTTGATTTGGGTAGTTATATCTTAATTAATAGTGAAATAATGAGAATATCCAGTGATTCTCTTTCTGGATCTGGAAATGACAAAGTTACTGCAATTAGAGGATATTTTGGTACAACTAAAGATAATCACAAAGAAGGTGCTTTGATTAAAAAGATCAAAGTAATGCCTATTGAATTAAGAAGACCTTCTATTCTTAGAGCATCTGGACATACATTTGAATATCTTGGTTTTGGACCTGGTAACTATTCAACAGGATTACCACAGATTCAAGTAAAAACACTCACAGATCGTGAAGATTACTTAGCACAATCCCAAGAAAGATCTGGTGGTTCTGCTCTTTATACTGGAATGAACAGTGATGGTGACTTTTTCATCGGTAATACCAAACTTAATGCACAATCTGGTGAGGAAGAAAGTTTTGATATACCAGTTGCGACAGTAACAGGTCAAGATCCATCGAGATTGAGCGTTCTCTACGATGAAGCAATTATCAGAGAGCGTATTGTTGTTGAAGGTGGTAAATCTAAACAAATCTTATCACAGTTTGATGGACCAGTCAACTTTAGTGAGAATGTAATTTATAATAGTGAACAAGTAAAGGTAAATGCTTTATTAGTTACTTCTGGATTAGTTAGATTTAATAATATAACTGAATCGGAAAGCAATAGTACTGGTTCCGTTGTAATGAGAGGTGGTCTTGGAGTTCTTAAGAACTTAAATGTTGGTGGCAATTTAGTTGTTACTGGAATTACAACGTTTGACGGTGATGTTACATTCAATAAGGGATTAATCCCAGAAAGTATTGAAAGTGCATATATTGGAACTGAAGGAAGGCCGTGGTCACAAGCATGGATTGGTGGTATTGGTATTGCTACAGAAGGTGTACCAGGGGGAACTGAACCAGAAGATAGACTTATTAATGGATGGACTGGTGATCTTTTACTCACATCATCTGCTGGTATTGTTTCCGTAACTGATGATTTAACTGTTGGAAACTACTTATTAGTAAAAGAAAATTCTGGATTTACTGGAGTTGCTACTTTCGGATCAGATTTATTACCAGCAATAGCAGCACCAAATACCGCTGATGGTAGAGAAGATGATGATGTTGGTGTAGGTATAGGAAGCACAGGAATTGCATTTAGAGATGCACACATTGGCGCAGTTCAAGTAGGTTATAGTAGTGTTAATACTATTGATACTTCTGCAAGTGATTTGATTTTAGATTCTTCCACCGATGAAGTTTATGTTGATAGTAATTTAACTGTTAACAAAGTTCTTACCGTTATTGAAGGATCAACTTTCACTCAGGAAGCAATTTTTGACCAAAATATTCTACCAAGAAATGATGATCCTGCACTAAATTCTTCAGTAGGTTCTAATCAAAAGAGATGGTCTGCTGCATATATTGATGCAGTAGAAATTGGAGTAGGAAAAACAAATCAAATCTATGGTGGTCATAATTCAGATCTCATCTTAGATTCGGATACAAATAAAGTACATGTTGAGTCCAGACTGTTTGTTGATAATGATTCCGAATTCTCTGGTATTGTAACTGTTAAGAAGTCAATTCAACCAAATAGTTCGGCGGGTGAGGGTGCTTGTGGTATTGGATCAACTGATAGGAGATTTACTGAAGCATTTATTGATGATATCCAAATTGGATGGAATGGAACAGCAGAAATAGATACTAGAACTGGTAATCTTACGTTAGATTCTGAAGGTGGAACTGTTGAAGTTGATGATCATTTAGATGTTAATGAAACTCTTAATGTTGATGGACAATCCGAATTTACTGGTATAGTAACATTCAAAGCTGGTATTTTACCAGATGTTGAAGATGGTGCTTATATTGGAAGTGCCGATAAGCCATTTGAAAAAGCATGGATAGGTGAAATTGGAATTGGAACAACGGCCGTTGGTGAAAGTAACATTACTGGAAATAGTATTGTTTCTAGAGATGGTTTCCTGTACTTAGATTCTGAAGGTGGAAGAGTTGTAGTTGAAGATACATTAGATGTTTCTGAAAGATTGCTTCTTTCGGGAACATCAGACATGACTGGTATTGTAACTATCAGAGCTGGTCTTGTTCCACATTCAAACAAGAGTTGTGGTCTTGCAACGGTTGGAAAAGCATTCAGTCATGCACATATTGGTGATTTAGAAATAGCTTTAGGTACAACAAATGGTGTTACTGAACAAACAATAACCACAAGAACTGGTTCTTTATACCTTTCAGCAAATGCAGCAACAGATGATGTTGTTTCTGAAAGAGATTTCACCGTACAGAAAAAATTAAAAGTAGATGAAACTTCTGTTCTCACAGGAATAGTTAGTGTTACTAATGGTATTTGGCCAACTACAACACTTACAGGAACTCTTGGAACAGATGTTAAACCATTTAAATCTGCATTTATTGGTCAAATCTCTATTGGAGCAACTGATACTGGAATAGATGGTGGTGATGGTGCTAATGTAATTACAACAGAAGAAGCAAATACGAGATTATTCTTGGACTCTACTGCTGGAACAGTCCAAATAAGGGATAATCTTGAAGTTGATGGAACATCAAAATTTGATCAACAAGTAGACTTTAGAGCTAATGCTATTGTTCATACACAAATTCTACCCGATGCAGATAAAGGTGCTTCACTTGGTGCAGCAGATAAAGCATTTAGTCAAGGACACTTTGGCAATATTAGTATTGCTGGTGGTGTAGATACTCAAAATGATGATGATAACTTAATCTATGCTACAGATAATGAGTTAAAACTTGATGCTGCTAATGGAAAAGTTGATATTTTAAATGATCTTGAAGTTAGTAGAAATGCTGATTTTGTAAATGAATCTGGATTTACAACATTCAGAGGATCAGTTTATTTTAGAAATGCAATTCTCCCACTTGCTAATGAAGGTAGTGGACTTGGTAATGAAGATCTAGCTTTTAATGATGCATACATTGATGAAATTATCATTGATGAAAATAAAATTAGATCGAGAGTGGATGGAGAAGGTATTGGTCAAAATTTAAGACTGGAACCATCTAGTGGTATTGTTGATATTCAATATGATGCTACACTTGGTAGAGATCTTAGTGTAACAGGAATTACTACATTAACTGGTGATGTTAACTTTGATGGTAACTTGATACCAGTAACTGATAGTTCAATAATAGGAACTGCAAATACTGCATTTGGAGCAGCATATATTGATGATATAGTATTGGATGGACATAAACTTTCCGTTGCTACTGCTGATACAAATCTTGAACTTCAAGCAGGAAGTGGAACAGGTGTAATTGATTTCAAATCAGAAGTTGAACTTAGTAGTGCAAAACTGACAGGTAATATAACATTAGAGAATTCTACTCTATATGTTAACAATGCCTCAGAACAAGCACAAATTACACTTTCTCCAACTGCTGTAGATATTAAGCAAGATGTAACTATATCAGATACTTTATCTGTAGAAAAAGTAACCATTACTGGATTGGATGGTACTAATGTTAGAACTGCTGCATTCTTACAAGTTGGAGCATCAAATGCTACACTTGCAAGTAGCAGTAAAACAACTGGAGCTTTAGTAGTTTATGGTGGAGCAGGTATTAATGGAACAGTATATGCATCCAATATTAATGCTTCAACTTCACAATCAACTCTTCATTCATTATCAGTTACCAATAGTGGTTCATACGATGGTAATTTGACTGTTAATGGCACATTAGTTGCAAATGGAGGTATTACTGGTACTGTTCAATTTGCTAATAGAGCAACTAATGTTGCGGGTGGAGCAGCAGGAAGAATACTTTATCAATCAGGATCGAATGTAACAACTAATAGTGCCAGTTTAGTATTCTATACCAGTGGATCAACAAAAGAATTACGTGTTGGTGGTGATATTGTTGCATTCTATAGTTCAGATGAAAGATTCAAGGATAATATCAAGAAAATTGATAATCCTTTAGAGAAAGTTCTTTCTATTGGTGGATACACATTTGATTGGAATGAAAAATCTGGTAAAAAAGATTATGGTTCAGAAACAGGTGTTATTGCACAAGAAATTGAAAAACTTGGATTACCTGGAGTAGTTGAAACCAGAGAAGATGGTCATCTTGCAGTTCGTTATGACAAACTTGTTCCACTGTTAATTGAGTCAATTAAAGAACTCAACAATAAAGTTGAGGAATTACAAAATCGATTCGATAAATAACTAAAACGGATTAGCAGCTAAATCTAGAAATGCCAAATTATAATAAGTCATTTAACTTTAGAAATGGCGTCCAGGTTGATGAAGATAACTTTTTCGTTAATTCAACGGGAAATATTGGAATAGGGACCACTATTCCAAGATCAACACTGGACTTGCGTGGTGATTTAACAGTAAGTGGTTTTACAACATCAGCAACCTCTTATAGCGGAATTGGATCATTTGGAACTTTATTTTTAGGTAGTGACATTCAACTGGATTCCGAATCTGGTATTATCACTGCTGCTAGTTTCTATGGAGATGGATCTACTTTAGATAACTTACCAGGATCTAAATGGATATCAGTAGATCCTCAAAATGCTAGTGATGCCATTTATTCAACAGCTGCGGGAGATGGTGTTGTTGGTGTGGCAACAACAAATCCATCACCAACTAAAAGATATGCATTTCAGGTTGGTGAAGAACCAGAAGATGCTGATCCAAATATAATATTATCTGGTGGTGTTGGAATTACTTCCAATGGATATATTAATGCAACTGGTATTATAACAGCAACTGAAGGATTTAGTGGACCAGGGGGACAAATTACTGGTATTAATGCTAGTAATGTTGCGTCTGGAACACTGAATACTGCAGTTTTACCAACTCAAATCAATATAGTCGGTGTAGCAACTATTAGTGATGTTGTTGTTGGTAATGGAGCAACAGTTGCTGGTGTATCTACATTTACAGATCAAGGATTAACTGCAAAGAATGTAACCGCTGCCGCATTTACTGGAGGAACAATATATTCAGATTCGGTAGTAACAATTGATCAGACAACTGGATATATTAATTTTACAAATGGTGGTGGTATTAGAGTTTCTGATCAAGTTGGTGCTGGTGGCAGCTTCTTAGTTGCAGATTCAACTGGTGGACTTGTTTGGGCTAGTGATTTAACTCTTGGTGGTATTGCAACAGTAGGATTTTTAACAGCTAGACAAATATTTTCAAGAGGAATTACTACTACGAGTACTCTTGATGTTACAACTAGTGCAGATATTGCAACTCTGAATGTAGGAAAGATAGTTTCTAACATACCAGCACAAACAAATGAAATTACTAGAATTACTTCTGGTATAATTACTACAACTGATTTTAATGCAACTACTTCCGATATTGGTGTAGGAGAAGGAACATCTCTTGATTTAGAAAGATTGGATGTTAGTGGCATTGGAACTGTTGCAAATTTACATGCAGGTAATATTAGAATTAATGTAGAAACTGATAAAATAACTTCAGAATCAACATCTCTTCAAATTGGAGGAGAAGATGATACTGTAACTGTTGGTAATGATCTCGTAGTTAGTGGTACATCTAAATTTACAGGTATTGCAACATTTGGGGCAGGCATAGCAGCAAATACAAACAATACTGGTAGTATTGGTGCAGAAGGAAAGTCATTTGGAGAAGCATTTATAGGATCTATTGGTATTGCCACAGATAATGATACCAAAATTGATACTTTAACTGGAGACTTAAATCTTGACGCAGATAGTGGAAAAGTAAATGTTAAGGTTTCTTTAGAGGTTGATAAGTCTCTTATTGTAGAGGAAACATCAAGATTTACTGGAATATCTTCTTATGAAGCAGATTTAATTCCTTTCAGTAATCAAGGTGCTTCTTTAGGATCTTCTACCAATAAGTTTGGTGCAGCACATATTGATAATATTACAATAGGTGAAACAGATGCTCAAGAGATAAAAACTTCTACTGGAGATTTAAAACTATCTACAGCAAATGCAGGTAAAGTATCAATTAGTACAAATACTACAATTGATTATCAATTAACCACCAAAAATTTAACTGTTAGTGCAGCTTCTAGTATTGGTGGTGATATTGTTCCAATTGAAGGAACAGATCCTGCACCAAATTTGGGTGCGAGTGGAAGAATTTTTGGTTCTGCATATATTGGTAATACTAAAATTGGTGCATCAGATCAGAACACAATAGATACGTCTTCTGGAGCTTTAAATTTAGATGCTAATAGTAATTTGGTTCATGTAAAATCTAACTTGGAAGTTGATAATCACTTACAAGTTGATCAGGGTGCTACTTTATCTGGAATTTCAACAATTGTTACTGGATTAAAGGCAGATAGTGATAAAGGTGCATATATTGGCGCATCAGATAAAGCTTTTAGTGCAGCATATATTAATGAATTAACAATTGGTGTTTCTGGAAATACTGGTTTAGTTAGTACGAGAACTGGTGATTTAACATTAGATTCATTTAGTGGAACGACTGATATTAAAGGAGACGTAACTGTAGCTGGAGAACTTACCGTTAGTGGACTATCAACATCAAGTGTTAACGGTGATCTTGAAGTAAATGGGGATGTTTTTCCAAAACTTAATACAGATGTTAGTATTGGAAAAACAACAAAGAGATATGCAGCAGCATATATTGATGATATCCAAATTGGACACAGTGGTCAAGGAACAATTGATACAAGAACTGGCAATCTTACGTTAGATGCTCAGGGTGGTACCGTAGATTTAAATGCCAATTTAGATGTACAGGATCGTCTTATTGTTGGTGGATCTGCTGATATATCAGGTATTACAACTTTTAGGTCAAAAATTCTTCCCAACACAGATGCTTCGAGTGATACAACACTTGGAGCATCAGATAAAGCGATTGGAAAGGCATATGTTGGTGATGTACAAATTGCAGATAATACTGCAAATGTTATTAATACGAGATCTGGTAATTTAGTTTTAGATTCTACTGGTGGTACTGTTAATATACAAGATCAATTAGATGTAGATGAACATGCAACATTTGATAAAGGAATAACAGTTACTGGAGTTTCTACATATACGGGTAATTTATTAGCATCCACAGATGAAGGTGCTAATATTGGTTCTCCAACAAAAAGATTTAATGAGGGATATTTCTCTAATCTAACTCTTGGTGTTGATGGTGAACATATACTTGGATCTACAGTAGTTAATCTTGGAATAGGAACTGTTGGAAATATGGTTTCTGTTGGTGGAACATTAACAGTAACTGGAAAATTAACTGCAAATGTAGAAAGTAATTTAGGTGGTAAAACTGAATTTGGCACTGGTTTAGTTCCAACTTCTGATGTTGGAAGTTATATTGGAACTACTGGAAAGAGATTCTCCGAAGCTCACATTGGAAATATAAAAATTGCTCAAACAGATGACCAAACAATTTCAACTAAATCTGGTGAATTAAAACTCACATCAACAGGTGTTGCTGCAACAACTAGAGTTCTTAATAATTTAACTGTTGATAAAACTTTAACTGTTACTGAATTATCAAAATTTAGTGGAATTGGATCATTTGTTGATGGATTAATACCAACAGCATCAAAGGGAGCTTACTTAGGATTAACTGGTTTTGAGTGGTCGGAAGCTCATGTGGATGATATTACACTTGGTGTTGATTCACCAACAACAATTAATACTATACAATCAGATTTAGTTTTAGATGCAAATACTAATCTTGTTGTAGTAAATGCTAAACTTTCAGTTGGATCTGGATTAACAGTCAGTGGTGATATTGATGCTGGTCCACTTTATGTAGATGATACTAATAATCGAATTGGTGTTGGAACAACAGCACCAACAGTAGATTTAGAAGTTTTTGCAGATGGAAATGATTCCACTTTACGAATCAATTCTTTAGACGATAGTTCATCTCCGATTTTGAGTTTAAAATCTGGATCTAAAGAAGCAGTATTGAAAATGAATGATGATGGTAATAGTGAATTACTGATATCAAATACAACTACTGGTCCAATCATAATAAATCTTGAGGATAATACAATTAATGGTATCAATACTGGTAATTTTGTATTGAGACATAAAACAGATGATTTGCTGACTGTAACATATGAGGGATCGGTTGGTATTGGAAGTGATATACCTAAAGAAACATTTGATGTTGTTGGTACATCAACTGTTTCTGGTAATTCTTTCGTTGGTGGTAATTTAGAAGTTGATGGTGATATTAGTTTTAATGGTACACTTAACTATACTGTCCCAGATGGTGAAAACTTAAGTCTTGGTATTGTAACAACAGGCAGACTTAGAGTTGGTTCATCAGGTACGTTTACCGCAGAATCTGCAGCATATTTTGAAGATGATATTTTCTTACATGAAAATGCATCTATAAGGTCACGTGTAACTGGTGCTGCCGTTTCTATCAGTCAATTAAGAGTTTTAAATGACTCGGAATTCACTGGTGTATCTACATTTAGTGCTGAAATAAATGTATTTAATAACTCATCTATTATATTATACAATGATGCAACAGTTGCAGCTGCTACAACCTTTGTATCAATAGAACCAAATAGAATTGGTGTTGAAGAACTAGTTGCAACTGAAGTAGATTCTACATTAGTTACTGCTGATAGTATTCAGGTTGGAATCACAACTATTTCCGAATATGTTGATTTAAATGGTGATCTTGAAGTAAGTGGTATTGTTACCACTACAGGTACTAGAGTTTCTTTGGGTGGAACAATATATGGACCTGATGGTGAATTGTTTATTGGTGGTTCAAACACTGTTCAACCATTTGTTGGAATTGGAACCACTACAAAAATCAATGCAGTAAATTTATATAATGATAAACTTTCACTCTTAGGAAATTTAATCGTTGGTGTAGGAACAACAGCTGTTGATGCTAATAGTGAAACATATAGTGCTCCTCTTGGATCTCCTGTAGATGTTTTAGGTGGTGGATTTAGTATTCTTGATAAAAATATCTATACTCAGAATTCAAATATTTTCCTTGATATTGGAACAAAAATAGAATTTAGAAACAACACAAATCATAATGTGAGATCTATACTTGATAGGTATGGACATGTGATGCTTGGTATTGGAACAAATAATCCAGCTGGTGCTGTTGATTTTAGATTTGCTGGACATGGTGTTAACGATAGTGCTGTTGGTGCTTATGCTAATGAAGTCAGATATATGTTACCACCACAAGTTGATGATGATACAGCAAGAGCAGGATTATCTACTGTTGCTGGAGCGATGATATTTAATGTTGGTGCTGGTAAACATCAAGCATACGACGGATCTACATGGCATGATCTTTATTGATAAAGGGGCTTGACAAGGTGCTCTACCGTTGCTAGAGTGCCTTTGTTAAGGTTAAAGAGAAAGCTTTAGCTTTAATTAAATTCTTAAAGGGAGACCGTTTGGTTTCCCTTTTCTGCTATGATAACCCTATTCTGAGTTCCTAGAAGACTCCCAATGGCAACGAACATTTATTTTATTGGTCAAAAAGATAAACCTAACTGGTTTGGTGTTGGTGAGACTAAAGGTCCTCTGATGATTGAGGAGTATGGTATTCCTCGTCGTGGTTCTGATTACAACAAGTCAAGAGATGCTTGTGTTGTCTATACTGAAATATCTTTTTGGAAAAACGTTTCAACTCGTAATGATATTGATGTAAAGCATGACAAAATAATTCATGATTGGTTGGAAACTATTCCTGGTATTACCAAAGTAGGCACAGAATCATTTATAATTAACGCATATGGTTTGGGTATTGGTCTGACCCATGAAAAGATTGCTTATATGATTGAGCAGGAGTTTTTCCCCAAAACACCTAAGACCAAGAAAGATCTGACTCTCAAAAAGCATCAGCAAGAGTTTGTCAATAAAATCCTCTCTACTTGGGAAGAGTGGAAAGAGTTTCTGCTGTTTGCTAAGTGCCGTGCTGGTAAATCCATTATGGTTCTGTCAGCAATCGCACGAAAAGGTGTCAAGGTAAGTCTGATTGTTTCTCGCTACACTTCTCCCATCCAATCTTGGAAGGAAGATAGTAAAAACTTTTCAGAGTACAACGATCTCGTATTCATCAACCTTGCAGATAAAGACTATCTGGATCAGATTGAATATTGGTACAATACTGACAAACAACTTGTCCTGTGGACCACGGTTCAGGGTAACAATCGCTGGAACAAGATTCCATGTGATGTAGATCTGATCGTCTATGATGAGGCACACCAAGGTTACAATTCAACTCAATTTAAGAAACTCCGTAAGAAGTTTGATTGTCAGGTTCTGTATGTAACTGGCACTGCTTTTGATATAGTTTGGGACTTTTCAGAGTCCAATTCTTTCAAGTACTCTTACTTTGAAGAGCAACTGGATAAGAAACTGGGTTTGAACAATGCCCCTTCCATGAGAGTTATTCTTGCAAAGTACGATACTGATGCATACAAGAAACTGTATGGAGATGATCCAGATGCAATGAAGAACCTCTTCTGTATGAATGAAGATGGGTCTGATTTCGTGCAACCTTCTTTGGTTCAAGATTTTTATGCAACTTATTTTGCAGATCAGAAACATTTGAAACCGAATGATCGTCTTCTTAATGGTAAGTTCCACATCTATATGACACTTCCTTCGGTAGCAGCATGTCATTCTTCGGTTAAGTATTTGGAGAAGACTAAGTTTGCCCCTCTGGTTGTAACTGGAGATACGAAAGAAGATTCTGACACAATTAGAAAGCACGTTGTAGAAAACGAATACACCATTATTCTGACTGTTTCTGCTAATGTTCTTGGTGTTACTATTCCTGAAATTGATACTGTTATCAATGCTAGCGAAGGTGAATCCATCAACTTTTGGACTCAATTTGCTTTCCGTGGTGGATCATCTGATCGTGATTGGGATGTAATCGATTTCTGCCCTCAGCGATGCCTTAAAACCCTTCGTGAGATTTTTATTGCTGCGTGTGAAAACAATCCAATGATTGCAGAGTACATTATGCTCGATTTCATTCCTATCATTGAGTGGTCGAATGGTTTTGAGACTATGACTCAAGATCAGGTCGCTTCTATTCTTGCTTCCGATGTCACTAACACCATCTCTCTGATTTCTAACATCGTGAACAGCATGGATATGGGCAAACTTGCAAATTGCCAATTCAATTTGTCTCTCCTTTCTAAGGAAAAGAACAATGGTAGTAAGCGAGAGGTGAATGACAATGGTGCTAACGGTAAAGGAAATATCCAACGTGACGATGAATGTTCCGAAAAGCAAGATAACTCAATTATTCTTACTAAAAAGGAAACCATTCGTGCAATCTTGGGGAGAGTTCCTCTTGCAATCTATCACTGCATTAAGAGTGGTGTTGTTCCAAACAGCATTCACAGTCTGATCAACTCAGATCACTACATTTATAATACTCTTGATACAGAAAAAATCATTGAGCAACTGATTTTCGAAGAAGTTATTGATGCAAAGTCATTCTCTTTTCGAATTAATCAAGTAGTCATTGATATTCAACACTCTATCAATATTGATGAGTGTAAGACACTTGAGAAACTGTCCTGCTCTCGTCAGAATCAGCAGTCGATGCCTGTAGAATTGGTAGAATCTCTGTTGGATATCTCCCTGTGAATCCTCTTCTTATTGTAGGTGATCCTTCTGGTTTACACTCCCTTACTGCTATGAAGAGGGGGTGGAAACCAGAAAATATTTGGGTTTGGGAGAATGATCCAACACATTTTTACACAATTAAACAACAACATGCTAAAATAAATCTAGTAGAGGATTTTGGGGAGTTAAAGTATATGAATAAGAGATTTATTTCCATTGGCAATCCCCCATTTTCAGACCGATCAAAAACAAATAGTTCGAAATCTCCCGATCTAGACTCTTTGTTTGTATTGGAATGTATGGAAATAAGTTGTTATATCAAAATGATCATTAGATCAAAGCATTTTACAAATCCAAAATCTAACTTTAGAAAAAAATTATTTTCTAGTGGGCATGTAAAATCAATTATTAGAGTTGATGATAGTGCATTTCCAATTCAAAATACAGAAACTTGTATCTTAGAATGGGATGAAACCTATACTGGACCCACAAAAATTAAATATAAAAACGGTGAAATTTTTGAAAAATATCTTGATAAAGATACTGTTATCAAACTAGATAATCCAGATTTTGTTGCAGAGGTTGAAAACAATCTTGCACACAGGTGGGTTAGGGGAAAATTGAATAGAAATAAAATTGTTCCTGGAAATTCTCCTATGGTAGAGGTTTGTGGTACAGGAGAAACACCAGTAATTCAAAATATTGAACCTGGATTGGAAGAAACCGCTAGAAATGTTCATGGTGTAGTGATCAACGTTGCTGCTGACTGGGGATCTTTAGGTAAAGTTATGATAAAACCATATGAAGCATCTATCAGTAGCAGTGTAATGTGCCTCAAAACAGATTCTGAGGAAGAATCTATTCAACTCCGCGATTACTTACTTTCTGATAAAATATCAGAAATTGTGAAATTGAATATGCCATCGTTTCACCCGACCAAAGACCTTTTTAAGAAAATTAAAGACCCTTTTAAATGAATCTTCTCCTTATTGTTGGTGATCCTTCTGGTTTGCACTCTCTTTCTGCATTGAAAGATGGATGGAAACCTGAAAATATTTGGGTTTGGGAAGACAATCCTGCACACATCTATGCAATTCGACAACAACATGCTAAAATAAATGTAACGGAAGATCTAGATCATCTTATTCAACAAAAAATGCGTTTTACATTAGCAATCGGCAATCCTCCATATGGGGTTGGTGCAAATCTAGCAATCAAGTTTCTGAATAAAACTTCAGAACTTACTGATGATATTCGATTTGTGCTGCCAACTTCTGTTCGTAAACCATCTTCTCTGAATAAGATATCTTTTAATCTACATTGTGTTGTGGATCAAGATCTCGATGCTTCTACTTTTCCTGGTGGTATTAGTGCAGTAAAACAACACTGGGTTGTAAAGGAAGAAAAGCGTGAAAAGATTTTCATGCACAAATCACACCCAGATTTTGAATTTCTTTCATATGAAAAGCGATTCGATGCTGATGTTTTCATTGGTGAATATGGATGTGGACCTAGTGGGCGAGTAAAAACTGAAAATTTCACTCACTATGCGAAAGGGCATCATTTTATTAAGGTTCATAATCAGAAGGTGATTGAAAACTTTCTAGAATTTGCTCCTAGATTTAGAGAAGTTGCAAATCAATGTAATGGAAGATATCATTTTGGTAAGAATGATCTTATTTCAACGTACATAGAGTGTTTAGAGGAAAAGAATGAGCAAAAATAAACATAATCAAGATGTTGGATCTACAATCGAAAGATCTGATGAACGTATTGCAGAAACTCAAGAGGTATTCACTCCAGCAGAACTATGCGAATCTATGGTTTCTGAGATTGAAGAAGAGTTATTGAAAGATCCTTCCTCTACTTTTCTTGATAACTCTGCTGGTTGTGGTAATTTTATTGTTGCTCTAATCAATAAACTCTCAGAATATCACGATCGCCATTATGTAATTGATAATATGGTTTATGCTGTTGAGTTGATGGAAGACAATCATAAAGAAATGTGTGAGAGAGTTGGTGTTCCTATTGACCATCCACATTATGTGTGCCATGATGCTCTCACCTATGATTATGGGTTTGGTGAACCAGTTGCATTGGAAGATCAATTAGGAATAATTCCTCAAGCAAAGGGAGAAAAACCAAAACCTCCTAGTAAAGATCCTAGTGAGGCACGACTGCCTTTGTAAAACCAGTTTATAGACCGTTCACTGGGTTTCCTGGTGGGCGGTTTTCTGCTATAATATATCCATACTGAACAGGACACACACTTGACCATCACACTTCGACCACACCAGCATGAAGCAGTTAATGCGATGTGGCAGAACAACAAAGGTCAGGTGATCATTCCTACGGGTGGTGGCAAGACTATTTGCATGATCGATGATGCCATTACTAATATGGAAGTCAGGCATCATGGGCAAACTTTTGTTGTTGTTGCTCCTCGGATTCTTCTTGCAGAACAACTCTGTAAAGAGTTTCTTGAGATGGTTTCACCCGCCCACAATGCCCATGTGATGCACGTTCACAGTGGTGATGTTGAGTTTTTCCACACCACCAAACCCGAGAAGATTCATCTTTTTGCAAACACTGCACGAACTGCTGGTGAGAATGTAATCATCTTCACTACATATCACTCCCTTCATAAAGTTCAGGAGGCAGACATTGAAGTCAATACGATTTACTTTGATGAAGCGCATAATTCTGTGCAGAGAAACTTTTTCCCTGCTACGGAACACTTTGCTTCTGAGTCTGATCGGTGTTATTTCTTCACTGCTACTCCTAAGCATTCTGTTACTGTTTTCAAACCAGGGATGAATGATGTTGAGATTTATGGGCAGGTTATTTGCAATGTTCCTGCACCTAAATTGGTTGAAGAGGGTTACATTCTTCCTCCGAAAGTTGTGGTTCAAGAACTTCCTCAGGGTGATCTGAAGCAATCTGATGACAAGAATCTGCTGGATACTATTGATGCAAATTCTCTGAACAAGATTTTGATTGCTGCACGTTCTACCAAGCAAATTGTTCGCCTTATCCAAGAGACTACCTTCTGCTCCGAACTTGCTGGGCGTGGTTATTCTTGGATGGTGATTACTTCCAAGACTGGTGCAATCATTGACGGTAAGAAAGTTACTCGTGAAGAGTTTTTCAAAACTTTGAACACTTGGGGAAAAGATTCTGAGAAAAAGTTTGTTGTGATTCACCACTCTATCCTTTCTGAGGGTATGAACGTCAAGGGATTGGAAGCGGTGCTGTTCATGCGGAACATGGACTACATCGGAATCTCCCAATCAATCGGGCGTGTGATCCGCCTAGGAGGCGCTGAGAAGACGTTTGGATTGGTTTGTGTGCCTGTGTTTGATAAGGTTGGTATCAGCACTGCTAGGAGCGTTCAGGCGGTTGTGGATACCGTGTTCCAGCAGGGAGAGCCAGCGATTTCCGTTGTGCGGCGCTGATACTGTCCACCAGGAGCAGAATCTCTGCTCCTCTCTGCTATAATACTAAAGTAATCAAAAGTTAATCATGAACTTCATTGTTGAGTTGTACGTTGCTGGACGTGTGTTTAAGGAAGAAGTGTATGCAGCAAATGCACAAGATGCTCGTCAAACTGCAATTGCTCGTAATCCTACGGCAAAAGTTATTGGAGTTAATGTTAAATTCTGATTTTAATGAGTAATAAATTTTTAAAGCCTTTTATTCCAAATCCCAAAATTCTTGATCCAAAAGTGGGAGATCCTCTTGGTTATGTAACAAATGATGGACTTTGGGCATCAATTCCTTATGGAAAAAAGTATATGGTTATACATAATGGAAACCAGGACCGTATTTTTAACACTTATAAACAATCTGTCGACTATATCAAAAAATCCATTAAGATGTCTAAAAAGAAAGGTCCAATAGACAATTTTTTCTAAAATGATAAATGTTTCACCCCCCTTTGCAATTTGGTTTGTTCTTTTTGCTCTTGTTGGATATTTTATTGTAACAGATCCATCTGTAGCTAAAGCATTCTATTATGTACTTGAATTGCTACAAGCAAAATACAGAAAAACTATGTGGTGGTTGATTCATAATCCCAGCAATCCTATTGTTAAATGGATGATATATCGTAAAAATTTGAAACTTGCAAAAGAATTACGTGCAAAGATTGATAAGAAATTAGCGGAAAATGAAATTCGGTAAAAAATTGATATTTGATAATAATTTTATCGTTTCTCAAGGTAATATTTTAACAAAAGATCAATGTAATGATATTATTGAATATTTTGAGAAAAAATATCCTTTACAGATAGATTCAAATTATGAATATTGTGATTTGAATCTGATAGATGAATATTCAAAATATATTGTGTTTGGAAAATATCATTTGAGTGATATTAATATTGAACCAGAAATTAGATCTATAATTAATTCTTTAAATGTAACAGAAAAAAAATATTTTGATACCTTTCCAGATATTTCTTCTTTATTTGAGGGATATGGTGGAGAACTAAGATTATTTTCATTTCGGTTTAAAAAATTTAAACCTGGAAATTCCTTTAACGCATGGCATTCCGAGTATAATTTGAGTAGAAAGAATATTATTTTATCTTCTATCATTTATCTATCAGATAATATGTCTTCCACTGAGTTCTATAGATATGGTAATATTAAATCTGATTGTGGAACTGTTGCAATGTTTCCATCATTTTTTACACATGTCCATAGAGGAAATTCTTGTAAACTGGAACGAACTAGATACATAATTAGTGCATATTATTATCTTGTATGAAAGAAATAAAATTAGATCGTGATGTAAAAAAGGAAGAGAATTTTACTTTAGTTGACGGTTCATTTTCTTTCGATCATATTTTTTCTATACCAATTCTTACAATAAAAGTTAAAGATTGGGATAAGAAGGGTAAATATTTAATGAAATATTACCTAAAACAATCTGAATCTAATAAGATGTATGAAAGGGGTGGTGAGTTATTAACTTCATACCGCCATAACTTTGATATGAAAGATCATGAACAATTAGATGCTTGGATGGAGGAGCAGGATAAATTCTGTCAAAATATAGAGAATATATTTGAAGAAGAGTTATCTTTAATATACGATAAGATGATAAAACCATATGACCATCTTTCATTGAGAAAATTGAGAATTGATTCATCTTGGTTTCAAAATCAAAATAATGGAACTTCACATAGTATTCATACGCATGGATCTAATGGATTAAGTGCAGTTTGTTATGTCAAATATGATGAAAAATATCATACTCCAACAGTGTTTATTTCTCCACATTTTAATAGTGTTAAAAATATAAACATGGAGTGGTCACCCGAAAGATGTACTGAAGGTACATTGGTTGTTTTTCCTTCTAATATTTTACATTACACACATCCAAATACTAGTGATATTAGTAGAGTTATTTTATCTTTTAATTTAATGGGTTAGAATATGACTAGATAATTTAGAGTTATGTTTTTTATGCCAAAGCAATGTTTAGATATTGAGTTAGGTAAAACAATTCTTGTTTTAAATTCTAGTTATGAACCTATCAACATTACTAATTGGAAAAGAGCAGTAGTCCTTCTTTTAAAAGAAAAAGCACAAGTTTTATCTAAAAGAGTTATTAGACTTCTAAATTATGTTAAGATACCAATCGCAAAAATAGCATCAAATAGACCTAGTAAATCTCTTATATACAAAAGAGATAAAAATAAATGTCAGTATTGTGGATCTACTAAAAATCTAACAATAGATCATGTTATCCCCAGATGTAAAGGTGGGAAAGACACATGGGATAACCTTGTTGTTGCTTGTTCTACTTGTAATGTTAAGAAAGGGCATAAAACACTAGAACAAGTTAATATGAGACTTGTTTCTAAACCAAAAGCATACTATAATTCCATTGAAATCACTTTAAAACACAATCAAGTTACTGAATGGGGTGATTACGTTTTCACCTAGATAAGTAACTTAAATTAATACCATGAAATTTTTTACTAAATTATTCTCTGTTGGGCTGGGTTTAGTCGCTTTATCTTCTCAGGTATTAGCGAATCCAAAACTTGAAAAGGGATACCGTACTATGGATTCTATGGGGTGCATGTTACTAAGAGAATGTACGGACAATGTCAAACGAATCACAAGTATTCAAGATATTAAAGATCGCTATCCCTATAGTGATTACAGTAGCGTTGATGATGAGTTTAATGACATCATCAACGCCTTTAATAAGATCGGAGTTGGGGTTTTTCTAGCGGATTCAAAGTATTTCCCAATTGGACATAGAGGTGTTTATCACACTGTTACCAATAATTTCTTCCTCAATGATTTTCATATGCATCGTCAGAGTACTCTTATGTCTGTGACTAGACATGAAGGATGGCACGCTGCTCAGGATTGTATGGCAGGGACTATTGATAATAGTTTGATTGCCATCATTAAACCCGAAGATGAAGTTCCCATGATCTGGCGTACAATGGCAGAGCGTACTTATCCTAAGTCTGCTGTACCCTGGGAAGCAGAGGCATCGTGGGCAGGTCGTACTGAAGGAATGACAGCAAAAGCACTAGAAGCATGTGCAACTGGTGCTATGTGGGAAGTATATGAACCAACTCCTCTGACGCGTGAGTATCTTGAAAAGGAGGGTTATATTAAATGAATCCATTGGAAATTAAAGAGAATGAAATAAGAGAGTATAGAATTTATGAACTTGAAAAAAGATTGAATAATCTTGAAGAAAAACATGATCAATTGATTAGATCGTTGAAAATTGAATTTTATAAAGGAAAATAATGCCAAGGTCTAAAGCAACAACAAAACCTAAAGCAACAACAAAACCTAAAGCAACAACAAAACCTAAAGCAACAAAAACTTATAAAAGAAAAAAACTTTCAGTAGAAGAACTACACCCCTTTTCTATGTTTCCATTTCGTTTAGAGTTTAAAGATGGAGAAGAAATCCGAGTTTGCCATTTCCAGTGCGAAGAGCACAGAAACAAACACATTAAAAGATATGGAATGCGAAAAAATCAATTCTGCATTGATGATTTCACCATTACCTAACGTTAGACGCATTACAAAATGACTAAAAAAGCACTTATTACTGGTGGTGCTGGTTTTATTGCACACCACCTTATTGGACAAATTCTCAAAACAACTGATTGGCAAGTAATTACATTAGATCGCCTTGATTATAGTGGTAATTTGAATCGTCTTCATGATCTTATGCTTTCATTTGAACCTGAAGTTCGTAAGCGTGTTAAGATTGTTCATCATGATTTGAAAGCAGAACTGAATCCACTGGTTTGTTCTGAAATTGGAAATGTTGATTACATTCTGCATCTTGCTGCTGGATCTCATGTTGATCGGAGTATTCTCTATCCAATGGAGTTTGTTCTAGATAATGTTGTAGCAACTTGTAACATTCTTGAGTTTGCACGACTTCAAAAAGATAATCTTGAGCGTTTTATCTATTTTGGTACTGATGAAGTATTTGGTCCTGCTCCAAATGGTATTAAATATAAGGAAAATGATCGCTACAATTCGACTAATCCTTATAGTGCAACCAAAGCGGGTGGTGAAGAACTTGCTGTAGCGTATGAAAATACTTATGGTCTTCCTATCTACATTACTCATACAATGAATGTATTTGGGGAGCGTCAGCATCCAGAAAAGTACATTCCAATGTGTATTCGTAAAATTCGTGATGGTGAATGTGTGACAATTCATAGTGATTCTACTAAAACTATTCCTGGTTCACGTCACTATATTCATGCCGAAGATGTTGCATCTGCTATTCTATTTCTACTGAACTATGAGGGTAAGTTTGAACCTACTTGGGGTAACGCTAAATGTCCTAAGTTTAACATTGTTGGAGCAGAAGAACTCAACAACTTGGAACTCGCAAAAATCATCGCAGAAGCCCAAGAAACAGACCTAGTTTATGAATTAGTTGACTTTCATTCTTCACGTCCTGGGCACGACTTGCGTTACGCTCTAGATGGTGATAAAATGAAAGAATTGGGATGGGTTCCTGCTAAATCCGTTCGGGAACGTATTGCAGAAGTTACACAATGGACTCTTAATAATGAACGTTGGATTACATTATGAATCTTCTCAAACTATCAAATAATTAACAAGTAGTATGACTAAAAAACAATTTATTGGAAAAGGTGGTGAAACATGGGAGTGGACAGAAACTCCAGAAGTTGTTGCCGCAGTGAAAAAACTGCATGAAAGTTCAAAAAAAGACCAAGAGGTAAAAGTTCCTAGAAATTATCAAGGACCACTTTATGCCCCACATCCAGACCTGATGAAGAAAAAATGAAACTATTAACACTTGAAGATTATCAAAAAGCAGGTGAAACATTCTGGCCAAAGTATTGGTATATTTCCAAAGAACTTGGCGAGAACGCAAAGGCTGAAGATATCCTTAGGGTTATGGAAGCAATTGGTGGTGTTGCATTGAAACTTGTACTTGAAGAAAAAGAAGGACCTTTCGGTTTTAACAAAAAAATTGAGGAATCGAATAGTGAATCTACTAATGCAATGTATAAAAATAAACCATTTGAGAATCCATGTCCTGGTGGCATTATGGTAAATGGGGAGTGTTGTGACTTGTGAAAAAAACTGAGAAACCTTGGGGGTGGTATATTGTACATGAAGAAAACGAGGATAACCCTTATAAAATTAAAACAATATACATTGAACCACACCTCCAGTTTTCTCTGCAAAAACATAAGCATAGGGAAGAGTTCTGGGTAATAGTTAAAGGGTATGGTTCATTAACCATTGATGATAGTAAATGGCAAGTTTCACGTGGTGACTATATTCATATTGATAAAGATGTAGTTCATAGATTAACTGCTGGTGAAGAAGGTATCAAATTTGTTGAAGTTCAACTAGGTGATATTTGTGACGAATGTGATATTATTAGATTAGAAGATGATTATGGGAGAACCTAATGGAACAAACAAAACAAGAACAAAAAAGAAAACCACGCCTTCAAGATTCTTTTGGTGGCACTGTTGAAAAGAACATTCCCGAAGATGTAGAGTGGATTGATGATACTTTCTACATCAAAACCACTCGCTTTGGATTATACACAAGTATTCTGAAAGATCCTCTTGGTCAGCACTTTATCACTGGTGGCACAGAAGAAGGAGTGCTAAATGTTACACGTTGGCATCTCAAAGCACTGCAAGATGGAACGATTGATGATTACACTCGTGTTGTAAATAGTGGAGTCGTTGGTGGTAAGTTGTGATTTATTCAATCCGTGTTTGGTTGTGGGGAATTGTTTCTGAGTTAGAATATCAACTCTATCCTTGGAAGACATCAACCCCACCAGAATGGATAGGGCATGAGCATAAAATAGAAGAAAATTACGCACAAAACTTTAATGATGACTGGTTAAAGTCACATGAAGACAAAATTTCTAGACTTCAACAAGAGATGATTTGGGTTACACAAGAAATACATAAACTTAACGTTTATCATAATACTCATGACTAAACCTAATCCCTACTGGTTCTTTGAAAAGTGGGGTATCAAAGAACAACCACCAATCGATTCTATTCTTGATAAGATAGAAGAACTTGAAAATCGTGTCAAATTATTAGAAGAAGAAAACATTTCACAGACTAATTCTCTGCACGAATGTTGGAACTCACTTGATGCCAGAATTGATATTCTAATTGAAAAAATTAGGGGTATTGGTGATGTATGAAGAATTAAATTGCTTTGAAGAAGCATTGAAACACTTTGGCACCAGAGTAGAAGTCATTACTGCCATGGAGATGTCAAAGAGAATTTCTCCAGAAGATGCTTATCAAATGATTAAAAATGAACTCAAAGAAGTCAAAAAATGTCGTAAACAATTTAACAAAGATAATGACTGTTGATAGTTTAAAAATTCATCAAAATGAAGATGGATCTTTTAGTATAGAATGGGATAAAGATGATCCAAAGTGGTCATTTTTAAATGGTATGTCATCTAAAGAAATAAAAACTTTAGTTGAAACTGCAATACAAAATTTTACTGAGGAGGTATAAAACGTGGCACTTTCAAATTCTGTAACCGAATCTTTGAGTGATGCTGAACAATCACTTCGTAATGCACTTGCATTTGCTGCTAGACAAGAAAGACCGATGGTATGTAATGCTATTGCTGAAATGATTACTAAAATTGATATCATCAAAAATACTGATTCAATTTTAGATAAACTTGAAACACGTAATTCTGGGAGTAGTGGATTTTTTGGTACTTTTACCGATGATATGTGATTTAGAAATGTAAATCAAACATAAAGGAAATCTAAAGAAATGGGTATATAATTGTGTTGGAATGCTAAAATACTACAGTAATCAAGAAAAATCCATGACTCTTCCAAAAAATGGTAAAAAACTGACCAAAAAAGAAGAAAAAAGCATGAAAATTGCCTTGGAACAGGCAGATATTCGTGCTATTCATCCAGAAAGAATGGAAGCATTTGCAGAATCTATGGTAGAAAATCTTAAAACCTCACTAAAAGGTCAGGCAACTAATGCAAAAGGATGGATAACTTGCGGACCATTGGAAGATTGACTATAATAAATAGGTACATCATTCAAAATATGCTTAATGGATAGCATCGAACAACACATCCAAAAGGATAAAGACATTCTTCAAGATCCTACTGTGTCACCTCAAATGCGCCGCCATATTGAAGGTGAATTGCATGATTTGGAAGAATATGCTGAACACCATAAAGAAGAAATTGAAGCAGGAGATCATCACGATCCGAACTATTTGGAATTATTCTGTGATCAAAACCCATCAGAACCCGAATGTTTGATTTACGACGATTGATTGTGACAGTTAAATAGGTGGCATACAAGGGGGTTTCGACCCCCTTTTTTCATGTATATTAAGAAGGTGGTTGAGAGATCACTGACCTCCTACGGGACTAAACCAAACACAGGCGCTGGTCACCCTGTATCACTTCATTTAAATTTTCATTATGGGCACTCGTTCTCGAATTGGTATTCAACTGAGTGATGATTCTATTCTTTCTGTTTACTGCCACTGGGATGGTTATCCTTCTTTCAATGGCAAAGTTCTCCGCGAATTCTATGATACGAAGGAGAAAGTGACTCAACTTATTAACGGTGGTAACATTAGTGCTCTCCACACTAATGCTGGTTGGCAGAATGAAACTCTTTCTGAAACTGGTCCTCTTTACTATACTTCCCGTGGAGAGACTATTGATGAAAATGCACCTGAACTGAACAAAAATAAGAGGGAGTATCTCAAAACTGCAGATAATTGTGGTGAAGAGTATGCTTATCTCTTCACAAGTGCTGGGTGGACATGCTACAATACCCGCTCTTGGGATGAGAACTATATGAAAGAAGAAGAAATCCCTGCTGGTTCTATCAACGACAAATGATTATCACACGCGAACAAGTCTCCATCAAACGTAGTGAATGGGAGTGTTATATTGACACTCCCGATTCTGTGATTGATATTATTAATAAAGAATTTTCTGAGATTCTATCGTCCACCACTAGTCCAGTTTATGCACAGAAGAGAATTTATGATTTTTGTATACAATATACTCAATGGGGATTTAATGACAGCGAATGTAATCAAGTGGCAACAAATGTGATTAATAAGTATTATCAATCCAATATTGATCGTTGGGCAATGCTTGATGTGACAGTCTAATAACCTGCACAGGATGCCCTGAAACGCTTCTATATGCCCTTATAATACGTTCATACGCAACCAACCAATGCGATCCACCTTCTCCGACTACTGCGCCACTCAGGATGCCCGCAACACCATTCAATTGAATGTTCGTAAGTACACTCTCATGCTGTGTGATGCGCTGGAGCAGAACTTCAAGGATCGTAATCATGGCACTGTCGGTGGCTATGATGCTCCTGTGTATAAGTTTGTGATCGAATCTGGTCGCAAGTATCATAAGATCATTATGGAGGTTCCTAACAACAATCGTCCTGCTTCCCGTAGTGTTCATGCTTTCGTAGACAAGAAAACTGGTGAGGTTTACAAGTCTGCATCATTCAAAGCACCAGCCAAAGGTGTTCGTTTCAACCTGCTGATTATTGAGCAGCGTGAATGGTTGCTTGCCAATGCTGATTGGGCAGGTGGTTATCTGTATGTACGTTGAGGTTACATTAATCCATATGCTATAATTATTATGTTCATTTGAGGATAAAGTTATGAATGATCATCGTCACTATCAAACTGAAAGCGAACGTCGTCAACTTGATGGAGTTGTGCATGATGCTGAAGCAAACGGATGGGAAATTTCTAAAATGAATAGAATGAAAGTACGTGCTAATACTTTGCCAGATGACTCTTTGATTATTGATGAACAATGAATAAAAATTGGGAAGTAATGAATGATCTTGAAGAAGCATTTAATCAAATCACCACATTTAATTTTCTTCTTGATCAACTACAAGAAGCAGTAGATGCTGGTGAAAAGCAAAAAATTGTTGACATTACACTTGCATTAAATGCTTTTTATCACCCTTATTGTAATAATTGGGATGATAAATTTAAGAAAGCATGGAACCACGTTGTAAAAAATGACATCCAATGATTTATTCCAAAGAAGAACTTATCAATGCATTGTGTGCAGAGTATGATTATCTCTGCCATGATGATTTTAATCCCGATACTGATCCTACCTTAGATGAATATCGGGATGAAATGGAAGAACTTACGATTGAACAATTAATCGAAGAAACTTCTACAGATGAGCATTATACGCTGGAAGAGTTTATGGAAAATTGGGGATGACAACTAAAGAAAAACTAGTCTTTATTGGTTCATTTGTTTGGTTAATGCACTGGGGCACATGTCTATCATCACTCATTCTGGATACGGTTATTCTAAAGTCCTCTGTGAGGATGTTACCTCTTGGTTTCTGAATAATTTCTTCCCCAATCACAAAATCACGATTGATATCGTTCATCGTGGTCTGAAACGTGAGGGTGTGAATGGTTATTGTGATGTGGTCGGTGAATCCTATCGTCCACGTCACTTTCTGATCGAAATGGATACCCATATGGACAGGGACTTGTATATAAAAACTCTTTTGCATGAACTGACCCATCTGGCACAGTGGATACGTGGTTCCCTGCGGCACCGTTATGGAAAATTGTGTTATTGTAAAACACCAGTAGAAAATTGGGACTATTGGTATCAACCACATGAAATTGAGGCGCGGGAAGAAGAAGATAGGTTATACAATTGGTGGTTAACCGATACTTTTGGTGTGCAGGATGAAAAAGTGTCACATGGGTTTGTTAACCGCCTATGTACTCCTGTATAATTACAAGGTAATCAACTGATGAACATGTTCTCCATTGATGATCAACTGGTAATGATAATTGATCGTTTGAATGCTGCGATCAATGTTTGTCATGAAGCACCTGAGAATGAGGATCAAGGTTATCCTTATGCAACAGGATATGCACGATCTGCAATGTCTGATGTTGCAGATGATTTAAGCGCCATTCTTAATCAAATGCGGGAGCGGGTGGACAGTTGAGAGAGTGTCCACTCTGCCCCTGACTCTACTCCACTCTGCCCTATAATAAGAACATCGACAGGGAGACAACCCCATGCAACTGACCAACTCCGCCACCATCGTTGACTTCTTCCCCGAAGCGTTCATTGCTGAGGCATGTGAGAAGAAGGGTATGAAGACTGTTGTGAAGCGTTTCACAAAGCGTGTTACCTTCCGTGCTAATGGCATGAAGTCCTATAGTGTTGTGAGCATGACCGATGCAAAGCATGAGTGGGCATCCCGTATTGCTAAGGGTGCCGAGGTTACTGGTTACAATACTGAAAAGATGCCTGCTGGTGAGTATATGCCTCTCTACTGCTGATCATGATCACTTCCAAGACTCAAATGCTCCGTGTGATCAAGACTGCTGTTCTTGGTCATGCTCTCACCCGTGAGGAAAAGTTCAAAGTCTTTGTTAATGTGTGTGATAACATGTTAGCAGAAGGACGTATCACCAAAGCAAACCACGAACGCTGGACTAATGTTTTCTAAAGTCATGCAATATGGACTCTTTGGCATCTTTCTTTGTCTTGCTCTTGGGAGTTATCTTAACTTCCTAGCAGAGCGTGATGCTAAGATGTTCAAAGCATACGATGCGTGTGCTACACTCCCACAACCACATCCAGACTGTAATGTTCACTAAAGAAGATCATGAGTTTATCGACTTTCTCTTCGGTAAACTGACCTGCCTCACTGATACTGAGATGATTGATTTGCAGGATGATGATACCTGCTGTGACCAACTTGAATTTGAGAAACTTTGTGATGATTGAAGATGTAACTAATTCCCCAAAAGATTGGGAAGATTTTTGGTACTCTCCAGAAAAGTATGGTAGTTGGGATTCTATGTTTGAAGAATCTATTGCATCTCTATCAAAACGAAAATTGAAACTTCTGTCTGAAATTGAAGAAATCAATCTACAAATTGAACATTTACGTCAACAAAAAGAAAGTATACATAAAGTAACTTAAACGATAGTTATGAACATATTTGAAATAAACTCTTCTTTTGATATAGATGTAGAAGAGTTTATGGATAGTAAAATTTATACAATTAGTAATTTTTATCGCTATCCCGATAAAGTTATTAATTATATAAATTCAAGGAAAACACCACTTTGGAAAAGTGGTGAAGATAAAAGAAATAATATAACCAATAATTCTATTTTATTCGATGATAGGAGGTTAGAGGAAGTAAATCCCGATGTAGATATTGTATATAATTTCTTATGTGATCTTCTTAAAACAGAACCAGTAGATCATTATCAAAGAACAATTGTAACTAACAAAACTAAATTATTACATAAAGGATTCAATGACTATGAAAACTGTTATTGGTACCCACATAATGATACTGGTCTCAATGCAATTGTTTATTTAAATGAGGAAACTACTGCAGGAACTAACTTGTATGCACCACAACTCATTTATCCAAAAAACCCAAGAGAACCTGAACATCTTTGGCCTTGGAAACCTAGACATCTTTGGCCATTAGCAAAAACTATCACTGCTAGATATAATACTATGTCTATTTTTGATGGGCATAAGTTTTACCATGGTATGTCTGTAAATGATGAGTTGTGGTTTAAAAAATATAGACTAAATCAGGTTTTCTTTCTAAAACCTACGGAGTTGAATAAATGAAAACAGATACAAATGTAAATTTAAATGTTCAAGAATTGGGAGTTTTACTTTCCGCTTTAGAACTCCTAGAACATGTAGATGAGTGCCATATTGCAAAAGATTATGGTAGTGCTCCATCACTCTATAATCGATTAAAAGAAATTTATAATAACCTTGATATTTCAATCTGTAGAACAGAAGATGACCCAATTTGTGAACCCTCATTCTAAAATGAACGACCAAGACATTGAACAATTCATCAAAGCATTTGATGATTTTATGCAACACGCCGAAACTGAAATCGATTCACACAACAAGTGGAAAGAGGCAGAGCAATATACTAATGAATTCTTTGAAAAGAAAGCATCGGAATTGGAAGTAACCGTTGATTACTATATTCAGGAGTTTGTCTAAATGGATGAGCAGACAAAATTAATCTTAGCATTGTACCAAGTTGAAGGGATCACGGGATTGACAAAGGATAATCCCTACAAACAGTTTATTTTCATGCACCTCAATTCAATCAAATGTGAATTAGAGAGGCAGTTGACAAATCTTACAACCGCTAGTAAAATCAAGGAGTAATTTACACAAACCGATGGCACAAAAGTTTCTCTACATTGTTGATCACTACATTCCATTCCCGCGTTCTGAATATGGTGGCATTTGGAATATCATTGCAGAAAATGATGAAGAATGTTTTGACATCATTGCCGAAGAAGATGGTGGAGCAAATGATGATTATTTTAAGCGTCTCAGGGAAAATATCATGAAAGCTCCAACATATGCTCTTGCAGAAGATGTAGAATCTGGTATTGTTGAACAGTTTACGACTTGATCTATGGCAAATCTTTATAAAGTAGTAGTTGAGTGCACATCTGGTTGGGAGCAATTAGAAACAACTGACCGAAAACTTACTAAAGAAGCAGCACTTGAGCGTATCAAACAACTTCTAGACGAAGGTTATAGTCCAGATAGAATTAGAGCAGTTTTTGATGATTGAACTTCCGCATGATTTTCCCCATGAACCTCCTGAAAACTACACTTATGAAGTTGAAACGTTTCGACCCAATGTATTACGTATTTGGTGTTGCAATCATTCTAAATTCACTTTCAACGATGGTGCTGTTGCAAAGAGTATTTGGGGATTCTACAACACAAAGAAGGGAACCTATCATGCGCCTATTAACTCCACCAAGTGTGGAGATCAGGTAAATATTGAAGACACCAGACCTTACAGTGCGATGAGGTTGAACATAAGTCCTTTAGAAGCAGCATTTCTATGACTTATATACCTGCTGTTGACGATTATGTTAAATGGGAACATAATGGAAATTGTGATGAAGGATGGGTGTACTTTGTATGCCCAGATTACATCACAATAGAAGTAATGGTAAAGTGTAAAACTGATGAAAACATTAAAGATTGCCCTTTACATCAAAAAATACATGTTTTGGTACTTTGTTATGCATTTCAGTGGAATGAATTGAAATATATTGAGAGAAGAGAATGTCAAAAAGAACTACTTTATGGAGATGGTGGGCAAAAGCAATAGGTGAGAAGGCAAGTAAAGATGATAAAGAATCTGATGCTGTTGCTAGAATTAGAACTATTATATTTTTAACTTATCTTATTACCAACTGTTTTATTATTTCTGGTGTTATTCGGCACTGGAACAAAAAACCAACAACAATTAATCATTATGAAATACAGTGTCACTTACCTGAAAAATAAAAAGAACAAGAAAGCAAAACAAACGGCAGTTTTTTATAGTATTGAGGATGCCGTAATGTGGGAAAATCACGTTAAATCGCAGAATTGTGAAAATATAGAGATTATTCCAATTTTTTCCGAATAATGATAAATAATTTCATAATTAGGAATTTCCCAGTAGGTAATGTCGGAAACTAATAAAACTGAAGAATTGTTTGGTAGTGGTTCTATCAAATGGTCTGATCTTAGAGAGAACTTTAAGGGAAAAACTGATGGAACTCTAAATGCAAGAGAGCTTTATAGAGAAGCAGCTTCTGATGTTTATAATTCTTATGTTCCAGATGCAGATGAGAATGCAAGCATACCTGCCATGGATTCTGGGGAACCATTATCTATGTCAGATTTTAGAGATACTGTAAAAGAAATTGTAGTAGAGCAGTCGGGAAGAAATGCTAATTATGATGCTGCAGGTTCTACTTACTGGGGTGGTAATTTAGATAAAAATGTAAAAAAATTATTGCGTATTAAGGGGCAAGTATATAGTGAGGATGCCACTAGTTCGGCAATGTCTTGGTCTGGTAATGCTAATAATGTTGATATTTCAGTGCATGGTTCAGTGACTGGAATGTATGGTCTTAAAGGAACTGCAAGTAGAGCAAGTAGTCAAAATCCAGTTACTGGTGAACCTGATGGGCAAGATGGTGGACCAGCACTTGAGATTACTGGTGTTCCTGAAAGTGATTTAATAGAAATTAAAATTGATGGTCAATCAGGCACGATTCGTGGTGGAGGTGGCGGCGGAGCTGCTGGAATTGGTGGAGTTTCTGGTGAAGATGGACTTGATGGTGCCGATGGTTCCGATGGTGATGCTGGTGCCGATGGTCCTGCTAATACAAATCCAGATTCTGGAAACCCTGGAGGAGGTGGATCTGGTGGACTTTTTGGAAGTGCTGGACAAATTGGGCAAGGTGGAATTGGATATAATCCAGGTGTAGGACCTGCTGGTGATGGTGGAGACAGTGGTGATGGTGGAGACGGTGGTGATGGTGGAAGAGGTGGAACAGGTGGAGATCCTGGTGCCGATGGTGCCGATGGTGCTCGTGGTGCTGATGGTAGTCCTGGTAAGTGTCAGGGTGTAACTGATCAACAAACAGAGCAGGCATGTGGTGATCCTGCACCAGCATGTCCTTCAGGTTGGGAAAGTAGAGAGCAGAGAGATTCTGGATCATGTGGTGGAAGAATGTGGGACTGGGGTGGAAATCAATATAGAACAAGAACTTGTAGAAGAATTGAGCAAGTTCAAGTATCTGGTGGCCAAGGTGGAGATGGTGGTGAAGGTGGAAGTGGCGGAACAGGTGGTAGTGGTGGACGAGGTGGAAACGGTGGAAGAGGTGGTAGTGGTGGAAGAGGTGGACGAGGTGGAGCTGGTGGAGCTGGTGGAAACGGTGGAAATGGAAAAGGTTGGGGTGTGTCATATAATACGGCACAAAAGGGGCAAGATGGTGGAATAGCTGGAGAAGGGCAAGCAGGTGGAGATGGTGGAGCTGGGCAAGTTGGTGGAACAGGTTCTTCTGGTAGCAGAGGAGGCAGTGGTGGTTATGGTGGTTATGGTCAACAAGCTGAATTTTGCCCTGGTGGATGGTCTGGCAGTGCCCAGGCTGGAGAGCAAGGTAAACGGGGTGAAGCAGGTGAGCAGGGAAAAACTGGACAAAAAGGACAAGACGGACAACCTGGTGAAGCTGGTCAAGCTGGGCAAGATGGAACGGCAGGGCAGAAGGGCACTGATGGTGCAGATGGTGGAGATTATGGTGCAGATGGTGGAAGTACACCTTATGGAAATGGTGGTACTGGTGGAAAGGCAATTGCAGGTGATGGTGGATATTACATTACACAATCTCAAGATAGAATTCTTGGTGCCACAGAAAATTCTGGATCGCAAGGTCGAACATCAGGAACACCGACAACATTTGTCAATAACATCACAACTATAACCGCAACACTGTCTGCAAGTTCCACAACATTTAATGAAGGTGAATCAATTGATTTTACAATCGCTGCAACCAATTGTGAGAATTCGACGACTTTATATTTCAGTGTGAGTGGATTTGCACTTGGACCGAATGATTTAGAAGATCAACCAACAACAAATGATTACAAAACTGGAATTGTAAATGTCCAGAACAATACTGGAACATTTACGATTACATCTAAAACTGATGAAATCACAGAAGAAGCACCTGAAAAGGAATTTTTAGTTGCTCTTCGATTAGACGGCACTGATGGTGAAATTCTTGATTATGTGTATATCACACTTCAAAATGTAATTACAGAATAAATAAAAACGAATTATTTTGAATGAAAATGACTTTATCTAGACCTACGAATTTCATTAAAGAATATTATAAAAAGAACGGTAAAATATCATTTACCGAAGAAGAAATAAACAAGTTCTGCGAACTATTGATGGCAATTTATTATAGGATAGTAAGTCCTAAATTTGAATCAAGTGAGAATATTGCAAAGAGAAGGATGAGCGTATGTAAGAAGTGCCCATACTTCAAAATCCATGAAGGCGGTGGTAAGCACTGTAATGCATGTGGATGTGATTTAAGCATTAAAACTACAGTCGCGACTGAATGGTGCCCAGAGAAAAAGTGGGACATGGACATTGCAACAATACGCCAAAAAATGACAGAAGCAGTTGATATAATGAATGAGTTAAGAGACGAAGATTGGTATGATATGATGTCATTTGAAGATTATGAGGAGTGGCAGGCAAATGAAGCAGCAAAATAATCAATACCCATCAAAATTTGAGCAGGCAAAGAGTCTAGTTAGTTTAGTACAGGATGCTATTGTTGATGTGATGAAAGGGGAGCAAGTCTTCTCTACAGATGAATTGAAAGAGCAAAGAATGGCAATTTGTAAGAGTTGCGATCAATACAATGAGAAACACAATCGCTGTATGAAATGTGGTTGTTTTCTTGATAAGAAAGTATCTCTCAGTTCTGCTCGCTGCCCCTTGGACAAATGGGATGGCTCCGAGACTGGAAGCGCCGATTTTTACAATCCTTTCAGTTAACCATAATACCAATAAAAACCACGCCAACTATAACGACCTGGGTGCTTTAAACTTTTGGTGAGTCCTGTACCATGACCACCAGCACCTAGTTCTTTTACACATGTTGCTATACTTTCAAAGCGGGGACCTAGTCTCTCCGTTTTTTTGTGTATGCCAAATATAGACTTCTTCTTCGATTTATCTTCAAGGATGGTCCATTTATACCCATAACATTTGTAATTGTTTCGGGCACAAACTAGTAAATTTGAATTCTTTCTTGGATTACCTGTAATTTCTTCTGCCGCTTCTCTTACAGTATCCCATGTTTTTATTTCACCAGTTTCTATATTTTTCCCCTGTATTTTAAGACCTGATTTCTTACCATCACCTCTATCTTCATCTTTAATTGTATACCATGTATTATAATGTTCCTTAAGTTCGGGCACATGTATTACATCGTCTTCGATTGATTCTTCATCTTCTTCCTCTTCAATCGTTTCTATTTCTAATGTATTGTATCCATGAATATGAGAGTTATAATGTAATATCCAATATTTCTGTTTTTCTTCTAGTTCATGATCATTACATTCATCCAATTCTTTAATGTTAAATGAACTTACATCGAATTGTCTGAATGCTTTGTGCAGGGGCAATGAGGACATTCTTTTGGATTGATCGATGTGGTGCTTCCAGATTTTGTTCATTGGTAGTGTGGTTTCACCCACATACTTACAATCGTTCTTTTTATTTGTAATCAGGTATATAATGCCTCTTTGTGCCATTATTTGTGGTATTAGTACAGTTGTTTTATATAGTACGGTACTCTTTTTATAGTGTAAGGAACACTGTGTATGTTTTAGGGTGTTATTTCTAGATGTACACTCTAAAATGTTGTATAAATATAAAACTGTTTTTTGTATTGTGAGATACTTCGTGGTATGTGCCTGGTATTTCCACAGTGTCTCTTAAATGCCTTCGAGACATGTGGACTAAGCGAGCGTACCATAAGACGCGCAGTTTGTCAAGTCTAACGCCGCCGCGCCCCAGAAAAACGCTACGAGATCGCTCGTCGAGATCCGCGCATTATATCATAACTCGTCGAGATATCATCATATCTTAACATTTCATCATTTTTTGTATAAATAATCTATTATAACTCGTCGAGATCCACGTGGGCGTTGTGGCTTGCAGTCTCGTCGAGATCATGATACAATATACACGTGTTCAACACAATCGCTACGAGTTCCCATGTACGACGATTACGAGATCGATTTTTTCTGCGAGAACGATTTTAACATCGATGAAGATTCGTACTACGAGAATCATCAACGTTATAACAATATCATACGAGAGGATATCTATCATCTCGATGATACTGATGATGAATACGAGCGCGATTCACAAGATTATCAGGCACTTGCGTATCATCATTATGCATGATACAATATGTTCACAACACACAACGAGATGATCATGATCGCACACAAACGCAGGGTACGTATCACGCTCGACGTGGAATGTTATGATGATTATCCCCTGGAAGATCTAGATTGGCGAGATCTTCTGTCACTCGAAGGTGACGAGGATGTTGATGTTAACATCAAAGATTACAGTGATGTTTTCTAATATGCCACTTTGTTAATTGGCACATCATATGATTCTTGACATATAGCGCGAGACATTGTATGATATTTGTTATCGGGAGTGTGGCGGAATCGGTAGACGCACCAGACTTAAAATCTGTTGAGCATTATGCTCGTGGGAGTTCAAGTCTCCCTACTCCTATTGGGCAATTATGTACCTTGGTTGCCCAAATAAGCGCGAGAAAAATAAACTTTACTATTATAGAGTAGGTGTAAAATAGTGGATAACCCTGTGGGAGGAAAGAATTGATGGACCTTTCCTCCCATTTTTTTAAAGAATATATGCCAATAGTTCTAGTGTCACATAACCCCTTGCGGATTCGTTCGTGAGGGGTTATGTTTGTTTCGTGGGTTGAGAAATCTCTTCACAAACTCCCCACGAATTCTTTTCACAAATGACCGCAATCAATTTTTTCCACCTGGCACCCGCAATTGAGGTGCTGGAAAGTGTCACAATCTGGGGCGCACGAGTTTATGCCATCGGTTCCGAAATCTTCACAGTGACGGCAATACTTTGGTGCCTGAACTTTCTGGGCAACATGATACAAAAGACTTTTCAGTTTGGTTATGCTTTCGGCAAATTCTATCGCCGTTACGTGCATTCTCATCTGAAATCTTTCGTGGTTCGTGTCATCGCACTTGTAATCCTTCTGGGTCAGTTAACCTTTGAGGGGGCACAGTTTGTTATCACGAATCACCACGATATCATTGAGCGTGCTAATATTTTTCGTAACCGCGTTGGATCATACTTTGTGTATGGGTGATTCGTGATAACAAACTGTGCCACATGTTCTAGTGGCACAGTCAATGAGCACAGTGCTCAAAATCGTGTATTGTATCAACAGTTGAGAAATTCAATCATGTTTGACGAACTTTGGAGTGAGATTCAGGATGCCCCTGGTGAGATTTTCGATGTGATCGAATACAAGGAAGAATGGGAGAAAGATGACAAGTTTGACGTAGAATCTTACATCAAAGGTAACACCGACTATTGATCATGGATCGCCTCGAAATGCTCATGGCAAGGGAACAATTAATGGAGGACATTGATTGTATCATCACTGATTACTTTGCACAGTTTGATGTCAATTATGACGAAGAACTTGTGAAGATTTTATGTGATGCTGTCTGCCGTAATTTCCCCACTAAGTGATACAAACTGGTCGGCTGCCCGACCAGTTGGCAAGGTGGCACACGAAATAGGCACAGCGCCCCAGATCGTGTATTGTGTACACATGAACAAAACACAACTCTTTTCTGACTCTAACCTCTCCGAACTGCAGGGGTTCATGTTTGACACTATGGCATCATCTGAAATGGCAGTCGATTGGTTCTGCGAACGTTTCGACGTAAGTGCAACTGACGAGGTCATCGATTTCGTGCTTGATGCACACTTTGCTTTCTTCGGTGAGTGATATGAACTACGACGAAATTCTCAAAATCTGGAATAACGAAACACCAGATGATTTCGCTATCTTCAGTGAGTTCTACTATCAAATGTTTGGGGAGGATTTTGATATCCCCTACACAACAGATTCAACCCGTTCCTCATTCTTCCCCTACGACTAATGACTGAGACTAAGTTCAACATCTACGGTGAAATGTTTCACTCTAATGGTTACTCTCGCTTTGACGTTCTGAGTTACATTGCACCCACACAACAGGAAGCAATTGCTAACTGTAAGCGCAACAATCCTGGGTTTCATGTTATGTCATGCTGGGTTGATGAGAGTGAACCTGAGGTAGTGAGATTGCAACCCCTTAGGTAACACTAACCGTTCCGATTCTCAATATACATTTTTTATTGAGAATCGCGGCCGCCTGTGTGCGGTCGGGGAAGTGGCACACAAAAGACGCACGCTCCCCCAGACCGACTATATTGAACTAGTTCAAACGAAACGACCTCATGCGTAAGATCGAATCTGAAATGATTGCCGCCATCAAAGGTAACACTGACTGGAAATCTGCAAACACTGAGGTTATTCACACTTGCGACAATGTCAACCCTCCCGTGTCCCATGTATATCTTCACGGATCTAAGATTGCTGAGGTTGGTGATGACTTCCTGAAACTATTTGACGGTGGTCGTCAATCAATGACCACAAAGTCACGTCTAAATGCACTTCTTTCTGAGTTTGGTTACACTTGCGGAACCAAGCAAGAGTACATTTTCCAGAAGCAATGTGAGTGGTTCATTCAAATGTTCGACCTGACTGAAAAGGCAATGCGGACTATTCCTTTCACCAACGGAATGCGCCTTGCTGGATGACACTTAGAGGGGATTAATCCTCCCCTCTTTCTTTATACCTTTTTTTTCAAAATGACCCGCAATGTTCTCATTTCGCTCCTCCGCCAGGGTTCTACGGGTAGCGAAATTCTCCGAATTCTTGACACTATTGTTTTGGGGGATAGTGATGACAAACCTGGTCAGCGTCCTAGTTACGTCCCAACCCTCACCCCCATCGACTTCTAATCCAGTCGCCACACTGGCACAACCCTAGGGGCAGATCTGCCAGGGCATCGACTAGGATACACTCAAGCAAACGAACCAAACCCCATGAACGGATTTGCCAACTACGAAACCTGGAATGCATCCCTCTGGATTCAGAACGACCGCTTCCTGTACAACACCGCTAAGGCGTGTGTGACGTACTGTGAGGCAGGCGACAACCCTTGGGCGATCTTCCAACGTTGCATGGACAACTGCGCTCGCACCATGACTGGTGATGACGTGGCATGGACCGACCCCGCCATCGACGCCGCTGAGATGAATGAGATGATGGCGGAACTCTGAGGGGATCCGCCCCCCATCCGTGCTACAATAGCACCAAGCGCAACCCCCCCATGATCAACACCTGCCTCGTCTTCGCCACCCCCCAGAGCAGCGCCTCTGAGGAGATCCGCCTCTATCCCTTCCGCCGCCATGCCATGGTTTTCTGGCAGTCGGGTCACTACAGCGCCCACACCGTGCGCCGCCGCGACATGCTCCGCTTGCTGCTGAATCCGAAGCAAAGCGCGGGCGCATGGATCAACGATTACGCCCTCGCCTGAGGGTTGCGTTAACGCCCCAGATCCTGTACAATACCACCAAGCGCACCGATCCAATGAACACCGCAACAATCGACGGCATTCAATTCAAGGTCACCCGCCTGCCCGTTGCTCATGGCAGCAAAGCGAACCGCTGGACCTCCCGCATCAAAGGCGGATCCTCCCGCGTTCGCACTGGGGCAGGTTCCCGCTCCGTGCACCAGAGCACCAAGGCAAGCGCCCTGGCAGACGTGCGCTGACGCCATTCGTTCGTGACCACAGCAGTGCCCCCTAGGGGGTGCCGTCGTGGCGCGGGGCGCGTGGCTAAAAACCAATGGATCCCCTAATCTATAAAGTGTTACCCAAGCGAGAACAATGTTACAGCGAAAGTCAAAATTTTTTTCGCACAAAAAATTCGCCCATAGGGTTGCATCAAGTATTCTCAAATACTATATAAAATATTAAAGCGATTGATAGTATGAAAAAAAATAGGGAGAATGAAACAACTACTGTTAGTGTGGATCCTGTTACTGGAGATTATTTAATGGTACTTCCCGAATGGATTTTAAATGAATTTGGATGGTATGAAGATACTGTTTTAGATTTAAAAGTCGAGGGTAATGAGATCGTAATATCCGAATATAGCGGGGATTGACACTTATACATAATTACTGTATGATACTGACGTAAAATTATTTCCATTATGGCTAAAGGATTTACTGTAAAAGCAAAAGCACCTACGAAATCATCTCCTACAGAACCAGAGTATGATTACGAGAAAGCAAAAGAAATGTTAAAGGGCAAATCAATTGTGTTTTGCCTGCCAGGTAGAGGAGTTTCTTACACATATCTGAAAAACTTTGTACAGATGTGTTTTGATCTTGTGCAGATTGGAGCAAGTATTCAAATCTCACAAGATTATAGTTCCATGGTAAACTTTGCACGATGTAAGTGTCTTGGTGCAAATGTACTACGTGGTCCAGATCAATTGCCTTGGGATGGAAAACTGAATTATGATTATCAATTGTGGATTGATAGTGATATTGTTTTCAACACTCAAAAACTTCTCCAACTTGTTTTGATGGATAAGGACATTGCAAGTGGATGGTACTGTACAGAAGATGGTCACACAACTTCTGTTGCACACTGGATGGAAGAGGATGATTTCCGAAGCAATGGTGGAGTGATGAATCACGAAACTCTTGAAAGTATTCAGAAACGTAAGAAACCATTTACTGTTGACTATGCAGGATTCGGATGGCTTTTGATCAAGAATGGTGTATTTGAACATGAGGATATGAAGTATCCTTGGTTTGCACCTAAGATGCAAGTTTTTGAATCTGGTGAGGTTCAGGATATGTGTGGAGAAGACGTATCTTTCTGTTTAGATGCAAAGGAAGCAGGCTTTGAAATCTGGTGTGATCCAAACATCAGAGTTGGTCACGAAAAAACAAGGGTTATTTGAATGGCTAACGAGAGATATAACATTCTCAAAAAAGGTAAAGTAATTCACTCAGACCTTTCAGAGGAAGAGTATTTCGATATCATGGAGGATTATGCTCAACAATTTTATGAGCATAACTCTCCAAATCCAAACGAACTAAAGACTGAATTTATTAAAGGAGACTAATCATTATGGCAATGCGTAAAGGTGGCGGTTATGTTGAAGGGCGTCCCAAAAAATCTCGGCAAGGGAGTGGGCAGCACACCAAGTTGAGCGCAACGTCTCGTAATGGGCGTAAGAAGCGTTATCGCGGTCAAGGTCGTTGATACATACTTATAGTTTTGTAACTATTCAATGGCATGTTTGATTGCTAATCTTCCATCAATGGAGGTATGGGTTAGAAAAGAATATCTAACAGATCATCAAAGTGGACATGGCGAATTTGTAAAGGGCGTCTGGGTTTCGGTTAAATCGATTCCTGGGCGTGCTTTTTATTTTGAGACATATTTACCAGAATATGCCGCAATGTACGACAAATTGCCTATCAGCGCCTTTGTCTCGGATCCTGAAACACCTTCTCCTGATATGTCCCTCCCAAACCTACAGTTTTGGAACTGTATGGATTATGGAGTAGTATCAGTTGATAAAAAATTCATTGGTTCTATGGATTTTGAGTGCTATACACGTGATCATGGCATCATAAAAGGCACTTATATTTGTACAATTGATAATTATCACCATGATCCAGACTATGTTGACTGGGCAACGAGTGAAAATCCTGCCGAACACAAGTCACACAATCTCATTGAACTTGAAAATGGGCAGTATGCACTATATCCAAACAACAGATTGCGTATTTTTGACAATAGTCTGACTCCAGTAAACCCTAAAATGCCTGATTTTAAGGTTTCAACGCAATATTATAGTGTTGAAAACGGTTTTGATCGCCTTGGAATGGGGCGTGAGGATGAATATTTCTGGAAAACGGCAAAAGAGCGTGAAAAACAAGAAGAAAAACAAGAAGAAAAACCTGAAGAAATGTACAAATCTCAAGATGGTCGTCCTTTAGATCCACAATAAATATCAAATAGGGATAGTAACCCCTCAAAAAGTTCCTTTTTTTTACAAAAAACAGGAGAAAAATGGGAAATTCACCCGTAGACAGAGACAAAGACTACATGTACCAAATGTGGGGAACAACTAGTTTGATTACAGATTATTGGTGTAAACCGCAAAAAACCAGTGATTGTGCCGAAGAATACTGTATTCAAGAAGTAATGCATGATAATGCAACAATCAAAAAAGAAAATTTACTTGAAGAGTGATATAAATAAAAAAAAGCGTGTGATCTAACAGGTTAATGCCAACAGAACGAATATCAACAACATTTAAAGATATTGATTTATCTTTTGATATGCATCCAGTTACAAAAGATATTTCTGTGCTGTTGAATGAAACTGCGATCAAACGATCAATAAAAAACATCATACAAACTGTTCCGAATGAGAGGTTTTTTAATCTTTCATTCGGTTCAGATGTTAAACCAACATTATTTGAATTTATTGATTTTGGTACTGCTGCATTATTACAAGAATATATTAAGGTTGCTATCTCAAATTATGAACCCAGAGTTGAAGATACGCAGGTTGACGTGAAACCAGAACCAGATAATAATGCATTTGAAATAAATGTATATTTTACTATTGTTGGTCAAACAGAAGAACAACAATTCTCATACCTTTTAGAGGCAACAAGATAAAAAAATGCCTTTTACAAAGTTTGCAAATCTAGATTTCGACCAAATAAAGGTCTCACTAAAAGATTACTTAAGATCAAATTCTAATTTTACAGATTTTGATTTTGAAGGATCTAATCTATCCATACTAGTTGATGTATTAGCATATAATACATACATCACAGCATTTAATGCTAATATGATTGCTAATGAATCTTTTTTAGATTCAGCAACAGTTAGAGAAAATGTTGTTTCATTAGCAAGAAATGTTGGTTACGTTCCAAGATCAAAAACAGCAGCAAAAGCAACAATATCATTTGATGTTGATTTTGAATCTAATGTAACAGCACCAACTCAAGTTGTTTTAAAATCTGGACTAGTATGTGTAGGGGCAGCAGAAAATACCTCATATACTTTTTCAATTCCAGATAATCTAGTTGCAACAGTACCTCAGGGTGAATCAATAGCATCTTTTACAGATATTGATATATTTCAAGGAACCGTAGTTAAAAGGTCCTTTCCTAATATTGTACAAGAAACACAAAAATTTATCTTAGATAACCCTAATATTGATACTAGTACAATAAGAGTTAAAGTTGATAATGTTACATACAATGTAGTAGATAATATTGTTGAAATTGATAAAGATTCTAGAATATTTTTAATACAAGAAATTGAGAATAGTAGATATGAAGTAATATTTGGTGATGGTATTTTAGGTAAAAAATTAGATAATGGTAGTACTGTAGAAATAAGTTATATTGTAACTGACGGTATTAATGGTAATGGTGCATCGCTATTTACATTTGCTGGTGTTTTAGCAAATAATTTGGATCAGTTAATAACACCATTCACACCAATTTCAGTTACAACTGGTGCAAATGCCTCTGGTGGTGAAGAAATTGAGAGTTTAGATTCAATTAAATATTTTGCTCCAAGATTATATTCTTCTCAATATAGAGCAGTAACATCTGTAGATTATGAATCTATAATTAAGTATGTTTATCCAAATACGGAAGCAGTTACTGTTATTGGTGGTGAAGTTTTATCTCCACCACAATTTGGTAATGTCTTTATAAGTATAAAACCAAAAGATTCTTATAGACTATCAGACTTTACTAAACAAGATATACTTAAAAAAATAAAAAAATATGGTGTTATAGGAATTAACCACCACATTACAGATTTGAAAGTTCTTTACGTTGAGATTGATACTTCAGTTTACTATAATCCAAATAGAGTTTCAAATCCAAATTCCATAAAAGAAAAAATTATAACATCTCTTGACAAGTATGGAAAGTCTATACAATCTGCTAGTTCTTCTGGAAGATTTAGATATAGTAAAGCAGTTCAATTGATTGATAATGTTGATAATGCAATTACTTCAAATATAACTAAAGTTAAAATGAGAAGAAATTTGAATTGTGCACTGAATAATTTTGCACAATATGAACTGTGTTTTGGTAATGAATTTCATAAAGAAATTGGTAAGTACAATATAAAGAGTACAGGATTTACTATTGAAGGTGAAACTAGTACATGTTTCTTTATTGATGTTGCTGGTTCATCGGATATAGGTCAATTGGCAATCGTAAAACCATTAGAGCAATTGGATACATATGAAATTGTTAAAAAGTCTGTGGGGACGGTTGATTATAAAAAAGGTGAAATACTGATTAATACTTTAAAAATAACATCAACTCAACGTGCAAATGGAGTTGTTGAAATTCAAGCATATCCAGAGTCTAATGATGTTATAGGATTGAAAGATCTTTATGTTATTTTTGATATTAACACTCCTGCAAATAGCATAAATATGCTAAGAGATAGTATTGTTTCTGGTGAACAAGTGTCTGGAGTTGATTTTCCAATATCTTCAAGTTATTCAAACGGTAAAATAACGAGGTAATATGATATCGACAAATTTTGAGAGTAGAGTTAAAATAAACGAAATTGTCAGTAATCAAATACCAGAATTTATTTTGGATCAAAATCCAAAATTTTCTGAGTTTTTGAAGCAATATTACATTTCACAAGAATTTGAAGGTGGTCCAGTAGATATTGTTGAAAACTTAGATCAATATTTAAGTTTTCACTACTTAAACGAAAAGTTATACAATAATAATATTACAATATCATCAGATATAACATCTTCTGATGATACTATCACATTATCAACAACCAGAGGTTTTCCAAAATCTTATGGTTTATTGCAAATTGATGATGAAGTAATTACATATACTGGTATTAGTGGGAATAGTCTGACTGGATGTGTACGTGGATTTTCAGGAATAACTAGTTTAGAGTCTGTCGATGATCCAGAAGAATTAGTATTCTCTTCAACAAGTTCAGCAGCACACACTGCAGGATCATCAGTTAAAAACTTAAACTTACTATTTTTAGAAAACTTTTTTAAGAAGTTAAAACAAATTTATGCTCCTGGATTTGAAGAATTTGATTTTACAAGTGAGTTAAATACGAATACTTTTATATCTAAAGTAAAATCGTTCTATCAGACAAAGGGAACTGAAGAATCTATCAAAATATTGTTCAAAATATTATATGATATCAATCCAAAAATCATAAATCCAGAAGATTATTTAATAAAACCATCAGATGCCGAATATCTTCGCAGAAAGATAGTTGTTTGTGATTTATTAACTACTGGTGGTAATCCATTTAAATTGGTTGGACAACAAATAAAAAGTTTTGATGGAACTTTTTCTGGACCAGTATCAAAAGTAGATATTTCAACAAAAAATAATAAAACAGTCTATAAAATCCATTTATTTTATGGTTATGGTGATGATGATTTAATTGATGGTAATTTTAGAATTACACCAAAGACAAAATCATTAGAACCTATTAATGTTGGTGATACTACTATAACTGTAGACTCAACAATAGGATTTCCAAAATCTGGAACAATTGTAGTTGAGGGTAATGAAGTAACATATACAGATAAGAGTGTCAATCAATTTTATAATTGTACTAGTGTAGTAGATAATATTTCTTCAAATAAGAACGTTTATCAAAAAGATTCTACTGTATATGGTTTTGAAGATGGTGACTCTTCAAAACGAATTGACTTTATTGTTATAGGTTCTCTTGTTACAATTGATGGTATAGATGATTTTACTTTATTGTCTGATACCGATATTGTTGAACTTGGTGAGCTTGGTGATGATATTAGAAATGATATAGTAGATAAAACTATAAAAGAATATTCTTTTGGAGCATTAAAATATAATGTAAAAACAAGTTATGATATTTTAAACTTTAATATTGGAAGTGCTGAATTAGTTCTTTATGAAGAACCTGATAAAAATAGTTTAAATGAGAATGAAATTGTTGACATTCTTTTAAAAGACACCGAAACTGTAATTTTAAACGATGTGCAGGTAAATTCTATAATTGGAAGAACTGTAACTATAGATACTCCGATTACTGGTATTTTACCACAACAAAATATTGCAATAAGAAGAAATTTAAACTTTGCGAATAGTACAAAAGTTCAGATAAAACATGAAAATGTCTTATCTGATGTTCAAAATGCATATAGTTATGAAGATGATTTATATATTGCATCAAATTCTTTACCATCTAGAGATATAACATTAGATGTTAAAAAAGTTAGTAAGACAATCACATCATCTTTAGATGCAGATCAGTTTTTTGATGGATTTAGTGCACAAAAATATACAATTTTATCATTTGAAAATGAGGTTCCATTTTTAACTGGAGATGCTGTAAAATATTTTCATACTACAGAAAATTCTATATCAGAACTACCAAATTTTGAGTTATTTTACGTTGAAGTTTTAGAACCAAAAAACAAAATAAGACTTTATTCAGCACTTTCATTTTTACCAGTCTCAGATTTTTTAAAGTTTGATAAAAATACTGAACTTGGAACACACACCTTTGTTTTAGAGCAACATGCTAGTCAAATTATTGAACCATCAAACTCACTGAAAAAAATTCCACTAGAAAGATCATTTAGTTTATCTGAAAAAGAATATAAAACAGAAAGTGGTGTAATTGGGGTTTTAGCAAATGGTGTTGATATCATTAATTACAAATCTGATGACAAAGTATTTTTTGGTCCATTAGATTCATTAAATGTATCAAATCAAGGATTTGGATATGATGTTATTAATCCACCAGATGCTGAATTAAGTTCCCCAAACTATAACGTTGGAGTTGGAACTACAGCAAAAATGAATTTAGTTGTTAGTGGATCTTTTGAAGATGTTTTTGTTGATCCACAACAGTTTGGTGTATCTAGAATAATTACAATTTATGCTAAAGGTGGAAATGGTAAAAATGCTGTCTTTGAACCTATTACCAAAAAACAATATAGAACAATAATTTTCAATGCTGCAGATATTGAATTTGGTGGATCAGTTGATCCTAATAATGATAGTTTTATCTTTAATAGTAGCCATGGATTAACTAGTGGAGAAAAAATAGTTTACAATACTAATGAAAATTTGGGTATTGGTATTGGACCTTTTAATGGATCCAATTTAGATAGTGGGGGAACATTAGTCAATGGTGGAATTTACTATCCAGAAGTTATTAATTCAAATAGCATTAGACTCTATAATACAATTTCAGATTTAAATAGTGGTATTAATACTGTTGGTTTAACGACAATTAATAACTATGGAACTCACAAATTTAGAGTATTTGAACCAATCAATGTACTCTCATATGTTAGAGTTGTAAATCCAGGTGAAAATTATACCAATAGAGTATTAAATATATCACCATCAGGAATTCATACTGCTGGTGATACTTTTGTATTTGAAAATCATGGATTTACTGACGGTGATTTGTTAAATTATTCATATAATGATACTGGTATAGTAGGATTAGATACTTCCAAAAAATATTATGTATTAAAACTAAATGATAATTCTTTCCAACTTGCAGATGGTGGACAAAAAAATGATGATGAAAGCGAATTATCAAAACAAAATTATAAGAAGAGAAAAAATATAACTATATCTTCATCTGGACAAGGATATCAGACTTTTTCGTATCCACCAATCTCAGTTGAAGTTGTTGCAGAGTATACTGGAATAGTTTCATCAATAACTTTAACTCCAAAAGTTAGAGGAAAGGTTATTGATGCATATCTTTATGAAAAAGGAACCGAATATGGATCAACTGCTTTAAATTTAAACATCAAACCAACGGTATCAATTAAAACTGGAAGTGGTGCACAATTAAAACCATTGGTAGTTGGTAATAAAGTTTTATCAGTTCAAGTTCAAAATAAAGGTGAAAATTACAGTTCTTCAGTAGATTTGGAGGTTGTTGGTAAAGGTATAGGATGTGTTTTAAGAGCTGTTGTTGTTAATGGACAAATAGACAGTGTTATTGTTATAAACAGTGGTACTGGGTATGATGATTCAACTTCTATTACCATATCTACACCTGGTCAAGGTGCTGTTATTATACCAACCATAAGATCTTTAACAGTTAATGATTTCTATAGATATCCTGGTGATTTTTATCTGGAGAATAAAGAAAAAAATGCTCTAACCTATGGAATTAATGGTTATTTTTCTTCTAGAGAGGGATTGGAATTTGATGATCCCAATCCAGATACAAATCATTCAAGAATAATAGGTTGGGCTAAAGATGGAAATCCAATTTATGGACCAAATGGTCATACAGATCCAACATCATTTACATCACCAATAAAAAGACTTGAAACAGGATATGTTTTAGATCCTTCAAACATTTTTAATAGACCTTCTACAGATATTTTACCATCAGGATTTTTTGTTGAGGATTATAAATTCAACGATAGTGGTGATTTAGATAGACATAATGGTAGATTCACCAAAACTCCAGAATTTCCAAATGGAATTTATGCATATTTTGCAAGTACAAAGTTAGATATTGCAACTTCTGCACAAACTGAAATTGTCCCAGAGTTTCCATATTTTGTTGGAAATACATATAGATCTACACCAATTGATACATTTACATTAGATCAAAATGATGATTTAGATTCTGCAAATTTACTGAGAAATACTTCACCATATAGAGTAAATCGAGAAAATTCTTCTAATTATTATATACCCAAAAATTTTGGAACTAGGCAGAGATGTGATATAAAATCTGTAGAGTCTGGTAGTGTTGATAGATTAGTGATTGATAATGCTGGAGATGGTTATAGTGTTGGCGATACTCTAATTTTTAACGAAACTAATACTGATGGAAGTGGTGTTTCTGCAGAAATTGTAGAAGTAAAAAATAGTGCAGAGATTGAGAATATTCAGACATCATATATTTTAAATGAAAATGTTATTTTCATTTGGGAAAATAGTAGTACAATAAAGGGTTATATTTTACCATCACACAATTTAGTTGATAATGATAGAATAGAAATCACAGGAATTAGTACATCTTCAGTAGATTTTTTGAATGGTAATCACAAAATTTCTGTTGAAAGTGAAAAAGTTATTCTCACAAATAATATTAGTAGTGGTGATGTTGGAGATGTAGTAGATTTACAAGTTGACAAGATTCCAACAACAACTAGTATTGGTAGTAGTGTAAGTACTGGAGGTGAAAATTTTACAATCTTAAATGTTTATAATCAAGAAAACGTTTTAAGGTGTAAAAGACATTCTGCAGGATTAGCACATACAGTATCAGATATTATTTCAATTATACCTTCACAATTTACATTTAACTTAAATTCAAATTATTTTGAAAGCAGTCTTTCTCCAGTATATAATTTTAATCCCAATGATTCAATTGGGATTGGAACTGAAGATGGTTCTTATTCTTCTACAACCTTAACTTATGGAGGTGTGAGCAAAGAAGTAGAATTGAAAACTCTATCAATATATTTACCAAATCATCCGTTCAATACTAATGATAAAGTTCGTTTCAAATTGAGTGATGAAGCTGGTGCATCTGCCTTATTAGTGTCTAATGAATCTAATGGATCTCAATTCTCATTGCCATATAATCCAGTTACTGATAATACTCAGGACTTGTTCATCATCAAAAAATCTGATGATTATATTGGAATAGTTACACAGGTTGGATTAACAACCACATCATCTGGATTGTTCTTTAATGGAAATGGATCAGATTTTGATGATTATAAGTTTGAGAAGTTGGAAGAAGAAAGTGTAACAGGAACTTCCACAAAAATAACTACAACAATTACAACCAATTTAAATCATAATATATTAGATAATGATTTATTATCTTTAAAAGTAATACCAAATAATACTAGTGGTGGAATTACAACTTCATCATCTTTAGTGTTTAAATATAATCCAGATTTTAATAAATTAGTTACTAATCCAGTTGGTTTTTCATCATTATCAGTAAACCTAGATGAAAATACAATTGAAATAAATTCGCACCAATATGTAAATGGAGACAAAATTTTATATACAACAGATAATTTTGTAACGGGTGGAATAGGAACTGGCATATACTTTGTTAATAAGTATGATAGTAATAAAATAAGACTTTGTGATACCTATCAGGATTCTGTTTCTAATCCTGCAAATCCAATTTCTATTGGAAATAGTGGCAGCAATTCTCAAGAAATTAGTAATGTAAATCCAAAAATACGTGGTGTTAAGAATGGAACCCTGAGATTTGATCTATCAAATTCTTCACTCAGTGGATATGAATTTAATATTTTCTCAGATAAGCAATTTACAAAACCTTATGTATCAACTGGAAGTACATCTACTTTTAATGTACGTGTTAGTGGTACACCAGGAACTGATGGAATAATCGACGTTAAGTATGATAATAATCTTCCAGATTTATACTATTCTTTATTAAAGGATACAAAACCTGTTTTTGAAAATGAGAATGAAGATGATTATCATATAATTTTCGTTGATAGTTTTTATAATAAAGATCAATATGTGGTTTCTAACTCTTCTGGAACTACATTTGATATATCTCTGTCATCAATACCAGAATCTTTAAGTTATACAAAAAATCAAGCAGATATTAGTTATAGTACAAGTTCGCGTAATACAACTGGTCCAATATCAAAAATTAATCTTTTAAACAGAGGATCGGGATATACTTCATTGCCAAGATTTACTGGAATTAGTACTGCAAATTCTGGAAGAGTGTCTGGAATAAATGCTATTGTTAGTGTTGAAACTGATACTATTGGAAAATTCAAATCTATTGAAATACTAAATGATGGTTTTGATTATGCATCAGATTCAACGTTAAGACCTTCTTCAAACTTTAATACACTTCTACTTTTAAGTGACAATGAAGAAATAACTGATATTAATGTCGTATTTGGTGGAAAAAATTATATTTCAAAACCAAGTTTAGTTTTAGTTGATACACTATCTAGAAAAGAAGTAGATACTGGAATTTTGGAAGTTGGTATGAACAATTCCTCTATTGGATCAATATCAGTTATTACACCACCTAATGGATTAAAATCATCTACACATAGATTATTTACTACAAATAATACAAATGGCGTAGTAATCACTGGAATAACAACAGTAGAAAATGGAATTGTACATGCAAAGGTTAGAACTCCACCCATTTTTGGATTTAAAGAATCACCATTTGTATCTGGTGATAAAGTTTTTGTGGAGGGTGTTGTAAGGGGTACATCTGTAGATGAATTTGGAAATGAAACTATACCTGGAGATGGATATAATTCCGCAGATCATGGATATGTATTTTTTGATGTAACTGATTTTATTAATGATCCTGGTAATGCAGTTTTAAAATATGATATTTCACAATATACAACAAATCCTGGTATACCACAAACTTTAAATTCTTATGCCACTGGTGTAAATGAAAAAAATTATCCTACTTTTGAAACAATTCAAGTTATTAGTTCTTTCCAGCAAGGAGAAATAATAAAGGTAAATGGGGTATCTGAAAATATTACCGTTAAAAATGTATTCCCAAATTCACTAAAAGTATCATCTACAAATAATATTGAGAAATTTAATTCTATACAAGGAAGTATATCAAATTCAAAAGCATTAGTTGTTGGTTCATTTGATTATAGTGGTAAATTTAAATTTAATTCACTAAGTAATGCTTCTTTAGGGTGGTACAAAGATACTGGTAAGTTAAACTTTGATACCCAAGCGTTACCAGATAATGATTACTATCAGACTTTATCATATTCTATTAAGAGTGATGTGGAGTATGATAAATTTATAGAACCTCTTTCAAAATTAGCTCACCCGATTGGAACCAAAAATTTTGGTGAGGTTGGATTTACTTCATCCTCATCCACAGGAATTGCTGGTACATCATCATTATCAACAGTTTTAAGTTTAGATGAAGAATCTAGAGTTGATATTATAAGAAACTTTGATTTAGTATTTGATGATGATTCTTTATCTAATTCTACTTCTTTAATTAAGTTAAGAAATAAAAAGTTATCAAACTTTATTGAATGTAGAACTAATAGAGTCTTACAAATAGATGATATCAGTAATAGTTTTTCAAGTTCTGAAATTAATAAAGATGAAATAGTTGTAGCAGAAAGTTATCAGGTTACAGATTATTATTCACAGTTTTTAATTCAAACTTTTAATGAAATAAATGATTTTAACAGCCAAAAAGAATATCAATTGTCTAATGTTGTTGTTCTCAATGACTTTGAAAACACATATACTTTAACTAAAGGAAATATTTTTACTGGTGAAGAAAAACTGGGAGATTTTGAAGGATCTATTAATAATATTGGAAGTCCAGAATTAATATTTAAACCTACAGATCCATTTAACACTAATTACAATTTGAAATTATATAGAGAATATTTTGGACCAGAATCGAGTGTTGGTTTTGGTGTGACTGATCATGGATTTATGAGAATTTTCAGTGAAGCAAAGACTATCGAATCAACTGTTGGGTTTGTAACTTCTATTTTTAGAGCAAATGCATCAACGTATCGCACAATAAGATCGTCTAACTTAATCATAAACACGGATGATTACAGTTTTAACTATTATGAAGTTTTTGGAATTTATGATGGTGTTAATACTCCCCAAGTTTCTGAGTATTACTTTGATTCAAAAGCTCAATTGAGTGGATTATCATCTGGATTTTTGGGAACTTTTGATTTAGAGGTAGACTCTGGTAATATTTTCCTCAATTTTACAAACACTTCTGGTAATAATATTACAATAAAGAGTAAGACTGTTGCTATCGGAGATGTTAGCCTTGGAATAGGAACTTATAGATTCTTATCTGATGATCAAATTCCAGAAACTGAAAAGTCTTCTAGAATAGAAAGTAAATTTGATACTATTACTGGTAATACAATAATAAAAACTTTAGATTCTTCTGTTGATTCTGCATTAAAATCACTAATTAGAATTTCGACTACAGCAAATTCTGGTATAGGTGAAACAATATCTTTATATGAAGTTTCATTGATTGGGGATCAAACAAATACATCATTAGTTGCAAGTCCGTTTGTTGCAACTGGATCAAATGGTATTGGTACATTTGGTGCTTTAAATAGTGGAACTGATATTAATTTGTATTTTTACCCCGATCCCGATTTTATTAACGAATCATTATTGATTCAATCTGTTGATCAAATTCTTTATGCAGAAAATGATGAATTTAATGTACCAAATACTTTAGAGGTTGGTGCAAGCAAACATGATGTTTCTGTAGCAAAATATGGTTCTATTAACGTGTTTGGAAAAGATAGATTAAATTTTGATATGAATTGGAATAGAACACCAATATTTGCAAAAACTATCAATCCCAAAAAATCTGGTATTTTGCAGAATGAAACTGGAATTATTAATATACAACGCCACTTCTTTGAAGATGGTGAAGAATTGATATACACACCAGGATCAACTTTAACAGGGGTTGCTGCAACTGCAATATCAATCGGAAGTACTATTGTTGGTGGAGCAATATTTACTGCAGATATTATTAGTGGTTTTTCAACTGTAACTGGTATTGGCAATACTGAAGGAATTATTAGTGGTTCTGATACTTCTCTTCTTGGTTTAAATATTCCTTCTGGAACATCTATAACATCAATAGGTAAAACTTATAGTTATTTTGTTGGAACTAGTGATGGTGTAAACAATCACATACTTGGTATAGCGAATACCAGCATTTTAACTACTGGATCTGAAGTATTTACTTTAGATAATATTTCACGTGGAACTATTAATACTATTGGAATCAATTCTTTATCAATAACATCATCAAATACTTTACCTTCTGGAACTGATGTTGTTTATTATTCGGATGACTTGAGCAATTCGGTTGAAATTTCCAAAGTTTCTACTGGAACTACGTTTAGAGAGTCTTATCAAGTTGGAATTGAAACAAACATTTGCCCATCCAAAGTATTTGCAATAAAGATTAATGAAGATCAGTTTAAGATTACTGGAATGAAAAACAGTGGTATTGGATTTACATTTACTGGAACAGGTAGTGGAAATACACACGTTTTTGAAATGAAGAAAAAGAATGAAAAAACTGTTTTGACTATTAATGGCGTTTTACAAGCACCACTTGCATTTACTCCTATACAAAAAACTATTGATCAAAATGTTTCTATAGGTGCATCTTTTATTGCATTATCTGGTATCTCTTCAATATCACCAGAAGATATATTAAAAATCAATGATGAATATGTGACAATTAACAGTGTTGGAATTGGATCTACAACTGATGGACCAATTTCTGGTACTGGATCATTTAATTTATGTAATATAGAACGTGGAAGAATGGGATCTGTAGCAGCAGAACATGCCGTTAATGATAGTGTAAGAGTATATAAAGGATCTTACAATGTTGTTGGAAATGAAATATTCTTCTCAGAAGCTCCAGATGGAAAAGGAAACAATGCAGAATTTGGAGAAACTTTATTACCTCTTCCAAAATCAACATTTAATGGTAGAGTTTATTTAAAACAAGACTATAGTTCAAATAAAATATATGATGATATTTCACCTGGATTTAATGGAATCGAACAAGTATTTACATTATATCAAAATGGAGAAGTTGTTTCGGATGCTGTTCCAGGAAATAATATTCTGACAATCAACAACATATTCCAAAATCCAGACAATGATTCATCTACTAGTGAAAATTATGAAATCTTAACTAATGATGGTATATCTAGCGTTAGATTTAAGGGTGTTGAAATTGAAGGGTCTGAGTATTCATTTACTACAGAATATGATATTAATCAAAATGATTTACCACGTGGTGGCATAATTGTTTCTATGGGATTTACTGGTGGTACAGGATATGCACCACTTGTTGGTCTTCCTGGTGATATGATCGATGTGACAGTTGATGCTGGAGTAATTACTAATGTTGGATTTACAACATCAATTATAGTTGGTTTAGCAGTAACTGGTGTTATTGCTGCAAATACAACGTCTATTACTGGTATTGATACAACTAGTATGAAAATCGGTCAAAAAATAATGAATATTTTGAATGAATATGTTGATGAAATAGATTTTGTTCCGCAACATGTTAATCTTAAAGTACCTAATGAAGATAGCATTCTTCAATTTGATACTTTAATTCAATCAATAGGAACAAATTCTATCACACTATCTAAGGCAACTACAAATACATCATCATTAACAACTTCATTTGGTGTTGATTTTGGTGAAGAATTTAAAGGATCTGGTTACAATTCTGATCAAATTGTTGCAATTTATGAAGATAATCATACAGGAACTCCAGCTGTAGTTAAAGCAATTGTTTCTACAGCATCAAGTTCTTTAACTCCAACAAATGTAACTTATGATCCAGCAACTGGAGATTCTCAATTTACTTTTGGTGGTGCTCATAACTTATCCAATGGTGATGAAATTAGAATTATGGATCAATCTATTGTATTTACATGTGCAATGGATAATTACAAAACTGAACATGTTAATCCACAATCTCATCATTATTCCAGTGGAAGAAGACTACCAGTAACAGTCGATGGTCCAGAACAATTTACAGTAAATGTTGGAGCTTCTGGACCAAATCAACAATTTACACCAACAAATGCAGTATATAATCCAGCAACTGGAGATTTGATATTAACTATTGGATCTCACACATTATCTCCTGGAGAGGGAATAACCATTGATGATAATTCATTGACATTTACATGTACGATGGATAACAATCAATCTGAAAAAACATATCCTCGTCCTGGAATCGACCCATATGCTGGAAGATCAATTCCTATTAAAAGTGTTACTTCTAACTCAATTACAATTTATGCTGGAATTTCTCGTGAAAATGTTTATTTCACGCCTTCTGCAGCAACATATGATTCTTCAAGTCAAAATTTAACATTAACTATTGGATCACACGGATTGGGAGAACAAAGAAATGTTGTTTTATCTGATAATGCGCTTGCCTTCCAAAAGGCAAATAATGATATAATCAATTACCCAGATCCAAATAATGGATCTCAGTCTGGTCAATCAATAACAATAGTTGATGTACCATACACATCCCATACACCAACAGACGCTCCATATAATGCATCTACTGGAATTGTAACGTTTGAGGTAAATGGACATGGACTAGAAAGTGGTAATTATATTATGGTTGAAGATGGTTCTTTAACTTATACTTGTGATCTTGATGATAACACTGTTCAAAAATCATATCCACGCGCTGGTTATGATTATCCAAGTAATAGGTGGTTAATAGTAACAGTAGTTGATGCAAATCATTTTACAGTTGACATTGGACCTTCATCAGATACATCAGATCACACATTTGTTAGTGCATCCACAAATGCTTTAAGATTCCAAGGTAATACTATAGTCATAAATGCTTCAGATTTACCATCAGAAACATTAACATTAACTGGTACACCACTTACAGATAGTGTCAAACATGAACCACAATCTTTACATACATTTGTACCAGGTGTAGAAAATACTAATGCGGTAAAACATCTCCCACAGTCAACACACAGTTTTGTGAGAGCAACAGAAGGTGCTATTTTACTTGGTTGTTCTGGTGGTCAGATAGAATCATTTGAAGTTATTAGTGGTGGAAGTGGATATACCAATCCACAAGCTGCACTTACAGATCCATCATATGATAATTTAAAGCACATAGGAATTTTCCGCCCATCTGTTGGAGGATTCCAGGAACAACTTGGAATTGGTCTTTCGGTAACAGTTGATGTTTCACCATCTTTGAGTGTTGGTATCGGATCTACATATTCATTCATAGATGACTATAAAATAACAACTAACGGTTATTCCTTTGAAAGAGGTGATAAGTTTACACTTGCTGGTTTAACAACAGCTCGTGGATTATTAACTCCTTTAGAAGAATTAGTATTTACTGTTACTGATGTTAAATTTGATACTTTTGCTTCTTGGCAAGTCGGTGAATTTGATATTATTGATTCAATAGCATCATTGCAAAATAGTGTAAGAACTAGATTTCCAGTATCAAAAAATAATGTATTATTAAGTTTTGAGAGGAGTCAAACTGACAATGCAGCAGATATTATCGATTTCTCAACTATTTTACTTATCTTTGTTAATGGAGTTATGCAAGAACCTGGAGTTTCTTACACATATGAAGGAGGTACTACTTTTGTATTTAAAGCAGCACCCAAAAAAGAAGATAAAATTGACATTTTCTTCTATAGGGGAACTGCTGGTGTTGATAGTGTAGAACAAATTGTTTACCCATATTTAAAACCTGGTGATGGTGTTCAAATACAACAAAATCCATCAGTAAGATCTACACGTTCTCAAGATCCTAGAGTAATGTCATTCATTGTTTCATCAGACACTTTTGAAACAGGTATTTATTTTGGACAAGGAATAAATCAAGTGACTCCAAAACCAATTGATTTATTACCCCAAAAGACTGACTCTGTTGTAGGACAGATTGTAAGGACAAAAGATAGAGATAGTTTAGAAAGTAAGATTATTCCTGTTGGAAATATTATAAAATCTGTTTCGGCATCAGATAATCAAATTTTCTTAGACGAAGCACAGTTTTTCAATTATGAAGAAAATGATTTTGGTCAAGATATTGCACAATTTAATTCCATAATTGTTTCAAATAAAGAAATAGTATCTGCAGCTATGACTGCTGTTGTTTCTAGTGATGGTGAAATAACTAACATTCTCGTTTCTGATGGTGGATCTGGATATGTTGGTGTTGCAAATAGTGTTAAATTGAAATTTAGAAATCCACCACATGGTGGAACTTTACCTGAAGTTTATGGAACAGTTTCTGCAGCGGGAACAATTACAAGTCCCTTTGATATTACAAATGCTGGCGCTGGATACACCAGCACCAATATTCCAGAAGTTATTGCTCCAACTGAAAATATTTTAACTGAGAATATTCAAAATATATCTTTAGTTCAAGGTTTTTCTGGAATTATTACAGGAATTACAACGACAAATGGAGTTAATGGGCATGGAATGGCAATTAAATTCTTTGTTGAGTATGACCAAAATATATCTTTCACAGATTTATCAACTTTATATCCAATTTATGTCTCCGAAACATCAGTTGGATCTGGTGTAACGTCAGTTGATCAAAATGGTACTTTAAATGTTTCTACTGGAACTACCTATTGTGACAATATATATGAAATTCATAATATAGTTGATCTGAGTTTAAGAGCTGAACTTGTTTCAAATATTCACGAAGATACAATTGATCCTGCTGGAATTAGCACTTTTGGTGATGTAGTTGGTAAATTTAGTTGGGGAAGATTATCTGGAATAACTAGATCTCAAACTTCACCAATTTCTATTGATTTGAGTGATTATAATGTATCACCTGGATTATCATCATTCCCATCAATACATAGAAGATCCACTGGTTTAAGAAATACTGGTGCAATTGAAAAGATATTTGTATCCTAATTAGATATAAATAATGTTAAATAGTTGTATTAGCAAATAATAAAAATAAATGGCTGCTATCGTCACTGACCAATTTAGGGTTTTAAATGCTAAAAACTTTGTGGATTCTGTAAAGGACCCTAATAATTCTTATTACATATTTTTAGGATTAGCAAATCCTACACCATCTAATGTTGGATACGGTAGAACAACTGACTGGAATACAAATATTCCTTCTCCAGAAGATAGTCTTAGTTACGTAAATCATGTTAAAGATACTGTAATTTTTGGTAAAAAAATTACTTCAGATAATGTTAGAAGATTGATCCGTAAAGTTGAATGGACTAAGAATACAATATATGAAATGTATCGTCATGATTATTCAGTATCCAATCAATCCCAAAAAACTAATTCTAATAGATTATATGATGCAAATTATTATGTAATTAATAAAGATTTTAGAGTATATCTGTGTATTGATAATGGATCTAGAGATACTAATAGATTAGGTAATCCATCACAAGATGAACCAACATTTGTTGATTTAGAACCATCAAGAGCGGGTGAAAGTGGTGATGGTTATATTTGGAAATATATGTTTACAGTTTCACCTAGTGATATTGTAAAATTTGATTCTATCGAATATGTTCCTGTTCCTGCAGATTGGGAAACAACTAATAATCCAGATATTAAAGCCATAAGAAAAAGTGCTGATTCATCTATAAATGAAAACCAGATTAAAAAAGTCTTCATAGAAGCTTCTGGAACTGGATATACACAAACATCTGAAGCTTTAAATATAGTTGGTGATGGTAGTGGTGCTAAAGTTCTTGTGGATGTTGTTGGTGGAAAGATAAATGATGTGATCGTTTCAAATGGGGGTAAAGATTATACTTATGGTAGAGTAGATCTTTCACCAATCAATCAAGGAGCAACATCTTTTGCTCATTTAATCCCAATAATTCCACCATCACTTGGGCATGGATATGACATCTATACAGAACTTGGGTGTGAGAGAGTTTTAGTATATGCTAGATTTGATGATTCTACAAAAGATTTTCCATCTGATGTAAAATTTTCTCAAATTGGTATTTTAAAAAATCCAACAATATATGGATCTGATAGTACACAATATACTGATAGTACATTTTCAAATTTAGGTTCTTTAAAGTTAATTGATAGTACAATATCACAATCAGAGTTAGCAACTCCAGGGACTAAAATTTATCAATCAATTACTGGTGTTGGAACTGCAGTTGGATATATTGCATCATATGATGGTGAAACTAAAGTGCTAAAATATTTTACTGATCGATCATTATATTATAATAGTTTAACATATGACCAAAAAGACTCTAGAGATGTATTCACAAGTGGAAAACCAGTAGGTTTTTCGACCGAAGGTGGATTAATTACAACATCTTCAGGTTTTAGTGCTGGAATTGATCCTTCATTTAACCAATCAACATTTGAAGTTTCTAGTTCAAAAACAGTTGATTTGGATTCTTCATTTTCAAATGGAATATCTTTACCAGAGATAAATAAAAGGACGGGAGATATTGTTTACATTGACAATAGACCTATTGTAAATAGAAATCCCAAACAAAAAGAAGATATTAAAATCGTACTGGAATTCTAAAAAATCAAAATGGCTAAAACAAATTTAAACGTCTCACCATATTTTGATGATTTTGACGCTGAAAAAAATTATTACAAAGTATTATTTAAACCAGGATATCCAGTCCAAGCTAGAGAATTAACTACTCTACAATCAATACTTCAAGAGCAAGTATCTTCTTTAGGTAAGAGTATATTTAAAGATGGATCGGTTGTTGTACCAGGTGAAGTTTCTTATGATCCAAATTATTATGCAGTAAAAATTAATCCAATTCATTTGGGATTAGATGTTGAATTATATTACAAAGAATTGATTGGTAAAAAAATTATTGGAGATGTTTCTCAAGTTACTGCTGTAGTACAAAATGTTTTATCTAGAGTAGATTCTACAGAAAATGTAACTACTTTATATGTAAAATATACAAACTCAAATTCATCTTTTCAGAATACAAGTTTTGTAGATGGTGAAACATTAACCATTGTAGATAGTATACAATATGGTAATACAGTTATTACGGGTGGAAATACTATTGGATCTCTTATAGATGCTAATTCGGTAAAAATTGGATCAGCAGTTTCAATATCTCCTGGTATATACTTTATAAGAGGATTATTCGTTAAAGTATCCCAAGATACAATAATTTTAGATCAGTATACTAATACACCATCATATAGAGTTGGATTAAGTATAACTGAAAATTTTGTAACATCTTTTGATGATAATAGTTTATATGATAATGCTAAAGGATTTACAAATTATTCAGCACCAGGTGCCGATAGGTTTAATCTAACAACAAAATTATCCAAACAAGGATTACAAGATTTCAATGATACAAACTTTATTGAAATTTTAAGGATAACAAATGGTGTAGTTAAAAAAGTAAAAGACACATCAGATTATTCTTTAATTAAGGATTATCTAGCTAAAAGAACATTTGAGCAGACTGGACATTTCACAGTAAGTCCATTTTCAGTAGATGTTGTAGATTCATTAAATAATTTAACAGATTTAAGTGGGTTATATAAGAGAAGTGAAAGAACGGATCAAAATAACATTCCTAGAGAAGACTTATTGTGTGTAAAAGTTTCTTCTGGAAAAGCTTATGTTTCTGGTAACGAAATTGAAAAATCTGCAACAAATGTTTTAGACATTAGAAAAGCAAGATCTACTAATACTGTATCTCTATCCCCAGTTCAATTTGAAATGGGAAGTCTTATTGTTACTAATAATGTCTCTGGTTGTCCTGCTATAGGACTAAACAACTCTTATACAATAGATCTTTTCGATTCAAGAAAATCAAACAATACTGCAGGAACTGGTACAACAATTGGTAAAGCGAGAGTATATTCATTTTCTGCATCGGATAGTTCATATGTAAATAATTCTAGTAGATGGAATTTATATCTTTACGATATCCAGACATATACAAAATTAACTTTAAATACAGAATTACCATCAGAAGTTTCTGAAGGATCACGTGTTAGAGGATTGCGTAGTGGATCTTCTGGATTTATTTCAGAAAATCCATATAATACAAATGTATTATATGTTTATCAAACTTCAGGAACATTTTTAGTTAATGAAGAATTAGAATTTAATGAAAATAAAAATATAAAGAGAAGTATAACTGATGTAAAAATTTACAGTGGTAAAGATATAAAATCAGTATATCAAAATTCTTCATCGTTGTCTTTATCTGGTCTAAGTACAGATTTTTCTGCAGACGTTTTCTTGAATAAGAATATAGCTCCCAACTTTAACGTTTCGGACTCAATTATTATAACACCAGAAAGTTCTGGAATTAGTACAATTACATCTCCAGGAAAACTTTTTGACGGTATTAAGGTAGGGTCAATAGTTCGCTATCAAAAAGTAGGTTTTGCAACAGAATTTTTCAACAAAGTTGAAAGTATTTCAACTGATAAGTTAGAAATGACCGTTAGTGCTGTTCCAAATGTTGATGATGTTTGTTTAGGATCACTTCATAGTGGATCTGAAAATTTAAAAACTTTATTTACTATTGGAGAATCAACAATACAAAATAAAGAAAATTCAAATCTATATTCACCATTAAAAAATAAAAATGTATCCTCGGTAAATTTATCTTCATCTACTTTAACAATAGTTAAGCAAGCTACTGGAAAAACTACTTCATCTACAGGAACATTAGCACTTACTGTAGATAATTTTAATCTTGCCGATGCTACATTTGAGCCATATTCTGTAGGTAGATATTCTCTTTTCTACAATGATGGAACAATAGAGACTTTAACTGCAGGAAAATTAGAAATAACAAATTCTGGTCAAGAATTAACTTTATACGGATTAAAATCTGATGAAAATGATGTAACAGTAGTAGTTACTTTAAAGAAAACTGTAGTTAGAAATAAATCTAAAATTTATAAAAAGAGTGAAAAAATAGTAATCGATAAAACATCATTAGGAATATCTGATGGTATAAGTGGTTTATCAACTAGTAAATATTATGGAGTTAGAGTTGAAGATCAAGATATCTCTCTTAATGTTCCAGATGTTTCTGAAGTAATTGCAATTTATGAATCAACTAACAGTTCTGAAGCAATTCTAGATAAACTATCATTTTCAGCATCTTCTATTTCTGGTGCAATTGTTGGTGAAAGAATTGTTGGATCAATAAGTGAAGCAGTTGGACAAATTGTAAGTATTAATACAACTGACATTACATTTGTTTATCTAAATTCAAATAGATTTACACCTTCGGATGTAGTCTCTTTCTCAGAATCAAATATTAGTTCACCCATTTCTTCATTGACACCAGGTGCTTATATTGATAGAACTGATGATTTTATATTAGATAAGGGACAAAAATCACAATATTACGACTATTCAAAAATAGTTCGATCTTCAGGAACAGTTGTCCCAGCTAAAAAATTAACTGTTATTTACAATGCATATAGCGTTTCTGAAGCAGATTCTGGTGATTTTTATACTGCTAGTAGCTATAATACATCCAACTTTAAAAATTCTGTTCCATCTTTGAATAATAATTCAAGAGCATCTGATGTTCTTGATTTCAGACCGAGAGTTTCAACATTTAATTCTACAATTACATCACCATTTAATTTCGATACTAGAAACTTTGCAACATCACTGGCAAATCCACAGATTGTTGTTGCACCAAACGAATCATCTGTGGTTAGTTATCAATATTATGTGCCAAGAATAGACAGATTAGTATTAAATAAAGGTGGTAATTTTCAATTGATAGTAGGATCTGGATCTCCTAATCCACAACCACCTACAGAAATAAGTGATGCAATGAATATTGCAACTTTAGAAATTCCTGCGTATGTTTATGATGTTAATGATATAAAAATTTCTTTAATAGAGAATAAAAGATATACAATGAAAGATATTGGTTCTCTTGAAGAGAGAATTGAAAATTTGGAAAAATTTGCAACTTTAAGTTTATTAGAGTTAGACGTAAAATCACTACAAGTCATTGATGATGATGGATTAGGTCTTTCAAAGTTTAAATGTGGATTTTTTGCGGATAGTTTTGTTGATACTAGTTCAATTGATTTTAAAAATCAAGATACAAGAGCATCTATCGATGGATCTAATGGTGAGTTAACGACAGATCTTTCTATCCATACTTTAAAATCTCAAATTTTACCAAGTAATAGTATTAATTTAGAGACTGCAGATTATTCCACTGATATAGATTTATTAGATCCAAATATCAAAAAAACTGGTGATTTAATAACCTTAAATTATAGTGAAAAGTTATGGGAAGATATTTCTCAAGAATTTGCAACTACCGAAGAAAATTTAAATCCACATGGATTATCTAATTTTAATGGAAAAGTTGCACTTTTCCCATCAACTGATTTATGGGTAAAAACAATTAATAATAAAAAAGGAAATATTATTAGATCGCAAAGTTTATGGGATAATTCATATATTTCAAACTTATATTTAAGTTCTGAAAATAGTAATAAGATGAGAAGTAGAAATGTACAATTTTCTGCTTCTGATTTAGTACCACTAAGTAGATATACATCATCACTTGACGGGTCATCTTCTGTTGATATCATTCCAAAACTTTTGAAAATTAATATGATATCTGGTATTTTCACAGTTGGAGAAACTATTGAAGGATATGTTGGAGATAAAAAAGTTTTCTCTTCCAGAATATGTGAACCAAACCATAAAAATGGATTATTCAGTGCTCCATCAGAAACTTATGCAGTTAATCCATACCAATCAACAGAAATATTAACAGATTATGCTCAATCAACATCAGTATTGAATATTGATACTTATTCTTTAGCAGATAATGCTGATGGAAGATTTTACGGATATGTATTTGAAGGTATGCGTATAATTGGTAAAACGAGTGGAGCTCAGTGTGATGTAACTTCTCAAGATCTTATTACAGACAATGTGGGAGATTTGATAGGTTGTTTCTATGTTAGAAATCCATTTACAACATTAACACCATCAACATTATTTAATGTTAGTGATAAAACATTTAGACTACAAACAGATTCTACATCCACTCAAACATCTTCAATATCATTAAGATCTTATTTCTGCGAAAGTTCATTATATCTAAGTGATAATCCAAAATCTTCAAATATATCCTTACTTAGAAGACCAGTTTCTACTAGATCTGTATTAGAAACGGGTAAGAGTTATCTTTCACAAACATTTAAAGTTGATAATGAGGGTGGATTCTTAACATCTTTAGATTTATTCTTCTCTAAAAAAGATGATACCGAAAAAGTAACTGTAGAAATTAGAGAAGTTGATCTTGGTGGTCGTCCAACTGCCAAAATATTACAAGATTTCTCAGTAGCTCAAATTTTACCAGCAAATATAACTACATCTACTGATGGTAGTGTTGCAACTAATGTTAAATTTAGATCCCCAGTTTATTTGGAACCAAATAAGCAATATTCATTAACACTATTTTCAGCATCATCTTCATCATATTCTGTTTGGACTGCTACATCCAATGAATCCACAGTTGCTACACAAAATTTCCCAAATTCTCAACAGATAATTTATTCAAATCAATTTGTAGGTGGAAATTTATATAAACCACAGAATGGTGCTATTGCAACAGCATCTCTTTTACAAGATTTGAAATTTAGATTATATAAAGCACAATTTGTAGAATCAGGAACAGCATTTTTTGCAAATCCATTACTATCAAATAGTAACTCAAATGAAGAATATGATGCAAATATTGATAATTTAGTCTCAAATCCTATAACATCATTCCCCAAAAAACAAGTAATTGGAATTACAACATCATACCTAGATTCAGAATTCTATCATTATGGTAGAAAAGTTATATTTGGATCAGTATCAAATGATGTTCATGGATTTATTGAACAAAGTGGTGGAAAAATATCAGGTATAACAACAAACAGTGTCGGTGCTGGATATAGTAATGGAACTTATTCTAATGCTGAGTTATATACTATTAATGGATTTGGTCCAGAAGTTAATAACGTTACTGCAAATCTAACATTTGCAAATAATCAATTAAGTTCCGTTACTATAATCGATGGTGGAAGTGGTTATTCGGTAGGTGATTTGCTGGGTATAAAAACAACAACAAATCCATCAGGAAGTGGTGCAATTGTTGGTGTTTCATCGATAAATGGAGTAGATACATTACTTCTGACAAATATCAATGCAAATAACAGTATTTTACTTGGTTATGGTTTAAGTGTTTTAGATGATGCAGATAATGTAGTTTCTTTGGCTGGAACATCTGTTATTAAAGATCCTAGAAACTTGAGTGATTTATACAGTGGAAATGTATTCAAAGTTGATAATTATAGTCATGGTATGCATTCAACAAATAATTATGTAAAAATCAGTGGTGTTTTCCCAGATACAGTTCCGTCACAGTTAACTGCAAATATTACTGCCGATTCAACTGTAGTATCAATTGCAGACACATCGCAATTTGTAGTATATGATAATGTTGCTGTTGCTGGAGTCCAAACTGGATATATGCTAATTAATAACGAAATTATATCATATAATCAAGTTAATTCTGGATCTCTGCAAATTAATCAAAGAGGTGTTCATGGATCTACAATAAGAAACCATGGTGTTAATGATATGGTATACAAATATGAATGTGCTGGAGTAGGACTAACTAGAATTAATACCAAACATCAAAAATCATCCTCCCAATATTTAAATTCTTTAGAAACTACTGATAGCTTCTTCATAGAATATCCACGTGCAGATAGAACAGTATCAAATTTTGTTGAAGGAAAAACTTTTGGTGGATCAAATTGTAAATCTACACAAAATTATCAATTTAATTCAATTATTCCAAGTTTCAATTTCTTAACTCCACCCAAAACTTCTATTAATAGTTCTATCCGAACTATTACTGGAACTAGCTCTAATGGAACAGAAACTTCATTTAATGACAAAGGTTTGGAACCAATAGCACTTAATGCAAAAAATGATTTTGATTCAACTAGATTAGTTGCATCTAGAATGAATGAACTGGAATATTTACAACAAATGCCCAGATATAAATCATTGATTCTTTCTATATCAATGACAAGTAAAAATAATAATGTTTCTCCAGTTATTGATTTGGCGAATGGTGCTTCATTCTCACTGATTAGAAATAGATTAAATTCACCGATTTCTGATTACGCTTCTGATAATAGATCAAATGAGTTGTCAAATGATCCACATGCATCGGTTTACATTTCCAACCAAATAAACTTATTAAAACCAGCAACTTCATTGAAAGTTTTAACAAATTGCTACAATTCACCAAATAGTGATTTTAGAGTATTATTCAAACTAATTAGACCAGATTCTAATGGTGTTGAACAATCTTATGAATTATTCCCTGGTTATAGTAATTTAAAAGATGTAAATGGAGATGGTGTGGGTGATATTGTAATAGATACTCTCTTAAATGATGGTTCTTCCGATTTCTTTGTTGGATCATCTGCTGAAGGTGAATACTCTGAATATGAATTTACTGCTAACAATTTGGGTGAGTTTGTTGGATTTAGTATAAAAATTGTTATGAGTGGATTTAATGAAGCAACACCATTGAAATTTAAAGATATTAGAGCAGTTGCATTAGCATAATGATACCAATAGAAGGACATAAAGATCTTTATAGAGACGAAAATTCTGGAGCAATTATTAATAATAATACTTCAGAATATAACTCCTATATGAAATTGAAAAAGCAAAAGCAAAATGAAAAAAATGAATTAGATTCATTAAGATCTGAATTAAATGAAATTAAAACACTATTAAAGGAGTTTTTAAAATGAATCCTGAAGAAATAAAACTCGATAATCTGAGTAAATCGTTTGAATATCACAAATTATCTTCAGAAATAGAATCATGTGATTGCATCAATACATTGAAAGATATTGCAAAATCTTATGCCAAGTTGTATTTAAAACAGCAAGAAGTTTTATCATCATGGCCTTCTAATCCAATATAAATATTTTTAAGATATTGGTATAAACCTAATCTAATGGCATCAATATACGTAAGTAATTTAGTTATTAATGCAGGAGCAACATTTACTCAAGACTTTTTTCTTGAAGATGCTGCTTCAAATTCTGCATTAGATCTATCTACAGCAACGATAGAATCTCAAATGCGAAAATGGGCTGGTAGTGCAACTTCTACAACATTTACAACATCTGTTGTTGATGCATCAACTGGTCAACTGAGACTTACTTTACCAGCGTCTTCAACATCTTCTTTAAAATCTGGAAGATATGTATATGATGTTCTATTAACCAATAACGGAGAAACAACACGTGTTGTTGAGGGAATGGTTTTGGTTAGAGAAGGTGTTACTAGATAGGGAGAAAATCAATGGCAAAACCCGCTACAAGACAAGAATTGATTGATTATTGTTTACGACAATTGGGTGCTCCTGTATTAGAAATAAATGTCGCTGATGATCAAATTGATGATTTAGTTGATGATGCTCTACAATATTTTCATGAACGTCATTTTGATGGTGTTGAAAGAATGTTTTTAAAATATCAACTTACTCAAGATGATATTGACAGATCAAAAGCAACATCAAAACCACCAGTTGGTCCAGGTATTACTACTACAACAGCATCTGCTACCATAAACGGTGAAGCAAAAACATTCAATTTTTACGAATCATCAAACTTTTTACAGGTTCCCGATTCAGTAGTTGGGGTTGAAAAAATATTTAAATTTAATGCCAGTACAATATCATCTGGTATGTTTAGTATTAAGTATCAACTATTTCTAAACGATTTATATTATTTTAATTCTATTGATTTACTTCAATATTCTATGGTTAAATCTTATTTGGAAGATATCGATTATTTGTTAACTCCAGATAAGCAAATTAGATTTAATAAGCGCCAGAATAGATTATATATGGATTTTGATATTAAATCTGCTGGTGTTGGAGATTTTCTGGTTATAGATTGTTATAGAATATTAGATCCTACAGATTTTACAAGTGTTTATAATGATAGTTTCTTAAAGCGTTATCTCACCGCTTTGATTAAAAGACAATGGGGACAAAATTTAATTAAATTCAGAGGAGTAAAACTTCCTGGTGGAATTGAATTAAATGGTAGAGAACTCTATGAAGATGCTCAAAGAGAACTTGATGATATAAAGCAAAGTATGTCTACAGATTATGAATTACCACCCCTTGACTTTATCGGATAATGGCACTAAACCCGTTTTTTCTCCAAGGATCACCTGGAGAGCAAAGATTAGTACAAGAAATTATAAATGAACACCTAAAAATTTATGGTGTTGAAGTTCTTTACATACCAAGAAAATTTGTAAGGAGAGACACTATTTTAAACGAAGTTACAACTTCCAGATTTGATGATAATTTTACAATAGAAGCATATATTAATAATTTTGATGGATATAGTGGTGCTGGTGATATAATGACAAAGTTTGGAATGAGTTTGCGTGATGAATTAACGTTGACCATTTCACAAGAAAGATTTCAAGATTTTGTTGTCCCATTTCTTGATGGAATGGATGAAGATGAGATAACAATTTCTTCAAGACCTAGAGAAGGTGATGTTATATACTTCCCACTTGGTAAAAGATTATTTGAAGTAAAATTTGTTGAGCATGAACAACCATTTTATCAATTAGGAAAAAATTATGTTTATGAATTAAAATGTGAACTCTTTGAGTTTGAAGATGAGATTGGAGGATTTTCCGATATTACCGCTGTTGCAGCGGAGATGGATACTGTACTGGAGAATCAAGGATACATTACAACTCTGGAATTGTTTGCTTTTGGAGCATCTGCAACTGGAACTGCATCAACTGTTACAAATTATGTAAGAAGAATCATTTTAAATAATGATGGAAGTGGATACAATGGTATACCAACAGTTTCAATTTCAACTGCACCATCTGGTGGAATAAATGCGACAGCTGTTGCAATAACTACCAATATTGGTGATGCATATTCCGTACAAGAGATATTACTCACAAATCCAGGAGCTGGATATACTGTAGCACCTACAGTGACAATTCATCCAACCAATGGTGGTGTTGGTGCCGCTGCAACGGCTGAAATAATAACTACATCTTATGGAATAGGACCTATAGGAATAACAACCGCAGGAGAGGGATACGCTACAAATCCAATCGTTACTATCAGTGGTCCTGGAGTTGGTGTTACTGCTACAGCAATATCAAGAATTGGAACTGGAAATAGCGTTACTGAAATATTAATCAGAGATGCTGGTTATGGATACACTGAAGATCCATCTATAGATATTGCGGATCCACCATTAATAACAGGAATTGGAACATATTCTTTCAATGAGACTGTTAGAGGACAAGCATCTCAAACAACATCAAGAGTTAAAAAGTGGGATAAAGATACAAATATCTTAACTGTAGGTGTTATTGATGGTGAATTTATACTTGGAGAAGTTATTGTTGGAACAGCATCCAGTGCAACGTATGCACTCAAAAAAGTCTCTTCTTCAGAGTTTATAGATAAATATGAACAAAATGAAGATCTAGAAACTGAAGCAGATCAAATTCTTGATTTTACAGAGAAAAATCCATTCGGTAATTACTAATGTTAGGAACTTATTACTATCACGAAATTATAAGGAAAACTATAGTTTCGTTCGGTACATTATTCAATTCAATTGAAATAAAACATAAAGATGCTGATGGAGATACCTACAGTGAAATGAGAGTTCCATTGTCTTATGGTCCTTCACAAAAGTTTTTAGCAAGATTAGACCAGCAAGGTGATTTAAATAAACCAGTTCAAATTACTTTACCGAGAATGTCATTTGAAATGAATTCTCTTCAATATGATGGTACTAGAAAAACTAGTTTGGTACAATCTTTTAAAGCAAGTGATGGCAACAATTTGAAAAAAGTTTTCATGCCTGTACCTTATAATGTCGGATTTGAACTAAATATTTTTTCAAAATTAAATGATGATGCTTTACAAATAGTTGAACAAATATTGCCAATGTTCCAACCATCATTTACCATGACACTTGATTTGGTTGATTCTATTGGTGAGAAAAGAGATGTACCAATAGTTTTAGGTGGAGTTTCATTCCAAGATGACTATGAAGGAGATTTTTCTACAAGAAGAGCTTTAATATATACACTACAATTTACCGCAAAAACATATCTCTTCGGTCCTGTTCCTGAAACCAGCGATGGTCTTATCCGCAAAGTTCAAGTCGATACTCATTCTTCAACCGATGTTTCATCAGCAAAACGTGAAATGAGATATACGGTTACACCAGATCCAATAAATGCTGGTCCAGATGATGATTTTGGATTTGATGGTGGATGGGAATCATTTGATAATTCCAAAGAGTTTAGTCCAACACAGAAAGTTGATATTTGAGTAATATGAAAGATAATTATGAAAAGTTAAATAATGCTTTAAATATTTCTTCAGAATCTATTGATAATACTTCAATTGAAAAATCCGAAGTTACTGAAATTGTAGAGTCTAATAAAAAAGAATCTAAAAATGATGTACAGAAGGATTATGAATATACACGTGCCAATTTATACTCATTAATAGAAAAAGGGCAAGAAGCTATTAATGGAATAATGGAAGTTGCTGAAGAAGGATCTAGCCCTAGAGCATATGAAGTTGCTGGTCAATTAATAAAGAGTGTTGCCGATACAACTGATAAATTGATAGATCTGCAGAAAAAACTAAAAGATGTTGAAGATGAAACTGTAAAGACAACAAATAATGTTACAAACAATGCTGTTTTTGTTGGTTCCACTTCAGAATTACAAAAAATGTTAAAACAAGGATTCCTAAATAATAATAAGTCAGATTCCGTCAGTTAATAAACTGTAAGTTAGAAACATGAGTGAAGGAAAAGATCACGAATACTCTATGGCTAGGTCGCAGTTAAAGACTGTTACTAATGCAGCCAAACGTCTTCAAAAAAAGATGGGTAAGAAAGGTGAAGGGCAGCTCAAAGCATGGGTTCAATCTAAGATTACAAAGGCAGCAGATTACATTGACACCGCTGCAGATTATGTAACCAATGAGGAGACTTGCCCAATTTGTGCTTGTGATCCATGCCAATGTTTGGAAGGAACTATAACTGAGGAAGATGTGAATGAATCAAAAAGTGGTGATAGTTCTTTGCGTGACTGGTTTAGCAAGAGTCGCTCTTCTGATGGCACCCCTGGTTGGGTTCAGTTGGGTGGCAAATATGCAGGAAAGCCATGTGCCCGCCAACCAGGTCAAACCACTAAACCAAAATGCGGTTCTTCAAAAATGAAGAGAAATCTTGATAAGGATGAGGAAAAGGCAGCATTTCGCCGCAAGCAACGTCAAGATCCAAATCCTGATAGAAAAGGTAAGGCAATTAACGTAAAAACCGAGGAAGTTATGGCAGAAAAGAAAGGTGAAAAGGATGCCTGTTACCACAAGGTTAAGTCTCGGTATTCTGTTTGGCCTTCAGCATATGCTTCTGGCGCATTAGTTAAATGTCGCAAAGTTGGTGCTAAAAATTGGGGTAATAAATCTAAAAATGAATCGTATGATTTTTATAATTGGAGAGATGATTTTAAAGCATTAGAATTTGAAACCATTGATTTAATTAAACCAGAACCTCTTCAACCATCACAATCAGTAATTGATGAAGCAGGTAAAAAGTGCTGGAAAGGTTATAAGAAAGCAGGAACACAAAAATTATTTGGTAAAACATATAATCGTTGCGTAAAAGCAAATGAAGAAAAAGAACATAATATAGGTGGCGGTAATCTTAAAAAACTTGTAGGAAAAGCAGTAAAGCGAATTGATGCCGATGTTGATGGTGATGTAGATACTGATGATATGAAAGCATCGGAAATGGGTGAATTCATCCCATCACCATCTGGTAAAAAAAGAATAAAGACTAAAGCAAGATTTGAAGAGTTTTCTAATTGGAGACAAGACCTTGGTGAAGATTGGCAAAAAGTCAATAAAGGTGATAAGACTGACGGTATGAGTCAGAAAGCAGTTAATGCTTACAAGCGTGAGAACCCAGGTTCTAAACTTAAGACTGCTGTAACTGAGAAGAACCCTGGTGGTAAGAGAGCAAAAAGACGTAAGTCCTTCTGCGCTCGCTCCAACGGTCAGAGAAAGATGCACAACATCGATTGCTCCAAGACCCCAGATAAAGCAATTTGTAAAGCACGTAAACGCTGGAGATGCTGATGAAAAGTTTTCAACAATTTTTAAAAGAAAGTATCACCATCAATGGTGATTTCAACGGAACTCTAAACGTAGGTGGTTCCCAACCAGAGCAACAGCAGGAAGAATCATTCTCTGCTGATATTGTTTGGGAAGGTAAAATCTACCGCCTTGAAGTTGATGGTCCGATGATGAGCAAGAGTGAACTTGCCGAGCATCTTCTAAGTCAATATCCTGGAGCAATTATTCAGAACATTTATCCAGGAAGTTATTCACCATCAAAAATTAAAAGCGCACAAAGGTATAGACCAGAAAGATTAAGTTGGAGTGACTAATGGCTCAGTGGAATAAAAATACACAAGACTATCTCAATCAAGAGAGAAGTCTATTTGAAGTCTATATGTGTGCCGACAAGTATGGCAACATTGGTGCTTGTGGTGGTGATACTCAGTTTGATTTGAATATTGCTGCAGGTATTACCACCCAGATGGCAAATGTTCATAAGTTTGGTGCAGTAGTTACAACATCAGCAACTTATGATACCGTTTGGTCTTATGGTGGTGCTTACACATTTCCATCCTCCGCAGGAATTGTTACTGTAACTTCCAGTTCTGCTCAGGATGATTCTGGCGGAACGGGAGCACTTACAGTTAGACTTCAAGGTCTTGATGCGAACTATAATGAAGTAGAAGAAGATTTTACTCTTAATGGAACTGTCGGTGTTGCTGGAACGGTAGAATTTTTAAGAACTCATAGAGCATTTGTTCTTACTGGTAACAATGACAATAATAACGTAGGTGCTATTAACTTCACTCATAGTGTTGGAGTTACTTGTCAGATTGCAGCGGGAATGGGTCAATCTCAAGTTACTTTCTATACCATTCCAGCAGGTAAGAGTGGATACTTAAGGGCATTTGCCGCAACCATGAATAAAAATCAAGAGAATACTGTTAGATTATTCCAGAAAAAACCAGATGGTGGTGTATCCAGACTCGCTAGCGAATTGAATCTATATAATAGTAATATGCACACTACTTTCAGTATTCCACTTTACTTCACCGAAAAAACAGATCTTGAAGTAAGGACATATACTGGTAGTAATGCAACTGTCTCATCAATGTTTGATTTACTGATTGTTGATAACTAGATTAATTTATGAGTGATAACGTTTATCTTGGTAATCCTAATTTAAAAAAAGCAAATACGCCGATTGAATTCACTGAAGAAGATATCATTGAATTTATGAGGTGTAAGGAAGATCCTGTTTATTTTGCAAGAAATTATATTAAGATTGTTTCTCTTGATCATGGATTAGTTCCATTTAACATGTATCCTTTTCAGGAAAAGTTAATTGATAATTTCCATAAGAATAGGTTTAATATATGCAAGATGCCACGTCAGACTGGTAAGTCTACTACTTGTGTATCATATCTTCTACACTACGCTGTTTTTAACGATAATGTTAATATCGCCATCCTAGCAAACAAGGCATCAACGGCAAGAGACCTTCTTGGTAGGTTACAACTTGCATACGAAAACTTGCCAAAATGGATGCAGCAAGGTATTATATCTTGGAATAAGGGTTCCCTGGAATTAGAAAATGGCTCCAAAATTTCGGCTAACTCTACTTCTTCATCTGCTGTCAGAGGCGGATCCTATAATGTCATCTTTCTTGACGAGTTCGCGTTCATCCCGAATCACATTGCTGATGACTTCTTTGCCTCTGTTTATCCTACTATTTCTTCTGGACAGAGCACAAAGGTAATTATTGTTTCTACCCCTCGCGGTATGAATCATTTTTACAGAATGTGGCATGATTCACAGCGCGGTAAAAATGAGTATGTACCTACAGATGTTCATTGGAGTGAAGTTCCTGGGAGAGATGCTGAGTGGAAAGAACAAACAATAGCAAATACTTCAGAGCAACAATTCAAAGTTGAGTTTGAGTGTGAGTTTTTAGGATCTGTTGATACTCTCATCAATCCAGCAAAACTTAGAAATTTAGTATATGAGGATCCGATTCAAAGAAATAAGGGATTGGATATTTATTCTCACCCTAAAGAAGACCACTCATATATGATCACTGTTGATGTTGCACGTGGAGTTGGTGGAGATTACTCTGCTTTTGTAGTTTTTGATATTACATCTTTTCCGTACAATATTGTTGCAAAGTATAGAAATAATGAAATAAAACCAATGTTATTTCCAAGTGTTATAGAACCTGTAGCAAAGGCATATAACAATTCTTGGATATTGGTAGAAATTAATGATATTGGAGATCAAATAGCAAATATTTTACACTACGACTTAGAATATGAAAATATTCTAATGTGTTCCCAAAGAGGTAGATCTGGTCAAATAGTGGGTACTGGATTTAGTGGTAAAAAGTCATATCTAGGAATTAGAATGACTGCAGCTGTAAAAAAATTGGGATGTTCAAATTTAAGAACTTTAATTGAAGATGATAAATTGATGACATGTGATTATGATATCATCAGTGAGATGACTACGTTTATTCATAAAAGTAATACTTTTATGGCTGAAGAAGGATGTAATGATGATTTAATGATGTGTTTGGTTATTTTTGCATGGTTAGTTGCTCAACCATATTTTAAAGAAATGACTGATGATGATATTCGTAAAAGAATATATGAAGAGCAAGAAGAGCAAATAGAAGCTGATATGGCACCGTTTGGATTTATACAGGATGGTATTAATGATATGACTACATTTACAGATAAAGATGGTGATACTTGGTATGCTGATGAATATGGCGATAGAAGTTATATGTGGGATTATTACTAATGAATCTTGACGAAGATAATTTTGTAGATCAAATTAATTTGGAACACTTATTGTTTCATGAAAGAACTTGTAGAGTTTGTGGTAAAAGAAAAAATCTATTGGATGATTTTTACTTATCTTATAAGGATAGAAAATCTTTACCATCTTCGTATTCATATGAATGTAAAGAATGTACAATTCAAAGAATAAGAAAAAATAGAGCTAGGAACAAAAAAGCAAAAGAACTGTATGATAAAAAATATGAAAAATATATGATGCAAGACTATCCAGACTGGTGATAGTGTTCGCGTAGTGTTTCCCCATCAGAACTACCCATTTTAATAAATAATTTTAGAATATTTCTGATAGGAGTCAAGAAGATGCCGTTAAATTTAGCATCTCCTGGAGTTGTTTTAAAGGAAGTTGATGTAACCATTGGTAGAGTAGATCCAACTTCAGATGCCGTAGCAGCCATTGTTTCACCTTTTGAAAAAGGTCCAGTTGAAGAAGGTTTTGTTATTGATAATGAGCAGGAGTTGCTGTCTAATTACGGTCAACCAAGACAGGTAGATGGTCACTACGAGTCATGGTTTACAGGATCATCATATATGGCATATGGTGGAAGATTGATGGTCATTAGATCAGATGGTACCAGCTTATCAAACGCAACAGTTGGAGTTGGAACATCCGCAAAAATTAATAGTGAGCAAGATTATATCAATAAAGGATATAATGAAACTGCAATGTCACAAATTGCATCTGCCAGAAACCCAGGATCATGGGCAAATGGTTTGAATGTTGCCATCATTGATGGACGTGCTGATCAAATCCTTAGTGGTATTGCTACAGCTAGTGTAGAAGTTGGTTTTGGTATAACAATGAGCCTTAGTGGCGTTGTTGCAGTTGGTTCTGGAACTACATCTGAACTTGATGGTGTATTGAGGGGTGTTGTTACTGGAGTTGGTTCCAGCACATTAGATGTTAAAGTATTGGATTACACTGCTGCAGGTGGAACTGCTGTAGTTACCGATTATGAACCACGTGGTGTATATAGATTCAAAGATTCGGGAGATGTTACTGTATTCAACAACTCGAATGTAGTAGCAGCATCACCATCATTCACAGCACAAAGTGATTGGTTTGATGCACAAAAGGTTACTTTAGGAAATACCACAATTTCTTGGAATACATTAGCACCTAGACCAGGAACATCTAGATTTGCTGCTGATCGTGGAGCAAGATTTGATGAAGTTCACGTTGTAGTAATCGACGGAACTGGATCAATTACTGGAAACAGAAATACTATTTTAGAGAAGCACGTTTCTCTTTCCAAGGCATCCGATGCCATTTACGCTGCAGGTAGTTCTTCTTACTGGAATAAGTATATTTCAGAAAATTCTGAATATATCTTCACTGGTGCAGAACCACGTGGTGTAGCAGCAATGAGTGGTGGTGCATCCGCAGGATGGGTTGGTTTAACATCTACTACTGATATTGGACTTGCCGCAAATAACGCTGTTGATACAGGAACTGCTTGGAATGCACCTGTAGTTGATGGAAAAGCCTACAGAATGCTTGGAAACACAACATTCAAATTAGGTGATGGTTTAAACTATGACGGTAAATATGATTTAGGAACCACTGGTGCACTTAAAGCGGAATTATCTGGTTTAGTTGCTGGTTATGATCTATTAACCAATACTGAACTCTATGATGTAGATTTCTTACTCATGGGTTCTGCAGCACATACAAAAGAAGAAGGACAAGCACTTGCTTCAAAGTTAATTTCAGTTGCTGAACAAAGACAGGATGCTGTTGCATTTATTAGTCCAAATAAGGGTTCTATTCTGAAAAACTCTGGTAGTAAGGAATATACTCCTTTAAGTTCAACTTCAATGACTGATAATGTAGTTTCTTTCTACTCTTCAGTTCCATCATCGTCTTATGCCATTTTTGATAGTGGATATAAGTACATGTATGATAGATTTGCAAAGACCTTTAGATATGTACCTTTAAATGGTGATATTGCGGGAATTTGTGCAAGAAATGATGTAACAAATGCTTCATGGGTCTCTCCTGCAGGAACTTCTAGAGGTGCAGTATTAAATGCAGTTAAACTTGCATATAATCCATCTAAGACTGAAAGAGATCGCCTTTATTCTGCAAGAATTAACCCTGTAATTTTCTCACCAGGATCTGGAATTATTCTGTTTGGTGATAAAACAGGACTTGCTAAAGCATCTGCATTTGATCGTATTAATGTTCGTAGATTGTTCATCTATGTTGAAGATGCAATTAGAGCAGCTGCTGATGATCAGTTATTTGAATTCAATGATGACATAACAAGATCTAACTTCGTAAACATTGTTGATCCTTTCCTCAGAAACATTCAGGCACAAAGAGGTATTCAGGATTATAGAGTTGTTTGTGACAGAACGAACAACACTGCCGCAATTATCGATAACAACGAATTTGTTGCAGACATCTACATTAAACCATCTCGTTCTATTAACTTTATTGGATTAACATTCGTTGCAACAAGAAGTGGCATTGAGTTTAATGAAGTTGTTGGTAATGTTTGATTTCACTTTATTAACCTATTCAAAATAATTAAAACGAGGAAAGATTAATGGCATTAAAGACGTTAGACAATTTTAAGGCAGCACTTATTGGTGGTGGTGCAAGACCTAATCTATTTGAGGTTAGTGTTACGTTCCCAGATTCATTAGCAGTTGGAGATGAGACTCAAGCAATCACTGCTCCTACAACTAGCACTGGAAATGAGAGTCTCTTAACATTCATGGTTAAAGCTGCACAACTTCCAGCTTCAAATATCACTCCTGTTGAAATTCCTTTTAGAGGAAGAACACTTAAAGTTGCTGGAGAAAGAACATTTGATACTTGGACTATCACAGTTTTAAATGATGTTGACTTCAAAATCAGAACTGCATTTGAGCAATGGATGAATGGAATCAGTAGAATCAGTGATGCTACTGGAGAAGTTGATCCAAATACGTATCAAAAGTCTGCAACTGTTAAGCAGTTGGACAGAGCTGGTGCTTCAATGAGAGAATACAAGTTTGAAGGTATTTTCCCAACCAATGTTGGTCAAATTGACCTTTCTATGGATTCAACAGATACTATTGAAGAATATACTGTTGAATTCCAAGTTCAATATTGGGAAGCTATAGCAGATACTTCTGATAGCACTAAACCAGAAATCAGCTGATCCACAAGTTAGTTAGTTGAATAAATAACTACTAACGAGTTCATTCTAATTTTATACTATGCCAAGACTATTTGGTTTTTCTATTGAGGATCAGAAGGATAAATCCAAAATTATTTCCCCCGTCCCCAAGTCTAATGAGGACGGGGTTGATAATTTTGTAAGTAGTGGGTTTTATGGACAATACCTAGATATTGAAGGTGTTTATAGAACAGAAAGTGATCTAATAAAAAGATATAGGGAAATGGCACTCCATCCAGAATGTGATGGTGCTATTGAAGATGTAGTAAATGAAGCAATTGTAAGTGATTTATACGATTCTCCCGTAGAAATTGAGCTTTCAAATTTAAACGCTAGCGATAAAATAAAAGAAAAAATTAGAGAAGAATTTAGATACATCAAAGAATTGATGGATTTTGACAAAAAATGTCATGAGATATTCAGAAATTGGTATGTTGATGGTAGAATTTATTATTTAAAAATTATTGATCCAAAAAATGCATCTGATGGGATTCAAGAGATAAGATATATTGATCCCATGAAAATGCGTCATATTAGAAAGCAGAAAAAACAAGATAAGGATAAAAATCGATTACAACCAATTAATAAAACTAACGAAAAATTTGATATAAATCCAGAGATAGAAGAGTATTATGTATATACTCCCCAGGCAACATATCCTGGAACAATGTCACCTGGATCTACGACAAATAAAGGGGTTAGAATTGCAAAAGACAGTATTACTTACTGTACTTCTGGATTAGTAGATAGAAATAAAGGAACTATACTTTCATATTTGCATAAAGCAATCAAGTCACTCAATCAACTCCGCATGATTGAAGACTCTCTTGTTATCTATAGACTATCACGCGCACCTGAGCGTAGAATTTTCTACATTGACGTTGGCAATCTCCCCAAGGTAAAGGCAGAACAATATCTACGTGATGTAATGAGTAGATATAGAAATAAATTAGTATACGATTCCAAAAATGGTGAGGTTAGAGATGACCGCAAATTTATGAGTATGTTGGAAGATTTTTGGCTTCCTCGCCGCGAAGGTGGTAGAGGAACCGAAATTACAACTCTTCCTGGTGGTCAAAATCTAGGTGAACTTTCGGATATTGAATATTTCCAGAAAAAACTTTATCGTTCTCTTGGAGTTCCAGAATCCAGAATTGCTGCTGATGGTGGATTTAATTTAGGGCGTTCATCAGAAATTCTTAGAGATGAATTGAAGTTCACAAAATTTGTTGGAAGATTGCGTAAACGTTTTGCAAATATGTTTACGGACATGTTGAAGACACAATTGATTCTCAAAAATATTGTATCATTAGAAGATTGGGATAAAATTTCAGATCATATTCAATATGATTTTCTGTATGATAATCAGTTTGCAGAATTAAAAGAATCTGAACTAATGAATGAACGTCTTGGTACATTAGCAACTATTGAACCTTATATTGGTAAATATTATTCTGTTGATTATGTCAGAAGAAAAATTCTTCGCCAAACTGATGAAGAAATTAAAGAAATTGATACTCAAATTGAAAAGGAAATTAAAGACGGAATAATTCCAGATCCAAATTCTATTGATCCAATCACTGGTGAACCACTCCCAGATGGTGGTGAAGAAATGGGAATGATGGGAGATATGCAAATGGAACCAGATTTGGAAGCACAATCTCAAGATGTTGATGCAAACTTCCAAAAAGATACCAAAAAAGCAGAAATATAAATAATTAAATAAAAACATAATAAATTCATGGAAAATATTGTAGATTTGATAGCATCTGATGCGTCTGCTTCGGAGATTTCCGATTCATTAAAAAATGCATTATTTGCTAAGGCTGAGAATAAAATAAACGATCTCCGTCCATCTGTTGCTTCTTCAATGTTTGATGTTTCACCAGAAGAGGAGACTGGAGAATGACTGTAAAACCAATAAGTCTTGGTAAAGATCTTAGTGTCGCTACAGAGGCTGATGATTTAGATTCTGCAAGATTAGTATCAATTATCAACACAAATACTGCTGCGATAAAAGTGATTATTGCAGGAACTTCATCTTATGAAATTCATATGGCAGGGGGAGAAAGACTTTCTGTTGAAAAAGACATTGGAGCAAATCTTACACCTGAACTTGCAGCAGGTGGAGCAGTTAGTGCTGGTACAGTATTTGGTTCTCAAGTAGCATTTACAAATTAAGAAAAATGAAACTTATCACAGAAGAAATTTCAAACGTACAGATCGTTACCGAAGGTAAGGGTGCTGATAAAAAATTATACATCGAAGGTGTATTTTTACAAGGTGAAATTAAAAATAGAAATGGGAGAATGTATCCTATTTCAACCCTTTCTCGTGAAGTAGATCGTTATAATGAAAATTTTGTTGTGAAAGGTCGTGCTCTTGGAGAACTTGGACATCCAGATGGACCAACTGTAAATCTTGATCGCGTCTCTCATAAAATTACTTCTCTTGTTAGAGAGGGGAATAATTTTAAAGGAAAAGCACAAATTTTAAATACTCCTATGGGTAAAATTGCATCCTCACTGTTAGGTGAAGGTGTAATGCTTGGTGTTTCTTCACGTGGTGTTGGATCATTAAAAACAACAAGTGAAGGTCACAAAATTGTAGGTGAAGATTTCATGTTAGCAACTGCTGCTGATATCGTCGCTGATCCTTCTGCTCCCGATGCATTTGTATCTGGAATCATGGAAGGTAAAGAGTGGGTTTGGGAAGGTGGAATTCTTCGCGAACAACTTGCCGAAAAAACACAAAAGAGAATTAATACTCTCGTCGATCAGAGAAGACTTGATGAACATAAGTTAAACTTGTTCCAAGACTTTTTAAATAACCTCTGAATACATTAAATATCTTAATTTATAAATAAATATAGATTAATACAATTATATCTTAATCAAATGTCCGTTGGTAGCAATTTACAAGAAATGGAAAACGTAGTAACCAAAGGGGCTAAGCCTGCAGATCCAATGCCTAAAATGGCAGATCCAGGAACTCAATTAGGTTCTGTGGAAGATCTAGGCGGTCCTACTCCAGAAAATTATCGTGCAGACGATGATTCCGCAAAGTTAAAGGATCCTTCCGCAACGTTGGCACAAGTAAAAAATGTTGTCAATAAGGGCGCAAAAGCAGCAGATTCAATGCCTAAAATGGCTAAGGAAGAAGAAGAAATCGAAGTCGAAGAAGACCAAGAAATCGTTGCTGAAGAGGAAGTAGTTTCTGAAGAAGAAACCACCGAAGAAGAAGTAGTTGCTGAAGAAGAAACTACTGAAGAAGAAGTGGTTGCCGAAGCAGAAGAAACAGAAGAACTCAACATTGATGTTGAGGAGGATGTTACTGCTCTCTTAGAAGGAGAGGAACTTTCCGAAGAATTCCAAGAGAAAGCACGTACCATTTTTGAAGCTGCTATCAAATCTAAGGTTTCCGAAATTAAGGAAGAATTAAAATCTTCTTATGAAGAAGCATTGGTAGAAGAAGTTTTAGCTGTTAAAACTGAACTTGTAGAACGTGTAGATTCCTATCTTGAGTATGTTGCTCAAGAGTGGATGAACGAAAATCAACTTGCTGTTGAGCACGGTCTCAAGACTGAAATGACCGAATCATTCCTTACTGGAATGAAGGGTCTTTTTGAAGAACATTATGTAACAATCCCTGAAGATAAGTATGATGTACTCAATAGCATGGTAGAAAAACTTGATGAAATGGAAGATAAACTCAACGAGCAGATTAAGTCAAATATTGCTCTAAATCAAAGATTAGCAGAGTCAGTTGCAGATGTAATTTTTGCAGAAGTCACTGAGGGTCTCGCACTTTCTCAGAAAGACAAGCTCGCTTCTCTTGCAGAAAATGTTGAGTTTGAAAGTGAAGAAAAATATCGTGAGAAGCTGGCAACTTTAAAAGAATCATATTTCCCTACAAGAACTGCTAGCACTCAAAAGGACGATTCTGAGAATCTCTCAGAAAGTACCGAAATCCAAGAAGCACAACCATCCGTTGGTGGTGTAATGGAAGCGTACCTTGAGACACTCTCAAGATCTGCTAAAAAGTGAGTTCTAAATTATAAAGATTCAAACTAACAAATCTAAAAAGAGGTTAAAATCAAATGCAAAGTTTCAATGCTGAAGCTCTGCAGGAGAAGTGGGCACCAGTCCTCGACTACGAGGGCATGGATTCGATCAAAGATTCCCATCGCAGAGCTGTTACCGCAATCCTGTTAGAGAACCAAGAAAAATCACTTCGTGAGGAGCGTGAGTTCCTGTACGAAACACCAAACATGAGCACTGGTTCATCGGGAGGAACCGCAGGTTTCTCTGCTGATGCTTCCGCTCCTGTTGCTGGTTTCGATCCCGTTCTGATCTCTTTGATCAGACGTTCAATGCCTAACCTGGTCGCATATGACCTCGCTGGCGTTCAACCAATGAATGGTCCTACTGGACTGATCTTCGCAATGCGCTCTAAGTATGGCGCACCTGGATCTGCCGACGAAGCATTCTTCAACGAGCCAGATACCGCATATTCCGCACAAGACGATGGACGTGACCTCACTAGTGCTGGTTATACTGGTAATGAAGGTTCAAGTTCTGGTGGTGCTGTTGGATTTGGTACCACTGCTGCACAAGGTGGATCTAACCCTGGTCTTCTGAGCCCAGACTCCAACTCCACTCAGGCTGCTTATACCGTTGGACGCGGTATGAATACCGAAGATGCTGAAGCACTCGGTTCTGAGGATGGAGATCACTTCAACCAGATGGCTTTCTCAATCGAGAAAGTTGCTGTTACTGCTAAGAGCCGTGCTCTGAAAGCAGAATACAGCCTTGAGCTTGCCCAAGATCTGAGAGCGATCCACGGTCTGAATGCAGAAGCAGAACTCGCAAACATTCTCTCCACTGAGATCCTTGCTGAGATCAACCGCGAAGTTATCCGCACCATCTATAAGACTGCTAAGTCTGGTGCTCAGCACAATGTTGCTAACCCTGGTCGTTTCGACCTCGACGTTGACTCCAACGGTCGCTGGAGTGTTGAGAAGTTCAAGGGACTTATCTTCCAAATCGAGCGTGATGCTAACGCAATCGCAACCGAAACTCGTCGTGGAAAAGGCAACATGATCCTCTGCTCTGCAGACGTTGCTTCCGCTCTGACCATGGCTGGTGTACTCGATTACACCCCTGCTCTTAACGCTAACCTCCAGGTTGATGATACTGGTAACACCTTCGCTGGTGTACTTGCTGGTAAGTATCGCGTATATATCGATCCTTATTCTGGTGGTTCTAACCCCAATGCTAGTGGTGGACAATACTACGTTGCAGGTTATAAGGGTTCTTCACCTTATGACGCTGGTCTGTTCTATTGCCCATATGTTCCCCTCCAGATGGTTCGTGCCGTTGGAGAGAACACCTTCCAGCCTAAGATCGGCTTTAAGACCCGCTACGGTCTTGTTGCTAACCCATTCGCTGAAGGAACCACTGCAGGTCTCGGACGCATGAACGTTAACTCCAACCGTTACTACAGAAGAGTACGTGTTGAGAACCTTATGTGATCTATTTGGTTCACATACTTCTACGGGAGACCTTCGGGTCTCCCTTTTTTTTCTTTTGGATTGAATAAACATGGAATATATCCCAAAAGTCAACCAGTTTTGAATAAATACAAATAAAAACAATGGCAAGTGTTTTTGATGGTCAAATACAAAATAGGAATTTTTTATCACCCATAGGTTTCCAATTTATTTTGGAAAAGTATAAAAAAGTTTCATTTTTTTCAAATGCCTTAAGAATACCTGACATTTCTTTGGGGACCACTGTACAGCAAACTAGATTTAAAGCGATAGAAGTTCCTGGAGATCAAGTACAATATGGTGATTTTTCACTTAGATTTTTAGTTGATGAAAATTTAGAAAATTATATCTTAATTCATAGGTGGATTACTGCATTAGGATTTTCTGATACACATGATGATTTTAAAAATTTAGTCACTGGTGATGATGCCGTTGAAGATCCACTAAAACAATTTAGTGATGGAACATTAAATATCTTAAATAGTAACTATAATAGTGTTTGTAGAATTGTTTTTAATGATTTATTTCCAGTTTCTCTCACATCATTAGAGTTTGAAGCTTCTGATAATGATGTCAATTATTTTACTGCTGAGGTTGTTTTTAAATACACAATCTATGATATAGTAGAATTATAATCTCTACCTATCTCTATATTATGAATTTGGAAGATATTCAAGATATGTGGAAAAAAGATTCTGTAATTGATCCTGATAATTTACATGATGAATCTTTAAAAATTCCACAACTTCATTCAAAGTATTATACATTATACAACACAGTTACTTTGTTGAGAGAGAAATCTAGAGAATCTTACAATAGAACTAGATTAGAGAGATACAACTACTACACTGGAAAAGCGCCACAAAAGGTTTATGAAGAAGAACCATTTCCATACAAAGTAAGGGATAAAGAGGCGTTACAGAGGCACCTAGATGCCGATGAGAGGTTAAATAAATTAGATATGAAACTTAGATACTATGATGTTATGTTAAAGTTTTTGGAAGAAATTATCAAAACAATTTCTAATAGAACATATCAAATTAAAAATGCAATAGAGTGGCATCGATTCCAAGCAGGATTTAACTAATGGAAGATGAGCAGGATTATGATTATCAAGTTAATTTAAAAATAGAAGACATACGTCTTCTACAGTACTGTGTAGATGAAACTATCAAAAATTGGCCAGGTTCTCCTAGAAGACCTGCTACAGAACAAGAGCATCTTTGGTATTTGCGTAATTCTCTTTTTAGAATGATTATGGACTATAACTTTAGAGAACTATGAGCGATTACGATTACGAAAGCGATTATAATGAAATGGAAGATGTTCCATATATTCAGATGGAATTAGATATTAGAGATTGTCACCAAATTTATAAAGCATTGCAGTGCCATGAGGAAAAAGGTACTTTTGGTGATGAATATGATAAATTAAGAACAGAACAAATGAAAGATTTTTTTTATAGAATGATCTTAGAATATAAGTTTCAAGTAGGAGAATAAATATTCATAGGTGATGCTTATGAATCATGTCTCATTTGATTATTTCAAAAAAGAATGAAGTCTTTCTTCAGGTAAAAGCGGAACCACATGTCTACTACGAGTTAGCAGACCAATTTACCTTTGAAGTACCAGGCGCAAAATTTATGCCCCAGTATCGAAGTAAATACTGGGATGGAAAAATTCGTCTATTCAATACCCAGACAGGAGAAATATACGTTGGGTTATTAGATAAGGTTACACAGTTTTGTGATAACCATGGATACACATATGAATTTGTAGATAATAAGTTTTATGGTCTTCCTTTTGAAACAAATGATCATATTTCAAAAGAAGGTGTGAAAGATTATATGACTGCGATTAGCAAGTACGCTCCACGTGAGTACCAAATAGAAGGTGTTTACGACGCATTAAAACATAATAGAAGGTTGCTGATATCCCCAACTGCCTCTGGAAAGTCTCTGATGATATATTCGATTGTGAGATATCACGTTGAGAAGCAACGAAATATTCTGATAGTCGTTCCAACGACTTCGCTTGTAGAGCAAATGTATAAAGATTTTGCAGACTATGGTTGGGATGTAGGTTCATATTGCCATAAAATTTACGCTGGTAGAGAAAGAGAAACGAACTCTCAAGTTATTATCACTACCTGGCAGTCGATTTATAAACTCCCCCGAAAATATTTTTCTAGATTTAATGTTGTTGTTGGGGATGAAGCGCACCAGTTTAAATCTAAATCATTAATATCTATAATGTCAAAACTTTCAGATGCAAAATACAGATTTGGTTTTACAGGGACTCTTGATGGAACTCAAACTCATAAATGGGTACTGGAGGGTTTATTTGGCCCAAGTTACAAAATTATAAGAACAGAAGAACTAATGGCAAAAGGTCATGTTGCCAAACTGGATATTAACGTGCTTCTACTGAAGCACCCAGCACATAAATTTGAAACATTTGAGGATGAAGTCCAGTATATCATTAACCATGAACGTAGAAACAAGTTTATCAGAAATCTTGCTCTTGATTTGAAAGGAAATACTTTAATTCTTTTTGCAAGAGTTGAAGGTCATGGTCAACCACTATACGATATGATAAATACTGGTAGTGTAGAAAATCGTCACGTATTTTTTGTCCATGGTGGAGTGGATACAGAAAATAGAGAATTAGTAAGAGAAATTACTGAGAAGGAAAACAACGCGATTATTGTCGCTTCATACGGAACATTTAGTACAGGTATCAATATTAAGAACCTCCATAATGTTATTTTTGCTTCTCCATCCAAATCTAGAATTCGGAATCTCCAGTCTATTGGAAGGGTGCTCAGGAAAGGAAATAACAAAACAAAGGCAACTCTCTATGACATTGCTGACGACATATCCTATAAATCCAGGAACAACTACACACTTAATCATCTAATTGAGAGAATAAAGGTATATAACGAAGAAAATTTTAATTACGATATAGTAAACATACCACTAAAAAACTAATGGGAGAAGAATTTTATAGTAGCATAAAATTAATTACTGGAGAAGAAATATTTTCATTAGTTTTTATTGATGATAATGATGATGATCCAGTAATTGTTATGCAAAATCCAGTTGTGTTAAAAGTAATTACTGGACCAGATAGTCAATTTATTAAAATAAAACCATGGATGGATATACCATCAGATGATTTTTATATGGTAAGAATGGATAAAATTATTACTATGACTGAAGTTAATAATGAAAAAATTATAGAATGTTACAATGCATTCTTAGAAAGTGATGAAGATGATAGTGCTGAATATAACTCTGCGAATCAAACTGGTAAAGTTAATATAACTGATAATATGGGATATATATCTTCGGTAAAAGAAGCTAGAAAACAGTTAGAAGATATCTTTAAAAAAGATATAGATATTAAAGATAATAGAGAAAGCTAAAGCTTGTTCTCCAAACCTAACAAAGGTATTCTACTTATTATTTGAGGTTTTGTCAAGCTGCGTAATGATTTAAAATATGGTATAATATATGCATAAGTTGTTTACAGCAATGAATAAGTTCTATATAAACAGAAAATCATGCCTAAGAAAAAATCCGAACATTATGTAAATAATAAGCAATTATTAGAAGAAATTATAGTTTACAGAAAAAAATACTTGGATAATAAAGAAAAAGGTTTGGGAAAACCTCTAATTTCTAATTATCTTGGAGATTGTTTTTTAAAAATAGCGACTCATCTTTCATATAAACCTAATTTCGTCAATTACATGTTTCGGGAAGATATGATTTCTGATGGTGTAGAAAATTGTATTCAGTATATTCATAATTTTGATCCAAATAAAAGTAGCAATCCTTTTGCATACTTTACTCAAATAATTCATTATGCTTTTTTGAGAAGAATTTCTAAAGAGAAAAAGCAGTTAGAAATTAAAAATAAAATTATTGAAAAGACAGGATTTGATGAGGTTATGGTTGTAGACGATAGCTTGCTTTCTAATAGTAGTTCAGACTATAATACCATCAAAGACAACATCCAATATAGAAATCGATGAAGGTTGCGATTATAACAGATACTCATTATGGTGCAAGAAAAGGATCAAAATTTTTACACGATTATTTTGAAAAGTTTTATGATGAGGTATTCTTTCCTTCATTAGAAAAAGAAAAAATTACCACAGTCATCCATATGGGTGATGCTTTTGATAGTAGAAAATCAATTGATTATCAAAGTTTGGAATGGTCTAAAAAAGTTGTATTTGATAGACTCAAAAAATATGATGTTCATATGATTGTGGGAAATCATGATACTTACTATAAAGATACTAATGATGTAAACTCTCCAGAATTACTTCTTCAAACATATCCAAATATTAAAATTTATAGAGAACCTAAAGAAGTTAATATTGGGGGACTAGATATTCTATTGCTTCCATGGATAAATGAATCTAATCAAAAACAGTCTTTTAAACTTATTAAAGATACAACTTGCAACTACGCGATGGGGCACCTTGAGCTCCAAGGATTTAGAGCTCATAAAAACTTGCTCATGGATCATGGTCTTTCGGGCGAATTATTTGCAAAGTTCAAGAAGGTCTTCAGCGGTCACTACCACACTAGATCGGATGATGGACGGATCTACTACTTGGGAAATCCATACGAAATGTTCTGGAACGATGTCGGTGATCGGAGAGGATTCACCATCTTTGATACAGAAAATTGTGAACATTATCCAATAGATAATCCTTTCAAACTTTTTCATGTTCTCTATTACAATGATGAATCTGCATCACTATTAGATGCAAGACCTTACAAGAATAAAATTGTTAAGATTGTTGTTCGTAATAAACCACGTCCGAAAGAGTTTGAAAAAATTATTGATAAACTTCATTCAGCTGGAGTTCAAGAACTAAAAATTGTAGAGGATTTTACAATTCAGGAAAATGAAGAATTTTCTGTGGATGATGATGAAAATACAATTTCAATACTTAATCGTTATATTGATGAGTCGGAATTTAATTACGATAAAAAAGTAGTTAAGAATATTTTCCAAGAAATATATAAACAAGCATGTGAAGTTGAGTAATGTTTCTTCTTACCCTTAAAGACAAAAAAGATGATGGTGCATATGCTGTTCAAGATCAATATGGTCATAAAGTCTTATTTCTTTTTGAAGAAGAGGATGATGCTGAAAGATATGCAATGCAACTAGAAGAGCAAGAAGATACTGAAATGATTGTTGTTGAAGTTGATGATGACCTTGCTGTAAAAACGTGTAAGATGTATAATTACAAATATGCAATTATTACACCTGACGATATTGTAGTTCCCCCCAAAGATGATTCTATTTCATAAAATTAGATGGAAAAATTTTCTTTCCACTGGTAATCAATTTACGGAAGTTGATTTTGAAAAACATAATACAAACTTAATAATTGGAACAAATGGTTCGGGTAAGTCTACAGTTTTAGATGCCCTAACTTTTGGATTGTTTAATAAACCATTTCGTAAAATTAACAAACCACAATTGGTTAATGCTACCAATGAGAAAGATTGTGTGGTTGAGATTGAATTTACTGTCAATAATAAAGAATATTTGGTTCGTCGTGGAATCAAACCAAATGTTTTTGATATTGAGGTAAACGGTGTTCCTTTGCATAAGGAAGCAGATGATCGTTCTAATCAACGTATTCTGGAAGAAAATATTCTCAAGGTAAACTATAAGTCTTTTACTCAAATCGTAATTCTGGGTAGTAGCACCTTTGTGCCTTTTATGCAATTGACGACATCAAATCGCCGTGAGGTAATTGAGGACCTTCTTGATATTCGTATTTTTTCTGCGATGAATGGTCTTATTAAAGATCAAATTCGTGTTCGGAGAGATCAAGTCAAATCTTTAGAGTTGAAGAAAGATACTCTCAAAGATAAGATGAAGATGCAACAAAATTTTATTGAAGAACTTGAGAATCGTGGTAATGCCAACATAAATGCCAACAAAGAAAAAATTGCCAAGTTAGATGAGGAACTTGTTATTTTTATGAAGGATAATACGGGTCTTGAAGAAGATATTCATCGATATACTAAGGAGCAAGAAGAGGTTACTGGTGCTGCAGATAAGTTAGTAAAACTAAACAATCTTAAAGGAAAATTATCCCAAAAAGTAGGAACCATTACAAAAGAACATAAGTTTTTTACTGAAAATACGGTATGCCCTACTTGTACTCAAGATATTGAGGAAGAGTTTCGTGTAAATAGAATTGAAGATGCTCAAAATAAGGCAAAAGAACTTAAAGATGGTTATGAAGAACTTGAGAAAACAATTAAGTCTGAACAACAAAGAGAGCTTCAATTCATTGCACTTTCTAAGGAGATTACGAAACTAACGCATGGCATTTCTCAAAACAATACTCGGATTAGCCTCAATCAGAGACAAATCAGAGATCTTGAACATGAAATTCAAACTATTACCAGTAACCTACAAAACAGAAATACTGAACATGAGAAGTTAGATGAATTTAAAAAAAATCTCCATGTAACAACCGAAGAATTAGTAAACAAAAAACAAGAAATCGTTTATTACGATTTTGCTTATTCCTTACTTAAGGACGATGGCGTAAAAACGAAGATAATTAAGAAGTATCTTCCGTTCATAAATCAGCAGGTTAATCGTTATCTTCAAATGATGGATTTTTATATTAATTTCCATCTTAATGAAGAATTTAATGAAACAGTAAAATCTCCAATTCATGAAGATTTTTCTTATTCATCATTTAGTGAAGGTGAAAAAATGAGAATTGATCTAGCATTACTTTTTACTTGGAGGGAAGTTGCTAGACTCAAAAACTCAGTAAACACCAACTTGCTGATTATGGATGAGGTATTTGATTCGTCTTTGGATGGATTTGGAACAGATGAATTCCTTAAAATTATCTGCTATATAATTAAAGATGCAAACATTTTTGTTATATCACATAAGTCTGATTTGCACGACAAATTTGATAATATTATTAAATTTGATAAAAATAAAGGATTTAGTAGGATGGTAAAATGATTGGAATTGTTGGGAATGGTTTTGTTGGAAACGCTCTTTATCAGAATTTGAGAGATAAAGTTGATTGTAAAGTTTATGATGTAGACAAAAACAAATCTTTTAATACTCTTGGTGAAGTATTGGAACAGATGTTTGTTTTTGTGTGTTTACCAACACCCATGAAATCTACTGGCGAGTGCGATCTCAGTATTTTAAATAATTTTTTTGAAGAACTGCCAAAGAAAACCAAATGTATATTTGTAATTAAATCAACTGTTCCTATTGGAACAACGAAAAAATTTTCAAAAAACCGCAAGGTAATACATAACCCAGAATTTTTAACCGCAAGAAATGCTGTAGAGGACTACAGAAATTCTGAGAGAAATGTTGTTGGTGGAGATATAAAATTGTGTAAACAGTTTGTAAATTTCTTTAAAACTGTGTTTCCATCAACTCCCAGTGTAATAACTACATCTGATGAAAGTGAAGCGATTAAGTATTTTTCTAATAGTTTCTTAGCAACAAAAGTTGCTTATTTTAACAAGATGTATGACCTTTGTCAGTCTACTGGTATGGATTATAATATTGTTTGTGATGGAGTTACAAGCGATAGTAGAATAGGATCTTCTCATACTAAAGTTCCTGGATTTGATAATGATCGTGGTTTTGGTGGAACATGTTTTCCTAAAGATTTAAATTCTCTTATAGTTCAGATGGAAGAGAACGGTGTAAATTCTGATATTTTACAAAAAGTTTGGGAATACAATCAAAGCATTAGAACAGTTATTGATTGGTCTATGAATTGATTGACATGTTTAATTATTTTTGCTACTATAATACTATGATTTAATATATTATGAACTATAAACCGTATAGTCTTGAGTGGCATAGATACAGATACCTCAAGGAAGCAATAGATAAATATCTAGAAGATGGTATCGATCCAACATTTATTATGGATGACCTGCGTGATATTCTTCACGTTCGTTCTGAGGCAGCGTATCAAGAGTTTCAAAGGATCAACCAACTAGAGCACTATCTCTCGGAAGAATAATATGCTATCCACTCAATACAGACTCCGACTGGAGTTTATCTGTAAGAAGATTGCTAACAAGGAAGAAGTCAAACTTGAAGATATGATTTGGGCAGAGAAACTTGCCAAACGTCATACTACTGCTAGAGAATGGTTGCGTAAAGCACGTCGCCAGGCATCACAAGATATTGAGGAAGGTAGTATGGACGATTTTATGAATAAGATGGGATTAGGAGACCCCGACCCATCTAATTACAAATCGGGGTTTGATTCTGCGGATGAAATCGTAGATTGGTTCAAACAAGACAAACCAGATGACTGGCGACAGAGAGATTAATTATGGAATATGATTATCAAGTTATTGGTAAAGATGGTAAATTGCATAATTACATTTGGGATGATAAACAATCTAAAATGGTAGAGGGTAAAAGGGAAAAAATTATTCCCTGGTGGCAATTGCATCAAATCGCAGAAAATTTGGATGGCGAACTTAAAAAGTACGTCGAACAAGATAGTCGTGGTAATGTTAAATATAAAATTGTAATCGAATACGAGGAGGACAAAAAGTAATGGAAGCAGTAATCTATTCCAACGGCAATCAGGAATGTGAACGTGCTAAAATTCTTTTAGAAAAACTTAATTTTCAAATTCATGTTTATAAATTAAATCAGCACTTCTCACAGAGAGGTTTTGTTGCTGAATTTGGTGAGGAAGCAGAATACCCACAGGTCAATGTTGGTTTCAAACATATAGGTGGATTGAAAGAAACACTCAATTTCATGAAAGATCGAGGAATGTTTGAATGAGCAAAACTGACTGGAAAGAAGATTATAAACAAATGAAACTTTTGGGTAAGAGACAACTAGAACTATTGGATAAAGGACCAAACAGTTTGTCATCTAGTTGGAGTCTTATGGCAATGTATAATGATTGGAAGCGTATTAGAGGAATTTCTGATGAACACCCCTAACTGGCAACACCATTCTAAGAAAGAGCAAAAACGAAAATTAAAACCACAAGCAATGCGAGCGCGGCGAGAAGCACTACGCCAGTTCAAAAAGCGTCACATGACCCTGCCTAAACAGCAGGGTTCTTTTGTATGATACGTACATACGAATGAACCTCCTCCATGGCAGTTAATCAGGAAATCAAATCACAACTTGCTAAACTTCTTGCTACTGAAGATCTCGTTGTTGAAAATCGTCACGTTGAAACTGCACAATTTAACGTTCACACCCGCGTACTAACTCTCCCAATGTGGGAAAAGGCCAGTAGTTATGTATATGATATGCTTGTTGGGCATGAGGTTGGACATGCTCTTTATACTCCAGACAGAAATTGGTTGAAAGAGGTGAATATTCCACCACAAATTGTAAATATTGTCGAAGATGCTCGTATCGAAAAGATGATGAAACGTCGATATGTGGGTCTTGCTAAAACGTTTTATCGTGGTTATCAAGAACTTTCAGATCAAGATTTTTTTCAACTTGAGGGTGAAAATGTTGATACAATGAATCTTGCAGATCGTGTAAATCTTTATTTTAAGATTGGTAATTTTGTAGATATTAATTTTAAAGAAACCGAGAAAACAATTATCAATTACATTGATAATTGTGAAACATTTGATGATGTTCTTGTAGCATCTGAAATGCTATACAAGTATTGTAAATCTGAAAGTAATAATTCGTCTTCTCGGAATGATTCTGAGAATAATGGAGAATCAGATTCTGAAGACCAAAGTGATAACAATAACGATTCTATTGAACCAGAATCTAATGAATCCTATGGTGGCACTGCTGAAAATAAGGATGATGGTAATAAATTTGATGAAGAAATTGTAGATGAAGTAGATCAAGAAGATAATGATCTTGATATTAAGACTGCTGATTCTCTAGAAGAATCTCTTAAAAATCTTGTAGATTTTAATGCTAGTGAAAAAATTTATCTGGAAATTCCAGAAATTGATATCGATAAAGTTATCGTTGATAACCGTGAAATTCACACAAGGTGTAATAACTATTGGCACGAATACTCCAAACAAACTGGAGATCATTTGATGTTTGAATTTGTAGACAAAGACTTTGAAAAATTTAAAAAAACTGCACAGAAAGAAGTTAATTACCTAGTCAAGGAGTTTGAGTGTAAGAAAGCAGCAGATTCTTATGCTCGTGCTACGACTGCTCGCACTGGTGTTCTTGATTGCTCCAAACTTCATACCTACAAGTACAATGAAGATTTGTTCAAGAAAGTGACCACTCTTGCTGATGGTAAGAATCATGGTTTGGTATTTGTTTTGGATTGGTCTGGATCTATGTGTGATGTTATTTCTGATACCGTCAAACAGTTGTTTAATTTGATTTGGTTCTGTAAAAAAGTTTCAATTCCTTTTGAAGTATACGCTTTTACATCTGATTATCCTATTAATTCTGACGATGAAGATGGAAACCTTGTGACAAGGTCTCGCCCTTATAAAGAGCGTGCAGGAATTTTCCATATTGGTGAGTGGTTTAGCCTTATGAATCTTCTTACTAGTAAAGTGAATGGTAAAGAACTTAACGAACAAATGAAAACCATTTATCGTCTTTCTCGCTGCTTTGAGGGATGGGGTTCTGCAAGATATTCTGTTCCTCCTGGTCTGAGTCTTTCGGGTACTCCTCTGAATGAAAGTATGGTTGCACTACACCAAATTCTTCCAAAATTCAAAAAAGAAAATAATCTTCAAAAAGTTCAGTGTGTTGTTCTTACTGATGGTGAAGGATATGACCTAAAGCGTCATACTGAAGTTCAGAGACCATGGGAAGAAGAGCCATATATTGGATTGGCTACTATTGGACCTCGTTGTGTCCTTCGTGATAGAAAAATTGGTACTACTTATTCTCTAGATTGTGATTGGCATCAGTTCACTGATATTCTTCTTAAGAATTTGAAAGACAAATTTCCCGATGTAAATTTTATTGGTATGCGTGTTCTCGTATCTCGTGATTCTGGTTCTTTTATTCGCAGATATTGTGGATATAGTGGGAAAAGTTATGAGACTGCAATGAAGGATTGGAAAAAGATGAAATCGTTTTCTATTAAAAATTCTGGATACGATCTTTATTTTGGAATTTCTTCAAATTCTCTATCAAAGAATAGTGATTTTAGTGTTTCTGATGATGCGACTAAAACACAAATTAAGTCTGCCTTTGCAAAAAGTTTGAAAACTAAAAAAATGAATAAAAAAATCTTGGGTGAGTTTGTAGAACTCATTGCGTGATAAATATTTTTATAAGTTATAGGTAATTAAAATGTCTAGATTTGGAGATTTACTCGCAGGTAAAAAGACACCTCCTACACCTGCTCCAGAACCTGTAGTAGAAGAAACTGTAGAAGTTGTAGAATCTCCTATTGTGGATGAAGATACTACAAACTATGATGAGGTAATTGAAGAAGAACTTAGAGAAGTATCTGAGGAAGATGGTTATGAAAGTGATGTATCACTCAATGACATGACCAAAAGAGAACTTGAAGAATATGCTAGAACTGTTGGTCTTGAGTTAGATAGAAGACACAACAAAGCAACACTCTTGAATGAATTGGAAGAGTTTTTATCCAATTGATTTACTGGCACACTGGGGAGGACTACTCCTCCTTTTTCATTTATAATAACTTCAGTTGAAACAAACAACTTACATCATGACCATGTCTTCTGAATACATTCGCACTTCTCTTCAGCAACTTTACGGAGAATCTGTAACTGCTGCAGATATTCGTGCTTGGTGTGCTATGAATGGTTCTAACTATCAAACTGTTACTAATAAACTTACTGATTGTAAAGTAGGTCGTGGTAAATGGAACCTGGAAGTAACAAAGGAAACAGTTGAAGATCTGGAAGTAACTTATAATTCTCCTGCAGCAATTCCTGCAATTGAACAAAATCTTATTCCTCAAAAAGATGATTCCTTTGTCAAGTTTGGTAATTTTGGCGACATTAAAAAAATTGTTGAGTCCCGTATTTTCTACCCTACGTTTATCACGGGTCTTTCGGGCAACGGTAAAACGTTCTCTGTTGAGCAAGCATGTGCTCAACTCGGACGGGAACTGATCCGCGTAAACATTACTATTGAAACTGATGAAGATGATCTTATCGGCGGTTTCCGCCTTGTTGATGGTGCAACCGTCTGGCACAATGGACCAGTCATTGAAGCACTTCAACGAGGAGCTATCCTGCTCCTTGACGAGATCGACCTTGCCTCTAATAAAATTCTCTGTCTCCAATCTATCCTTGAAGGAAATGGAGTCTTCCTTAAAAAAATCGGCAAGTTTGTTCGACCCGCTGCAGGTTTCAATGTCATCGCAACCGCAAACACTAAAGGTAAAGGTTCAGATGATGGGCGATTCGTTGGAACTAACGTGCTCAACGAAGCATTCCTTGAGCGATTCCCTGTAACTTTTGAACAAGAGTATCCTACTCCGAAAATTGAAGAGAAGATCTTGAATAAATTTTGTAAGGATGACGATTTTTGTAAGCGTCTTTCTGATTGGGCAGATATTATTCGTAAGACCTTTTATGATGGTGGCATTGAGGAAATTATCAGTACTCGTCGCCTGGTTCATATTGTTAAGGCATATCGTATCTTTAACGATAAAGCGAAGGCAATTCAAGTATGTGTGAACCGTTTTGATGATGAGACTAAGCAAGCATTTTTGGAACTATATGACAAAGTTGATGCTGATTTCCAGATGCCTTCTGAAGATCAGAAAGAATGCCTTGACTCTCACAACTTCTCCTGATATAATTTGTAGAGGTGAAAAACCACCTCTACTTTTATTATTTTTCATTAAATATGACTGAAAGTTTTAATTTTATGTCTATGGGTGATCAGAACATAAATGCTAATAGTTTTCTCCCAGGTGGAGAAAGTAGTGATACTATTTCGTTCAATGTCCCTCAAGATGATGTTGTTACGTTTGGTGCAGCACAACCTGTTCCCTATGAAAGTTTTATGGGTTTAGGTGAAGACCACATTTCCTTTGATCTTGATATGACTACTAGTAATAATCCTAATCGATTTAAGTATAGTGAAGATACTATTCTTAAAGAACTGTCCGATTATATTTCTGCAACATACAATCAGCACTACTCTGCTGGTGATGATAAAATTCAGACACTTGATCTGATTGAAGCGTGTGGCGATGGTGAATCCTTCTGCCGCAGTAATATCCTCAAGTATGCCTCTCGCTATGATAAGAAAGGCACTGCACGACGTGACATTATGAAGATTCTGCACTATGCTGTTCTTCTGATGCATTTTAATGACAAAAATGCACAACGTGAAACCTACCCCCAGTGATGAAACTCAAACCCAAAACTATGAAACTGTCTGATAATACCCTCAATATTCTCAAAAATTTTGCTGGAATTAATAATTCAATTCTGGTAAAAGAGGGTAATCGTCTTCGTACAATTTCTGTTGCTAAGAATATTCTTGCAGAAGCAGATATTAAAGAAGACTTTCCTCGCGATTTTGCTATTTACGATCTGAATCAATTTTTGAATGGATTATCTCTCCACCATGATCCAGATCTCGATTTTCAGGAACCTTCTTACCTGAGTATTAAAGAAGGTAAGCGTCGTGTGAAGTATTTCTTTGCTGACCCTAATGTGATTGTTGCTCCTCCCGAAAAAGAAATTAATCTTCCATCTCAGGATATTTGTTTTCAACTTGATAGTGCTTCACTTGAAAAACTTGTCAAAGCAGCACAAGTCTATCAACTCCCCGATTTCTCCGCAATTGGTGAGGCAGGTGTCATTAAACTAGTTGTTCGTGATAAGAAGAATGATACTTCTAACGAATATGCAATTGTAGTTGGTGAGACTGACAAAGAGTTTGCTTTTAACTTTAAAGTTGAGAACATCAAAATTATTCCTGGTGCTTATGACGTTGTAGTGTCTTCTAAACTTTTGTCACAATTTACCAACACTCAGCACAATCTTAAGTACTATATTGCTCTGGAACCTGATTCTACATTTGGATGAAAACACTAACGGCAATGAGAGTCGTAGGCAGTATTACAGTTATTGCTGCCTATTTTGTTGTTTTACATGTTAATTTGACTGCTGGTGTCTTAATGAATGTTATTGCTGACACCATTTCAATTCCATATTTTGTAAAAACAAAATCATGGGACATCGTAGTTATGCTAGGATTTCTCTTAGCAATCAGCTTTAGCAAACTTTTATCATGAACATCTTTGTATCAGACCCTGACCCTGTTGTTTCGGCAAAGGTCCTACCTGACAAGCATATCGTCAAGATGCCCCTAGAGTGCTGTCAGATGCTCTCTATTGTGGCATCGGAGAAATGGGGGCATGGATATGGCACTCTTCCCAAGGCAGACGGCACACCCTATGCTACGGAGAAGGGTGCTTTTCGTAATCACCCATGTACTGTGTGGGCAAACGAAACGCTTGCGAATTCACGGTGGTTGATTCGGCATGGATTAGCACTTTGTGAAGAGTATTCTGATCGATATGCAAAGATTCATTCATGTCTTCATACTCTTGCATATGCAAATCAACTATTTCCGATTGATGGTGCACATAGAAGTAAGTTGACTCCATTTGTTTTTGCTGGTCCTGATGAATTCAAGTATGATACTGTTGACATCTACAGCAAGTATAAGATGTATATTGCATCTAAACCTTGGGTAAAAGATAACTATCGTCGTATTCCAGAGAGAAAACCAGAATGGATTTAAACATGATTGAAATATTTCCAACATTAATATATCAATTTCCAAACTTCATTGACGAAATTGAAAGAAAATGTATATTTGATGGAATATTTGACAATGAAGAAATGCATGACGACAATCATCCAATGCTCATTGGTAAATCTTTTTGTTCTTTCAGAAATTGTGAAAAATTAAATTTTCTTTCTAATGATATTATTTCTAGAATAGAAAAACATTCCAATCACTATGCTGATAAAATTGGTATTCCAAAAGTCAAGCTATCTTCATATTGGTCTGTCATAGAAACACCAGGATGCTTAATGAAAGAACATAATCATCCCAATTCTTCTATCTCTGGAGTTATATACGTCAACGTTGATCAAAATTCTCATCCATTAGTTTTTAAAAATCCAAATCCATTTATTGGAAGTGGATATTATACACATCAAAATAAGTATAACACTTCAACGCATGAAGTTCATCCTCAAAATGGAGATTTGATATTATTTCCTGGTTGGTTAGAGCATGGTTCTGATTACATTATGAATGAAACTGATACTAGAGTTTCTATTAGTTTCAATTTAATACGTGATTATAGTGATGAATCATGAGTGAAATATTTTCAATACCAATTGGTATACTGGAGAATTTTATAACTCCAAAAGAAAATAAAATATTGACACAAAGAATCAAAAAACTTAAATATCATTCCCATCATCTTTTAAATGGTGATGGATTTGGAACATATCATTACGTAGAAAATAATAATTTTTTAGATAAAAATATTATAAAACGAATAGAAAAAGTATCTAATTTGTATGGAAAATCTATTCATTTAAAAAAATTAAAAATGGATAGATATTGGTCTATTATTCAAAATAAAAAAACCAATCTCCTATCACATTTACATTGTGATAGTATTGTTTCTGGTTGCCTTTATCTTAATGTTAATCAAAACAGTAACAAGTTAGTATTTGAAAATCCAAATCAAAATACTTTTTATTTTTCTAAGATAAAATATACAAAATATCAGGAAATTCATGTTGTTTATCCAAAAATAAATCAGTTAGTGTTGTTTCCATCCTGGTTAAAGCATGGATCTGGTGGACAAGATAATCAGCATAATGATAGAATATCTGTGAGTTTTAACTTAATTCATGATATTTGATCAATACATGTTATACTTTAATTTTGCTATTGATTGAAAACTAAAACTTTTTATTTATTATGAGCGATTTTATTTGGGTTGAAAAGTATCGACCAAAAACAATTGAAGAGTGTATTCTCCCTGAGGCAACTAAGAAGACATTTCAAAGTTTCCTAGATAAAGGTGAGATCCCAAATATGCTACTTGCGGGACCTCCTGGTATTGGTAAAACTACAGTAGCAAAGGCACTTTGTAACGAACTGGGGGTAGATGTTTATGTCATCAATGGATCCGATGAAGGGCGGTTCTTGGATACTGTCCGAAACAATGCGAAAAACTTCGCTTCGACCGTCTCACTTTCTTCAGATGCAAAACACAAAGTCATCATCATTGATGAGGCAGATAACACGTCCAATGATGTACAACTCCTCCTACGGGCGTTTATTGAGGAGTTTGCTGGTAACTGCCGATTCATCTTCACCTGTAATTACAAAAATAAAATCCTTGAACCTCTCCACTCCCGATGTGCAGTGGTTGAATTCGGAATTAAGGGAAAAGAAAGACAGGGAATTGCAGCACAATTCTTCAAGCGTATCCAAGAAATCTTGGGTGCAGAAGGTATTGAATACGATAACAAGGTCCTGGTAGAACTCATCAATAAGCACTTTCCTGATTGGAGGAGAGTGCTGAATGAATGCCAACGCTACTCCGTAAGTGGTAAAATTGATTCTGGCATTCTTGCTACGTTTTCTGATGTTGCTGTAAATGAACTTGTCAAAAATCTCAAGACTAAAAACTTTGCTGAGGTACGAAAGTGGATCGTTAGTAATTTGGATAATGATACTACTGTACTTCTCCGTCGCATTTATGACTCTCTTTACGAAGCCTTGGTTCCTGGCAGCATTCCTGCTGCTGTCCTTGTTCTCGCTAAGTATCAGTATCAGGCAGCATTCGTAGCAGATCAAGAAATCAATATGCTTGCATGTCTAACTGAAATTATGGTGGAGTGTGAATTCAAATGATTGATTCTGATTGGCGTTATAGTGATGAACGAATGAATCTCAGACAAGATGTTTTTCTAAAGTTAAAACATCATTTAAACCTAAGTGAAATTCAGTTTTTGTATGAATTTTGTCATACTTGGGTTAGTCAAGGTAATACTTCAACTGATAATCTTGAAGAAGAATTTTCAAATTTTTTACTCTTAAATGAAAAACGTATAAAACATGGAGAAACTAAATGATTGATGCAAAACTTTTGAGAATCATTACGGGTGAAGAAATTATCGCTGAACTTATTAGTGAAGATGATAATTTTGTTACAGTAGTAAATGCTCTGGTCATTATCCCAACACAGAATGGTAGTATTGGATTTACACCTTGGGCACCAGTTATTGATAAAGATGATCCAGAAATTAAAATTTCAAGAAATCATATTGTTTATCTGGTAAATTTAGAAGAACCTGTTAAGAAAAAGTATAATGAAATATATGGTAGTAAGTTGATTACTCCAGATGAAAAGAAACTCATTTTGTGATTATGAAAAAAGAAAAATTGAGAGCACAAGTAAAGTCTAGGTTCTATTATATTTTCTGGGGTATTGCTACTGTTGCCGTTGTTACAGGGCAATGGTACGTTGGAACTGGTTATCATATTCTTCATGGTGACATGCGAGAACTTTTGGATAAAGTTGATGGAGTTCTCCTTCATAAAGATGATACTCCCTATGGAGATTTACTATGAGTTTTTTTAAAAATGATTATAAAACTTTGGTAGAACCAAGAGTAAAGACTACATCACAGAATGTTGCAGAAGCAAATGATGCATTGTTTCGTGCTAAAATGACTTTACCCGCTGCCGCAAAACATTGTGGTATGACCCATAAGGAAATGAAACTAACCTTCTGGGAGTATTTGAAGTATAACAAACCTGATTATGAAATCCCTGAAAACACCATTGAGATACCCTGGCGGTAAGTCTCGCGCTTGTACAAAAATGGATCAATACTTTCCAGATCTGAGAGAGTATGATGAATTTAGAGAACCATTTCTTGGTGGTGGTAGTGTGGCAATTCACATTACTAAGAAGTATCCACATCTTAATGTGTGGGTTAATGACTTGTATGAACCTTTGGTAAACTTCTGGCAACAATTGCAGATGTTTGGACCAGAAATGAGAAATAAACTTGTAGAGTTAAAATCTCGTTATCCTGATCGTGGTTCTGCTAAAGGATTATTTCTTGAATCTAAAGATTATTTGAATAGTGGTGAAACTGATTATTTTTGGAGAGCCATTAGTTTTTATATTATAAACAAGTGTAGTTTTTCTGGATTAACTGAAAGTTCTTCTTTTTCTCCACAAGCTTCTGATTCCAATTTTTCTATGAGAGGAATTGATAAGTTGCCTGGTTATTCTAATATAATTAGAAATTGGAGGATAAGCAATTATTCATATGATTATCTTCTTAATGAACAAGATAGTACTTTTGTGTATCTTGATCCTCCTTATGACATTAAAGATAATCTTTATGGTAAGAAAGGATCAATGCATAAAGAATTTGATCATGACAAGTTTGCTAACGATTGTTCTACCTGTTCTATGCCTCAGTTAGTGAGTTATAATTCGGATCAACTTGTTAGAGATAGATTTACTGATTCTAAATGGAATGCTGCTGAATTTGATCTCACTTATACTATGAGATCTGTTGGAGAATATATGCGAGAACAACAAAAACGCAAAGAACTATTACTTTTTAATTATGGAATTGAAGGATTGGTTGAACAGTATCAATCAGACAAAGAAACATCTAATTGAAGAAGATCCCTCTACCGAGAAGGAATATCCTCCTTATATTATTAATCGTTGTTTTTCTGGTCACATTGATACTATCATCTTCGCAAATGAAATGAATAAGTATCACTTTCTTCCTAAGAAACTTCAATATGATTTTCTTATAAATATCGTTAGGAAAAAGAAGAGATTTTCTCCCTGGATCCGACAAGATAAGATCAAAGATCTTGATTATGTCAAACGTTATTATGGATATAGTAATGAAAAGGCAAAGCAGGCTTTGAAAATTCTTACCCAAGAACAACTTAATTTTATTAAATCAAAATTTGATACTGGAGGAAAAAGATGAGTGTGGTTCAAGAAACTGAGGTAAAATGGTCGCCTGATCAAATGGTAGAAGTGATTCTGAATGAACCAGATGATTTTCTAAAAGTTCGTGAAACATTAACAAGAATTGGTGTTGCATCAAGAAAGGAGAAAAAAATCTATCAAAGTTGTCATATTCTGCACAAGCAAGGTAGATATTTTTTAGTCCATTTTAAAGAATTGTTTGCTTTAGATGGTAAATATGCAAATCTGACCCAGAATGATGTCCAACGTCGTAACCGTATTGCTCAACTGCTTGCTGATTGGGGGCTCATTGGTATTGTAGATGTGTCTAAAATTCAAGATATTGCTCCTCTGAATCAGATTAAAGTTCTTGCATATAAAGATAAATCCGATTGGATATTAGAGACAAAATATAATATTGGATCTAAGAAAAAAAAGGTTGAAGAAACCGAATAAAAAATTACGGGGTTCTACACCCCGTTTTTTATGACTTGTGTTAATATATACTTATGGATGCCGTAAGGGTCCACAAAATACAAACTCGCTTTTTAAGGAGCTACAATAATGACTAACCTCACAAGGTATACTGCTGCAGATCTTCCTGCGCTCATGGATCGTATAAATAAGAATAGCATCGGTATGGATGAATACTTTGATCGTCTGTTTAATCTGCATGAAACGACGAAAAACTATCCACCATACAATTTAGTTCAAGTTAGTAACGTAGAATCTAGACTTGAACTAGCACTAGCAGGATTCAAAAAGAAAGAAGTCAATGTCTACACACAAGATGGTAAACTCTTTGTCGAAGGACAAAAAGAGGACAAAGAAACTGGAACAGATTACATCCATAGAGGAGTGGCTCAAAGATCTTTCACTAGAGCATGGACCCTCAGTGACGAGACGGAAGTTAGATCAGTTAGCTTTGAGGATGGGCTTCTGAGTGTAACTCTCGGTAGAATTGTACCTGATCATCATAAAAGAAAGGATTGGTTCTGATATCCTCACTAAATTCTGCTATCTGGGTCTTTGATAAATAAAATTGAATATCGTCGTCGCAGACGGAGGGGTAACTGGCACAATCCAGTTGACACCCCTCCTTTTTATTGCTAAGATGCATATATACTACTAGTCTTTATTGATAAAAAATGTCCGTTAAGTTGATTTTGCTCAAATCTGGTGAAACTGTTATCAGTGATATTAAAGAAGTTCAAAAAGAAGATGAACTATTTGGATATCTTTTCACAAATCCACAACGAGTTACTTACGAATCTCCTGTTCTTAATGAAGCAGAAAAAGAAAGTGTTGTGAATGTTTCTCTTTCACGATGGATGATTCTTTCAAAAGATACTCAAATGATCATTCCTTTTGATTGGGTCGTAACAATTGTAGATCCCGTAGAATCATTGGTGAAAATGTATGAACCTCTGAATCAAACCGAAGGTGAGGAATGAAATGGAAGCAACAATTAAGTGTTTGATTCTTAGAGAAAATTGTGCTATTGTATCTCAGGTTGAAGAAGTTGATGTTGAACTTGGTGAACCTAATTGTAAACTGATAAAACCATGTGAAGTCCATAAAAATGGAGATAGTATTTACTTAACACCATGGTTATCAGAATATACATCTCAAGACACTATGTTGATTAGTTCTGATAGTGTTTTAACAATTATTGATCCCAACAAAGACATTTTAACAAAATATATTGATATTATTTCCTAATGCGTTTTTATACTAATGTTCAAATGGTCGGAGATCACTTCTTGGTCCGAGGTTATGAAAATGGAAAACATTTTGCAACCCGAGAGAAGTTTTTTCCGACTCTTTTTGTGCCTTCCAATAAGCAAACAGAATATACAACTTTGAATGGTGAGTACGTTGATCCAATTAATCCTGGAACTGTAAGAGAGACTCGTGAATTCATTAAAAAATATGATGGGGTTGAAAATTTTAAAGTTTATGGAAATACAGGATACATTTATCAGTACATTTCTGAAATGTATCCAGAAGATGAAATTAAATTTGATATTAGTAAAATTAAAGTAGTAACCCTCGACATTGAGGTTGCATCAGAGAATGGATTCCCTGATGTGGAATCTGCTGCTGAAGAGGTGTTGTTGATTACAATTCAGGATTATGCTACGAAGCAGATCAGAACCTGGGGTCTTGGACCTTTTAATAATAAGCAACAAAATGTTACTTACAAAGGATTTAGAACTGAATATGAATTGCTGAATGACTTTATCAATTGGTGGATGATTGAGGGAAATACTCCCGAAGTTATTACTGGGTGGAATAGTAAACTTTATGATATTCCATATCTTGTTCGTAGAATTGAACGCATTCTTGGCGAGAAACTTATGAAAAGAATTTCTCCATGGGGATTGATTACAGAGCAGGAGGTTTATATTTCTGGTCGTAAAAATATTTCATACGATGTTGGTGGAGTTTCTCAACTCGACTATTTGGATCTTTATAAGAAGTTTACTTATAAAGCGCAGGAATCTTATCGTTTGGACTACATTGCGAGTGTAGAACTTGGACAGAAAAAACTGGATCACTCCGAGTTTGATACATTTAAAGATTTTTATACAAAGGGGTGGCAAAAATTTGTAGAGTACAATATCATTGACGTGGAACTTGTTGACCGCATGGAAGACAAAATGAAACTCATTGATTTGGCATTAACTCTTGCATATGACGCAAAAGCTAATTATGAAGATGTGTTTTCACAAGTGCGAATGTGGGATACTATCATTTATAACTATTTAAAGGATAGAAAAATTGCTATCCCACCAAAAGTACGTTCTGATAAAGACTCCAAATATGCGGGAGCGTATGTCAAGGAACCGATTCCAGGAAAGTATGATTGGGTTGTTAGTTTTGACCTTAACAGCCTGTATCCTCATCTCATTATGCAGTACAACATCTCGCCAGAGACTTTACAGGATATCAGACATCCAAGTGCTACCGTTGATAAGATACTTAATGAAGAACTGACTTTTGAGATGTATAAGGACAACGCGGTATGTGCCAATGGTGCCATGTATCGGAAGGATGTTCGTGGATTTCTGCCAGAACTGATGGAAAAGATTTATAAAGATAGAACTATCTTTAAAAAGAAAATGCTTCAGGCAAAGCAAGATTATGAAAAAAATCCATCTAAAGCACTCGAAAAAGAAATTTCTCGATGCAATAATATCCAGATGGCGCGTAAGATTCAACTGAACTCTGCCTATGGTGCTATTGGTAATCAGTATTTTCGATATTTTAAACTTGCTAATGCTGAAGCAATTACTCTTTCTGGGCAGGTTTCAATCCGCTGGATTGAGAACAGGATGAATGGATATCTAAATAAGATTTTGCAAACGGATGGTGAGGATTATGTCATTGCATCTGACACCGATTCAATCTATCTTAATATGGGACCTCTTGTTGATAAATTTCTTAGTAACAAGTCTGGTGATAAAACAGCAGTTGTTTCGCTACTTGATAAGATCTGTCAAGATAAGTTGGAACCATTCATCGAACAATCTTATCAGGAACTTGCGAATTATGTTCAGGCATATGAACAAAAAATGATCATGAAGCGTGAGAACATCGCAGAACGTGGTATCTGGACTGCTAAGAAGCGATACATTCTGAACGTATGGAATAGTGAGGGAGTTCAATATAATGAACCCAAACTCAAGATGATGGGTATTGAGGCAGTTAAATCATCTACTCCTGCACCATGTCGGAAGATGATTAAAGATGGACTCAAGTTGATGATGAATGGAACTGAAGATGACGTAATTAATTTTATTGATAAGTGTCGTCAAGAATTTAAAGAACTTCCACCAGAATCTATCGCTTTTCCAAGAACAGCTTCTGATATTCGTAAATACCATTCATCTTCTGATATCTATATAAAGGGTACTCCCATTCATTGTCGCGGAGCTTTATTGTTTAATCATTATATTAAGCAAAATAAGTTGGATAAAAAGTATTCATTAATTAACAATGGTGAGAAAATTAAATTTATCTATTTAAAAAAACCAAATATTATACAAGAGAATATTATCTCTTTTATTCAAGATTTTCCTAAAGAGCTTAATCTTGAACAATATATTGATTATGATCTACAATTTGAAAAAAGTTTTGTAGAACCACTTAAGGCAATACTTGATGCTATTGGGTGGAATATTGAGAAAAAAATTAACTTGGAGGAATTTTTCTTATGAATGATAAGTATGTAATTGATGATGGAGAATCAAAACAAGATAAATGGAATAGAGGACTTGATATTTTCATTGAATCGGTTCATAAACCAGATTCTGCACTTAGACAGTGTGCTCACAATCAAAGATGTTATCATGAGTTGATGGATGTTCGTAAAAATGTGCTAGAATACCTTAAGACCTTACGTTGGGAATAAATGGAACTTCCTATTACTGATAAAGAACTTGCTACGATCGTGAATGCTCTCCGTCTAGGTGGAGATACATCACTATATCAAAAGTTAAAGATTGTGAAAGAGATCCGTGAAGAAAACCCTGGTGGATCTTATAAAAAAATTCTAAGGGAGCAGTATGGCATGGTCGTCTAAAAAGAATCATTATTGGACTCCTAATGATTTGTCAGATAGTGAGTTGCAATGTTTGATGGACTCATTAAAAAGGAATGGTGATGAAACAAAACTTTATTGGAAGTTTTGGTGTTGGAAAATGAACTACAGAAACAAAGATTATGGACTTTCTTAAAGATATTGTAAAAGAAATTGGAGATGAGTATACAAAACTCGCATCAGATATTGATGAAACTGAAACTTATGTTGACACAGGTTCTTACATTTTTAATGGACTTGTTTCAGGGTCTATATTTGGTGGTGTATCTGGGAATAAGATTACTGCCATTGCTGGCGAGTCTAGCACTGGAAAAACTTTTTTCTCCCTTGCTGTCGTCAAGAACTTTTTGGATTCTAACCCTGATGGGTATTGCCTATATTTTGACACTGAAGCCGCTGTTAATAAGTCTCTACTCGCAAGTCGTGGGGTAGATCTTGAGAGGACTGTTGTTGTTAATGTTGTGACTGTTGAAGAGTTCCGTACCAAGGCACTCAAGGCAGTTGATATTTACTTAAAAAAACCTGAAGATGAGCGCAAACCCTGCATGTTTGTCTTAGACTCTCTAGGAATGCTTTCAACGGAAAAGGAAATTAATGATGCTCTGAATGATAAGCAGGTTCGTGACATGACGAAATCTCAACTTATCAAAGGTGCTTTCAGGATGTTGACATTGAAGTTGGGGCAGGCTAATATTCCTATGATTGTTACCAACCACACCTACGATGTCATTGGTGCTTACGTTCCTACTAAAGAGATGGGCGGTGGTTCTGGTCTTAAGTATGCTGCCAGTACCATCATTTATCTCAGCAAGAAAAAAGAAAAAGACGGAACAGAAATTGTCGGAAATCTTATTAAGGCAAAGACTGCTAAGTCGCGTTTAAGCAAGGAGAACAAGGATGTTACGGTGCGTCTTTATTACGATGAGCGTGGTCTTGATCGATATTATGGTCTTCTTGAACTTGGTGAGATTGGCGGACTTTGGAAAAACGTTGCTGGTAGATATGAAATAGATGGTAAAAAAATCTATGCAAAACAAATCTTGAAAGATCCAGAAACATATTTCACTGAAGAAGTGATGTTAAAACTTGATGAGATTGCAAAAAACGAATTCTCTTATGGAACGAATTGAGACTACTATTCTCAAAAATTTAATACACAATGAGGAATATTCTCGTAAAGTTATTCCATTTATTGAACCATCATATTTTGAACAACGATCTGAAAAAGTGATCTTTGAGGAGATTACTCAGTTCATTGTTAAGTATGGATCTGCAATTACAACCGAAGCATTAAATATTGAGGTTGAGAATAGAACAGATCTAAACGAGACTGAAATTAAAGAGACTAGAGATGTTTGTAATTCTTTCAATGACTCTCCTGTAGATCATCAATGGCTGCTAGATACTACTGAGAAGTGGTGCCGTGATCGTGCGATTTATCTTGCTTTGATGGAATCTATCAGCATTGCTGATGGGCAAGATGATAAAAAGAATCGGGATGCAATTCCAAGCATTCTTTCAGATGCTCTGGCAGTATCTTTTGACAACCATATTGGTCATGACTATCTAAATGATTATGAAGCAAGATACGATTCTTACCACAGGAAAGAAGACCGTATTCCTTTTGATCTTGAGTATTTCAACAAGATTACGAAAGGTGGTCTTCCTAACAAGACTCTTAATGTCGCTCTTGCTGGGACAGGTGTCGGTAAGTCTTTGTTCATGTGCCATATGGCTAGCTCCGTTTTGCTTAGTGGACGTAACGTGCTATACATTACAATGGAGATGGCAGAAGAGAAAATTGCTGAGCGTATTGATGCAAACTTGCTCAACGTACCCATTCAAGATCTTACTGATCTTCCCAGGTCTTCGTTTGAAAACAAAGTAACTAAGTTAGCAGCAAAGACTCAAGGAACTCTTATAATTAAAGAGTATCCGACTGCTAGCGCACACAGTGGACACTTTAAGGCACTTCTTAATGAACTTGCACTTAAGAAGTCATTTAGACCTGATATTATTTTCATTGATTACCTTAATATATGTGCTTCCTCCCGCTATAGGCAGAACGGCTCTATCAATTCATATAGCTATATTAAATCTATTGCAGAGGAGCTTAGAGGGTTGGCTGTCGAAGCCGAGGTCCCTATCGTATCTGCCACCCAGACCACTCGTTCTGGTTATGGCAGCAGTGACGTTGACCTTACTGACACTTCTGAGTCCTTTGGTCTCCCTGCTACTGCTGATCTTATGTTTGCCCTTATTAGCACTGAGGAACTTGAACAACTTGGACAGATAATGGTAAAGCAGTTGAAGAATCGATACAATGATATTTCTATTAATAAGAGATTTATTGTTGGTATTGATCGTGCCAAGATGCGCTTATATGATTGTGAGCAAACTGCACAGGAAGATATACTTGATTCTGGCAAAGAAGAAGAGTATACATATGAAGATAAACCTAAAAAAACATTCGACGGATTTAAATTTTAATAATGGATCATATCTATCAAAATTCAAACTTTGGACAACATTGGTTTTCTTATCCAAATTTATATAAATCTGTAGTTGAAAAATTTTCATCTGGCAGTAAATTTGTTGAAGTTGGATCCTGGAAAGGAAAATCTTCTTCGTTTATGGCAGTGGAAATTGCTAATTCCAACAAAGATATTCAATTTTATTGCGTTGACCATTGGTTGGGGAGTAGAGAGCATTATGATAGAAATCATCATGCATATGAACCAAATATTCATATGTTATATAATACTTTTTTAAATAATATGAAACCAGTTGAAAAGTATTATACTCCTCTCAGAATGTCTTCTTTGGAAGCATCTACTCATTTTGAAGATAAAAGTTTAGATTTTGTATTTTTAGATGCTTCTCATGAATATGATGACGTTTGTAATGATATAGATTATTGGAAACCAAAAGTAAAAATTGGAGGAATCTTAGCTGGTCATGATTATAATCCTGATGATAAAGATTCCTGTGGTGTTTATCCTGCAGTTAATGAAAAAATAAAACAATTTGATGTATCTGAATATTGTTGGATACATCAAATTAGTTGACAAATAGTACAAAAGGAATTAAAATTTAAAAGAAAATAACATAATATGAACGGTTATTATTCTGTATTTAATCCTAAAGGGGAAAAAATTGTTGACTGTGGCATCGAAAGAGATGCAGTCAATCTCATGAATATGAGAAATCGAAGATGGGATGGACACTACTTTATGTTCAATCCTCTTCCTGGTGATATAATTGATATTGCCAACAATAAACAACTTCCAACTAGTGATATTGTCGTCAATATGAACGGTGGTGTCGGTGGTTCTTGGAAAAACGTTTCTGAAGAAGAATTT